>ERZ1370068.5742-contig-4753_pt1 | contig 121869 bp, 203 predicted proteins | sample MGYA00561227_ERZ1370068 | MGnify/ENA primary metagenome ERZ1370068 (study PRJEB38410, sample SAMEA6850437) | metagenome | study: Metagenomic assessment of the ecological functions of the soil: analysis of the soil microbiota associated with the...
AGTATTACTTCGTTCAGTTCCGTATTGCTCACGTTGAAGTCGGTATTCACCGTCAACGTGCTGCCACCCAGCGATCCGCCGCCGCTCGCGATAGACGACCGTGACCTGCACGCCGTTCCTGGCTCACCGGATTGCCCGCTGCGTCCTCCAGCTGAAGCACCGGCTGCCGCGGGAACGCGATTGCGTTCCTGGGCGACAGTCGAGGGCTGGATCGTGATCGTCAACTGGGCGGGAGCACCGGCGACTCCGGTGGCAGTGAACGTCACCGGACTGCCGCTCAAACCAGCCGATGTCGCCCTTCAGGCGTATTGGACCCTGGGTTATTCCGAGGGTCCAGCTGGTCACGGCTGCCAAGCCGTTCGCGCCGGTTGCAACCGGTGCGGTCGGCACCACGCTTCCGCCGCCCGGAGGCAACCGCGAAGGTCACATTCACTCCACCCACGGGATTGCCGCTCACGTCGGCCACCAGGACCCTGGGCGGCACCGCGACCGGAGTTCCCGCATCGGCGGTCTGCCCGTCACCGGCGCTCACGTCGATCGTCGCCGCCGCACCCGCCACGAGATTGATGGTGGCGGAGGTCACCGAGTTAAAGGGTGCCCGAGGTGAACTGCAGGCTACGATTCCCGATCGTCCCGTTGATCTCGAGATTGCCGAAGGTGGCCAGGCCGCTCGCATTGGTGTTGACCGTACTCGTCCCGCCGATCGTCCCTCCTCCGCTCGCGATTGACGCAGTGACCTGCACGCCGTTCTGGTTTACCGGGTTGCCGGCCCCATCCCGAAGCTGAATCGTCGGCTGCTGCGGGAACGCGATGGAGTTTTGAGCCGTGGCCGAGGGCTGGGTTGTGATGCTCAGGGTGATTCGCCTGGCCGGCGGTCACACTCATGGAGCCGGAGGTAACGCTCGAGAGGCCGCTGGAGCTGAAGGTCAAGGTGTGCGCACCAGGAGTACCTGTGATGGCAAGATCGGTAAACGCGGCCTGGCCACTCGCGTTGGTATTGATCAGGGAAGGTCCCGTCCAGCGTGCCGCCGCCCGTCGCTATTGCGGCGTCCACCGAAACGTTGTTCTGACTGACGTTGTTCCCGCTCTGATCCTTAGAGCTGGACCACAGGCTGCGTCGGGAATACCACCCCGCTCTGGACCGTGCTGGAAGGCTGTGTTGTCAGCGCAAGCTGGGTCGGCGGCTCCTGCGGTGAGGGTGATTGCCGCGCTGGTGGCGCTCACGAAGCCGCTGGCCGAGAAGATGAGCGTCCGCGATCCCACCACGCCGGTAATCGCGAGATCGTTGAAGCTCGCGACGCCGCTGGCGTTGGTGGTCGCAGTGGTGGTCCCGTTAAGAGCTCCTCCACCCGACAGGATGGATGCGCTGACCACCACTCCGGGCTGGTTCACCGGATTGTTGCTTGCATCGCGGAGCTGGATAACCGGCTGCTGAGCGAAGTCCACCCCGTTCTGTGCCGTGGCGCCGGGCTGAGTCTGAATGAACAGCACGCTCCCGCTCCCGGCACCCAGCGCAACGGTGTTCGACACTGCCGCAGTCAGACCGGTGCCGCCGAATCTCAGGGTGAAGTTCCCCGCAGGCCCGCTCAGCGTGAGGCCGCTGAAGGTTGCCTCGCCAGTTGCGTCGGTCGTCGCGACGGTATTGCTGAGCGAGCCGCCAGTGCCCGAGGCGATGGAGGCCGTAATCGAAGTCCCTCCTGGGAAACCGCATTTCCTGCCCCGTCGCGCAGCTGGACGACCGGCTGAGTAGACAGTGCAACTCCACTCGACGCCGGTGGGAGGCGGCTGCACCGTGATGGTCACATTGGTTTGCCGGCCCCGGATTCAGCGTGATCGGGTTACTGGAGACGCCGGTGAGGCCCCCCGCATCGTATTGCAGCGTGTAGCTGCCGACGGTGCCGGTAATCGCCAGGCCGGCGAAGGTCGCGAGCCCGGCTCCGCTGGTCGTGGCCGTCGCGTTGGTGAGAGTACCGGTGCCGGACGCGAAGCTGGCCGTAATCGTTGTGCCGGCCTGACTCACGCTGTTCCCCGCCGCATCCTGGATCTGGATTCTCGGCTGTACCACGATCGCGACCCCGCTCTGGGCCGTGCCGGACGGTTGACGGTTCACGCCCAGCTTGGCCGCCGTACCCGCTGTGTCAGCGCGATGGTGGTGGAAGTTGCCCCGGTCAGGCCAGTGGCATCGAAGGACGGCGTGTAGTTCCCCACCACACCGCTGATCGCAAGATCGGTGAAGCTGGCAATACCCGAGGCATTGGTGGAAACGGTGAGAGTTCCGGTGATCGTGCCGCCCGTGCTCACCGTCGCGATGATATCCACATTGGCCTGCGAGACATTATTTCCGTTGCCATCGCGCAGCCGCACCCACGGGCTGGGTGGCGATGTCGATGCCGCTCTGCGCCGTGGCACTGGGCTGGGTCGTGATCGCAAGCTGGGTCGCCGACCCGGTCGTTCCGGTCGCAGTAAAGGTGAGCGGGGATCCGCTGAGTCCAGCCGACGTTGCTGTCAGGTATTATTGGGCCCGGCAGTCGCTCCCAATGTCCAGCTTCCCACCGTGGCGATTCCGCTCGCGTTCGTGGTGGCATTCCCGCCGGTGATGCTCCCGCCACCGGTGGCGACCGCGAAAGGTGACACTGCGACCCGCAACCGGATTGCCCAGCCCCCGTCCAGTGACCAGTACTGCCGGATCAATCGGGACCGTCGTGCCCACCGGTGCGCTCTGCGCATCACCTGCGCTCGTGGCGATCGTGGCGGCGGCACCGGCCGACAGGGCGATGTTCCCGGACGTCACCGATGTGAGTCCGGTCGAAAGGAAGGTGAGGCGTGTAACCGCCAGCCAATCCGCTGATCGAAAGTCCGCTGAAGGTGGCGACACCGCTCGCGTTGGTCGTTGCGCTTGCAGTTCCACCCAGAGTTCCGCCGCTCGCCGTTACGGTTACCGAGACACCGGCCTGGCTCACCGCGTTGCCATTCGCGTCACGAAGCTGAATCACCGGCTGCGCCGCGAGATACCGCTCCGCTCTGGGCGGTGCTCGACGGCTGAGTCGTAATGGAGAGTTGCGTCGCGCCGGAGGCGGTACCGGTGGCGTTGAAGCTCACCGGATTTCCCGAGATGCCACTCGCCGGTGGCGGTGGCGGTAACGGTGTTCGTGCCGGCGCCAGGTCCAAGGGTCCAGTCGCTCACCGTGGCAACGCCGGAGGCATTCGTGGTCTGCGTCGGCCCGTTCAGGCTTCCACCGCCCTGAGTGATGGCGAAGGTGACCGTCACACCGGCGACTGGATTCCGGCGCCATCCTTGACCACGACCGACGGCGCCGAGGTGACCGGCGTTCCTACCGGCGCCGATTGACTCACCGGAAGGCGGCGGCGATCTGGGCCCGGCATTGCCGGCAATGACGGTGAAGGTCGAGCTGGTGTCCGACGTGAGGCCGCCTGAGGCGAAGAGCAGCGTGCGAGGGCCGACCAGTCCGCTGACCGCAAGGTTGGTGAAGGTCACCGAGCTACCGCCACCGGTATTGATACTGGTGGTGCCGCCCAAGGTGCCCCTGCCGCTGCGCAACGTGGCCAGGATCGTCTTGGCAACCGACGCCGGATTACCCGCCGCGTCCTGGATCTGGACCACAGGCTGCTGCGGGAGAAGCTATGCCGCTCCGCACCGGGTCCGAAGGCTGGGTCGTCACCACCAACTGGGTGGCTGCTCCAGCGCTCAACGCAATGTTGCTCGAGGTGACGCCGGTGAGACTTGTTCCCGCTGAAGGTGAGGGTGTAGGTCCCCGACCGTTCCGGTAATCGAGAGATTGGTGAACGTGGCCACACCATTCACGGTGGCGACCGTCGTGTTGCCGTTCAGCGTGCCGGACGCTCACGTTCGGCGCTGATCGCGACACCATCGGTCTGCAGGTTATTGCCGTTCTGATCCTGCAGCTGGATTGCCGGTTGCTGCGCGATCCGGGCTCCACTCTGAGCAGTGCTCGACGGCTGGGTCTTGATGGCGAAGCTTGCCGGCGCTGCCCGCCGTGCCGGTGGCGTGGAATGTCACCGGCGAACCGGACAAGCCTGCCGACGTCGCCGTCAGAGTATTGGGTCCGGCGATCGGACCCAGAGTCCAGCCGCCGACCTCGGCGATGCCGCTCGCATCGGTGACGGCGTTGGCGCCACCGATTGAGCCGCCACCGGTCGCCACCGCGAAGGTGACCGCCACACTCGCCACCGGATTTCCGCCGCCATCGGTGACCAGCACCGCGGGATCCACTGCGACCTGGGAACCGGCGGTCGCGGTCTGGTTGTCACCCGCCTGAATCGCCAGCGTGGCCGCAGCCACCGCCGGTGAGCGCGACATTGGCGCTGACCTTGGTAAGCCCCGTTGCTGAGAAGTCGAGAACCCGCGGACCCGCGGTTCCGCTGATCGCGAGATCGGTGAAGGTGGCGAGACCCTGAGCATTGGTCGTCTTGGTCGCGACTGCCGGTCAGAGTGCCACCGCCAGTTGCAATGGCTGCGGTTACCGAGACGCCGCTGGGAGCTCACTGGATTGCCGGCAACGTCCGCCACCTGAATCGCGGGTTGCTGGGCGAACGGCACACCGCTCTGCGCGCGAGCTGGAGGGCTGCGTCGCGACGATGAGACGAGCCGCGCGCTCCCGCGGATAGTGCGATCGACCCGGATACCGCCGAGGTGAGCCCCGACGCTGTGAAGGTCAGCGTGTAGGAGCCTACCGGGCCTCGAGAGAGCGAGCCCGCTGAAGGTCGCCGTGCCGTCTCGCGTCGGTGCGCTTACCGTGACATTCCCCGCCAGGGTGGCACCCCACCCGTCACCGAGACCGTCACCTGCTTCCCGCCCTGGGCCACGGGATTCCCCAGCGCATCCTGCAGCTGAATGACCGGCTGAGCCGCGAGCACTACTCCGCTCTGCGCCGAGGTCGAAGGCTGGGTGGACATTGCCAGCTTGCTCGCAGCACCGGCCTGACCGGTCGCATTGAAGAAGACCGGACTGCCGGTGAGCGGGTTGTTGCTCACATCCAGAGCGCTCGCGGCGACGCTGTTGTTTCCAGCGGTGGGCCCCAGCGTCCAATCGCTCAATGTGGCAAGGCCCGAGGAGTTGGTGGCGATCGTTGTTACGGTACCGCTGGCAGTGCCATCCGACACGGTGCCGCCACCAGCGGTGACCGTGAAGGTGACCGTCTCGCCCTGGACCGGGTTGCCGTTCGCATCCGTGACCTTCACTGATGGAGGTGCGCCCACCGGTGATCCAGCCGGGCCCGACTGGGTCACAGTGGAGACGGCAACGATCTTGGTTGGCTGAGCAGCGTTCGCGGTGGCCGTGAAGGTGACCGGCGTCAGGTTGGCGGAGGCAGCGTTGACGGTGTTGGTGCCGGCGGTCGGCCCGAGCGTCCACCGAGTGAAGGCCTTGCCATCGGTGTCGGTAGTGCTGGTGGTCGGATTCACCGTGCCGCCACCGGTCGCGATGGTCCAGAGAACCGTCCTGCCTGCAACACCGTTGCCGTTCACGTCCTTGACGATGACGACGATGGAATCAGTCAGCTCGAGCCCGACTAGCCCGAACTGTCCGTCGGTGACGGGATCCTTGACCATCGTGGTCGCGGAGCCCGCGCTGGCGGTGTGGCTGAAGACGAGCGGCGATCCGTTGAGTCCCGCGGCGTCGGCCTCGGCGCTTTGGGGACCGGCGGTGTTGCCCAGCACTCGCTGGACCGCGGCCTGTCCGTTGGCGCCGGTGTTCACGGTCGCCGCGCTGACCGTACCACCGCCATGCGCGCTCCACCCAACGGAGAATCCGGAGACGGGATTGCCGAACTGGTCGGTGACTTTCGCGACGAGTGAATCGGCCAGCGCGGTGCCGACCTGGCCGGTCTGCTGATCCCCTTTACCGCAGTGAGGCTTGCAGCCGGGCCAGCGATCGCGGTGGCGTGGAACTGCGTGAGAGAGTCTGACCTGCGTCGGTCTTTACTTCTGCCTGGACGACCTGGGCGCCTGCGGTATGGCCCAGCACCCACTTGCTTCGCGCGCGGCCATCGGCGTCGGTCAGAGCAGTGTCCAGGGATCAGGTCGGCGCCAGCACTAGAGCGCCACGAGCTTGAAAACCACCCGCGTACCCTTGAACCGCATTCTTGTCGGAGTTGGTGACTCTAACGATGAGCGAATCGGCAAGGGCATCTCCGACGACACCGGTCTGGCCATCGCCGTCGATCATATCGATGTTCGCCGGCCCAAGTTGGCTGGGCAGAGAAAGGCTGTCCTTCGTGCACTGGAGCGACGCCACTCCAAGCCCGAGCAGGCCAACCCATCCAAGCAGACGAGCCGATTTGTTCACAGGGGCAGAATGGTGACCATGGTCACGAAGGGATGGCATTCCATATGCCGCCCCGGGAGGACTATCGTAGCCGGAAGTGTCTTTTAACGCTAGGACTTACGAGTTTGGCTGGGGGCTGACTGTGGCGGAACCGCCACACCGGCCACGAGCCGACGCACCGGCCCGTGACCGGTCCTGGATCGCGGTCAGTGGAAGGTGATGGCAAGGCCCATGTTGAGCATCCGTTCTTCCTGGATGTCGTAGTAGTGGTCCACGAAGTCCACACTCGGCGTGATCGAGACGTCCTTCGCGATCCGGACGTCGTACCCTATGCCTGCCACAAAGCCCCAGCCATTCCGCTCAGTTTGGATAGGAGCCGGCGGCGAGTAGTAGAGGCGGAGGTCATCTCGAGTCCACCCTGCCCCACCCTTGAGAAAGAATCCCCCCGTGCCACGGGATAGAGCTGTCCGATGATCATGATGCTACCGAGCATGCGCCGATACTGAGGGAATTCGTGGATCCAGAGCTGCCCTTCCCCGCCGATCGTGAGATTCTGGCCCACGGTGAGTCCGGCCTTACCGGACACCACCCCGCCCCAGATGCCGTTGGCCCAGCCGAGACCGTCATAAGCATTGAATGACTCAACACCCGCGCCGGCGCCAAGGGAGGCCCAGATTCCCGAGCGGCGGTTGGGATTGTTGTCGGATTCCTTCACTTCGCGAAGGCCGCATTGGCACTCGTGCTGGGCCGAGAGCGGGGCCGTCATGGTGCCGAACAGGACGGCCATGATGATCAGTCGAAGCCACCGCATGACTATTCCTCCGAGAGTAATTGGTCGAGATCGCTCTCATGGCCCGACCAGGTGATCATCAGGCCAACGTTCAACAGTTTTCCGTGATAGGTCCGATCGCCGGCGAGGGTGAAGTGTTGCCATTCGACGATCGGCGAAATCACCAGCTCGCGACTCATCCGAATGTCCCAGCCGGCTCCCACCACGTAGGCCACACCGACATCGAGCGTCGGCCAGCTCATCGTAGGCCATGTCGTACACACGCTATAGGTCGCCAAACCCGCGCCTACTTTGAGAAACGGTCCCACGGCTCCGAGGGGATGGAGCCGCGCAATCGCGAGCAGAGACTGCAAGGCTCCGATGAAGTCCTCCTGGAAATCACCGAGCCAGCCGACATACTCGAGCCCGAGTCCAGCGTGCTGGTTGAATCGCCGGCCGACCTCGGCCGTCGAGGGTTGCGCCAGTGGAGCCGGGCCCGTACGTCTTGCGCACACCCGGATAGCGGAGGGCCCGGCTCCCGGCTCCCAGTGCGATCGATTCCCACCACACCGGCTTCGCTCGATCCCGGATCTCGCGCAAATAGGGATTGGGTCCGGACTCCATTTGCCCGCGCGAGCGGCGCAGCAGCGTGTCAGGGACTTCCTCCTCAGGTCGCTCGAGTCCGACACGATCCGAGAGTCGCTCGAGTCCGGCACGCATGGAATCGGCGACCCATTCCGGGTCCTGCGGATCCTGAGCGCGGAGCGCGGTGCTCAGCAGCGGCATCAGCATTGTCAGAGCGAGCGCGCATCCATGCCGCATCGGCTGACTCCGGTCGTGTATCTTTGTCGGCGTTGACTGACGGACCTTCACGACGCCCTCGGGCAAGCGATGGGCCTACCTGAGGGCCTCCAGCTAACTCTTGATCTGTCGTTGCGTTAGCGGCCTCAATCACCAACCGTGGCCGCAATTCATGTCCTCCCGCTCAGACACGCATGTCCCTCTCGATGACGCGTCGCTCACGACTTGCCTTCCTCGCGTGCGCTCTGCTCGCGGGGCTCATCTGCGCCCGACTCGGCTTCTGGCAACTGAGCCGGCTGCGGGAGCGCCGGGCCAGCAACGCGCGGATCCTGGCGAGCCGGGAACTTCCCCGATTGACCTCGACCAGGGTGCGCCCGACAGTGTGGCGATCAATCGGATGGTGCGAGCCAGCGGGAGCTACGATTTCAACACGGAATTCGTGATTCGGCGGCAGTCGATGGAGGGGGTGCCTGCGGTGCGAGTGCGTGACCCCGTTGCGACCGGCCTCGGGGGACACGGCGGTGCTGGTGATTCGGGGTATTGTGCCGTCAGCCAGATGCGACAACCATAGAGGTGGACAGCCTGCGGGAGCCGGGACCGCAACGGGTCGAAGGAATAGCCCTCGCGATTACCACGGAGCCCGGCGGCGGAGAGCCTCTGGAAACCAACGGCCGAACCACCTGGAGCCGGCTGGATCTCGCAGCTATCCGGAAGGCGCTGCCCTACCCTGTCCGCGGCCTGGCGATCCTGCAACGCCCCGACTCGCTCCTTCCCACCTTCCCTCGTCGCATCGAACCCGCGCCACTCGACGACGGGCCGCACCTGAGTTACGCGGTGCAGTGGTTTTCGTTTGGTCTCATTGCAGTTGTAGGCGGGATCGTGCTGACGAGTCAGAAAGGACTGAGGAGCAAGGAGTAGAAGTAAGAGTCACGACTGGGGGTGAAAGGCTAAACCGGAAAACAGGGTGCCTGCTCTAGCACCTCATCCCGAGGACACCCCCGAGCGAAGCGAGGGGGGTCCAGCGAGGGAATCCAGCCTTCTCATTCACTGTTCGCCCGTTCACCCCACGGTCCTGAGTCCTCTCAACCCCTCACTGACTCGTCCGCGCCCTCCATCCAACTCTTCGATCGTCTTCGTCGACGGCTCCCGTTCCTGCTGATCCTTCTTCGCCACCGCTTCGGCCTGACGCAGGACGCGGAGAACGTTCTCGCCCGCCAGCTTCTTGAGATCCGCGTCGCTCCAGCCCCGGCGAATCAGCTCGGCGAAGAGGGCCGGGAATTTCGAGACGTCTTCGAGTCCGTCCGGGCCGGCGTCAATGCCGTCGAAATCGCTGCCGATGCCGACGTGATCCACTCCCGCCACCTGCCGCACATGTTCGATGTGGTCGGCCACCTGGGCGAGCGTCGCGTGGGGACCGGGTGACTGGCGCTGTATTCCCGCGCAATCCGCCGCCGTTCCGTGGTGTCCGTCACGTCGCTTGAGCAGGCTGTCGATGGCCTGTCCATTGGCCGTCTCCCCTCCCGCACAGCGCTTGAGACGAAGCCAGGCACGAAGGTGACCATCACGACTCCGCCGTTCTGGGGCAATCTCGCGAGAATCGAATCGGGAACGTTGCGAGGGAAGTCCACCAGCGCACGGCAGGAGGAGTGGGAGAAGATCACCGGCGCCTCCGCAACGTTGAGCGCATCGCTCATCACGCCGGGTGACACGTGGGACAGGTCCACCAGCATGCCGAGTCGGTTCATCTCGCGGACCACTTCCTCGCCGAAGCGAGTCGAGGCCATCGTGGCGCGCACTGTCCAGCGCGGCGTCGGCCCAGTCGAGCGTCACGTTGTGGGTCAGGGTCATGTACCGAGCACCCAGGTCGTAGTAGGACCGAAGCGCACCGAGGGAATTCTCGATCGCGTGGCCGCCTTCCATGCCGAGCAGGGACGCGATCTTCTTCTGCTTCTTCGCCTTTACGATGTCGTCGGCGGTGAGGGCGAGCATCAGACGGTCGGGATAGCGGGCAATCATCCGGCGCGCGATGTCGAACTGCTCGAGCTGCACCCGGGCGAACCCGCTGTCCTTGATCTCCCCGGGGATATAGATGGACCAGAACTGTGCTCCGACCCGACCCTCGGTGAGGCGCGCGAGATCGGTCATTCCTTTGCGCGGAGTACGGAGGTCGTACGCCGCAACGTCGCGGGAGCGCCTTCGGCGGTTCGGATTTCCCAGGGAGGTCGTTATGCCCGTCGATCAGTATGGTCTGCTCGAGCAGTTTCTTCGCATGAGCGAGCTGCGCGTCGGTCTGGGCCATGAGGGGAGAGACGAATAGTGAGGTCAGCGTGAGGAACGACAAGCGCAAGCCCATGAGTTCTCCTGAAGGATGGACAGTCTGTCACATCTGATTAGCCTGCTCCCCGCTCCGATTACCTGTTGGCTACCTGCCGCTTCGCCCGGCGTCCGATGCCCTGGATCTGCACCAGCCTCGTGCCGGCGAGGAATTCCGGACAGATGCTCTGGTCGAACTCATAGGGTCCGCCGTGCTCAGCATCGATCCAGGGAAATCCCCGGCACACTGCGGGGTAGGACGGGTCGCCGTGAACGATGCAGACGTTGTTCTCGAGGAAGACGCAGCGTCCTCCCCGCACTCGAGTGCGCCACTCACCCCAGCGAGTCTGGTAAACCCGGTCGGCCCCGAATCGCTCGCTCAGGTCCTGGGCCTCTTCATCCGTCAGTGTCGTCCCATAGGCGCAGCAGGCCGACCCGTGAGGGCAGGGGTAACAGGGCAGCGGCGGTGAGGTCTCGGTCATGGTCAAGGTCAGGATCCTTTCCCCACGACCTCGACCACTGCGCGCCCATCCAAAGGCTCAAAGGGTTTGACCCGAAGCAGCGCCGCCAGAGTCGGGGCTATGTCTACTGTCTCGATCGAGCGGGTGAAGAGTCCCGACCGAACTCCCGGACCCATGAATACGATGGGCACGCTGAGGTCGTCGGGATTGGTCGTCCCGTGCGTAGTCGAGGTTGCGTCGTCCGACCAAATGTAACCTGGACTCAATGAGGCGCAGAGCAGCCAGGGCAGATCATCGGGCAGTGCTGCGCCGCCAGAGCGTTGCGTCTGACTCCGAGGAACCGGGAAGCGTCCGCGCAGGTGTAAACCCGGGTAACTCCAGGAACCGCCTTCAAAGACTCCGCGAGCGCCAGGGCCACGCTGTCGACATCCAGTCCGCGAGTCCGCAATTGATCCAGGTCCGCGGTGAGCAACCCGCTGTCGAAATAGAGCCCGGGCGATTTCACCCCAAGGGCCTTAAGGGCGGAATCAGTGCGTTGCTGAAAGGCGGTGGGCAGACTCGCCCTGCGGGGCGACCGTTCAACCGCGCGTCTTCGGGATACGAGGTAACACCATGATCCCCGGTCATGATGACGAGGGGAGCCTGACCTTTGAGCAGCGTGGTCAAGGAATCGAGAAACCATCCGAGGGTTCGGTCCAGCCGGAGTAGCTGATCGTGCAGCTCACGCGAGTCGGGACCGAATTCGTGGCCGACGTAATCGGTGGTCGAGAGCGAAATCGCCAGCACATCGGTGCCGCGACGGCGCCCCAGCTGCAGGTTCCGAGTGCCTTCCAGCGCGACATCGAGCGTGAGCGAATCCATCCACGGAAAGCGGAGCGCCTGACGCATGGCCTTATCGGGATCGTCCGGGACCCGGTGAGGGAAGGTGACGTCGCGGCCGCCCTGCTCGAACGGCAGTGAATCCGGCTCGGCGTACGCCGAATCGGGGAGGAGCAGCGTCCAACTCCGTCCCGCCAGCCCCGCAACCGCCCCGCGCTCGTTCCACCCGGTGAGCCACGAGGGCAACGTGTCGGCGTAATACCGGCTGGTGACAAATCGGCCGGAGGCATACCAGAACACCGGACCTCGGCTGGACCCGATCGGAAGAATCGCGCCCCGGTCCTTACCTGAGATGGAGAGAAAGCGAGAGTCGGAATCTTCGGCGCGCAGCCAGTCCACCAGGGTGCTGCCCCGGAAGCGACGGGGAGAAGCCCCGTTTCCGGTGTTCACTCCAACCAGCGGAGAGTCACGGTCGGGGACTCCGAAGTAGTTGCTCGGGATCCCGGTGTGGGCCGGGTTCCGCCCGGATAGCAGCGTCGCGTGCCCCGGAGCAGTCTCGGTGATGGCGTGGGCTTGCCTGGCGTTCGGGAAAACGGCACCGCGGCTCAGCATCCGGGCGAAAGCACCGCGCCACTGGCCGCGATAGCGCCCAAGTAGTCCCCTCGGAGCTGATCCACGGTGACAAGGATGACCAGGTGCGGAGGTGCCGCGTGCAACTGCGATGGCACCGCCAGCAGACCTGACACGAGCCCGACGATCGAGAGCCGCCGGAGCGGCTTGCCGGTGGCAAACGCGAGGGGATTCTGCGATGTGATCACTGCAGTATATCCGTACAGTGCAATATCATAAGTTATTTGTCACTAATGAAGTTACAATACATTGGCACCGTTTTGGCTCTAAACAGATCCGAAGTCAAAAGGTGTCGTTCGCGTAAACACGAACCGCCCGATAAGAGCACACCCGGAGCGATCCGGGGCCGCAAAACTAGAGGTCTCCGCGTGAAAGCCGCGAGAGATAGCTCGGTGCCGAAGGTGGATCAGTGCGGAGCGTGATGCGAATTCGAGCCGAAATCCGGCTCCCACGTGTCGCGCTTTTGTGTTCTCGGGCATGGGAGAACCCATGCCGCAGTCGTCCAGGACCGCCCGCAAGGCGGAGCCCAAAGCTGGTCGCATCCAAGGAGCCACATTGTTCTGCCTTGGCCTGCTGGTCTCGATCGCCGCGTGTGAAGCTCTGGCGCCGTCCTGCGCCGCTCCCGGAGAACGCCCAGCTCATGTCGGCGCCTCCGCAGTTCATGGAGTGGTGGCAGAAGACCGAGGAGTGCTCCGGTCTCCGGGGCGACCCTTCACAAATCGAGTGGTATGTGGTTCCCAACGTCTCGGTCTTCTCGACGGGCGACGGCGAAAAGGTCGGCTTGTGGACCCGCTCCAGTCAGGGAACCCGGATTATCCTGGCCGGAAACTATATGCAGAACGAGCTGGTTGTGCGGCACGAGATGCTGCACGCCCTGCTGGACCACGAAGGACATCCCCGCGAGTATTTCATCGAGCGCTGCGGACTCACCTGGGATTCCTGGCACGGCGGCAACTAACTTACCCCGCCCTCTCCGGGCCGGCTAATCACAATAACAAGAGCACAGAGATCCTGACCGGGTCTCTGTGCTCTTGAGCTTTGTGAAGCACCGCCAGTTCGCTATGGCTGGCTGATCGGTGTCGGAGTCTCCCTCTGGAAGACGGTCCCGTCGCCAAGCTGGCCGAGTGAGTTATCTCCCCAGCAGTACGCCTGCCCGCCGCTGGTCTACGCCGCAGGCATGCTCGGTACCCGCCGAGATCGAGGCGAAGCTGATCCCGCCAGCGACCGGGGTCGGAGTCATTGCGTTGTCGGTGCTGCCGTTCCCCAGCTGGCCGGACAGCGTTGTAGCCCCAGCAGTATGCCGCGCCACCCGCGCGTGAGACCGCAGGAGAAGCTCTCGCCGGAAACCAGTGAGCTGAAGGTCAGGCCACCGGTCACCGCCAGCGGCGTAAGGCTTTCGGTTGTCGTGACCGTGTCCTGACCCAGTCGTCCGTTCAGGTTGGCACCCCAGCAATAGGCCGCACCTCCGCTCAGCCCGCAGGTGTGGACCTGGCCCGGCGCCACCTCAGTGAAGAGCAGTCCGCCCACCACAGCGGAAGGCTGATCGGTGGCGGCTTTCGGGAGGCCATTGCCCAGCTGGCCGAAAGCATCCGCGCCCCAGCAGAATGCCGCGCCGCTGGTCCGCACGCCGCAGCTGTAGAAGGCGCCGGCGGCAATTTGGGTCCAGGTCCCCGCGACCAGGACGGCAGTCGGTGTAGTGACTGAGGCGATTGGTGGGCCGTTACCCAACTGTCCCTGGCCGTCAGCACCCCAGCAGAAGCCGGTGCCGGCACTGTTGATGGCGCAGGTCTGGCGCCCGCTTCCATTGCCGGTCGTGATGGCCTGGCACACCATTCCCCCAGAGACGGGCTGGGGCACCGAGTCGAGCGCCGTGGTGCCGTTGCCCAACGCGCCAAGCGTGTTCAAGCCCCAGCACCAGGCGGCGCCGGCGCCGGTCAGCGCGCAGCTATAGAGCCGCCCCGCCGAGATCTGCGAGAACGTGTGCCCGCCGGCGACGGCGGTCGGAGTCAGGCGGTTGGTGAGGCTGTTGTCGCCCAGGCCGCCTTGACTGTTATCACCCCAGCAGAAGCCCACCCCATCCGCCGTCACGGCGCAGGAGTGCCCGGTGCCGGCCGCGATCCTCGCTACCTGGAAGGTTCCTGTCGCGTTGAAGTTCACCGTCGCGGCAATCAAGTGCGGCGCTCGCGTTCACGGTGTTGCCGCCGACCGAGGTCCCCAGAGTCCATCGCGGCCAGGGTCGCGATGCCGGTCGCGTCGGTGGTGATCGGAGTGCTCGGACTCACGTTCCCGCCACCCGCCGTGACAGTGAAGGTCACGGCGGCGCCCGACACTGGATTGCCGCTCACGTCGGTAACCTGTATCGAGGGCGGATTGGCCACGTTGGCGCCGACGCCAGCACTCTGAGTGGGCGTAGAGAGCGCGAGAATGTTGGCCGCAGGTCCCGCAGTCAAAGTGATTGCCGACGACGTGACGGAGGTGAGGCCGGTCGAGGCAAATCCCAGCGCGTAGCTGCCGACCGTGCCAGTCAGGGATAAGTCGGTGAAAGTCGCGACGCCGGTGGCGTCGGTGTTGATGCTCACGGTGCCGCCGAGTCCTGCGCTTGTGGGCGAGCGGGAGACGGTCACCGCAGACCCCGGCCTGGATCACGTCGTTGCCGAACTCGTCCTGCAACCGAATCACCGGCTGCTGCGCCAAAACCGAACCACTCGGGGCCGTGGTCGAGGGGCGGTGCTGATCGCCAGCTTGGCAGGCGGCCCCGCCTGCGCGGCGGCCTCGAAAGCCACCGGTGCCAGTGATCCGACTGATGCGTCGAGGGTGTTAGACCCAGCGACGGTGCCCAAGGTCCAGCTCGTGACCTGTGCAATGCCGCCCAAGCCGGTCGGACTGCTCCCGCCAGTGACGCTTCCACCGCCCGCGGTCACAGTGAAGGTGACGGTGACCCCAACCACGGGATTTCCGCTCGCATCGGTCACTTGTACGGTCGGACGGTTGAGACCGGCTGTCCGACGGTGCCGCCCAGAATTGTCGAGGTGGTCGCCACGATGGTTGCTGGCGTTCCCACCAGTACATCGATTGCCCCGGAGCCGACCGAAGTAAGTCCTGGGCTGGTAAACGTCAGGGTGCGAGGCCCGACCGTTCCGATGATCTCGAGGTTGGTGAAGACGGCGGCACCGTCGCATCGGTGTTCTCGGTCAGGGTCCCGTTGAGCGTGCCACCCCGGAGGTGATGGAAACGGTGACGGGGACGCCGGCTTGAGCCCGATCATTCCCATAGGCGTCATGCAACTGCACGACCGGCTGCTGGGCAAACACACCGCCACTCGGGACGGCGGGCGAGGGTGGCGTGGCCAGGACGAGCGCGGTCGCGGTACCCGCCGTTCCGGTCGCGTTGATGGTGACCGGAGTGAGTCCGGTGACCGAGCCCTGCAGAGTGTTGGAGCCAGCGGCCGTGCCAAGAGTCCAGGAGCCGACCGTGGCAACACCGTTGGCGCCGGTTGTAGCGGTGCCGCCGGTGATCGTGCCACCGCCGGTTTGAACCGTGAAAGTGACGTCTACCCCCGACATCGGGTCGCCGTTCTGATCGCGCACCAGCACGGCCGGTGCAATCGGAACCGCGGTAGCAACCGCTGCCGTCTGGTTGTGCTGCCGGCGCTGATGCCGATGCTGGTTAGGGACCTTGGGAGCCGGCCCGGTGCTATCGCCTGCCGCCGCAGGCGACCAGGTAGGCCAGCGCACTGACAAGTACAACTCCGGCGAGGGAGGCGCATCACGAATCAGCTTTCAGGATCGGGGTTGCGCCTGCTGGTCCCTCAGCGGGCACAGGAGGACGGGCGCTATAGGCGAGAACCGTGCCCGTCGCCGGATTTGCGGGCACTGTCTAATCCCAATGGGGTATGTCATTAAGCTATTGGAATTGTTTGAAGTTACCGGGATATGACCAGAGTGATGAAATACGATACAGAGGCGAGAGTGAGCGTCTATTCGACTCGCGTTGCGCAAGCAAAGCCTCGGAGCTGCAAAGGGCTTGCCGCGTCAGTTCGGACCGCTCCCCGCCGCGGCCCCGCTGGGGGCGGGCAGGTACAGATCGAAGACCTTCATGACGACGTCCTCGCGGCTTGATGTCGGTCCGGTTTTGCAGGAAGTAGATCGAGAGGTGTTGGCTCCGGCAGCGGAGAATGTAGGAGAGGTAGCCCTCCCAGCTCCCTGAATGCCCCTCGTAGTGGTAGCCGTTGCGGTCGGCGATGCCCCAGGCGAAGCCCGTAGTCCACCGACTTGCCATCCACCAGGCGGCCGCGGTTCGAACGCGTCCGGCGAGAGTCGGTCCTGCCGCACGAGCTGATCGGTATAGAGTGCGGCGTCGTAGCGCGCGAGGTCTTCCACCGAGCAATAGACCGAGCCGGAGCCGACCAGGTTGTCGAGCGGGTCCCGGTCGTTGGCGGTGAATTTATTCCCGATCTTGTCGTAGCCTCGCGCGCGCGTTGCGGTTCGGCAAAGCGGGTGGCGTTGGGCATCGAAAAACAGCCGGCTCATTCCGGTAGGACCGAACACCCGCTGCTGAAGAAAGCCGTCGAGCGATTGTCCGAGACATGCTCGACCAGGGTGCCGAGCAGGTCGTAGCCGGCGTTGCTGTAGACGAACTCCCTGCCGGCCGGTTTCGGCGCTCTCCCAGCGGTGGAGCAACGCCAGGCGTCGTCGTTGGTTGGCATCGGACTCGAGGCGAGCAGCAGCTTGTAACCCGTCGAATCGTCGTAGTAGTCGGGAATGCCGGAGGTGTGGTGGAGCACCTGCCGGATGGTGAGCTGAATCGCCGAACCGGGCGACCTCAGGCAGGTGCTTGCCGACCGGATCGTCGTAGTCGAGCCGGCCGTCCTGATGCAGCATCATCAGGGACAGGGCCGTGAACTGTCTTGCCCGTCGATGCCATGTGATATCGGAGTGCCGGGGAGATTCGGCTTCCTCGAGTCGAGATCCGCGAGCCCGTATCCCGCGATATGAATCACCTTGCCGTCCCGGATCACGACGATGGAGCCGCCCGGGCTGCGTCGGACTTGATGGCGGCCTGCACGATGGCATCCACCCGAGGGTCGCGCGGTGCGTTAGATTGCGCGGCCAGAGCGGCGCCACAAGAAGAGCAGAGCGCCGAGTGTCACCGGGCGACAGGACCGTCATGCCTGACTCCGATTAGAAGGATCGCTGAAGGTATTCGGACCCAGGAGCCAAACGAAACCCGTCCGGTTGCGCGCGCCGTATCCGTTCTGACCCCTTCCTTCATAGTTCTACTATGAGACGCTTCTGGCTCGGCCTGGTGCCTGGTGCGCTCTTGCTCCCGCTCGGTACTCGCAGGCGGCTGCACTCGGCCTCATGGGGACGGACACGGCGCCCAATCCGCCGCTCTGGGAAGCTAAGCTTGCCCGACTCGCCTTCACCCGGTCGGTTGCGCGACACGCCGATTCGACTCCCAATCCCGGTCTCGCCGAGCTGAAGACCAGCTGCGCATCGGACTCCGGATCTACTCCGGCAATTGCGGCGGATGTCCACGGATTCCCGAATCATCCGAGCAGCTTCGGCCTCTCCTTCTATCCGCGGGCGAAGCAATTCGCCGAAACGCCACCCACGCGTCCCGATTGGCAGAACTATTGGATCATGACTCACGGATCCGGCGGACGGCGATGGCGGCCTGGAAACATCGAGCTCCCGGAGGAGAAGCGGTGGCAGGTGGCGACATTTGTGAGCGAGCTGGGGCATTGCCGCCGGCGGTGGACAGTGTGTGGCAGGCGGGCTGGGAGGAGATTGAAAATTGGCAATTGGTAATTGAAAATTGAGAGCTGAGGACTAGTATCCTGAAACGAAGACGGCTCCGGTGAGGAGCCGTTGACGTTCATGCGCCGCGTAGGAATCGAACCTACAACCTAGTGATTAAGAGTCACTTGCTCTGCCAATTGAGCTAGCGGCGCTTCTATAGCCCCAACGGGAATCGAACCCGTCTTTCGACCTTGAAAGGGTCGCGTCCTAACCGATAGACGATGGGGCCGATGGCTCACGCATACCGTCTCCATGCGATAGCGCTAACGGGATTCGAACCCGTGTTTGGGCCTTGAGAGGGCCCCGTCCTAGTCCCCTAGACGATAGCGCCATGCAACAGTACCGACCGAGTACCGAGCGAGCCACTTACGCACTGCATCGCACTCGTCTCGTACGCCTACAGGCCCGGCAGGGAATCGAACCCGCAACCCCCGGTTTTGGAGACCGGTGCTCTACCAATTGAGCTACGGACCTAGGCGGTCGAGGCGGGATGGCAGTGCGGGCGGACAGAGAAGCCCGGGTTCGACCAAGATCGATCGCACCCGACTCTCGCTTTGTCCTACCGCCTTCCGCCTTCCCGACCCCGAGGTGGCTGACGGGACTTGAACCCGCAACCTCCGGAGCCACAGTCCGGCGCTCTAACCGATTGAGCTACAACCACCACGGCCCTCGGCCGACGGTCCCGAGCCGGGGAAACTATCGGACGGCCTAGGGTCGGTCAAGCTTACGCCAGCCCTCAGGATACGGTGTCCCAGAACCTCCGTTGCAGGAGTGCCGTCCCGGGATGCGGAAGGAACCGGTTTGGCCGTCCAATCGGGCCACCGGAACGATGCCCCGAGCCGCATTCGCCAGGATGATCGGGATCCCATTCAAGGCGTCGCGCGCGGCACGACTCGCTCCGTTACCGGGCCGATTTCCGGCGATCCGTGACCGCGAGACGCTGGGCAGGATTCCCAGCCGCAGGGAGGGTGCGACCAAGGTCGGCCCATCCCACCAGAAGACCGTCCAGATCGTAGCACTCGGCGACCATTCCCTCCGGCGTGAGCATCAGCGCATCGTCCGCCGCCGGCACTCTCCGCTTCCGCCGACGCCTCGGCAAACTGGGTTCGATCAGCGGTCTTGTGAGGATAGGGTTGGTGCGCTTGCCGAGCTGTGATCAGCCGGACCGGCTCGACCGAGCCGACCTCGCGCTCGGTGACCTGCTTCCCCTTCATACCCACCACGATCCGTTGTACCCGATCGGTTCCTCCCGAGGGAACCTCGAACTCGAGAGGAAACGGAATCCCCAGGGTCCTGCAGCTCGCAACCAGGCGGCGGAGATGCAGGTGCCAGAGCGGCGCTCGACCATCTCGAACTCGCACGGTCTCGATCAGCGAGGGAGTCTTGAGCATTGGGCTAATCTAGCGGAGTCCCACCATGCTTTGACGCCGGTCGCACCCATGATGAGTGCCGCCGCCGAGCACCGCACCGGGACCCGGCACCTCGCCGTGCACCAGCCAGGCCCAGAGGGGACTCAGCGCCGGCTCGAGGAAGAGCAGCAGCGAGACTTCGAGAGCCGGGAAGCTGCTGGATCCCTCGGGTGAGCCAGAGGTAGGCGAGGCCGATCTGGAACACGCCCAGATAGAGGATGATGCTCCAGTCGGTCACGCTGTGGTGGCCCAGCGGAAGGATCGCGGGCAGGGCAATGAGAAAGGCAAAGAGATTGCCCAATCCGACCGCGGACGCAGGTGACCCGCCACGCTTTCCCATCCACCGCATGCCGATCAGCATGAGGGCGTAGGTGATGCCGCTCAGCGTCGCCAGGATATTCCCGCGCACCGGATCCGGGGCGGTAACGAACGTCTGCTGGCGACCCACGAAGAAGAGCGCCATGCCGATGCCGATCACCAGCATGAAGCCCAGGTCTCGCCGCCTGATGGGCTCGTTGAGCAGCACCGGACTCAGGAGGAGGATGTAGACCGGTGCGGTATCCTGAAGGAAGATCGTGCTGGCCGCGGTCGTGAGCTTGTTGGCGAGGACGAAAAGGACCAGCGTCGCGGCGTAGGCGAGTGATACCAGCACCGTGCGGCCTCAGTTCGGCGCCTCTCCCCAGCCGCCTCGCCTCGGGTACCAGCAGCCAGACGGCGATGGTCGCGATCCCCGAGCGGAGACCGGCGACTTGCCAGCTGGTGAACTGGGCGGACTTGATCGCCGCACCGCCGGTCGAGAACAGCAGGGCGGCTCCCAGAACGTAAAGCCGGGCACGGGCCAGCGAGGTGTTCACCGCTGATCCGTCGCTTCAGCCGCCCTGGTCCACTCCGCGAATGCCTCCTCCAGCTCGGCGCGCGTAGCCTCCAGCTCGCGGGACAACTCCTCCGCGCGTAACGCGGTGGCAGGGTCGGTGTAGATGGAGGAGTCCGAGAGCTTCGCTTGCAGCTCGGCGGCACGGCGCTCCAGGGCGTGAACTCTGGCCTCGGCCTGTTCCGCTTTGCGGCGCGCGGTCCGTGCCACCGAGTGCTGGGTGCGAGACTGAACCGGCTGCTTGCTGCTTCGCCGTGGCGCCGCTGCTTTCGCGATTGCCTGCTGCCGCTCCGCCCGATCCGCTTTCGTCTCCTCCCAATCCTCGAATCCACCCCCAAAGTCCTCGATGCGTCCGTTCTCCGAGCGCCCAGACTCTGGTGGTAAGCGCTCTAAGCAGTGCCCGATCGTGGCTCACGATCAGTACCGTGCCCTCAAAGACCTCGATCGCGTCTTCCAACGCTTCGATCGACTCGACGTCCAGGTGATTGGTCGGCTCGTCGAAGACGAGCAGATTGGCTCCTCCAGCATCATCATCGCCAGGGCCACCCGAGCCCGCTCTCCCCCTGAGAGACTTCCTGCTCTGCGCAGAACTTCGTCTCCCGAGAAATCGAAGCGACCGAGGTGGCCCTGAACCTGTCCCCGAGTCCATGCGGGCGCATGTCGTTGATGATGTCGAACAGGGTCTTGTCGTGAGGAACCTGAGCCAGGTCCTGGCGATAGAACGCGACCTGGACCGAATCCCCGATGCGCGCCGAGCCTCGAGCAGGCGGACGTTGGCCCAGCAGGGTCGCGAAGCAGTGTGCTCTTCCCTGCACCGTTCGGTCCCACGAGTCCGGCAACGTCTCCCCGCCGGATAACGGAGGAGAAGTCTTCCAGCAGCACCCGGTCTTCCACCGTGACGCGGACGTGGTCCGCCACGAGCGCCTGGTCTCCGCCGCGGGCCCGGATGTCGAAGCGGATCGCCATCGATCCCTGGTCTTCGGGCGGCGGGCTGAGTCGCGGAGTCGAGTGAGACGGCGACGGCGGCCCTTCGCCTGCACGAGTATCCTGCCCCGCGATGTTGCGGCGGATGAAGTCCTCCTCCGCCGCGATGACCTTGCTCTGCTTGTCGAAGCGCGCGCTGCTGGCTGAGCGCGACGCTCGGCGCGCTGGCGCACGAAGTCCGTGTAGCCGCCATCATAGGTCTGCCCGGTCCCACCCTCGAGGTGCAGCACGTGATCCGGCGATGCCGTCGAGAAAGGCGCGGTCGTGGCTCACGATCAGCACGCTGCCGGGCAGAGCGCGCAGGTGCCCCTCGAGCCACTGCGTGGTCTCGAGGTCGAGGTGGTTGGTTGGCTCGTCGAGGAGGAGCAGATCGGCCGGTGTCACCAGTTGGCAGGCGAGACCAAGCCGGCCCCGCTCGCCGCCGCTCAGGGTGCCGATCAGCTGAGTCCGTGCCCGGTCGGGATCGAATCCAGTCCTTGGAGAACGGCCGCGACGCGGGCGTCGATCGCGTAGCCATCGGCGCGCTGGAACTGCTCCAGATCACGGTCATAACGCTGCAGCAGCTCCTTCGGAGCGCGTTCCCCAGCTCTCCGATTTGAGCGGCATGGGTCAGCATCTGATGCTCCAACGCCACCAGATGGGCGTAGGGCGAGAGGGCGGCGTCCCACACCGTTTCGACCCCGGGAAACTCCCGATGCTGGTCCAGCATCGTCACCCGAAGCCCGCTCGCCCGGCTCACGATGCCCGCTGTTCGGATCCTGTTCCCCGGTGATGAGCCGAAACAGCGTGGTCTTGCCGCTCCCGTTGCGACCGATGACTCCCCAACGCTGCCGCTGGTCCACCACCAGGTTCAGATCCTGGAAGAGGACGTTGCGGCCGTACTGTACGGAGGCCGACGAGGACGTTTAGTAGCGACAAGGACGGTGCCTTAAGCCATAAGCCTTAAGCCTCAGGCTTTCGGCTTAAGGCTTACGGCACTGGCGGCGAGCCAGGAGCCCCACTCTTCCGCGGCAGGACCGATGGTGAGACGGTTGCCTTCACGGACCAGCGGGGTACGAAGCAGGAAGGGTTCGCGGGTCAGGAGATCGAGCCACCGCTCTTCGGAATACGCCGCCGCCTTGAGGCCGAGCTCGACGTAGCGTTTGGAATCCGAGTCAATCAGGGCCTTCACCCCGAACTTCTGGGCAAAGCGGCGCAGCTCGCCGAGTGAGGCGGCCCGCTCCTCGAGGTCCACGAAGTGCACGTTGATCCGTCGCTCCGCGAAGAAACGGAGCGCCGCCCGCACGGCGGGATTCTTCCTGGTGCCAAAGACCTGGGGGTTCATGCGCGGGAGGAATGTAAGAGACGCCGGGAGGGCCGGTAGGGGAAGAAGTCGATGACCTCGCCGGCCCGCGCCAGCTCCTGCATGCGGCGCCAGAACTCGACGCTCAGCAGGTCGGCGTGGACCCGCATGAACGCCTCTCCAGCGCGCCGGGCAGGGCCAGGAAGGCGCGAAATTCCTCGGGGAACACGTCCCGCTCCCCGACCGAGAACCAGGGTTCCGCTGCGAGTTCATCCTCGACGGTCCGCGCGCGGGGATCTCGCGGAAGTTGCACTCGGTCAGGAGACACAGTTCGTCGTAGTCGTAGAAGATCACCCGCCCGTGACGGGTCACCCCGAAATTCTTGAGCAGCATGTCGCCGGTGAAGATGTTTGCGGCGGCGAGATCCTTGATCGCCTGCCCATAGTCCAGCACCGCCTCCACCGCGTCCTCGGCACTGGCCTCGCGGAGATAGAGGTTGAGCGGCGTGACCCTGCGCTCGGTGTAGAGATGGCGGACCCGCACCCGATCACCTTCCGCCAGCACGCTGCTCGCCGCGACGTCCTCCAGCTCCTCCAGCAGGCCCGGAGCAAACCGCTCCCGGGCAAACTCCAGATCCTCGAACTCCTGGGCATCGGCGAGGCGACCTACCCGGTCGCGGAGGAAGACCAGGTGGTACTTGTTCATCACTTCCTGGCGGGTCGTGGTCTTGGGCGCGCCGAAATGGTCGCGGATCACCTTGAACACCACATTGAGCGATGGGAGGGCGAAGACGCTCATCACCAGGCCCTTGTCGCCCGGAGCCAGCTCGAAGTGGCCATCGCCCTTCTCGAGGTGGCGCAGGAGCGCCCGCACCAGCTCAGTCTTCCCGTGCTTGTGATAGCCGAGTGAGTGTGTAGAGCTCGTCGACAGGCTTCTGCGGGCATGAGGGTGCGGAGGAACTCCACCATTGCGCGGGGGCGCTCCAGCTCTACCTGGAAATACGAACGGGTGAAGCTGAAATACGATGCTCACTTCATCCGAGGTGGTCGAGAACCGCGTCCACTTCGACTCCGTGGTCGCCGTGGACCAGAGGCAGAACGAGGGGCAGGTAGGTCCCACCGATTCGCAGCCGGCCGATCGAGATAGGCCCCTTGTTGCGATAGAAGAGAACCGGGACGACTTCGATGGCGTCGGGCGACACCTCGCCGCTCTGGCGCTTGAGCTCTTCCGCGAGGGCATCGGCGGTCAGTCGGGCATCGAGCTCCAGGTCGCGGAAGAGCGGAGCGAAGGGGAGGTCTCTGAAGAAGCTGCTCGATCACCGCCTCGATCCGGCCGCGCACCGGTAGGTTCGCAGCGCCTGCTCGACGGGGGCCGACGGCAGGCGCGCGAAAGTCGGCGTCCTCGAAGTAGACGCCCGACGCCGGTCCCGACGACGCGTACCAGCTGGCGGGCCACCGAATTGAAGAAGGTGAGCGCCAGCTCGGGGTTGGGCTGACCCAGCACGCCAGTCGAGCGTACTGAGTCCGCAGCTGCCTGCCAGAGCTGGAGGTCGCTGTGCCCGGGACCAAGCGATCGCTTCAGGTCCTGCACCACCCAGTTCACGAACTGGCGGTACAGCGTGAGCCGCTCCATGGCATCCTGCTGGCCCCCACGCCAGTCCCGCTGGATGAAGCGCGCCGCGGCGCGGCGGGTCACCAGTCCGAACTGGGCCTGGTACGCGTCATAGACCGCGAGGATCGCCTCGGCGGTTTCCACGCACCTGGCCGTGTCGGAAGATGCCGTCGGGGACGGAATCTGAGGATTCTTCCATGCAGGTATATTGCTGCTACACAGGCAGGAACGGAACGTACTCCGTACTTGGTACTCAGTCTCAGAACTCAGTCCTCAGTCCTCTTCTCACTCGACACTATGCCACCGCTCCGACCTACGACCACCTCACCGCCCCGGCGACCGGCAGCCGCATCACGCATGGCTGAGCGGGAAACTCCAGGTGCCGGATCAGCCCATCATTCCATTCATCGAGGGAGATGGCACCGGGCCCGATATCTGGCGCGCCTCCCGGCTCGTCTTCGATGGTGCGGTGCGGAAAGCCTACGGCGGCAAGCGGGCGATCGTGTGGTTCGAAGTCCTGGCGGGCGAGAAGTCGCGAGACCGGCTCGAGTCCTGGCTGCCGGAAGACACCATTCGCGCCATTGACCACTACCTGGTAGCGATCAAGGGACCGCTCACGACGCCGGTTGGCGGTGGCTTCCGCTCGCTCAACGTAGCGCTGCGGCAGAAGCTCGACCTCTTCGCCTGCGTGCGCCCGGTGCGCTGGTTCACCGGCGTGCCCTCGCCGGTACGCCACCCGGAGCTCGTGGAGATGATCATCTTCCGGGAGAACACCGAGGACATCTACGCCGGGATCGAGTACAAGGCGCGGAGCGAGCAGGCCAACCGCGTCGTGCAGTTTCTCCAGAAGGAGATGGGGGCCTCGACCATCCGATTCCCGGAAACCGAGCGGAATCGGGATCAAGCCGATCTCGGAAGAGGGCAGCAAGCGACTGATCCGGGCGGCGCTGGACTACGCGGTACGAGAGAACCGGAAGAGCGTCACCCTGGTCCACAAGGGCAACATCATGAAGTACACCGAGGGCGCCTTCCGGGACTGGGGCTACGAGGTCGCTCGCCAGGAGTACGGCGCGGTGGACCTGGATGGCGGGCCCTGGTGCCGGTTGCCGCAGGGCATCGTGATCAAGGACGTGATCGCCGATGCCTTCCTGCAGCAGATCCTGACTCGCCCCGCGGAATACGACGTCATCGCGACGATGAACCTGAACGGGGACTACATCTCCGACGCGCTCGCGGCGCAGGTGGGCGGGATCGGCATCGCGCCAGGAGCCAACATCAACTATCTGACCGGTCACGCCATCTTCGAGGCGACCCACGGCACCGCGCCCAAGTACGCCGGCCAGGACCGGGTCAATCCGGGTTCGGTGATCCTCTCGGGCGAAATGATGCTGCGCTATCTGGGATGGACCGAGGCGGCAGATCTGATCATCAGGGGTCTGGAGCGCACCATCGGGCTCAAGCGGGTGACCTATGACCTGGAACGCCTGATGGAGGGTGCCACTCTCCTCAAGTGCAGCGAATTCGGCGCCGCCATCGTCGATAACATGTGAGTGCTGCCGGACCCGAGTAGTATTCGATCATGGCGGATTTTGACCGTACCATCCAGCGCTTCGCGTCGGCGGACAGCCAGCTCAGGCTCGAGTTGCTGCTCGACTATGCCAGGAAGCTGCCTGCCCTGCCCGAGCGCTACCAGCTCGCGAAAGACAAGGGAGAGAACAGGGTGCCGGAGTGCATGTCTCCGGTCTTTCTCTTCCTCGAGGCGAACGACGGCAAGCTCACCCTCTTCGCCGATGCCCCGGTTGAAGCCCCAACAGTCCGGGGATTTGTGGCCCTGCTGGCGCGGGAGATAAAGGACGCCTCTCCCAAAGACGTCGCCGCGATCCCCAGCGACCTGCTCGATCGCCTGAGGCTGACCGAGCTGCTGGGGATGACGAGGATGCAGGGGCTGACCGCTATTGTCGGGCGAGTTAAGAGAATGGCTGGAGAGAATTGAGTGATTGAAGATTGCAAATTGATAATTGGAAAGCCCGGTCACTCGGCTTTCAATCTATCAATCTCACAATCTTCAATCCTCAATTCACTTCTCGATCGGCACCCTCACGCTATTTCCCCACTCGGTCCACGATCCGTCGTAGTTCCGCACCATCTCGAAGCCAAGCAGGTAGGTAAGGGCGAACCAGCTGTGGCTGGAGCGCTCGCCGATACGGCAGTAGGCAATCACGTCGTCCTTGGGCCCCAAGCCCTGCTCTTCGACATATAGCCGCTTGAGCTCGCCCGCCGTCCGGAAGACGTGGGTATCAGGATCCACGGCGCGGGCCCACGGGATGCTCCTGGCGCCGGGAATGTGCCCGCCTCGCAACGCGCCTTCGTTGGGGTAGTCAGGCATGTGCAGCCGCTCTCCCCGATACTCCTCAGGACTGCGCACGTCGACCAGCTTCCCTTCTTCGTCACGTGCGCCAGCACATCCTCGCGAAAGGCGCGGATGGCCCGATCGTCCCGCTCGCCTACGGTGATGTTGCCAGCGCGGATATGACGGCACGTCGGTCGTGAGCGGCCGTCCTTCGTCCACCCAGCGGGCGCGTCCGCCATCCATCAGCCTGAGCCGTTCCAGACCGAAGAGGCGGAAGACCCAGAAGGCGTAGGTCGACCACCAGTTGTTCTTGTCTCCGTAGAAGACCACGGTCGTGTCCGCGTTGATCCCCTTGGAGCGGAGGAGGGCCTGGAACCGCGTCCGGTCGAGATAATCCCGCTGCACCGGATCGTTCAGGTCATTGACCCAGTCGATCTTGACCGAGCCGGGGATGTGCCCGGTGTCATAGAGCAGAAGGTCTTCATTGGATCTCGATCAGCCGGACCGATCGATCGTTCAGTCTCTCAGCAACCCAATCGGTGGAGACCAGCACCTCGGGGTGGACGTAACCCCGCGTTTCGATCGGCGTGATGGGCGCCGCTTTTACCTGCGTCATAGAAACCTCCCGAAATGAAGCGGCCGCAACTCTGAGAGGAGCCGCGGCCAGCAGACCAGCAAGAAAGGTCATTTTGCGCGACGGCTTACCCCCGCCACCCGGGCGGCGAGAGGTGACTGCAACACAAACCGTTCGCTTCGCGCTTCATGAGGTACAAATACGACCGCGGCAGTCGGGATGTCAAGATGGGACATGGGGCTGTAACGGCAAAGATGCGTCCTCCGGGTATTTCGGATACTATATGTAGCATGAGTAATCGATACCGCCGATCGGGCGAGACGATCACCGCCGTCGCCTGGGCGCAGGCTGCGCCAGGGTGCGCGGACCTGCTGCGGCGGGGCGCGTGGTATCCTATTGTCAAAGAAGAAGATGAAGGCCACGTGGTACTCGACGTGGACCAGCAGCCGGTGCGGGTCAGCCGGGAGGATCTGCGGATCCGCCCCGACCGCCCCGAGACCTGGAGCGTAGTGGTGCGTACTGGGGTCATGCGACCCACGCTTTCAGGAGTCAAGCTGGTAACGACTTACGCGGTCTGCCCCGATTGCCATGCCCGCCAGGAGTTCGAAGGCCATCCGGACACTCTGATCTGCGCCCGCTGCCGCCGAGCTGCCAAGGTGGATTGGTCCACGACGCTCTGAGGCGATGAACAAGCGTGGTCTGGGAACGCCAACGCTGTCTGGACGCCATCCGTACATCCCGGTGGCGTGGGTCGCCCCATGAGTCGGGGCCGAGGCGCGCGAACCAGACGGCAACGAGGCGAATCTGATCATGGGGCGTACCGGCCAATGGGCCCAGTTGCGAGTCCGACGGCCGCCGACACCGGCGCGAGATCCGCGTCATCCCCGATACCGGGACTCAAGGTCCCGAGTCGAACCCCCGCCGCGCAGCATGGATGTCAGGGCTCGGCAGCCTGCTGCTCCATCTCGCTGTCGCGATCGTGGTGATTGCCAACCTGCGAAAGACCGAGACCGCCGCTGAGCAAAAGGCAGCGGAAGACAACAAGGGCCCAGAGAAGTCCAACTGGTTTACATCCCACCGCCACCGAAGCCGGTAGCCAAACCGCAACCACCGCCACCGACCCAGCCTCCTGCGGCGCCACTCACGCCGGGCCAGGACCAGACACCCGGTTCACTGGCCAAGGTGAGCCCGAAGCCGGAAGAAAACCCTAACGCTCCGCCCGACGCGAAGCGTTCGGAGGCAACCGCCCCCGAGACCCAGGTTCCCCCAGACGACGGTGGCGCGACGAAGCATGAAGAGCAGCCCGTCTCGGCCTTCGCGCCTCTGGCGAAGGCGGCGGAGACGCCCAGTATCGAGTCCGAGGCGCAACGGATCTTCGGCCGGCCTCTCACCAGGGCTGGCGAGGAGTCCGGCGTTCGCGATTCGCGTCCCTGGGAATCGCCGCTGGATTGGACGTCGAATGGGTGCACGGCTCCAAAGCAGGATGACTCCACTGCCGGTGACAGCATGGGCGTGGTTCAGGGCCGCGTCTTCCGGGAGAACGGCCGACCGCTTCCCGGAGCACATCTTCAGGTCCTCGGCACCCCCTACTACACCTATTCGGACCCGAACGGCGCTTTTCGCCTGGTCTTCGATCGCTCGCTGGTGGACAACTGCCGGACTCAGTCGGTCCGCGTCTGGGCTCCGGGATACCGGGCGCGAGATCTGATTCTGTATGTGGGGCCGGCGACGAGCTCGGATGTGGTACTGCATAACCACTAGCCGTCAGCCGTCAGCCGTCAGCCGTTAGCGGTTAGCCTAGCATCAGCGGAGTAGCTGAGTACGCGTTAGCTCGCGGATGAGGTATTGGCTGAACATGCAAATCCCTCGGGAAGTGTCTCCGGAGGATTCTTTGCGTCAGCTTGGTCGCTGCTGATCGGCTGACGGCTGATGGCTAACGGCTCAGCTAGTTCGGCGCGTGCACGGACACATTCCCATAGTCCCGGTTAAACCCGATGCCGGGCCCATGCACGTTGAAGCCGTAGTTGTTGTCGATCTTGGCAATGTACTGGCGCAGTGAGCCCGGGAACGAGTGGGTGCGCGCGTTCTTGCCGAAGGGGTCGGTGTACCAGGTCGTCGGACCATCCTTGTTGTCGATCTGGTTGCTGTTGATGTCTACTCCGCGCCGGACCCCGTCGAACAGCGAGCGCGGGTCGTCATAGGTCAGGTTCAGGACGGTGCCATGCTGGGTCGAGTTGTCGCACAGCGACCCCTGCGCCCGGTTACCCGAGGCAGTGACTTCGTAGCACACGGAGATCGGCCGACCGGTGATGTCGGTCAGAGCCGGGTCGTAGAACCGACTCGGGAAGAACACCTGATAGTAGGGATCGAAGTGGGCCAGGGTGTGGCCGTCCTGCGTCCTGACGCTGTTGGAGGTCTGCCAGCTCTCGTGCAGCGCGGAGAAGAAGTCCGACTGCTGCCCCGGAGGCACCAGCATGAACTGTTCGACGCAGGTACGGTCCGGGATAACCCGCTGGCCGCCGCCGTTGGGTGAATTGGCCGGCACCGCAGGTCCCACCTGGACGTGGACATTCCCGTCGCAGGTGCGAGTGAATTCGCCGGGCGTTCCGATCGCCGCCATGAAGACGGTGTGCAGCTCGGTCCCGTCGCTGCACTTCAGGTGGTAGACCAGCTCGTGCAGGTTGTTGGTAAAGGCATCCTTGGAGTGGGTGCCCTGATGCAGCTTGGTCAGCACGTCGCACTTGACCTTGAAGAGCGAGCCCGCGACGTCGCTGCCGAGGTCGAACTCGACGTCGTTCTCCCACTCGACCTTGTGGCCGAAGTGATCCTCGTGCCGCACGTTCTGCGGGTCGTAGGTGTCGAGCGCCTCATTGGCCAGCCCGAACGGAATCGGTCCCACGTCCTGATAGAGCTTGGAGCCACGCGGGTCACGCCCGTGATCGTGGCCAAAGCTGCAGCCGGTCGCCGGGTCCACCGGCGGGTGCCAGGTCGGATAGCGCTTCCCGTCAGGTCCAACCACCGAATAGGCGTCGTGCTGGGCCTTGGTACAGGTGTCGTTGGGTCCCGGAGTCCACTGTCCGTACTGGAAGCTGGGGCCGATCTCAGACGGCGGATCATATCCCTGGAATCCGTCGCTCCCGCAGGCCACTACCCAGAGCAGAGCCTGGGGCAGCAGTATCCAGCGAGCGGCGCGGCGCGAAGCTCTCATCGAACGGATCATCAGGACCTCCTGCCCACGGGCTTGGGAAACGGCTGAATCGACTGCGTGACCGGTCGGGACGGGAACATCAATGGAACGTCACCGACAGGCCGACCTGAATCAGACTGCTGTTCGCCGAGCCATCCACGACGGTGTCATTGAAATGGAATTCAGAGCTGCTGGTGCCGATGAAATTGGCGTAAGGGCCGATCGCGACACTCTTGGAGATCGCGACATCGTAGCCCACGCCGATTTGCCCGCTTACCGCGGACGTCTTGAAGTGATCGTCATCCTTCGAGGCGGAGTACTTCGAAAGCCCGCCACCGGCCTTGACGTAGAAACCACTGCTCCGGCTGGGGTACATCCAGAACGACAGGCCGAATGAGCCGAGCAGCTTGCTGACGTCCTGCTTGTCGTACCAGGCATCGACCTCGAGACCGAGCAGGAATTGCTCTGTCAGAGCGTAGCCCATCTTGGCGAAGCCGGAAACGTCGCCCTCGCGACTCTCCTGGCAGAGGTTGCACGACAGCTTGGCCGACCCGTATCCAAACCCGAACCCAATGAAGGGACCGCGGCGCGAAGGGACATCCTGCGCCTGGAGGCTGACCGCACCCCCGACCAAGGTCACCGATGCTGATTGCCAGACAAAGCAACGTTCTCGGCTTGCCGTGCATAGCGAAGCCCTCGACACGAGTAATCGGATCACAGGGAATGCAGCGAAAGTGCTTACGGCAGCGTTAAACGACTGTGATTTGGACCACAGTGGAAGGGCGTGCGAATGCTTGACGGCTAGAAACGAGACGGGAGACGCCCCGGTGGAGCGCCTCCCGTTTGAGAGCGTCGAGACTAACGAATGATCCGCTGGCCTACGATCCGGCCGTGATCATCCACCAGGTAAATGGGTCCCTTGCGGATGTCGTTCTGCAGGTTCATTCCGGCTCTTGAGACCGATGCCATGAGCGGCGGGGGTGCCGGAATGGTGAATGGGTCGGCTTCCGAAACTGTTCACGGTGTAGCCCAGATCCTGGAGCGAGGCGATGGTGGTCACGGCTCATCGGGTTCGGGGTGCTGCTGATGAAGCCGGTCATGAGCTCGTTATCGAAAGATCGGCCTCGCGCCAGTGGGAGTCGGCGGTGCCCAGCGCCACAGGTAGTTCTCCACCGGGACCTTCGCGCCCGCTATAGGTGTTCCCACCGTTCTGGGTTGTTGAACGCGGCGATGGCGATCGCCTCCGCTGAAATGGGTGTCGCAGGTCGGCGGCGGTACCGTGCAGGGATTGGCCGGCGGCGGAGGCGGCGGATTGCAGACCGACGAAGGCGTCACGCAGAAAGTTCTTGGTCGGATCGTCCCAGATGCTCCCGAATCCGAGCACGTGCCCCATCTCGTGCAGAATCACGTCGTTCAACGTCCCGTTGGCTTCCATGTTGGGCAGGTCGGCGGTATCGAACTTCATGATCCCGATGACCGTCAGCTTGTTGCTGGTCCGGATGAAGCAGGGTCCCGCCTGACCCAGCACCTTCCCCGCCCCGTCGATGCGGCACCAGACTCACGAAGATCAGCAGGTCATCCACGATGAAGTTGCTGAGCGCCGGGTCGCCCACTCCGCAGGCGTTGGCGGCCTTGTTGACGAGCACGTCCGTGAGGTCGCCGGTGATGACTCGCGACCACCGGGCGGCCGCACCGTCGAAGGCCGCCTTCTGGGCCGTGGTCGGTGTCTGGAGGTAGCTGAGCTCGATTGTGAAGTTGGAGAGCACAGTCGAGGCGTTCGCGGTGAAGGTCACCGGACTTCCGGTAAGACCGGTTACCGTTGCCGTCACGGTATTGATTCCCGGGTTGGACCCAGTGGTCCAGGAGCCGACGAGTGGCGATACCGGCGGCATCGGTGACCGGGGTCGCTCCGGTGATGCGTACCACCTCCGGCGGTCACCGCGAAGGTGCACGGTCACGCCGCCCACTCCGAAGTTGTTGGCGTCGGTGACCTTCACCGACGGCTTGGTCGTGCACCGCCTGGCTGGTCAGACCGCGTTCTGAGTCGTCGCCGAGGTCGCCGCGATCTTGGTGGCAGGCCCGACGTTGCCGCCGTCGTCGGTCGAACTGCTGCAGCCCGCAACCGCGGCCGCGGCCAACGCGACGAGCGCCGCCTGAATGGAATGGAAGCGACTCATTCTATCCCTGGTTGTATGGTTGGAGCCGACAGCCCGCCGGCCGCCGGCACTGGCTAAAGCATAGGAGCGCCGCACCAACTGCGCCACCTCAACTCCGGCCGCTGCTTCGATTGAGGAAACGCCTGACCGTACCCGGGCAAACACAGCCAACCGACCCGGCAATCGGGCTATTTCGCCCCGTCTCCCTGCATCTGGCGCAGGCTGCGCTGCTGCCACAGAACGATGGCGCCGAGCAACAGCAGGCTGCCCGCGAGGATTGCGGTCGCGAGCACGTTGATCTGGGGAGGAATGCCGCCCGCCGGGCCCCGTACACGTAGAGGGGATAGGTCACCCGGCTGCCGGCGTTGAACAGCGTAATGATGAAGTCGTCGAGCGAGAGCGCGAACGAGAGCATGGCCGCCGCCGCAATGCCGGGCGCGATGAGCGGCAGAGTCACCTTGGTTACCACCCGTAGTGGATTCGCTCCGAGATCCATCGCCGCCTCTTCCAGGGTCCAATCGAAGCCGCGGATCCGGGCTCGCACCGTCAACGCCACGTAACTCACCGAGAACATGATGTGGGCGATGACGATGGTCCAGAAGCCGGTCCGTGCCCCGACGTTGAGGAAGAGGGACAGCAGCGAAGACCCGAGCACTACTTCCGGCGTCGTGAGGGGCAGCACCAGGAGCAGATTGATGAAGTTGCTGCCGCGGAAGGTGTAGCGGCAGAGGGCCAGGGCAATGAGCGCCCCGAAGACGGTTGCGACACTGGTGGAGAGCGCGGCGACCTTGAGACTGAGCTTCAAGGCGTCGAAGAGCGGCTGGTACTTGAAGGGATCCCGCCAGGCATCGAGGGAGAAAGCCTTCCAGACGAAATTGAATTTCCCTTCCGGCCGGTTGAAGCTGTACAGGATGATCACGAAAATCGGCAGGAAGAGATACAGCAGCACCATCGCCGCATAGATGTCCAGCAGCCGGGAACCCACCCGACGGTACCAGGGGATGACAGCGCCGGTCCGTGGTGTCATGCGAGGTCCTCGGTACCCAGCACGCGGGCGTAGAGCAGCACGCCTCCGGTGATCACCACCATGAGCACGAACGACAACGCCGCCGCCAGCGGGTAGTCCCGCACATCGAGGAATTGATTCTGGATGACGGTGCCGATCATCTGCTGATTGGGACTACCCAGCAACTCGGCGTTGATGAAGTCGCCGAGCGCTGGGATGAAGGTGAGCAGGCTCCCGGCAAAGACTCCGGGCAGCGAGAGAGGCAAAATCACCTTGCGAAAGGCGCTGGAGGGCGGGTTATAGAGATCCTGCGCCGCTTCGACCAGGCGGGGGTCGATCTTCTCGAGACTCACGTAGATCGGCAGGATCATGAACGGCAGGAAGTTGTAGGTCAGCCCGCCAACCACAGCGAGCGTGGTGTTGAGCAGCCGGCCTCCCTCCGACAGCAGGTGAACCGACTGCAGGAAATTGATTGCGAACCCGTTGTCGTTGAGGATGGTCTTCCAGGCGAAGGTCCGGACCAGGAAGGTGGTGAAGAACGGCAGGATCACGAGGCCGAGCAGAAGATTCTTGTATTTCCCAGCCCGAAAGGCCATCACATAGGCCAACGGGTAACCGAGAAGGACGGCGATGACCGTGGCGGCGAGCGCATACTCCGCCGAACGGAGAAAATGATCCCCGTAGCCGGTGAGCGCCTGACGGTAGCTCTCCCACCAGGGCGCGTCGCCGACGGCCAAGGAGGTCTTGGCCAGGGTGAGGGTGGGGATGACGTAGAAGACGATCAGCCACAACACCCCTGGGGCCACAAGCAGGTACGGCGCGAGCCTGCTCTGCCTCGCGCCGCCCTGGGCTGCTCCAGCCATGTCTGCTAGGCTCCGATCGCGTCCTGGAAAATCTTGTTGAACTCGGTGTCCTCGGCGTCGCTCAGCGCGCGGAAAACGTGGAGCCGGGCGCGGAGTTCGTCGGGTGGGTTGACCAGCGAGCTCTTGGCCAGATCGGGCGCGATCTTGGCGAGTTCTTCTCCGGCGCCCTTCACCGCGGAGATGTAGGGTGCGGCCGCCACGATCTGAGCAGAATGGGCGGGATCGTAGCAGTAATTGATCCAGGCCATTGCCAGGTCCTGCCGGTCGGAGGTCTTCGGGATGAGCATGTTGTCGGAATACAGCATCGCCCCTTCCTTGGGCGCGATCCAGCGGAGATCCGGATTGTCGGCCGCCAGACCCTGGATGTCGCCCGACCAGGCGATCGCCACCGCGATGTTCCCGGCCGCCAGGTCCTCGGCGTAGTCGTTGCCGGTGAACGCGCGGATGTGCCCGCTCTCCCGCGCCTTCTTGATCCGGGCGCAGGCCTTCTCCGCGTCCGCCTTGGTGCAGTTGGCGGGATCGGCACCATTGGCCAGCATGATGAGACCCAGCGTGTCGCGCATCTCGGTCAGCATGGTGACCTGACCCTTGTACTTCGGATCGAAGATGTCGTTCATGCTGGTCAGCTCGCGGCCGGTCTTCTTGGGGTTGTAGCCCACGCCGGTCATGCCGGAGAGCCAGGGCACGCTGTACTTGCGGCCGGGGTCGAAGCTGACATCGCGCAGGTTGTCGATCAGGTTCGCCTTGTTGGGGAACTTGCTGTCGTCGAGCGGCGCGGCGTAGCCGAGGGTGATGAGCCGTCCCGCCATCCAGTCGGTGAGGACGATGATCTCGCGGTCGATGCTCTGCGAGCGCTTGAGCGGCTCGTCGATCTTGGCGAAGTACTCGTTGTTGTCGTTGATGTCCTCGGTGTACTCGACCTTGATGCCGGTGGCCGCTTCGAAGTCGGGCACCGTCTTGGCATCGATGTACAGCGGCCAGTTGGAGACCCGGACGACTTTGGTGGCGGATCCTCCGGCGGCCGCGCCCCTCCCTCCTTGCCCTTGCAGGCGGCGAGGAAGCTGCTGCCGAAGGCGAGGCCCCCGGCGGCGGCGGCGGTACGGCCGAGAAACTGGCGGCGGCTCAGGGCGCGACGCAGGATGCGCTGGATTTCGGCGTCGCTGTCGCGGTCATCGGTACGGCTCATGGGCGCTCCTTGCGGGTTAGGACTGCGTTTGCACCGCACCGGTCGCGAGCTCGGCGGTGCTGGCGAGGGTGAGTTCCAGCGGAGAGGGCGTCTTGCTGGGCGGTAGCAGACGAGCAGCGTCAGCGTCCCAGGACACCCAGAGGGATTGGCCGGTATCGAGACCCGGCAACGGGTCGTCGTGTCCGACGTGAGCAACGATGGGAGTTCCGTCGCGCGGCCTTGAGGATGCAGCGGATCGAGGATCCCTGGAACGAGAACCGCATCCACGACCGTGGGGATGGCCGAGGCACCGTTGGCCTCGCGGCTCAGGTGAAGCCGCTCGGGCCGGATCATGACGGTCGCCGCGTCTCCCACCGACCAGGATCGAGGGCCACCGTCGACCTGCACCAACCGGTTGCCGCCCACCAGCACGGTCATGTCCTTGCCGGCATTGGACTGGACCGTAGCTGGCAGCAGGTTCGCTATCCCGATGAAATTGGCGACGAAGACCGAGCTCGGCGAGTGATAGATGTCCTCGGGCGAGCCGATCTGTTCCACCCTGCCCTCGTTCATGACCGCGATGCGGTCCGACATGGTGAGGGCCTCTTCCTGATCGTGGGTCACGTAGATGAAGGTGATCCCCACCTCGCGCTGAATTCGCTTCAGCTCGATCTGCATCGCCTGGCGCAGCTTCAAGTCGAGGGCGCCGAGAGGCTCGTCGAGGAGGAGCGCGCTGGGGTAGTTCACCAGCGCCCTCGCCAGCGCCACCCGCTGCTGCTGGCCGCCGGAGAGCTGGGTCGGTTTGCGAGTGGCGAACTTCTGCAACCGGACCACTTCCAGCAGCTCCGCCACCCGCTTCTTCACGTCGGCCTCGTCGAGCTTCCGGCTGCGGGGGCCGAAGGCGACGTTGTCATACACCGACATGTGGGGAAGAGTGCGTAATGCTGGAAGACGGTGTTGACGTTGCGCCGATAGGGGGACCCGGGAAACGTCTTTCCCTTCCAGCAGGATGCGACCGGTGGTCGGTTGCTCGAATCCGGCGATCATGCGAAGTGTCGTCGTCTTGCCGCAACCGGAGGGACCGAGCATGGAGAAGAACTCGCCCCGCGCGATCTCGAAATTGGCATCGTTTACGGCGACATAATCGCCGAACCGCTTGACCACGTGGTCAACGGTGATGACCGGATCCATGGGGCGTTGTCTACCTCAGAGTGATCGAAGGGAGGGTCTGTCGAGCCCAATCTACGTCTTGTCGGAGAGTTGACAACCCGGGGGCCGGGGCCCAGAGTTATCCCAAGACAGGCGACCGACTGCTTTTCCTCCCGCAGCAGGCGATAGCACCCAGCCTCCTCATATCAAGCCAGGACGCGTCATGAGCACTACCGTCGCTTCATCGAAGCCCGGGGTGAGCGATGAGTTGCTCGCCAGGGCCCGCCAGATCGGCGAGCAGGAAATGGCCCGGCTCCTCGAGCGGACCAAGGCCTCGGCCCGCCTCTACGAACGGGCGGTCCGCCTCCTGCCCTTCGGGGTCGTCTCGTCGTTTCAGAAGATGCAACCTTACCCGATATACGTGACCCGGGGCCGGGAAGCCATATCTGGGACCAGGACGGGCAGGAATACCTCGACTTCCATTGCGGCTTCGGCGCCATGGTGGGTGGGGCATGCCCATCCCCGCATCGTCGAGGCGATCAGTCAGGCGGCCAGCCGCGGCACCCACTTCGCCGCCACCACCGAAGAGGGCATTGCCTTCGGAGAGGAAATCGCCCGGCGGTTCAACCTCGAAATGGTGCGGTTCGCCAACTCGGGCACCGAGGCCACGATGGACGCGATCCGGGTCGCCCGTGCCGCCACCGGCCGGGATGTGATCTGCAAGATCGAGGGTCGTATCACGGACATCATGACGCGGTCATGTTCTCCGTGGTGCCCAACGCGGATGTGATGGGCGGGCGGGAGCGGCCGGCCAAGGCGCCAGTCTCCCGCGGCCTGGTCAAGGACGCGTCGCGCTACATCGAGGTGGTGCCCTTCAACGACGCCGAGGCCCTGGAAAGGCTTTTCATTGAGCGGGGAAAGGAAATCGCCTGCATCATCATGGAACCGGCGATGATGAACATCGGCATCGTGGTTCCCCAGGCCGGTTATCTCCAGAAGGTCCGAGAGCTCTGCACCCGTCACGGGGTGATCTTCATCTTCGACGAGATCAAGACCGGGTTCACGATCGCCGCGGGCGGCGCCACCGAGCGGTTCGGCGTGCAGCCCGATCTGGTGTGCCTCGCCAAGGCCATTTCGGGTGGTCTCCCGGCGGCGGCCTTTGGCGGCCGGGCCGATCTGATGCGGCTCATCGAGCAGGGCGTTTCCCAGATGGGGACCTACAACGGCAACCCGCTGGTCTCCCACGTGGGGCTGGTGACCCTGCGCGAGGTTCTCACCCCGTCGGCCTACCAGCACTTCGCCAGACTGGGCACTCGCCTCGCCACGGGATGCCAGAAGGTGATCGACCAGTACGGAATCCCGGCGCACACCGTGGATCTGGGCGCCAAGGGATGTGTTTCGTACCGGCCCACGCCCATGAAGAACTATCGTGATTTCCTGGAAACCAAGCCGGAACTCTTCTCGGCTTCCTATCCCTGGCTGCTCAACCGCGGCGTCTTCATGACCCCGGGCGACGAGGAGCAGTGGACCCTGTCGGTGCAGCACACCGAGGCGGACGTCGATGTCTACATCAGCGTATTCTCCGACTTCTGCCGCGCGCTCACAGCCTGAGGGCGCGGCGGTGAAGTACCCCGACGTCCGGAACTACGTGTCCGGCCGCTTCGTGGCGGGCGGGGATCGGTTCCAGGACATCAACGATCCCTCAGACGGCAGCGTCATCGCCCGGGTCCCAATGGGCGGCGCCGCTGAAGTGGACGCGGCCGTCGCGGCCGCGCGCGCCGCGTTGCCGGGCTGGGCTTCCACGCCGATCAAGGAGCGGGTCCAGGTCTTCTTCCGCTACAAGGCGCTGCTGGAGCAGAACCTCGCGGAACTTTCGGCGCTGATCTGCGAAGAGCACGGCAAGGTGAAGAGCGAGGCCGATGCTGAAATCCTCAAGGCCATCGAGCTGACCGAATTCGCCTGCTCGATGCCTCAGCTGGTCGCGGGCGAGACGATGGAAGTGAGCCGCGGTGTCGAGTGCCGGGTGGAGCGATACCCGGTGGGCATCGTCGCCTCGATCGTACCGTTCAATTTCCCCTCGATGGTTCCCCACTGGACCATTCCCAACGCGATCGTGCTGGGGAACTGCTTCATCCTCAAGCCGTCGGAACGGGTGCCGCTCAGCGCCCAGCGCATCGCGACGCTGCTGACCGAGGCGGGACTGCCGGCCGGCGTATTCAACACGGTGAACGGTGGACGCGAGGCGGTCGAAGCCATCCTCGATCACCCCGGAATCGAGGCGGTCACCTTTGTGGGTTCAACCGCGGTTGCACGCGAGGTGTACCGGCGGGGGACATCTCATCTCAAGCGCGTGCTGGCGCTGGGCGGCGCCAAGAATCACGTCATCGTGCTGCCCGATGCCGATCCCGAGATGGCCTCGACCGGCGTGCTTGCCGCGATGTCCGGGTGCACCGGGCAGCGCTGCATGGCGGCTTCGGTCATGGTCGCGGTATCGGCAACCGATCACGTGATCTCCCAGATGAGCGATCAGGCCAGGAAGATCGTGCTGGGGCGTGACGTGGGGCCGGTAATCTCCAAGGCAGCGAAGGAAAGGATCGAGAAGGCGATCGATGAGGCGGAGGCGGCGGGCGCCAAGGTGCTGGTAGATGGACGCAACGCCACGGTCCCCGGGAAGCCCGGTGGTTACTGGGTCGGCCCAACGATTCTCGATCAGGTGCAACCAGATATGCGCATCGCGCGAGAGGAGGTCTTCGGACCGGTGCTCTCGATCGTGCGCACCAAGACCCTGGAAGAGGCACTGGCAGTCGAGAATGCCTCGCCCTACGGCAATGCAGCCTCGGTGTTCACCGAGAGCGGTGCCGCGGCACGCTACGCGATGGAGCGAGCCAGCGCCGGCATGGTGGAGTCAACGTCGGCGTTCCGGTACCCCGCGAACCGTTCGGTTTCGGAGGCTGGAATGACTCAAGTTCGGCGTGGGAGACATCACCGGCCACGGCTCGATCGAATTCTGGACCAAGGCCAAGAAGATCACGACCAAGTGGAATCGGGAAGCTGGCGTGAATTGGATGTCGCGGTAGAAGCCGTAAGCCGTCAGCCGTCAAGCCATCAGCCACTTACGCCTGTTAGCTTATGGCTTAAGGCTTAAGGCTGCGGAATCTGCAACTACGACACTCGACTGCTCGATGACAACCACCAGCGCTACCACCCGCCCTGTCATGCCGCCGCACGACCACAAGCCGCACCCTACACCGGACCGTCCCGGCAAGAGGTGCTCGCGATGCGGCAGCAGTACTGCAATCCCGCGATCTTCACGCTCTATCAGGATCCGCTGATGATCGTCGAGGGACACATGCAGTACCTCTACGACGAGACCGGGCGCCGTTATCTCGACCTGTTCGCCGGTATCGTGACCGTCTCCTGCGGGCACAGTCACCCGAAGGTCGTGGCCCGGATGAAGGACCAGCTGGATCTCATCACCCACACCACGACCATCTATCTCCATCCCAACTTCCCGGCGATGGCCAAGAAGCTCGCCTCGAAGATGCCGCAGGGACTGGACGTCACCTATTTCACCAACAGCGGGAGCGAGGCGAACGACCTCGCCATGCTGATCGCCCGGCTGTACACCGGGAGCAACGATATCATCGCGGTGCGGAACAGCTACCACGGCAATTCACCGACTGCCATGGCGGCCACGTCCCATCACACCTGGAAGTATCCGGCCCAGCTCAACAGCGGGATCCATCACGCGATCTCCCCGATCCCTATCGCAGCCCATTCTCAGGCACACCGGAACAGGTGGCGTCGCAGGCGGCGGACGACATCCGGCAGCTGATCCGGTATTCAACGCCGGGCCGGGTGGCCGGCTTCATCGCCGAGCCGATCCAGGGCGTAGGGGAGCCACCCACGGAGCTTCGAATTATCTGAAGGAAGCGTACGCGGTGATCCGGGAGAACGGCGGACTCTGCATCGCCGATGAGGTGCAGACTGGCTTCGGCCGCACCGGTGATCACTACTGGGGATTTCAGAACTTCGGGGTGGTGCCCGACATCGTCACGATGGCCAAGGGAATCGGCAACGGGGCGCCGCTCGCCGCCGTCACCACCCGGCGCGACATCGCGAGCGTCCTCACCCAACGAGTCCACTTCAATACCTTCGGCGGCAACCCCGTTTCGATGGCGGCGGGCCTCGCGGTGCTCGACACAATCGACGAAGACGGACTGCAGGAGAACTCGAAGGTGGTAGGTGGGCCGCTTCAAGCAGGGGCTCAAGGAGCTGCAGACCCGCCATCGCCTGATCGGCGACGTTCGCGGTATGGGCCTCATGCTCGGCGCGGAGCTGGTCCGGGACCGCGGGACCAAAGAACCGGCCAAGGAAGAGACCTTGCAGATCCTGGAGATCGCCCGGGAGCACGGCGTGTTGCTCGGCAAGGGCGGCCTGGACGGCAATGTGCTCCGGATCAAGCCGCCCATGTGTCTCACGGCGCAGGATGTGGACTTTGCCCTCGAGGTCCTGGACGTGGCGCTGAGTCGGGTAGAGAAGTAGACGGGAGACGGGAGACGGGAACAGACGGAGAGTGAGAAGTGAGAAGTGAGAAGGACAGAACCGATGGCATCAAGCAAGATCACCCTCTGTGGCCCGGAGTCACGGAGGGTGAATCGTTAAGCGTCTCCCGTCTTCCGTCTCCCGTCTCCGCTTTTCAGCTGCTGAACCCAATCCCCATCCGTTCCAGGAGCCGAAGAAGCAGACCGGGCGGCTCGCCGGCATCCACTCTCCGCAATCCCCTGGTCACCGCGTTCACCGCCCAGGATCGCATCGGTTCTGGGGGATAGGGGAACGGTTTCTTCCTCACGAGCGAGAGGTCCAGCAGTTCACTGGGACGATCCAGCGCCAAGTGCGCGAGAATCCGTCCAGCCAGCCGAGTGGTTCCCAGTCCGTGCCCGGTATATCCCAGTCCGTAGGTGCACCCGGCCCCCGACGGCCGATCCGAAGAAGGGCGTCATCCGCGTCGTGGAGCAGATCGGACCGCCCCAGGCGTACTCCCACTCCAGGCCGCCCAGCGCGGGAAAGTGGCGCTTCCAGCTATCGGTAAGAGACTGGTAGTGCTGAGCCGAGTGATCGCAGGACGCGGAGACCACATTGCCGCGGTAGTAGGTCGCCTCGCTGGTCCCCCACAGCACCCTGCCATCCGCCGTCGGGCGATAGTAGTTGAAGAAGGTCCTGCCATCGGTGATTCCCTGCCGCCGTTTCCAGCCGAGAGTTTCCCACTGCGAAGCCGTAAGCGGGACGCTCACCAGGACGTAATCGTAGAGCGGGATGAACCGGCGAGTGAGCTTCGGCAGCAGCTGGTGGGTGTACGCGCTGGTAGCAAGCACGGCCCTCCGCGCTCGCAGCGTACCGTTCGCCGTTTCTACCACGATGCCGGAGCCATTCCGGTGGAACGATCGTACCGGACTCTTCTCGTAGACCCGGACGCCGAGCCGTTCGGCCTCCTGGCGCAGCGCGTCTACCAGTTTGACCGGATCGAGAATCCCTCCGCCGCTGACCGCGACTCCGCCCTGATACAACGGTGAGTGGAGCTCGGCCTGGGCCTCCTCACGATCGAGAGAGCGGAAGCTGGTAACACCCAATCGAACGGCGCTCTCTACATTCTTCCGACCTTCCTCGACTTGCGCCGGCGTCAGCGCCATCACGATCCGCCCGGTCGGCTCGAAGTCGCAGTTCAGTCTCCGCGAATGCAGGAACTCGATCAGCTCCGCGACGTTCGACTCGCCAAGCCGGGCCAAAACAGCAGCCTCGCGGGCCCCGAAGTGGGCGACCGCGAGGCCGTGGGAATGGTCAACCGTCTCCGACAGCATGCCGGCGTTACGGCCGCTCGCGCCGTAGGCCACCAGCTCCTGTTCCAGCACGACTACCCGAGCCGACGGATCGAGCTCGCAGAGAAAGAGGGCGGTCCACAGTCCAGTGAGACCGCCCCCTACGACAACAACCGTCGCCTCTTCTACGCCCTCCTGAACCGTGACCTTCGAGGCCTTTCTTTGAGCAAGCCAGAAACAGGCCTGCTCGACAGGCCGCTCAAGCAACGCTGCTATCGTCCGGTCGTCCTGCCTTGTGCTGCCGCTCAGGCCAGCCCCCTCATTGTCCCTCCGCTTGCACGATCATGATGTGGGCCCAAGGCTCACCTGCCCCCATGATCCAGGGCTTTCCTTTCTCGGGCTTGATCGGCAGACCGGTCGTCTCCTCGGTGGCGTAGGGGATGTAGACCACCTGAAGTCCCTCCGGCGATTTGGCAATGCCGGTACTGGAATCGATGCTGTCGGCCGGCGCATAGAGGTTGTAGAGCGCGCGCGGCCCGTCCGGCATCTTGAGCGTGCCGGCCTTGATTGCCGCGCCGCCGAGCCTCCTTGATCTCCTGAGACGTCTTGCCTTGCGCCTCGAGCTCGCGACCCATCGCCATGAAGGGCTCGAGATCCCTGTGATAACAGGCGACATGCCACGAGGCCGCCGAGGGATCATCGGCTAGACAAACCATCTCTCCACTGCCCTGTCGCAGCACGGTCATCCGGTGATAGTTGCTGTAGCCCAGGACCGTTGCGTCCTTGCGCATTTCTTCAGGGGCTGCCGTGACAGCGGCCGCAATCTGTTGCTCGGCCGAGGGGACCTGCGCCGCCAGGTTGGTCGCAGCGGCGAGGGCGATACAGCCGGCCAGGGAAGGAGCTCTCATAGTCGTCCTAACTCTCCTTGGAAAACGAAATCTTGAACCCGTCCGGGTCGGTGAGCATGAAAATCCTGGCGCCCCACGGCATATCGGCAGGCTCCTGATCCAGCACGATGCCACTCGCTTTGGCGCGAGCCGCAAGCCCATCGAGATCCTGAGCGGTGTAGAACCACAGCCGCACGCCGATCCCCTTCACCCGGTCGCGGCCTTTCTTGAAGTCATCCTGGGTGAGAACCAACTGGGCGTTGCCCGCACTAAGCTCTACGCCGGCAAGCTTGCCTTCTTCTTCCCACCGCTCGTGGACTATGAATCCCAGCCCTCGGTGTAGAACGCCAGGCTCCGAGCCAAGTCATTGACCGTGATGCCCGGCGTGATGTGGCGCAGCCGGAGTGACTGGGGCTCACGACGCTTGGGCCGCCGCGCGGCAGACTTGGACGAGCGGGCGACTTTGGCGGCCTTCCGGGGCCGCCGCTTGGCTGACTTGGTGGGCATGGACAACTTCTCCTGGAGGCATACGGGGTGACAAGGCGCCGGAGGGGCCGGGGTGGCTCACCGGCCCTCCGCAGGACATTATACTGGCTGCGGCACCGGCTCGCCTGACCCCTCCACGGCACCCGGCTTGCAGCGTCGGCGCCGCCACCCCGAACCGAGGCTTCAATGGCGAGTATTGATCAGATCGTCTCCTGCTCGGCGACAAGGCCGATCCTCTTCTCAAGTTTTCTTCACCGAAGATCGCCAGGAACCGGCTCCACGTCCCGGGACCCGACTTCATTGACCGGATCTTTGCCCCGTCCGACCGCAACAATCGCGTCCTGGTCAATCTGCAGCGGCTCCTGAGTTCCGGTCGGCTGGCCGGCGACGGGATACCTGTCGATCCTGCCGGTGGATCAGGGCATCGAGCATTCGGCCGGCGCCAGCTTCGCGAAGAATCCGGATTACTTCGATGCGGAGAACATCGTCCGGCTGGGGATGGAAGGCGGCTGCAATGCCGTCGCCTCAACGTTCGGTGTCCTGGGTTTCTGCGCCCGGAAGTACGCCCACAAGATCCCGTTCATCGTGAAGATCAACCACAACGAGCTGCTCACGGTTCCCAACAAGTTTGACCAGGTCCTGTTCGGGACGGTGAAGCAGGCGGTGGACATGGGCGCGGCGGCGGTGGGAGCCACGATCTACTTCGGGTCCGAGGAAAGCGGCCGCCAGATCATCGAGATCAGCCAGGCGTTCGCCATGGCGCACGACCACGGGCTGGCAACGGTGCTGTGGTGTTACCTGCGCAATCCCGCGTTCAAGAAAGACAAGGACTATCACGTCGCGGCTGACCTCAGCGGTCAGGCCAACCACCTCGGCGTTACGATCGAGGCCGATATCATCAAGCAGAAGCTTCCGGAGAACAACGGCGGGTATCAGGCCCTGAACATGGGCGGCTCGAGTTACGGCAAGTTTGATGAACGGATCTACACCGAGCTCAGCAGCGACCATCCGATCGACCTGTGCCGCTACCAGGTGGCCAACTGCTACATGGGCCGAGCCGGGTTGATCAACAGCGGTGGCGCGCTCGGGGAAGAACGATATCCAGGATGCGGTGGTGACGGCCGTCATCAACAAGCGGGCGGGAGGGATGGGTCTCATCTCTGGTCGCAAGGCCTTCCAGAAGCCCATGAAGGACGGCGTGGCTCTGTTCAACGCGGTCCAGGATGTCTACCTCTGCAAGGAAGTGACGGTCGTGTAGCGGCCGACACAGAATCGCTAAGCCGAGCGTGGTAGTCTGGGCATTCTCGGTTTGGCCAACTTTTGCTCGCAGTCTATGGTGGTGCGGGCATGAGACGATTTCTCCTGCGGGCCTTTGGCCCGCTGCGTTATCAGTACTGCTCACCTGTTCCGACGCTCTCCGACACAGGCGTGGTTCCGCCGTCCACCCTCGTTCGTCAATCCGTCGCTAGCCGCCCCAACATCATCTTGATCTTAAGCGATGATGAAGACGTCGGAATCCACGCCTTCCTGCCCAAGACCAAGGCCCTGCTGCACGAGAAGGGGACGACCCTCACCAACTTCTTCGCGACCTATTCACTGTGTTGTCCGGCGCGGGCAAGCATTCTCCGCGGCCAGTACCCCCACAACACGCAAGGTTGAGTCGAATGCCCCGCCAGCGGCGATATATCCAATTCAGGGATCTGGGGCGAGAACAGGCCACTGATTGCCACCTGGCTTGCAGCAGGCCGGGTACCGGACGATCCTCATCGGCAACTACATGAATGGGTACGACATCTCGAGTAGCCGGCGCCGCGCCGCCCGGCTGGAACCAGTGGAACGCGCGCGTTGGCGCACCAGCTGCATTCAATGGGTTCAACTACTCGATGGACGAGAACGGCACGATCGTCAGCTACGGCTGCAGCGCTCGCAGCGGATTTCCTGACCGACGTCATTGCCCGCAAGGCGGTCGGCGGCCATCCGCCAGGCAGCGCAGGACAGCGTGCCGCTCTTCTCTACCTCGCCCTTCACCCCACACTCTACCGGCCGGCTTCGCGCCGCGTCACGCGAGCTTGTTCGCCGCGACTCCACTGCCAATCCTGCCGAACTACAACGAGAAAAACGTGAGCGACAAGCCGCTCGCGATCCGGTCCCTGCCTCTACTCGGATCGACGCGCACTCAGCGATTTGACCAGGGTCTACCAGAACCGGCTTCGCTCCCTTCAATCGATCGATGACCTGGTGGATTCAGTAGTCACTACGCTCAAGGCCGTCCACCGTGCTCGACAAGACCTGGATCTTCTACCTGTCGGACAACGGCTTTCACATGGGAGCGCACCGGAGTCAGCGGGGAAGAACCTTCCGTATGAGGAAGACCTGCGAGTGCCCTTCGTGGTTCGCGGGCCTGGTGTCCCAGCCGGCCGGGTGGTGAACGAGATCGGGCTCAACATCGACCTGGCATCCACCTTCGCCGAGATCGCGCAGGTCACACCGACCGTGGCCCAGGACGGCCGATCGCTGGTTCCGCTGCTTACCGGGACCGGAGCCGCCAGGCTGGAGGCAGAGCTTCCAAGCCGAGAAAGGCAGCGAGGACACCACCACCATTTTCATGGCGGCGGATGCTACACATCCTCAGGCTCGAATTGGGAGACGCTGCGACACAGGCTTCCCCGGCCTGGGGTGGAACGCAATCCGCAGCGTCGCGGTGGAAATACGTCGAGTGGGAGACTGGCGGAGCGGGAGCTCTATGATCTCACGGCGGACCCTTTTGAGATGACGCAACCTCCTCTTCGTCGGCGGCGACACTACGGCGGTACCGGCACTCTCGACCCGGTTGCATCAGCTCATGACCTGCGTGGGCCCCAGCTGCGCGATGCTGGAAGATCTTCCCGTCCCCTGAGCCACCTACCGAAGGGAGTTGGGCCAGAATAGCTTTGCGAACCTCCTCCTACCACGCGATAAATCCGGCATGGGTTCCTCACCCGCGAAGCTCGACCCAGTATCTCCGCTCTCACAATTGCCTCGACGGTTTTCCTGGTCTCGACGATGGCCGCGCAAGCCCGTCTCCGGGCGCAGCACCCGGTCGCTCTCCGGTCTACGCCCCGCACGGAGTGGTCGCCACCAGCCAGCCACTCGCTACGGCCGCGGGTCTCGCCGTGCTCGAGGGTGGCGGGAACGCCTTTGATGCAGCGGTGACCGCGGCGGCGGTTCTCAACCTGGTGGAGCCCCACATGACCGGGATCGGCGGCGACATGTTCGCGCTGATCTGGTCCGCCAAGGAAAGCCGGCTCATCGGGCTCAACGCGAGCGGACGGTCGGGCCCGGCATGACTCGCGACGTTCTCCTCGACCGGGGAGAGAAAGCGGTTCCCACCTATGGTGCCGAGTCCATCACCGTTCCGGGCGCGCTAAGCGGATGGGCCAAGCTGCTCGAGCATTATGGAACCATCACGCTGGCCCAGGCGCTGGGACCCGCCATCCAACTCGCCGAGGAAGGATTCCCAGTCTTCCCCATCATCGCCCAGCAGTGGGCCGATGAGACCGAACGGCTGCAGAAGGACGAGGGAGCCAAGGCCACGTTTCTCATCGACGGGGTCCGAGCACCGAAGGCCGGCGAATGGTTCAAGAATCCGGACCTGGCTCGACCTTCCGGGCGATAGCAGAGGGTGGACCCGATGTGCTGTACGGTGGGGAGCTGGGACAGCTCATCGTCAACCGGGTCCAGGCGCTGGGAGGATTTATCACCCTCGACGACCTGATGGGCCAGCAAGCCAACTGGGTTGAGCCGATCTCGGTGCCGTTCAAGAGTTACCGGGTATGGGAGCTGCCGCCCAACAACCAGGGCGTCGCCGTGCTGGAGATGTTGCGGATTCTCGAGCCCTACGACCTCGCCGCGTTAGGACACAATTCGGCGCCGTATCTCCACCGGCTGATCGAGGCCAAGAAGCTTGCCTTCGCCGATCTCGACCGGTACGTGGGTGATCCCGCGGCCATGAAGACCCCGGTTTCCCTGCTCTACTCCGACAAGTTCATCGCTCAACGCCGGTCCCAGCTGAATCTGAAGCGCGCGGTCGAACGCCCGGAGCCGGGGGCAGCCATGACCCACAGCGAGACCATCTACCTGACCGTGGCCGACGCGCAGGGGAACATGGTCTCCTTCATCAACAGCTTCTACGACGCCTTCGGCTCCGGGCGTTGTGGTGCCGGGCACGGGGTTCGCGCTCCAGAATCGGGGATCGGGTTTCACCGATCGAACCGGGACTTCCGAACACGGTGGGCCCCAAGAAACTGCCCTTTCACACTTTGATTCCCGGGTTCGTGACCCGCTCTACGCCGCAGGGCGAGGAGGCCTGGATGAGTTTTGGCGTGATGGGCGGGTCAATGCAGCCGCAGGGACACGTCCAGGTGTTGCTCAATCTCCTGGTCTTCGGCATGAACGTGCAGGACGCGATTGACGCACCGCGGTTCCGGCATCTGAGCGGGCTCAAGGTAGCGCTCGAGGCTCCACTCGCCGATCAGGTGCGCGCGAAGCTCAAGCCATGGGACACCAGGTGGTCAACCTGGCACCGGGATCAGCCGGCGGGGCACAGATCATCATTCGGCTGGATAAGGATGGGAGGCCGGATCGGACCACCGAAAAGACGGATAAGCAGCGTGTGGGGTATTAATACGATTTGAATGATATGTTACTATTAATGCCAATCTGCGCGGATACAGAGATCGCGTGCGCGATCGATCATCGTAAGATCGCGCAGCTTCACCAGACGGGGGCGCTGCCACCCCTTCGGCAGCATTCAAGACTCAACACCGGTGCGCTGGCAGTCGAGCCATCAGGAGTGATTCCGCAGCATTGCCGCATCCATTGCCACGCGCTCGCTAACTCAGGGCACCGGGCGTGCTCTTCTCACGCTGCGACAAAGTGGGCGCCGCAGCGGTTGCACATGAACGATTCTTCCCACTTCTGCATCAGACCTGGATGTACCTCGTTGTTGAACTGCCTTCCTGACATCGCAAACTTCACCGACAAGAATGTCAGGCCCAGTGCCACCAGGGTGCCCAGACCGGGATGGGCGACGCTGGCCAGGCCGTAGAACCCGCAGAAGAACGCCGCGGTGCTCCAGAGAATCCAGTGCTTCTTCCCGGGGAGCCGCCTGCTTGGGAGAGGGCGGTCTGCTGCCGGCCGGTGGTGCTCGTACTGGTACTGCCGAAGGCCATGCCTCCACCCGATCCAAACGCGCGCGCCGCTGCCCTGGCTCACCGTGTTGATGATGGAAAGCCCCTCGTTGTAGATCAGCGACAGTTTCCGAACCTCGGTCGAGGTGCACTTCCGGGCAAGCGAGATTCATGGGTACCTCCGGTGGCAGGTGGACCGGCCCGGCTTGCGGAGTTTGGGTCTGGGCCTATGATCTCCCTTGGCGGGGCCCCGTGCGGCCCTCCCGGGAGTGCAAGCTCCCCGCATTGCGCGGAATCCGAGGGAAAACCGTCATGCCGCATCCAGAGCTGCAGGGAGAAACACTGGACGAGATGTTCAGTGTCGCCTACGAGGAGTTGCGCCGGCTGGCCGCCAGCGTACGGAGGGACGACCCCGGCGTGACTCCTGAGCCCGACGGCGCTCGTCAACGAGGCCTGGCTCAAGCTGGCCAGCTCGCCCGGAGTTCAGCCCGCTTCCCGTCTTCACTTCAAGCGCATTGCGGCCCGCGCCATGCGCCAGGTCCTGATCGAGGCCGCCCGCCGCCGCAAGGCGGACAAGCGTGGTGGAGGTGCGCTCGCGATCACCTTCGATGATGGCCTGCAGCAATCCACCACCTGCGATGACGAACTGCTGGCGCTGGACGAGGCCCTCGGGCAGTTGGCCCGACTCGAGCCCCGCCAGGCGGAGATGGTAGAAAGCCGGTTCTTCGGGGGACTCGACGTCAGCGAGACTGCCCAGCTGCTCCAGGTCTCCGAGGCCACAATTCTCCGCGACTGGCGGGCGGCAAGGGCCTGGCTGGCCCGTGAACTCCGGAGGTCCTCATAGATCCGGCGCGGTGGGGACGGGTGCAGGAGCTCTTCCATGCTGCGGCGGAGCTCGACCCGACCGGGCGGGAGGCCTTTCTGAAACGGGAGTGCGGCGATGATGCACCGCTCCTGAGCGAGGTGCTTGCCCTCCTCGAGGAGGACGCCCAGGGAGGTTCACTGCTCGATCGGGACCTGAGGCGCGTTGCGCAACAGGTGTTCGATGATTCGTCGGTGCTTCCCACCCAGCGGTTCGGCCCTTACCGGGTTCTTCAAATGCTGGGTGAGGGGGAATGGGAGTCGTCTACCTCGCGGAACGGGAGGATCTCGGCACCCTGGCCGCGGTGAAGCTGCTGCGGGATGCGTGGCTCTCTCCCGCCCGTCGCGAGCGGTTCGCCAGCGAGCAGCGTACCCTGGCCCACCTGAATCACCCCTCCATCGCCCGCCTCGTACGACGCGGATACCCTCGCGGACGGAACGCCATGGTTCGTCATGGAGTACGTCGAGGGTGTCCCGCTCACCCACTATTGCGCCGCGCACGGATCGGGTATTGCAGAGAGGCTCGAGTTGTTCCGCGCCGTGTGCGAGGCGGTTCAGCACGCCCATCGCCATCTGGTAGTCCATCGCGATCTCAAGCCCTCCAACATCCTCGTCACCGCCGACCGCACGGTGAAGCTGCTCGACTTCGGTATAGCCAAGCAGCTGGAAGGTCTCGAAGCCCCGATCGAACAGACCCGACCGGCTTGCGGCTCATGACGCCCGCCTACGCCGCTCCGGAACAGATCCGGGCCGGGCGGATCGGCATCCACACCGATGTCTACAGCCTCGGCGTGGTGCTGTACGAGTTGCTCGTGGGTCGCCTGCCCTTCGACCTGACCGACAAGACTCCCGGAGAAATCGAAGCAATCATCACCGAACGGGAGCCGGAGAAGCCATCGGTCGCCGCACGGCGGATGGCCGCCCTCGGGGAAAGGCTCCCGCCTGGCCGGGTAACCGGTCCGCGGCGGCCGATCTCGATGTGCTCTGCCTGACGGCGATGCACAAGGATCCTCAGCGGCGGTATCGCACGGTCGAGGCGTTGATCCGCGATGTCGATCACTACCGCCATGCTCAGCCGCTCGAGGCGCGAGCGGACACGCTGGGATACCGGCTCGGGAAGTTCGTGAGACGGAACTGGCGCGCGGTCGCGGCCACGAGCGTCGCGTTCGCCGCCGTTCTCGCGCTGGTGATCTTCTACACCGTCCGGCTTGACCAGGGCGCGCAACACCGCCGTCGACGAGGCGGCACGAACCCAGCGGATTCAGGGCTTCACGATGAAGCTCTTCGAAGGGGGCGATGAAGAGGTCGGTCCCACCGACAGCCTGAGAGTGCTCACGATCATCGATCGCGGCTTACAGGAGGCGAGGAGTCTCGACGCCGAACCCGCGGTGCAGGCCGAGCTGTACCAGACTCTCGGGAGCATCTACCAGAAGCTGGGCAACTTTGTCCAGGCCGATTCACTCCTGCGCTTCGCCCTCGAACGCCGCAAGGCGATCTTCGGTCCGGACCATCCCGAGGTCGCCAGGAGCCAGGTAGCGCTGGGGTCGCTCCGGGTAGACCAGGCGGAATATGAAGAAGCGGAGCTGTTGATCCGCGAAGGACTGGCGATGAGCACCAGAGACCTGCCGCCCGGACATCCCGACGTGGCCCGGGCGACCGAGGCGCTGGGTCAGGTCCTGATCGAGAAGGGTGACAACGAGCAGGCGATCCAGGTCCTGGAACAGCTCGTCCAGCTCAGGGCTCCGGCCGGACCCAACTCGGCGGACATGGCCTCCGCCCTCTACGAACTCGCCAACGCACACTTCTATGCCGGGCACTACGCCGAATCCGACTCACTGAACCGGCGGGTCATGGAGATCTATCGCGAGCTCTACGGCGATCACCACCCCGTCATCGCCGACGCGCTGATCAACCTCGGCGCGTCGCAATTCGACCTCGGCCACTACGCCGAAGCGGAGAAGTACTACCGGCAAGCTCTGGCGATCACTCAGGCGACCTACGGACCGAACCACTACAAGACCGCGGCGGACCTCACCATGCTGGGCCGCGCACTGGTCTTCGAGAAACGCGATTCCGAGGCGACGGTTATGCTGAAGGAGGCGCTCGCCATCAGGGAACGGGTCTACGGGCCGGTGCACCCCAGTGTCGCGTCAACCCTGAACGAGCTGGGGAACATCGCCTACGCGGCGGACAGCCTGGACCAGGCCGAGGCCTATTACACGAGAATGGTGGATATCTACCGGAAGGTCTATCACGACCACCACTTCCGGATCGGGATCGCGATGGCGAACCTCGCCGGCGTGTACATGGATCGGAAGGAATACCCCAGAGCGGAGAAGCTTTATCGGGAGGCGCTGGACATCTACAAGACCACTCTCGAACCGACCAACATCAATGTGGGTATCGGGAAGATCAAACTGGGAAGGAGCCTGCTGCGGCAGGGTCGTTTCGCCGAGGCCAGCCGGGAGAGCCTGGCAGGATACCAGATCCTGATCACCCAGACCGATCCAGCGGTGAGTTTCCTCCGTGCCGCCCGGAAGGACCTGATCGCGGCCTACGACTCGATGGGCCAACCGGAAAAGGCCGTGAAGTTCAGGGCCGAGCTGGCCGACACGGCGCCGCCTCGAACCAACTGAGCGGCGCCACGACAGGTTTCAGGGAGCCGAACTCGCTCCGGTGCTGCCGGTCGAGTCGGGTGGTACCTTCAGGTAATGCAGGGTGAACGAGCGGCCCTGCATCATCCCGTCCAGATCCACGAATGCAATGAGCCGGGTGCCACCCAGGCCCAGCTCGTACCTGGTTTTCACCTTCCCGCCGCCATCCACCTTCCGCTCGACCACGATGGCATCGTGATCCCAGCGGGCAGTGGTTTCCACGGTTCCGCCGCCCTCCACGGGCTCCTCGAGCTTTTTCCCATCGAGGTGGAGGGTCTTTACGCTGCCGGAGTCGTCGACCACGGTGAAGGTCGAAGCCTGCGCATCGATGCGGATTCGCTTCGGCACCCGCTTCGAAAGCACCATGGTCTCGCGCATGCGGGCCCTGGCCTTTTCACTAAACTCGGGGTGCCGCCCGCCATAACCAGGAGTCGGCTGCCGAGGCTCTCCTCCGGCCGTTCCTGTGGAAGGCTCACCCCAGGAGGGCCGAATTGGTACCTGGCTGTCCGCTTGAGCGCTGCCCGAGTCGAGGCCGGCCTTGGCCATATCCAGCCGCCATTCTCCGTCAGGACGGGCTTGGGCCGCGAGAGCGGGGGCGCAGGCAAGCGCGAGGAGCAGGAAACCTGCGTGAGATCCTTGGTACGAAAACCGAGCATCATGACCAAGCGCCGGAGCGCGAAGAAAGACGAACGTTGAGAGAACCTGAACCGTTCATACTGACGCCTGAAAAATAGCGAAGTTGCACCACATTTTCTCTGGCAGCGCTACCATTGCGTGAATTACACCGGCGGGCATAAAATGAGCCATATGGGGGCCAGGTGGTGCACGGCTTCGAGGTCCGTTCGGGCGGGAGAGACTCGTCAGTTGCGGGCGCGGGAGGCTTCGGAAGACCGCGGCTCCACGGCCGTGGGCCCGCACCGTCGCATCCGGGAGGAGCGCCTAGCCATGAGCCTCCGCGAGTATCGTCGCAAGCGGGACTTCAGCGTTACCGGGGGAACCCGCGGGCAAAACCGGCCAAGCGGCCTGGAGTCAAACGCGTGTTCGTCGTCCAGCATCATCTCGCCTCCCACGATCACTATGATTTCCGCCTCGAGCTGGACGGCGTGCTCCAAGAGTTGGGCGGTGCCCAGGGACCCAGCACCAAGGCCGGCGAACGAAGGCTGGCGGTTGAAGTGGAAGACCATCCGCTCGATTATGCCGGATTCGAAGGCGAAATTCCTGAAGGTGAGTACGGCGCTGGCACCGTCCGCCGGTGGGACCACGGCACCTGGGAACCCGAAACGGATCCGGTCCAGGGCCTCAAACGAGGGAAACTCGAATTCCGGTTACGAGGGCGAAAGCTCAAGGGACGCTGGGCCCTGGTGCGGATGCGGACCTCGGACCGGAAGCCAAACTGGCTCCCTGATCAAGTCCGGCGACCCATAGAAAGAAGAAGTCCCGGAAGCGAACTTCCGGGACTCTCCAGCATCGCAGCACAACGATCAGCTGCCTGCTCTGCTCATCTTGTCCAGGTCGAGGCGGTTCTTTCCAGTCAACCGGTTCCACGCGTCATGAACGGCATCCTTGACGTTCTCCCACGCGGCGCCGCCTGGACCCTTGGCCTCGAACTTGTCCCAACCCGTCCTCAGGTCCTCCTTGGCCTCATCCCAGCTGCGGCCCCTGTGACGGTGAGTTGAGACATATCCGTAGAAATATGCCGGTCGCAATTCGTCATACGAGCGACCCTTGGCGTAAGGCCGGGAGGCGTGGTTTGCCTTCCACCAGGCATCCTCTTCATCCCAGCCGGCATCAAAATCGTGCATTGTCCTTCACCTCCAAGAAACGTGTGAATGAGAGCTGCTGCGGAGGTACGGTAACCCGAAGGTGAAGGGATCAGGATGATCGGTGTCACGGCGATTATTGCGCATTTGCGCCCGACCGGCGTAGCGCCGTCATTCTCCTGTCAGAGTCGCGAACGAGCCTTCGACTGCTCACTTACTGGTGCTGAACGGCCACCACTCCCGGACCTCGCGCGATCCGAGAGTGCGGCTCGGTTCCTGCAGACCCCTACTTCGGTCTTGACCCGGTCCGCCGGCTTGCGATGGCAGCGTGCCCGGATTGGCCTGGAGTGCTTTCTGGATTTCGGCGATTGCCCGCTTCCAGCTGCGGATCCCGACCCGCCAGGATCGAGGCGGGATCGTTCTCGACCTCGATGTCGGGGTCTACTCCGTATCCCTCGATGATCCACTCTCCAGTCGTGCTCGCGGTCGCGAACTCGGGAACGAACACCGTTCCGCCGTCGATCAGTGGTCCGTGCCCGGAAATTCCCACTACCCCGCCCCACGAACGCTTGCCGATCAACGGTCCGATCTTGGCCTGCTTGAACATTGCCGCGAAGATGTCCCCGTCCGATGCCGAGTTCTCGTTGACGAGCCCCACCTTGGGCCCGACGAAGACGGCGTCGGGATAGGTGCTCGCCGCGTCGTCGGTGCGGGAGAAGTCCAGGGAGAGCAGCGTGCGCCGCAGGCGCTCGATCAGCATCTGGGACACGTTGCCGCCGCCATTGTCGCGATCATCAATGATCAATCCCTGACGATGGATCTGGGGGTAGTACCACTTGATGAATTCGCGGATCCCGTCCTCGCCCATGTCGGGAACATGGATGTAGGCGACGCGCCCTCCGGTCGCGTCGTCAACCCGCTTCCGGTTCTGCTGGACCATCTCGAGATACATGAGGTCCGACTCGTCGCTGACCGGATCGAAGGTCACCTGGCGACCCGAATCGCCCTTGGCGGCTCGGCTCAGCGTCAGGGTCACCGGACGATCCGGCCTTGTTACGGAGGAGCTGATAGGGATCGGTCTGCGCCGTCAGCGGCTCGCCATCGATCTTGAGCACATAGTCGCCCACGGCGGCGTTCACGCCAATCTCGGTCAGCGGGGAGCGATAGTTCTGCTCCTCGTTCTGCCCGCCGAAGATCTTCGCGATGCGATAGAGCCCGGTCGCCGAGTCCACCGCGAAACGGGCGCCCGGAAGCGCCACCCTGGGGCGCGCCGGCCGCTCCCAGTCTCCACCCGAGATGTAGGCGTGCTGCACGCTCAGCTCCGCGATCATCTCGGAGATGACGTAATTGAGGTCCGAACGGTGGGCCACGTACTGCAGCAGCGGGCGATACCGGTTGCGAAGGCCTTCCCAGTCGTACCCGTGCATGTTCTTCACATAGAAGTAGTCCCGATACCGGCGCCACACTTCGTCGAAGATCTGGGCCCATTCCTGGGCCGGCACCCGGTCTACCGCGAGGCCGGCCGTCGAGACCGTCTTCTTGGAGCCGCCACCGGTCGGCGTCGCATCGAGCAGTTGGTAGGTCTTGGCGCTGGATAGCAGGACCTTCTTGCCGTCCTGGGAAAGCTCATAGCCGTTGACGTCGGTGGCGATCGTGGTGTCCTTGCGCTCCGCCAGAGTATAGACCTTGAGCGCGGTCTTCCTGTCGTTGTCTCGTCCGTAGTAGAAGCCGCCGAACACCAGGTACAGCAGGTAATCCTTCGTGGCGGTGAGGCCGCCGATATTGTCGGCCTCGAGCGGAACCCGGGCGACTCTCGTCTCGATGCCGTCGAAGTCGATCTTGAGGCTGTCGGTCTTGGCGGCCGTACTATCCTTCGCCGCTTTGGGCTTCTTTCCTTCTCCTTGGCGGGCGCCTTGGACGCGCTGTCGGGGGCGACGGAATCCGGTTTCACCTCGTCACTCTGCGGCGGGAAGGGATCCTTCACATCCTTGCGCAGGGCGAGCGCGAAGATCCCCGTGGTCCGATTCTCGGCGAAATTGAATTCGACGTTGGAGAGGAGGGGCTGGTATTCGCGATCGCTCAGGAAATACAGATAGTCTCCCTTAGGGTCCCAGGCGGGGTTGTATTCGGCAAAGGGTTGCCCGGTCACCCGCCGCACTTTGCCGTCGCCAGCACTCCAGATGTAGACCGACAACTCGTTGTCGAGGGCCCGCATGCTGAAGGCGAGGTAGTTGCCCCGCGGCGACCAGACGTAGTCCCCGATCGTGCCCCGCGGATCATCGGCCACTTCGATCACCTTCTTGTCGGCCCGGCCCAGCACATAGAGCTTGCCATCCTTGTCGCCGAAGGCGATGCGCTTCCCGTCGGGAGACCAGACCGGATTGCTGCGGCGGGCCTTGCCGCCACTCGTGAGCTGCGTCGCCTTGCCGGTCCCGTCCTGCGGGATCACCCAGACTTCCTCTTCGCCGGTCTGGTCCGAGATGTAGGCGATCTCCTTGCCGTCAGGAGACCAGCGTGCGTCGCGATCGTGGGCTCCCGATGAATTCGTCAGGTTCCGGGTCGGTCCCTTCTCGATTGGCGCCGTGAAGACATCGCCGCGCCCCACGAACAGCGCTCGCTCTCCCTTGGGCTCACGCTGAACCATTCGATCGCATCGGCCGCCGAGATATGCGACGGGCGGGACGCGACAGCGTCGGTCGGCACCGTGATGGAGATCGGCGTGGACTGCCCCGATCTTGGTGTCCAGCACCTGCAACTCGCCGCCCAGCTCGTAGACGATCCGGCCACCGTCTCCCAGGCTGGGCCAGCGCAAATCCCACGTCGTGCCCTGGGTCACCTGGCGCCGCTGGCCCGAGGCGATGTCGTAGGTCCAGAGGTTGAAGGTCCCGGTCTTGTCGGTGTTGTAGTAGATGGTCTTCTCCAGCCACATCGGATCCCGCTCAGCGCGGGGACCTTCGGAGATCGGCTTGGCGGTCTTGCCCGCGAGATCGAAAATCCAGAGTCGATTGGCCTGTCCACCGCCGTAGCGCTTCTCCGAGCGGAAATCGCGGAACAGCGGGGAAGTACACCATCTGCTTCCCGTCGAGGAGAAAATGCGCCGGCGCCGGCTGACGTCGGCATCGGGAGCTGCTACCGCGCTGCCACCCTCGGCGCTCACGGTGTAGAGATGGTTCTCCGCCAGGGTCCAGCCATCGCGCAGGCTCCGGAACAGCACCCGCTTCCCATCCGGCGTCCAGCCATAGACCTGGTTGTCGTAGCCCCACCGCTCGGTGAGCGGCCCCCGCGCCGGATAGAAAGTGAGCTGCCGGGACGCCGCCCGTTACCGGCACGACGTAGACCTGCTCATCTCCGTCGTACTGCCCGGTGAAGGCGATGCTCTTCCCGTCCGGCGAAAACTTGGCGAACAGCTCGATGCCCTGGTGTGCCGTGAGTCGAGTCGCGGTCCCTCCGTCACCGGGGCGAGCCAGAGATCACCGCCGTAGGTGAAGACGACCTTGTCCCCGTGGATATCGGGGAAGCGGAGGAGTTTGGTCCTGGGCGGCTGCGACCGAGGAAAGGCCAAGGGACAAAACGATGGCAGCGCGGAGCGCATGGCGCTCGAAACGAGCACTGTCATAGGGAGTGGAGTTAGCGAGCGGAGTTTCCAGTGGGTGGTCTCGTTTTCAGGCGTCGACGGCGGATCGCACGAAGGCGGCGCAACGTGTTCCTCGAGTGGTTGATGTAGAGAGCTAAGCGGTCGGGAAGAAGAAAGCCCCGCCGACAGGTGGAACCTGGCAGGGCTTCAATCCGCACTTACGTGCTTTTCCGATTAGATCTACCATGACCCCACCCACCCACGTGAGGCTCGATGTCGCTCGACGGCGCTCGACCTGTTGCCGGAAACCACTGGCCGTGTCTGCCGGCTGGCACCTGAAGCGCCCCGGTGCCCGCTTGGGCGACCGCCGCCAGGCCTCGTTCCTCACCATCAGCCGGACGCCCGGAGGAGCTGTCGATTACCGTGGCCCAAGAGGGCCGTCCCAGCCCGATGTTCGTTGCTTGAGCACGAGACTACCGGGCACCCGTCGTCGACCGGTCAGCTCCCGCCGAATCTGGTCGGGATTCATGCTCGATCGCCCGTAGCCGCTGGCGAACGCTGGTCTCGCCGCTCTTTTTGCCATCTCGACCTACGACACGCGACTACGTGCTGGTGACGGCATCGACCCTGCCGGCGGCCCTCGAACGCCTTACGCGGGGCCGGCCGCATGTCAGCGGGTTTAGCCGGCGGAGCACCCGGGAAGACCAGCCGCCTGACGGCAACGCGCCTCGATCCTCGACTCGGACCCTCTCGGTGCAGGCTCGGCTGCACCCACAGTCGAGACGGGCCGGGCGTGGCGATCTCCAAGCGCTCTGGCGTAGACCGCGTTCAGCCCCCGCGAAGTCCGCCCGGGTCCACCAGGAATCACGGTGGTCTTCACCACCCGGTCCAGATCGGACCCCGCGGTCTTCGCAGCACGGCCCTCAGGTTGGCGATTGCCTGGGTGGCCTGGCTCCGTCGATTCCCCCGCCACGACCTTGCGCATGGTCACCGGATCGAGGCGGGATCTGTCCCGAGGTGTAGATCAGATCCCGGATGGTTATGGCCTGGCTGTAGGGACCGTACACCCGTGGTGCCCGCTCGGAGTAGGTGACCGTCAAGTGTCATGGCAGATTCAGCGCCCTCGACAGTGATGATCGCATCCAGGGGTCGGATCGCAGCATTGATAGCGTTCTGTAGCCGGGGTGCTTTCCACCGGGTCGTCGCGGAAGGCCGCCGGGCGATGAATTCATTGCTCGCCAGGGCAGAGACACTCCGGAGCGGGCACCGTGGCATTGCCAAAGGGTTCGTTGATGAAGTCCAGGAGGCTTCCGCCGCCGCGGTGCTCGACTTCCGTGTGGCGAGGTGTGGGTCTCACTCGCCGTGGCTGACCGCCCGGAGTGGGATCGTTCCGACGGGGACCTTGATCGTCCCACCGGGGGCGAAGTGCCAGCCGCCCCGCACTGCGTGATGCTGGCCGAGTAGAGCAAGGAACGACGGCAAGGGTTACGCCGCCGCTGCGGATCTGCAGACGTTGGGCCCAAGTGTGTTGAAGAATGTCGTCGAGATCGCAGGGCATCCATGATGGCTGGTATTGCGCGGACCGCACTCCCGCGATCGCACCGTAGCCGGTTCCACTGCGAGGCGGTTGGCGATCATTGGCGTGGCATCATCACACGCGGCACGGCGGCGCACGGCGACACAAGCGCACCCGCGACGATACAGTAAAAGCGACCCATGCTAACCCGCCTCTCAAGTTGACAGTTCTGTCGTTCCAACCGAGTGGCCGCTGGAACGTAATGGAGGCTTCAGTTAGGGTGGTACTTCGACCGGACAGGGATCGGTCGATCGGCTGACGTGAGCTGCGACTTTCCGGAGGGACGGCATACGATTGGCAGGGCTACACGCGGCGGCGAGACCGCTTCAGACAGGCGCGGGTCGCCGCCTCCACGCGCTGGCTCAGCGTGAAAAAGCCCCGTCAGTCGTACCGCTGACGGGGTTTCGCGTTAGGAGAGTGGGCCTGGGTAGAGTTGAACTACCGACCTCACGCTTATCAGGCGTGCGCTCTAACCACCTGAGCTACAGGCCCTTCGGAACGGTAGAATGCAAGACCGCCAAGCCGCGCAGGTTGCAACCGAGGCGACCCAGCAGCGCTGCCCTCACTCCTCACTCCTCGAAGTCCCTCCTGGGCCGCGAAGTCGTCCTCGTCGTTGTCGTCGAGCAGCGTCGTCGAGGTCGTCGTCATCGAGGTCTTCGTCGTCGTCCGTCGTCGTCGATCCTCGTCATCCTTCAACTCGTCGTCGAAGTCGTCGTCGAGCTCGTCTTGTCCTCATCGAAGTCTCCGCTCCTTCGTCCGGGATCGTCGCATCCAGCGGCGCGCGTCCAAGCCTCCGTCGACGTCTCCCAGGCCAGCATAGTGCCTCCGGCTCAGAGGTGGTGTATCTGCGAGTGTCCAGGACGCCGTCCGCCGCCCGACGCCGCTACGCGCCCGGCCTGCCAGCGGTCAGTTCGCCGTCGAGCGCCCGCTTGCGCAGGCGGATGCTCTTCGGCGTGACCTCGATCAGCTCGTCTTCCTCGATGTACTCCAGCGCGTACTCCAGCGTGATCTGGCGCGGCGGCTCCGAGCATGACGTTGTCGTCCGAGCGCCGTGGTCCGCATGTTGGTGAGCTTCTTTTCCTTGGTCACGTTGACGTCCATGTCGCCCGGCCGAGAATTCTCCCCGGCGACCATCCCCTCGTACACCTCGTCGCCCGGGGTGACGAACATCTGGGCCCGCTCCTGCAGGTTCGCCCAGGGCGAACGCCACGACACTGCCCACCCGGTCGGCCACCAGCACGCCCGTTCTTCCGGCCGGCCAGCGGGCCGGCCCAGGGCCGTAGTCCAGGAACCGGTGGTGCATGACGCCGGTCCCGCGGGTGTCGGTCAGGAACTCCGACCGGTAGCCGAACAGGCCGCGGGCCGGGATCCGGAAGGTCATACGGACCATGCCCTGCTCCGGGTTCTTCATCTCCAGCAGCTCCGAGCGGCGCGGCCCCAGCTTCTCAATGACGGTGCCGATGTACTCCTCAGGCACATCGATCATCAGCTCCTCGTACGGCTCCAGCCGCTCGCCGCTTCGGCCGATCCGGGTGATGACCCGCGGGCGGGAGACCTGGAACTCGTAGCCCTCGCGCCGCATCGTCTCCATCAGGATGCCCAGGTGGAGCTCTCCGCGGCCCGCGACCGCCCAGGTATCCGGGCTGTCGGTGTCCTCGCACCTTGAGCGCGACGTTCCGCTCCAGCTCGCGGAACAGCCGGTCCCGCACCTGGCGGCTGGTGACGAACTTCCCTTCGCGGCCGGCGAACGGGCTGTTGTTGATGATGAAGTCGACCGAGATGGTCGGCTCCTCGACCGCGATGCCTTCGAGCCGCTCCGGGGTGATCCACCGCTGTGATGGTCTTCCCGATCTCGATGCCCTCCAGGCCGGCAAGCACCACGATGTCTCCCGCCGCCGCCTCGTTCACCTCGACCTTGTTGCAGCCCGTCGAAGGTGAACAGCTTGGTGATCCGGCTGTGCTCGATGATTTCCTCGCTCACCATGCCCGGTGCGCCGAGGGAGCAGGGCCACCTGGTCTCCCACCTTCACCCGGCCCCGCTCGATCCGTCCGATCGCCATCCGGCCCAGGAAGGTCGAGAAATCGAGAGTCGAGACCAGCATCTGGAATGGACAGATCCGAGTTCCCGCTTGGGAGGCGGGCACATGGTCGAGGATGGACTGGAAGAGCGGCTTGAGATCGGTACCGGGGTGATCGAGCTCCGCGGTCGCGGTGCCGGCCCGGCTCGAGGTATAGAGGAAAGGCGCGTCCAGCTGCTCGTGGGTCGCTTCCAGGTCGATGAACAACCCGAGCACCTCATCGTGCACCCGGAGCGGCTCGGCGTCGGCCCGATCGATCTTGTTGATCGCCACGATCGGACGGAGGCCCAGGCTGAGCGCCTTCCGGGTAACGAACCGGGTCTGCGGCATCGGCCCTTCGGCGGCATCCACCAGGATCAGCACCCCATCCACCATGCGGAGAATCCGCTCCACCTCACCACCGAAATCGGCGTGGCCGGGGTATCCACGATGTTGATCTTGGTCCCGCCCCAGTGCACCGCGGTGTTCTTGGCCAGAATGGTGATGCCCCGCTCCCGTTCCAGCGGGTTCGAGTCCATCACCCGTTCTTCGACCTGCTGATTGGCCCGGAAGGCACCGGCCTGGCGCAGCATCTGATCCACCAGGGTGGTCTTCCCGTGGTCCACGTGCGCGATGATCGCGAGATTCCGGATGTTGGCGTTCGTGGACATCGTTTCCCATCGGTGTACGGATGCAACCTACCCCTTCGCGCGGCATATATAGATAGGGTGAGGTGCCGGGGGCAAGGAGCTTGGTGGAAGGCGGTCAGGGCGGGCAGGACGGACGGGGCGGACGCGTCAGGATGTAGCCTGATCGCGTCGGTCTGGTTTGGCGATGGCAGTTCCCGATTCTACGCTGAACGGATGCAGCCTTATGAGGGGTTAAAGGCGTGGCAGGCATCCCACGCACTTGCCTTGGCGGTATTTCGAGCAACCCATTCCTGGCCCAGGAGCGAGCTCTACGGGCTAACCGCACAGCTCAAACGAGCGGCGATTTCCGCCCCGACCAACATCGTCGAAGGTCGTGCCCGCCTGGGAAGCCGGGAGTTTCGTCGCTTCGTTGGGATCAGCCTGGGGAGCTCTGGCGGAGGTAGGATACCTGCTTCGATTCGCCTGCGAACTGAAGATACTCGAGGAGAAAGACTGGAAACGTCTGGAGAGCCAACGGCAGAGTGCGAGCAAACTGACTTGGCTGCTATTGAAATCTCTCAACGAACCCGAACAGCCTCGTCTGCCTTGACCGCACTGTCCGTCCCGTCTGCCTTGTCCGCCCTGTCCGTCCCGACCGCCCTGTCCGCCTCTCCACATCTTCCCCCATCTCCAGCTGCACCGTCACATGCCCGATGCCCAGATCACCCATCGCCTCTCGAATCCGCTCAAGACATCGGGATGATCGGCGAGTTCGAGGCACCACCGCGTGTCCGCTCATGGCCACCATGCCGCTCGTAACCGTCCACACGTGGAGGTCGTGGACCGCGGAGACGCCCGGGACCGCCAGCATGCGGCGCTGGACTTCGGGCATCGAGACGTGGCCCGGAACCGCTTCGAGCAGGATGTCGGTACTCTCGCGGACCAGCCGCCAGGCCCCGCCCAGGATCAGGACCGCAATGAGCACGGAGATGATCGGGTCGGCCGGCGTCCAGCCGGTCGTCAACAGGATGACCGCGGCTATCAAGGCGCCCACCGACCCCAGCAGGTCTCCCAGAATGTGGAGGTAGGCGCCTCGGGTATTGAGATGATGCTCTCTGTCGCGGTGCAGCAGCCTGAGACCGACGGCATTCACCAGGAGGCCAGCGGCCGCCACTGCCAGGAACAATCCTCCCTGAATCGGGGCCGGGTTCCTCACTCGGTGTATTGCTTCCAGAACGATCAATCCGGCGATCACGAAGAGGAGCGCCCCATTGACCAGCGCCGCCAGGATTTCGAGCCGCAGGTAGCCGTAGGTCTTGGTGTCGTTCGGGGACGCCGCGCCATGCGGGCGGTGAAGAGGGTGAGGCCCAGCGCCCCGACGTCGGTCAGCATGTGCCCCGCATCGGCCAGCAGGGCCAGCGGAACCGCTCAGCCATCCGCCAACTGCCTCGACCACCATGAAGCCGCCGGTGAGCAACAGGACGGTCCATAGCCGGTCGATCGGGGCCGGATTGCGAGGTTTTCGGCCTGCAGGTGGGAGCAGTCGTTCCGCGGTGCCATGGGTGCAAAGCTAATCGGGGAAAGCAGGTGGTGGCGTGATGCGGGAGTGGGAGACGTCAGTCTTGGATGCGGATACCCGTTAGCCAATCTTTTCGACTTCCGCTACGAACCGCACGAACCGCAGCTGCCCGACCAGCCTCAATTCCTGCCCTTCCACCCTCACCCGCACCGCCTCCGCATGCCCGGAACAATCCCTCCGCCCGCGCCAGCGCCATGATCCGGGCCGCATCGTCGTTCAGGCGGTTCCTGGTATAGTAGATCATGCTGGTCCGCTTCACGAAGTCGTACACGCCAAGCGGGGACGCATAGCGTGCGGTCCCTCCCGTGGGCAGCACGTGACTCGGGCCGGCGAGATAATCCCCGACTGGTTCGGGCGTATCCTCTCCCAGGAAAATCGCCCCGGCGTGCCGCACACCCTGCGCGATTCCCTCCGCATCGCGCGCGATGATCTGCACGTGCTCGGCCGCGCGCAGATTCGCCACCTCGATCGCGTCACGCATCGAAGGGACCCAGATCACCAATCCATGCCGGCGCAAGGACTCGCCCGCAACCTGCGGCTCGCGGGTTTCGAGCCAGACAGGCTTCGAGCGCGGCCGGCAGATTGTCCGCCAGCTGGTGATCGGTGGTCACGCACCAGGCCGTCGCCTCCTCATCATGTTCCGCCTGCGCCACCATATCCGCCGCCACCTGAGCGACATCGGCAGTGGAGTCGGCGATGATGAGCACTTCGGTCGGCCCCGCCATCATGTCCACGCCGACCAGTCCGGTGATTTGACGCTTGGCCTCGGTCACCCACTTGTTGCCCGGTCCAACAACCTTGTCTACTCGTGGAATCGTGCGAGTTCCGAACGCGAGCGCCGCGATCGCCTGAGCGCCCCCGATACGGAAGAGCCGTGTCACTCCGGCCAGAGAGCAGGCCGCCAGCACAGCATCGGTGATGCCTCCAGGAGGCGTCACGGCGATGATCTCTTCGACTCCAGCGATCGGATGCCGGCACCACGTTCATGATGACGGTGGAGGGATACGCCGCCTTCCCCCGGCACGTAGACCCCAACCCGATCCAGCGGATTGACCCGCATACCGAGCAGGCTGCCATCTTCATGCAGCAGGGTAAAGCCGATGTCGCGCTGTTTCTTGTGAAAGGCTCCTACCCGCTCGACCGCCGTTTCCAGCGCCTCCCGTAACTCGAGATCGATCCGGTCCAGGGCGTTGTCCCATTCCTCGCGGGGAATTTCCCAGCTGGACGGCTCGAGATCCGTTCCGTCGAGTTTCGAGATCCATTGCCGGACACCGGCATCTCCCCGCTCGGCGACGTCGGCCAGGATCCGCCGCACCTGCTCCCGGGTCTCCCCGTCAACCTCTGATGGTTTCGGGAGATACGGCGTGAGGCTGTCGAGCGGCGGAACCGCGATTTGACGAATCATCTGCCTCCCTCGCGAGTGGGAGAATTCGGCGCTAGTCTTCCCGCCATGGAAACGTCGTGGAGTACGATCACTGACCGGCCTTGCCGCGGTCGTCATTCTGGTTGCCCTCAATGCTTTCTTCGTGGCCGCCGAGTTCGCGCTGGTGGGCTCGCGCAAGACCAAGCTTGAGGAAATGATCCAGGCCGGCGATCAACGGGCGGCGTTGGCGCAACGGGTCAAAACATCGCTGAACCGCTACATCTCCGCTACTCAGTTGGGGATCACTCTCACCTCGCTCGGCCTGGGCTGGGCGGGCGAACCGGCGCTCGCTGGACTCATCAGTCGTGCCATGACCTGGCTTCCCGATCGAGCCCAGATTGTCGCTACCCACGCCGTAGCCGCGACCATCGCGTTCAGCCTGATCTCGATGCTGCACATCGTGCTCGGTGAGCTGGTGCCCAAGGCGTTCGCACTGCTCTATCCCGAAAAGGTCGCTCGGTGGACCACGCCTCCGCTGATGGCCTTCAATTGGACCATGGCGGTTCCCATCAGGCTGCTGAATGGGATGTCGAACCGGTTGCTCAAGCTGATGCACATTGTGCGGCCACTGGAGCACGAGCGGCTCCATTCCCCCGACGAAATCCGGATCCTGGTCGAGCAGAGCCAGGAGGGAGGGTCGCTCGGCAAGGAAGACGCACGACTCCTCGAGGGCGTCTTCGAGTTCAGCGAGAAGACCGCCCAGGAAGTCATGACGCCGCGCACCCAGATGATCGGGCTGGAGCGGGAGCTGACGGTGGAGCAGGCTGCGGACGAGGTGGCACAGGCCAAGCGGTCGCGCTACCCGGTCTATGCCGAGTCGCTGGACGACATCGTGGGCGTCGTCCACGCGAAGGACATTCTCACCGCCGTCCGCCAGGCCCCAGGCACGACAGTCGCGAGCATCATGCGGGCGCCGCTCTTCGTGCCGGGCACCCGGGAGGTCGAGGACGTTCTGGCCGACATGAAGCGCCTCAAGGTCCACCTCGCCATCGTGCTCGATGAATACGGCGGGACGGCCGGCCTCGTCACGATGGAAGACCTGCTGGAGGAGATCGTCGGGGACATCTACGACGAATACGATCGCCAGGAGCGGAAACCTTCGCCCGCCGAGGGAGCCCCGCTGCTGTCCGGATCGTTGCCGCTCAGCGAGTTCAACGCCGAGTACGATCGAGAGCTCGACGACACCGAATACACCACCCTCGGCGGCTACCTGTTCGGCCAGCTGGGGCGGCTGCCGCGCGCGGGAGACCGGATGTCGGTGGGAGACGATGTCTTCGAGATCGTCGAGATGGAGGGTCGCCGGGTCAAGACCGTGAGGTATCTGCGCGGCGCTGGAGCGACCACGACGTGAACCAGGCGCCGATTCCGCCCGGCGCCCTGGATCGAAGCGGTCCCGCCGCAGCCAGCCGTCGCCGTCTTCAGCGCGCGGCCCTCGAAATCTTCGGAGCGGCTGGCTACGAAGAGCTCATTCCACCCGTCTTCGAATACGAGGATGTCTTTCTCCGTGCCGGCGGACCCGAGGTCGGCGAGCGGCTCATCCGGTTCATCGATCGCGACGGCCGCGTGCTGGCGTTGCGCTACGACTTCACGGCGAGCATCGCGCGCGTTGCCGCGACCACGTTCGCCCAGGCGTCGAATCCTCTGCGGCTCTGCTACGCGGGCGGGGTATTTCGCCAGGAGCCGGAACGCGGCAACCGTCCGAGGGAAACGCTTCAGGCTGGTGCCGAGTTGCTGGGGAGAGCGGCCTCGATGCCGACATCGAGATCGTCCGGCTGACCCTGGAGTTGGCGCGCAGTGCTGGCCTCAGGAATTCCAGCTCAATCTGGGTCACGCCGAGGTGCTCTCCGGCGGTCTCGCCGCAATTGCGCCGGATCAGCGCGCTGCTATCCGGCACTGGATCGATCGGAAGGACCGCGGCAACCTCACCCGCGCACTGGACCGCGCGACCCCGAGGCTCGCGCGCTCCTCAGCCTGCCCTTCGTGATCGGACGGCGGGCCGCTCTGGAAGCGGCATTGCCCAGCGCGCCTCCAGACTGCACGTCCTGGTCTCGAGTCACTTCTCGCCCTCGACGCGCGACTCTCCGACCAGGGACGCGCAAGCACGTCGTGTACGACTTGGGAGAGGTCCGCGGACTCGACTACTACACCGGGATCCACTTCGAATTGTTCATCGCCGGCACCGGAAGGGCCGCGGGCGCCGGGGGCCGCTATGACGATCTGATGGGGCGGTTCGGCCGGGCCCGGCCGGCGGTCGGCGTCTCGCTCGATCTCGACACTATCGCCGAGGCCATCGCGGCCGCCGGGACAACGTGAGCAAGCTCCGAATCGCGCTACCCAAGGGCCGGCTCTACGACGCTGCGGTCGATTGCTTCCGCCAGGCTGGCATCACGCTTGACCCGGATCCGGGGCGACGCCTACTCATTCCATCCAGCGTTCCCGGTATCGAATTCCTCGCGGTGCGACCGGGCGACGTCCCCGTGTATGTCGAGGCTGGCGCCGCCGATCTGGGGATAACCGGCACCGACGTCCTGCGGGAATCCGACGCCGATGTGCTGGAACCGCTGGATCTCAAGTTCGGCTTTTGCCGACTCGTCGTGGCGACCACGGCGGAGTTGGAGTGGCCCAACCTGCCGGGCGGCGTCACACCCCGAGTTGCGACCAAGTATCCCCGGATCGCGTGGCGCTACTTCGGCGATCAAGGGCGGCCGGTTGAGATCATCACCGTTGGAGGGTCGGTGGAGGTCGCTCCCCTATTGGGATTGTCCCACTGGATCGTGGACCTGGTGGACACGGGAAATACCCTGCGCGCCAATGGTCTCACGGAGCGTGAGACGATCCTCGAGTGCACTGCGGTCCTCGTCGCCAACCGGGCGAGCCAGAAGCTGAAGCTGGACGAGCACCTGAGACTCATGGACCGGATCGAGCGGCGCGACAGCGGCAGGCGGGTGAGGCGGCGAATCGAACCCGCCCCAGCACGGCGACCTGTCGTTCCCTCCACAGCAGAACCTTCCCGCCCTCCCGCTCGATCGCCTTCCGGAGAGTGGCCGGAACCACCGGGGTGAAGGCCGACATCACGATCCAGCAATCGTTGCTTCCGCGTGGCCTTGAGGCGCCTGACTTCGTTTTCGGCCCAACCGGAATCCGGTCGCTCTCCGTTTATGCCGCGTTCGTCGGGTCCCATTCCCGTCGGTACACCGATCAACTCGAGCCAGTCCCGGTAACGAAATACCAGGTCATCCCCTTCACTCTTGACCGGGCCTCTCCTGCTCGGCGCGTGACGAAATGCGCGGCCACCGGAGCTGACCAGGTTGCCGAGAGTGCGGACCCGTGCGGTGTCCGGCGAGTGCTTCCAGTCCGTGGTGTAGTAAAGCCAGGCAGGAACCGACCGGTCGAAAACATAGACCGCGGCTCCTGGTTGATGGTTTTCCTCAAGCTCCGTGATGAGCGGTCCCAGATCATCGCGCCGCGGCGGATCGATGAAACTGCGGGTGCCATCCAGGACGGCGAACATGAGAATTGCCGCTCCACCTAGTACCAGCCACGGTCCTTTTACTATGCGGCCGACCCGATCGGCAAGATCATCGAGGCCGGCCGCAATCACGATGATCGTGGACGCCGCGCCGAACAGCAGGAGTCGCGAGGCGAAGGGATAGAACCGGAGCACCGACGCTCCAATGACCGCCGCGAGAGGAAGTCCGACCAACAGCGTATTCGCTGCACCTTGATCCTTCCAGAGACGAACTAGGCCAACGGTAAGCGGAACCAGGAAGAGCAGCGCAGCGGTAACTCGCCATGCGCCTCCTAAGGCAAGGAAGAACTGGGTGAACACCGTTCCGATCAGGAATCCGGACTGTTCCACACCCCTGAGCGGAGTCAGGAAGTAGGGGGTCCAATACCTCTGCATGTACGGACTTTCAGCGGCGGGCCGGTAGATCAGGACATAGCTCAGGCCGAGCAGAACCAGCCAGCCTGCCCCGATGATGGGCGAGGCGTCGCAGAGCGGCATTATCTCTCCGAATCTCCCCTTTCGATGCCAACGCCGGCACGACTCCATTCAACGTGAAAACGGCGGGGACCGAGGAAAACGCGGTTACGGCCCCCGCGATCGCGAGCCGTCGCCAGCGGCGGACGCTCTGCGGCTCCTGCAGTACCTCCAGTGCGAGCAACAGGACGGCCGCAGCCAGGAGCGCATCGAGACTATAGGGCTTCGCCTCGGTGCTGTACTGGATCAGCAAGGGAGACAATGCGCCCAGCAGCAGGGCCAGCAACGAGGCCTGAGGTGAGAGGAGTCGGGTGGTCAGGCGGCGAAGGACCAGCAGAAAGGCGATCCCGGCGAGCAAGGGGATCACACGTAGGACGAGCTCCGACGGTCCAAGGATCAGCGTGAGAAACTTCTCGCCCCAGAGAAAGGGCACCGGCGCGGTTTGGTCCTGATCGAGCGGCTGCAGCAATCCTCGGAACGACCGGATCAGAACGTTGAGCGACAGCATCGCCTCGTCGAGCCACAGCGGGCGGGCCTCGACGTACTGGCGCAACCGAAGCAGGACGCCCAGGACGATAGCGCCGGTGGCGAAGCGGTCCAACCCGCTCCGCTCAGACTTCATGAAGCGAGACGTTTGCGGGCGAGATGAATGGCGAGTTCGACCGCTGCCCGCATACTGCTGGGATCGGCGCGGCCGGTGCCCGCGATGTCCAGGGCGGTTCCGTGATCGGGAGAAGTGCGGGGAATGGCAGGCCCAGAGTGACATTCACTCCGCGGCCGAAGGCAGCGACCTTGATCGCCGTCATGCCAACATCATGGTAGGGCGCCAGCACCGCGTCGAACTCGCCGCGCATCGCCCGAACGAAGACGGTGTCGGCCGGCAGCGGGCCGTCGGCGCCAAGGGTGCGTGCGGCCGGAGCGAGCACCCGCTGGTCCTCATCTCCGAAGAGTCCTGCCTCACCCGCGTGGGGATTCAGGGCACAGACCGCGAGACGCGGCGTCGCGATGCCCCACCAGTCACGAAGAGCGGCGGCCGCGATCTGGCCGGTCCGGACCACGCGCTCGGTGGTAACCAGCTCGGGCACCGACCGCAGCGGGACGTGAGTCGTCACCAGCACGACGCGCAGCTCCTCCGCAGCCAGCATCATCGCGACCTCGACGTCTCCCGCGAGGTGCGCCAGCCACTCCGTGTGCCCCGGATAGGCAAAGCCCGCGAGGCGAAGCGCGTGCTTGTGGGCGGGCGCGGTGACGATCGCGTCCACTTCCTTCGCTATCGCGAGCCGAGCCGCGGTCTCTACTCCATGGCCAGCAATTCGCCCGGCTCGGGCCGCCCGACCCCGCTCCGCCGCACCGGTGCCCTCGCCCGATCCCTGATCCCAGTTCCCCACCGCGATCTTCCGAACCGCCGGAAGGTCCGCGATCTGATCCTCGGCGCCAATGAGAGTAACGTCCGCCTCGATCCCCTCGGCGAGAACCTTGGCGGCAATCTCGGGCCCGATGCCGCGCGGGTCTCCCAGCGTGATGGCGATCCGTGGAAGCGAAGGCATGATCGAAGTAAAGCGGGAACAGGGAACAGGGAACGGGGGACGCCAACGAACGAGTAGACCACTCATCCCGAGAGCTCGCTCCCGAGCGCAGCGAGGGGAGCGAAGCGAGGAGGGATCTAGCTTCCTGACCACGGAATCTGGGATAGGATACCAGATCCCTCGCTTTCGCTCGGGATGAGGTGGTCCGACTCGCTCATCTCCGCTCCCGTTCCCTGTTCCCCGCTGTTTACAGTCGCATATCGACGTACGTCGATCGCCGGAGCTTGTCGATGTAGTGGCGCACCGCCAGCTCGTCGCCCAGCCGCTTCCGGATCGCGTCGCGCACATCCTCGTACCGGATGGTGCCGGCAGGACGGCGCCTGGTCACCTGAAGAACCGCATACTTCTGCCGCAGACCCTGCTGCTTCTGCAGGAGAAGACCGGGACCACCACGCTCGAATCCGACTCGCCGATGCCGTCCTTGTATTCGTCCGGCAGCTGATTCACCGGCACGTCGTCCGCCGCCTTCTCTTCGGAGGGATCGTGGTAGAGTCGTTGGAGCGAGTCGAACGCCCCACCATTTTTCAGTTCCGCCCGGATCTGTTCGGCGAGTGCTTTGGCGCTGTCGGCATTCTCCTGGGTGATCTCCGGCATGATCAGGGATGTGACGGGCTTGCACTTCGGCCGGCTGAACCCGCTGGACCTGGATGATGTGAAACCCAAAGGGTGTCTCGACCGGATCGGAGATGGTCCCGGGTTTGAGCGTGAATGCCACCTGCTCGAACTCCGGGACCATGGTTCCTCGCCGGAACCAGTTCAGCTCGCCTCCCTGCTCCTTCGAGGCCGGGTCCATGGAGAAACGCTTGGCCGCGGTGCCGAAGTCGGCGCCGTGCCGCAGTTCAAGAGCGATCGAGTCCGCGGTCGCGTGCGCTCGCTCGCGAGCCTCCGGTGAAGGCTTGGGTGCGACGACGATATTGCGGAAGGAGACCGTAGCCGGCCGCTCGCCCAGCTGGCTCTTCTGCGCATCGAAATAGTCTCGCATCTCGCGCTCGGTCGGCTGAATCGCCTTGATCTTGCCATCGGTCTTCATCTTGTCGATCAGCCGGTTCTGGAGCGCGGCGCGACGCTGCTGGTCGGTCAGCCAGCGGCGATACTCCTCGGGAGTCTGGAAGCCGGCCTTCTTCAGCTCGTTGCGGTAATCGACCTCCGAGGTGAACTTCCCGCGGATGTTCTTGATCTGCTCCTCGACGCCGTCGGACACTTCCTGATCGGTCACCTTGATCGCGGTATCCCGGGTCGCCTGCTGGACCAGCACCTCGACATCCACGATTCGGGAGAGCGCCGCGCGACACATGCTGAGAAGCTCCTGCGGATTGCTCGGCGCCGGAGCTCCCTGAGCCCGCTGGGAATAAATCTCTTCCTCCAGCTGAGACGACATCACCGGCGCATCGCCCACGACCGCGATGACCCGGTCAACCGCGTTAGTGGTGTCGCAGCGGGCGATCGGCTGATTGTCCCCGGCGTTCACGCTGTCCCCCGGGGTCAGGCCGTTCGGCGCCCGGACGCTGTCCCGACGGAGTAAGGTGTCCTGACCGATCAAGCTGTCTGTCGTGCTCACGCTGTCCTGAGCGGACATCGGTCCGGCGCCCGCGGAGACCGCGAGCGCGAACAGACAGAGGCCCTTCAACCACCGGCGAGTACTCAAGGCGCTTTCCTGGCCGCGCTATCTGAAGGAACCGGAACTGCGGCTGGAGGGGTTGGAGGTTTCTTCTTCGCGCCAGAGTCCGAAGCGGCTTTCGCCGCCTTGAGATCCCGGGTCTGCTCGAGCGCCTCCTGAAGGGCGGCGTCGTTGATCCTGAACGAAGCATGCTCCCGCAGGGAGGCGCTCAGAGCCGGTGGCAGAGGCCGCGGACGAGAGGCTCCCGTCGCGATCTGGTTCCACACTGCGTCGAGCCTCAGCTGCGCCATCTTCTGGCGCTCAGGCAACGGGATGGTGGAGTCGGTGATGTCGGGCCCGGCCAGATCGAGGCCCGCCTTCAGGCTATCAATCTGGGCCTGATACTTCTGCATGACACCGCTCCATTCCTCGGCGCTGAGATGAATTCCGGCGGAATCGGCCTGGCGGAGCAGAAGCGTGTTCTGTCCGATCACCTTGGCGAACTGGGTCAGCGCTGAGTCGTTCGCCTGTTGCAGCTGTGCCGCGAACTGCGGACCCAGAGCCGTCGCCCACCGCATGTAATCGGCAACCGTCAACTCGCCCCCTTGATAGCTGGCCACCCGCTCCGTCGACCGGAAGCGACTTGTTGCGGTCGAGGAATGCGGCCCGCATCAGCTTCGGCGCCTCTCCGGACACATCCAGCTTCCGCGCCGTGGACAGGCTGTCGAGGTACATCGAGTCGAGACGCACTCCCGCGCGCTCCTGCAGGTAGGCCAGAAGCTGGGGCCGGACTTCGGCGAGAGGCGGACGCCGGATGATGTGATAACCGAACGGCGTCTCGATCAACCCGGCGATGTCTCCGGGAGCCAGCGACCACCCGGCGCTATCGAAGGCGGTCACGAACCGGCCCCGAGGGCTGGGCGGCAGATAGCCGTTGTGGTTCTTGCTGGAGTAGTCGTCGCTCAGCTGCGTAGCGAGAGTGCCGAAATTTGCTCCCCCGCGGATCTTGGCCAGGGTCGCAACCCCTTCTTCCGCTGCGCCTCGCGCTACCGGCGGCTCGGCATGCTGGTCAACCTTGAAGAGGATGTGCTGCAGTACGCGGATCTGATCCGCCTGGTAGACGCTGTCCGCCTTGGTCGAGTCCACGGGGGCACGGTGCGCCATCAGCGTATCGTGCCACCGCTGCCCGATCATCTCGGTGATCTCCGGCCACAGCACCTCCGACGCCCGGGCGGAATCGGCGAGGTTCTCCCCGCCGCAACGGCGTGGGCGAAAAGAGTGTGGTCGACCCAGAGATTGGCGAGGAATTGTTCGGCCTCGAGGGTTACGGGGAAACCCTTGATCGTGCTCGCCATGTTGGCCAGCCGCTCGACCGTCAGCTCCTGACCCGCCGCCTCGGCCGCAACGGTCGGCCGGATGCTGAACGCGTCTTTCATGTTCGCGCAACTGGCCGCTAAGGCCAGGAGGACAACCAACCAGAATCCGGTACGCTTCACTCAACACTCCATTGGTGAGATTGGTCTACAACCGCGTCGATTCGCGATCTTATCCAGTCTTCGCGCCAGTGCGCCCACTGCCAGAACTTTGACGCGCGCTCACCGCTCGTAGCGCGCGCACCAGCGCCGGAATCAGCGCCTCTCCACCCAGCCGGGTCAGGCGGAGCGACAGCGGCACGGTTCGCCGGACGTCCACCGCGAGCTGCACGTCGTCGAGCGCCGTGGTGAGCCCGCCGAGCCGGGGTGTCGCCCCTTCCCGGAAACTGAGCCGCGCCTCATCGCCCCGCGCCAGGATGTGCTGCACTTCCAGCTCGGCGCCGAGGACCCGAAGTCTGGCCATGTTGAGCAGGGTGTCAGCGGGGCTCAGGAAGGGGGCCAAACCGCTCGCGCATTTCCTCGCGTAGCTCTTCAATTTCGCCACTCGTCCCGGCCCGCGCCAGTCGGCGGTACAGATCGAGTTTCACGTCGTCATCCGGTACATAACCGTCGGGGAGGTGAGCCGGACGGTCCAGGACGACCTCGGGCGGAACCGGTCTTTCCAGCTTCCCCTGTCCCCGGAGGCTGCGCACGGTCTCCTCCAGCCACCGCAGGTAGAGATCGAACCCCACCGCGTGGGCGTGTCCCGACTGTTCAGCGCCGAGCAGATTCCCCGCACCGCGCAGCTCGAGGTCCTTGAGCGCGATGCGGTAACCGGCCCCGAGGTCGGAGTGGTGCTCCAGCACCTTGAGCCGGTCCTCCGCTGCCGGGTCGATCAGATCCGGCACCAGGAGGTAGCAGTATGCGCGGCGGTGGCTGCGGCCCACCCGCCCTCGCAGCTGATAGAGCTGGGCCAGACCGAACCGGTGGGCATCGTGTACCACCATGGTGTTGGCGTTGGGCACATCCAGCCCGGATTCGACGATCATGGTGGAGACCAGGATGTCCACTTCGCCGGAGACGAACTTGCGCATGACCGTCTCCAATGGCTCTGCGGCCATCTGGCCGTGCGCCACACCGACCCGCGCCCGCGGGGCCAATGCGCGGACCCGCGCGGCGATGGTATCGATCGTCTCGATCCGGTTGTGAACCATGAAGGTCTGTCCTCCACGGTCCAGCTCCCGCGCGAAGGCCTCCTCCAGCAGCGCGTCGTCCCACGGCTCCACGAACGTCAGGATCGGTGAACGGTCTCGTGGCGGAGTCTCGATCAGCACCAGGTCGCGCAGCCCCGCCAGCGAGAGATGCAACGTGCGCGGAATCGGAGTGGCGGTCAGAGTCAGCACATCCACGCTCAGACGCAGAGCCTTGAGTCGCTCCTTGTGCTTCACCCCGAATCGATGCTCCTCGTCTACCACGAGGAGTCCCAGATCTTTGAAGGTCACGTCGGACGACAGGAGCCGGTGCGTGCCAACCACGATATCGATTTCCCCGGCAGCCACTCGGGCCAGCACCGCCTTCTGCTCCTTGGCGGTCCGAAAGCGCGACAGTACCTCGGTCTTGATCGGAAAATCGGCCAGCCGTTCGAGGAAAGTCCGTCCATGCTGATCGGCGAGAATCGTGGTCGGCACGAGAACCGCCACTTGCTTCCCGCCCTGCACCGCTTTGAACGCAGCCCTCACGGCAACCTCGGTCTTGCCGTAGCCGACGTCGCCGACCAGAAGGAGATCCATCGGTAGCGCCTGCTCCATGGCACGCTTCACCGCGTCCGTCGCCTTGCGCTGGTCCGGCGTGTCCTCATAGAGGAAGGACGACTCCAGCTCCCGCTGCCATCCGCCATCGGGTGGGAAGGCGTATCCCGCGCTCACCTTGCGTCTGGCGTACAGCTCGAGCAGCTCGGAAGCCATCTGCCGGATGGCCTGTCGCGTCTTGTCGCGGACCCGCTGCCAGGAGTTGCCGCCCAGTTTGTGGAGGCGAGGCGGCGGGTGGTCGCCATCTTCATCGGCGGCCCGATACCGTTCCAGCTGGTCGAGCCGGTAGAGCGGGACGTTGAGCCGGTCACCGCCTTCGTACTCGACGATCGCGACCTCGAGCGTCGCCTCGCCAACCTGGATGGTGGCGATCCCGCGATAGATCCCGATGCCGTGATCGAGGTGAACGACGTAGTCCCCGCCTGGAGTTGTCCCGTTGCAGCAGACGGGGCGGCCTGCCGGTAGCGGCGCGGCCGGCGCAAGCGACGAGCCCGGCGGAAAATCTCGTGGTCGGTCAGCACCCGGAGGGTGCGCATCACGAACCCGCCGTCCAGCGCGCCGATGGCCAGCGTCACATTGAGCCGTGACCGGCCATCCTCGTGGAGCAACTCCTCGAGTCGCTCCAGCTGGCCCTTCGTTGTCGCAGAGAATGAGGGTGGGCAGATCGCCCGCGAGGAGACCACGGAGCCGCTTGAGGTCCCGATCCACTCGGTCCGGCGGCAGAAATCCAGCCTGCAGCTCCACCGGCTCATCCCGGAGCGAAAGCCTCGCGAAATGATGGAGGCGAGCCTGCCATCGTTCCGGCGCCTCGAAAATTTCTTCCCGCGCTGGCACTTCCTCTCCCAGGCGCCGCGCGACCACCAGATGGTGTTCCGCCTCTCGCCAGGCGCGGGATACTTCTTCCTCATTCGGCGCCTGACGCCTCTTCGATGACGAGCGTTCCCGCCGGCAACAGCTCCAACAATGACTGACGCTGCTCGGCGAGCGGCTGGGAATTCGTCTCACTCAATCGAGACTCGCCGGTAGCGCCGGCCATTGGAAGAATCGTGATCTCCTCCACACCCTCGCCCGAGCGTTGCGAAGTGAGGTCGAAACTCCGGATCGAGTCGAGCTGGTCGCCCCACCATTCGAGACGTGCCGGCGCCGCCATGCCGAAGCCGTATACGTCGATGATGCCGCCCCGGACACTGAACTCGGCTACCTCGGTCACCGTGGGAACCCGGCGATAACCCATCGCTTCGAGAGCAGTGGCAGTTTCGGTGAGGGTACCGCTGCCTGCCTTGCCTCCATCGGTCGTGCCGGTCCGGAGGCGAAGCGTCTTCTGGGCAAGGGAGGCCGGGACTCGGGTGCGCTCCAGGGTCGCCCGGGCGGTGGTGACCAGGATTCGGAGGCGGCCCTCGAGCAGGGCGGCAATCGTTTCCACCCGCTCACCCGCGATCTCATAGTGCGGCTCTTCCTCACCCAGCGCCTCACGCTGGGGATAGAGCGCGATCGGCACATCGGTGAGGTGCTGCAGATCGCTGAGCCAACGCCCGCGTCGGCCGGCGTCGTGCTGATGATGGTCAACAGCCGCTGGGGCGACTCCTCGGCGAGCCAGGCGGCCAGCACGGCTCCGGCTCGAGCCGGGGAGGCCGCCAATCAGGACCTGCTGCCTCGACCGGGGAGTCGCTCCCGGAGATCGAAAGCGACCGAGGTTCTGCCCAATGCATCGAGCAGAGTCCGCAGCGTCACGTGCGTCGCCTCCAGCCGCTGGCCAGCAGCACTTCGGTCACCGCCAGGGCGAAGGCGAGCCACAACAACGGAGCCTGCAGGTCGGCTCGCCCGACCTGGGCGAACGCCTCGGCAGCTGCGTGTCCCGGTTCAACGATGCGCGCACCGGACCAGAGAGAGCGCACCTCGCCATCGCTGGCCGGCGCAAGCTCCGATTCGCGGGGATCGAGATTGGCCGTGAGGACCCGATCGTGTCCCGACCGCCGAGCAGATAGTAGAGGCCCACCTCCGGCGGCCGAAACGACGCGCCACCTTCGATCGCCCACTTCCGGCCATTGGCGATGAGCCCAGTGGTTTGATCCGGTAACGCCACTGGATCCCCGGTGCCGCCGCGAGCGACGCGATCTGGCCCCGTGCGACCCGGTTGATCATGGCATCGAGGAACGGCATGAACGCCGCGGAGAGGGGCAGGCTGGTCCACTCGGGATCCATCCGGCTCCCGATCACCACCACATCCGCACCCCGAACAATCCACGGCTCACCACCCACCGTGGCCAGCACTCCCGCGCTCGTGGAGTTCTTCGTTGCTCGCAGGCGGTATCGCTTGAGAATTCGTTCGTTGCCCAGCAAAGGTCCGCTGTCCACCACACCCGGCGCCGGCACGATCACGTCGTAGACCCACCCGGTGCCGCGCCGCTCCAATGCCTCGATTGACCGCCCCCAGTTGTGCAGGATCTGCCGGTGGTAGCAGGATCGACGCAGCGGGTCCGAGAGAGCCGATCGTCACCTCCGATCCCTTGCGGGCTCGCCCGTTGGCCTCGAGGAACCGCCTCGGCTGCTTGCAGGTACTGGTCACCTGTCGGCCAGGAAACGCCGGCGATTGGTGCCACCCGAACGGCAGCAAGACGCTCGTCATCGGCCCGAAATTCGTCGGGGTCAACGAAGGCCTGAAGCGTCCACTCACCCGCTGGCCCCTCCTGGAACCGCAATGCTGCTTGCAGTGCCAACCAGGGCGAGTGCCGCGCGCCCGGTTCGTCCTCCGAGAGAGACCGTTACCGGCGCGGAGCGGCCGGAGTCTCCCGCAAGGCGTCACGACAACCGAGGCACCCTCTACGGTCCAGGGCTGTGACCCTGCGTTCAGCGAAGCCACGCCGATGTTAGGCGGACTTTCCCCTCCATCCTCACTACCAAGAGCGGGGTGTTCACCTTCGCCGGGGAGAGCGCCGTCGCCTGAAGGTCAGAGAGAACGGCGATGCCTCCGGGACGCGCATCGGCGCCGAGTACCTGGGTTGCCGAGGCCACGGCCTCGCCGAGATCCATCCGGCGATCTGAGGCAGCGAGGCTGTCAATCATGCGCGACTCGGCCCGCGGTCCCCCGCTGCGGAATCCCGTCTGCCGTGAGCAGCCAGAGCCCATCGGCCGGCGTAGCCCCATCCAGAATTCTGCGAGCGGCGGCGCGGAGGTCCGTGAGCCGTGAGGTGCCGTTCACCACCTGGCCCGCGCTCGGACTGTTGTCGAGAACCAGCACCAGCGCGCTTCGGCCCGTGCCCCCGGCTTGCCGTAGCGCGGCGGAGGGACCAGCCGCAGCAATGATCAGGGCAAGGATGAGCAGGGTGCGAAGCAGCAGAAGCAGCCAGTGACGAAGCTTGAGACGCCGCTCATGCTCTCGGGTGACAGCCTGGAGATAGCGGACGGCAGGGAAAGACGACCGTCGGCGGTTCCCGCCGGGCGATCAAGTGCAGGAGGGAGCGGCACCCCAGCCAGCGGCAATGCCGCCAGCACCCACGGCTGAAGGAAGGAGATCACACCAGACCGCTTGGACTCGCCACCATGCGACGAAGGGCCAGCCCGAATGGCATGTCCGTGGTTATTCGATGGTACTGGATTCCCTGCGACCGGCACTGACGCCGCCAGTCCGAGACCACGCTGTGGACCGTCGCGCGGTACGCATCCGCCCAGTCCTTCGGGCGGAGAATCACGGCCTGATGCGTTTCCGGTCCTCAAACCGCGCTTCCGCCGGACCGTGGAGCTCCAACTCGAAGGGATCCATCACGTGGAGCACGATCACCTGATGCCCCCGGTGGCGGAGGAACTGAGCGCCCGAAGAGCGGTAGTTTGATCCAGCAGGAGATCGGAGATGAACACCACCAGCCCGCGACGCCGCAACAGGTCAACTACCCTGCGGAGCGCCGGGCCTGCGGCCGTTCCCTGCCCCGCTTCCAAGGTGCCTCAGCGCTCGAACCAGCGTGTGCCAGTGCGTGGTCCGCGCTTTCGAGGGAATGACCTGGCGGACCACTTCATCGAATGCGATGAGCCCAGTCGCGTCGCGCTGCCGGAGCAGCACCAGTGCCGAGGCCGCAGCAATGCGTTGCACGTAAGCCAGCTTCGGCAGGAGCGTCTCTGGATCACCGGTCCAGGCCATGGAGCGGCTGGCATCGACCACTATCATGGCCCGAAGATTGGTTTCCTCCTCAAACTGCTTGACGTAAAGGCGATCCTTACGGCCGAGCAGCTTCCAATCGACATAGCGCAGCTCATCGCCCGGCTGGTACATGCGATGCTCGGCGAACTCTACCGAAAACCCTCGGCGGGGCGAGCGATGCAGACCGGCCAGAAAGCCCTCAACCACCCTTCGGTCAGCAATTCCAGGCCGGCGAGCCGTGAGGCCTCCAAGGGTCGAGCAGGTCGAACCGGGGGCGGGCTTGAAACGGGGTGGTCGTGCTCATGCGGGCCGCAACGTATTGAGGTTTGCCGTGGTAAGTCAACGCGCCGTTTCCGTGTCCGACAGGCAGGACAGCGCAGCCGTGCGCGCCTCAGCATCACACGACCTAAGTGAATGACAAGACGGAAGATACGCTATTCGGGGCCGAGTGGCATACCCCCTGCCTTTGACCGCAGTCCCTGCTCTATCACTCCGGAGGACTCATGTACGGCCAGCTGGCGCTCGCGGCTGCGGCGTTGATCGCCCCGACCACCGGCACGCCTAACCCGGCTCTGTCCCTGCTGGGGCGCCATCTCGCGACGTACGATCGCCCCCGGGTCAACGTCTGGCTCAACCAGCAAGATCCTTATCGGACGGGCGAGCCGGCCCGGGTCTCTTTCAAGACCAACATCGACGCCTACATCACCGTTCTTCGAGTGGATACCGATGGCAGGATCCGCGTGCTGTTCCCGGTCGAGCCGTGGGAGGACAACTACGCGCGCGGGGGCCGCACCTTCGAAGTCCTTGGCCGTTCGCAGGACGAAGCCTTTCGAGTAGATGATCCGCCGCTGGAGTCGGTTACGTGTTTGCCGTCACCGGTCCCGATCCCTTCGACTACGATGAAATCACCCGAGGTGATCACTGGGACTACCGCGCCATCTCCGATGGCCAGGTTCGGGGAGACCCGTATGTCGCCCTGACCGACCTCGCCGCGCGCATTGCGGGGCCCAACGACTACGACTACGACATCGCGGAGTACTACGTCGAGCAGCACTACGACTATCCCGCGCTTCGTCTGCTACGACTGCCACGGCTACGTCAGCTACAACTACTGGGATCCGTACGATTCGTTCTGCTCCCGATTCCGCATCGTGGTTTACGATGACCCCTACTACTACCCGTACCGGTACTACGGCGGACGAGTGACCGTCGTGCATCCTTACCGTCCGGAGCCGAGGTACGTCTTCAAGCGATTACAACCCGAGTGACGACTACATCACTCGCGTCGCGACCCGTCCTCGAGGCGAGCCGAACCGGCCCGGCGATGCCGACCGATCGAGCGCCGATGTCGGCGGCCGCGGCCGGGTTCCTGCGCCGATCGCTCCCCGCCAGCGTGATGGCGACAGACCTGATGCAGGTGATCGGGACGGTCGTCCAACTCGCGACAGAACCGGCATTGAATCACCGCGCCGCGTGAGCCCCGACGATCAACCGTCCCGGGAGGAGGCTCCTGACCAGCCGCGACGTCGGGCACCGAACACCACGCCGGACCAGCCCCGGCGAACGGGTGAGGAAGCGAGCCCTTCCCGAGACGCAGAACCGCGCCGCGCTGCGCCCGCCCCATCCGCAGCCACTGAAAAACCTCGCACCGAGGATGCACATCCTTCTCGAGACGCCGAACCGCGTCGCGCAGCCCAGCCCCTCTACAGCTATTGAGAAGCCATCGCTCCAGGGAAGCAAAACCGCGGCAGGAAGCACCGCGGAAGCAGCCGTCGCGTGATCGAGACAAGGGGATGCGGCCCGCAGCAAACCCACACCGCCGAAGAGCACCGGGGAGCCCGAGTTGCGTCGCCGGAAGCCTTCCTGATCGTTCGAAACCCGAAATCGCGCTCGTCCGTACCGCACTCGCAGGGCCCCGGCCATATTTCCTGCCGCAAAATCGATCTCTTCAACCTGCGAGAAAACCTGGATGCGTCGTAATCTGGTTCTTCCTTTCGCGCTCAGTTTGAGTCTTACCGTTGTTCCAGCCCGTTACCTGTTTGCCCAGACTTCCAGTCCGCTCGCGGCGGCCGCGAACACCATCACCCCCGCGGACGTAGTCGCACCGGATCGGAATCATCGCCGATGATTCCATGATGGGACGCGACACGCCGAGTCCCGGCCTGGAGATGACTGCCGCCTACGTGGCGGACCAGTTCAAGAAGTTCGGGCTCAAGCCCGGGCGGGGAAAATGGAACCTGGTTTCAGCGCTATCGGATCTCACGTCGCCGAAGGTTGACACCGCGGCATCCAGCGTCGGCTTCACGGTCCAGGGAAAGCGAACTGACGTAAAGCTCGACCGAGATGCGCGGCTGGCGTTCGGCGGCAGCGTCGACAAGGATGTCGAGGCTCCAGCGGTCTTGATGGGTGGGACGCTCAATAGCACCGAAGCCAAAGAGCGCCGATATCAAGGGTAAGGCGGTGGTAGTGGTGCTGGACTACGGCAAGCCGCTCCAGCCCGAGGTACAGCAGACCATTGTCTCGCTCTACGAGGCAGGTGCCGCCGGCGTCGTGATCCTGTCCAATAGAGACTCCGCCACATTCGCGCCAGCGGGTAGCGGCGCAGACCCGGCAGGTCAGCCTTGGAGTCGAAGGACTCGGGAGTCAGGTGCCGGTCGTCGAGGTACACCAGAGGGCGTTGGGTGCCGTGATTCCGGCCTTGGGGATCAAGCTGGACGAGATCCGCGGAGCCCAGAGCATGAAGGTGCAGCCTCTGCCCAATCTCCGGGTGGCGTTCCACATCAAGAACGAGATTCTCGATTCCAGCAGCGCACCCAACACCATCGGCATTCTCGAGGGCAGCGACCCAGAGCTGCGCAACGAATACGTCGTCTTCTCCGCCCACATGGACCATATCGGCATCTCCCACGGCCAGGCCGACAGCATCAACAACGGGGCGGATGACGACGGCTCGGGCACCGCCGGCGTGATCGAACTGGCCGAAGCGTTCAGCCAGAAGGGCGTCAGGCCCAAGCGGTCGATGATTTTCCTCACGGTGAGCGGCGAGGAGAAGGGGCTCTATGGCAGCGCGTACTTCACCGAGCATCCGACGGTGCCGCTCACCAACATCGTGGCCGATCTCAACATCGACATGATCGGGCGCAACTGGAAAGACACCATCGTCGCGATCGGCAAGGAGCACTCCGACCTGGGCGCGACACTGCAGAAGGTCAACGCGGCCCATCCCGAGCTGCACATGGCCGCGATCGACGACCGGTGGCCGGAGGAGAACTTCTACTCGCGGTCCGACCACTTCAACTTCGCCCGGAAGGGCGTGCCGATCCTGTTCTTCTTCAACGGGGTCCACGCAGGACTACCACCAGCCGTCCGATTCGCCCGACAAGATCGACGCCGAGAAGGAATCGCGGATTCTCAGCTGCTGTTCTACCTCGGCCAGGAAGTCGGAAACGCTCCCCAGCGGCCGAAGTGGAATCCCGACAGTTACCAAAAGATCGTCGAGATGGCCGGTCACTGACGGGGAGATGTTGGCTATACTTCCCCGCATGTCAGAGACAACGGGCAGCCTGAAGGACTTCAACGCCTTCCGGACCAGGATGAACGAAACCATCCTGGCCGGAGGCAACCTCACCATCAGCCGGTTCTTCGCGCTCGATCATCGGGCCTACGAGCCCGGCGCCCTCGGCACCAAAACGAAGGAAATGCTGGGCCTCGTGTCCTCGCTGGTCCTCCGGTGCGACGACTGTATCACCTACCACATCATTCGCTGCGCCGAGGAAGGCGTCACCGACGAGGAGTTCCACGACGTCTTCGCGGTCGGACTGGTGGTGGGCGGCAGCATCGTCATTCCGCACCTGAGGCGCGCGGTGGCGAGGCTGGAAGAGGTGAGGAGGCAGCGAGTGAGGAGTCAGGGAGTGAGGGAGTGAGGATGGTAGGGAGTAGGGATCGATGCGTCCCAGATCAGTCCACTCCTCCACTCCACTTCCGATCTCCCACTCCGTCACGTCCCGACTATATTCCCCGCCATGTCTCAGGCCCGCATCCGTAATTTCTGCATCGTCGCGCACATCGATCATGGCAAGAGCACCCTGGCCGATCGGCTGATCGAGGCCACCGGTGCGGTCGAGAAGCGCCTGATGCGCGAGCAGCTGCTCGACACGATGGACCTCGAGCGCGAGCGCGGCATCACCATCAAGCTCAACGCTGTCCGAATGAGCTACAGTGCCCGCGGACGGCAAGGACTATGAGCTCAACCTGATCGACACCCCGGGACACGTGGACTTCACCTACGAGGTGTCCCGTTCGCTCGCCGCCTGCGAAGGTGCGATCCTCGTGGTGGATGCGTCGCAGGGGATCCAGGCTCAGACGCTCTCCAACCTCTTCCTGGCGCTCGACGCCGGCCTCGAAATCATCCCGGTCCTCAACAAGATCGATCTGCCTGGGGCGGAGCCCGAGCGGCGGGCCCAGGAGATCATCGACCTGATCGGAGCCAAGCGAGAGGAGATCCTCTCGGTCTCCGCCAAGGAAGGCACCGGTATTCCGGACCTGCTCGAGGCGATCGTCGCAGCGGGTTCCCCTCCGAGGGGTCGCGAGGAAGCGCCGCTTCGGGCGCTCATCTTCGATTCCTACTTCGACCGCTATCGTGGCGCGGTGCCCAGCGTCCGAGTGGTGGATGGAACCATCCGCACCGGAATGGAGATCGCATTCGGGGCCCATCCCGAAGACGTCTACGTCGTGGACGAAGTGGGCTATCTCCAGCTCGGTCAGCGGCGGGCGGATGTGCTGGAGGCGGGCGAGGTGGGTTACGTGATCGCCAACCTGCGGAGCGTCTCCGACACCCGGGCCGGCGATACCATTCTCGACGCCAACGAACGCGCCGTCCGAGCTCCTGCCCGGCTATCGCGAAGTCAAGTCGATGGTGTTTGCCGGCATCTATCCCGACCGACTCGGAACAGTACGAAGGGCTCCGGGACGCGCTGGAGAAGCTGAAGCTCAATGACGCGAGCCTGCAGTACGAGCCCGAGTCCTCCACCGCGCTGGGCTTCGGATTCCGCTGCGGCTTCCTCGGCCTGCTGCACATGGAGATCGTAGGAGAACGGCTGGAGCGGGAGTTCGGCCTCGACCTGATCACCACCGTGCCGACGGTGGAGTACCACGTCTACATGGCGGATGGGACGATGTCCCTGCTGGAGAGCTCCCAGCAAATTGCCCGATCCCACCTCCATCGACCGGATCGAGGAGCCGTTCGTGAAGGCTCGGATCATGGCGCCGGCCGACTACGTCGGCGGGATCATGAAGCTGGGACAGGAACGACGCGGGGTCTACCTGGGCATGAAGTATCTCGACACGACACGCGTCGAGTTCGACTGGGAATTCCCGCTGGGCGAGATCGTCCTCGACTTCTACGACAAGCTCAAGGGCCTCGAGCCGCGGGTATGCCTCGCTCGACTACGAGATGGCGGGCTACCGCGCCTCGGAACTGGTGCGGCTCGACATGCTCATCAACGGCGACCCGGTCGACGCCTTCAGCGTGATCATCCATCGCGACAAGGCCTACGAGTGGGGCCGCAAGGTCGCCGAGAAGCTCAAGGAGCTGATTCCCCGGCAGCTGTTCCAGGTCATCGTTCAGGCGGCGATCGGCAACAAGATCATCGCCCGCGAGACGATCTCGGCGCTCCGCAAGGACGTCCTCGCCAAGTGCTACGGCGGCGACATCACCCGCAAGCGCAAGCTGCTGGAAAAGCAGAAGGAGGGAAAGAAGCGGATGAAGCAGTTGGGCTCGGTCGAAATCCCGCAGGAAGCTTTTCTGGCAGTACTCCAGGTCGACTAGTTCCGAGTTCCCAGTTCCGAGTGCCCTCTCCCAAGGGTCGTACGCCGTCACCCTGGTAAGAACTCGGAACTGGGAACTCGGAACTCGAATCTCCAATCATGGTTGACTTGATCCGGGCCCCAAACCACCTGGGCGACTTCGTGCTCTCGCTCCCGGCACTGGAGGCGGCGCCCCGCGCCGATATTCTGGTGGCCCAGCACCTGGAGCCGCTGGCGCAGCTGGCGCTTCCGGGCCGGGTGATTCTTCCGCTTTCCCGCGGAGCCGGAGGGTTCGCGCGCGGCGTCGTCCAGTTGCGAAGCCGGTCGAGAGCCTCGGCCACCCTGCTCACTCCGTCGTTCTCCTCCGCTCTTCTGGTGGCCCTGGCCGGCATCACCCGGCCGGCGCGGCTCCAGGACCGATCACCGCGGTTCGCTGCTTACCGATCCAGTTGATCCTGTGCAGGTGGACACGGTGCACCGCAGCACAGCCTACATGTTGCTGGTAACCGGAGCGGCACCCGCTCAGCCTCCGACTCCGTTGCTCACTCTCGACGACTCGGCGCGGAGAAGCGTGGTCCGCGCTGCGGCCCTTCGACGCTCCCTTTGTCGGCGTGTTCCCCGGCAGTCGCGCCTCCGCCCGAAGGTGGCGACCCGAACGTTTTCGCCAGATCGTCGATCGCCTGGCCGAGGCGGGACATCGGGTGATTGTCGTTCGGAGGGACGGAGGAGAGGGAGCTCACCGCGCAGGTCGCCGGCAGCGATGCGGCTGATCTCGGAGGACGCTGCAGCCTGCCAGCCCTGGCAGCCGGACTGGCGGAATGCCGCTGGCTTCTGACCAATGACAGCGGACCGATGCACCTGGCCGCGGCGGTGAGGACGCCGACGGTGTCGCTGTGGGGTGCCGGTGACCCCATCGCACTGGACCTCTGGGACCCGGTCATCGACTGCTCCGGCGGACCGACCTGCCGTGCGTCCCCTGCGTCCGCAACCAGTGTCCTCGTCGAGGCAGGGGAACCATTCTGCCGGAGGCCGAGCGCGGAGTGCATGGCACTGCTCGAGGTTGACCAGGTCTGGCGGGAAATCACGGGGGCGTCGAGGTAGAGAGATTCACCTTGTCTCTCTATCATTCCTTCCTTCTCTGATCGTTCGTCCCCCGTTCCCGGTCATCGCATGCGCCACATCATTGGAATCGATCTGGGCGGAACCAATATTGTCGCCGGCTGCGTCGCCGGAGGATGGCAGCGCCATCCATGGAGTGCGGTCGGTGCCGACCGGGGCGGAGCAAGGCCCGGACGCGCGTGGTGGACCGGATCATCGCCACCGCGCAGGAGAGCCTGGAGGAAGCGCACCGGATCGTGCCGGGACTCAGCCGATCGGAGTGGGAATCGGGGCGCCCGGTCCGCTCGACACTCGCGCGGGGATCGTGCTGCTGACTCCCAACCTTGGTTGGGTCAACATGCCGTTGCGCGACCGCATGATGAAGGGTCTCAAGCTTCCTACCGCGCTCGACAACGACGCCAACTGCGCCGTGCTCGGCGAATGGTGGCAGGGTGCGGCGCGCGGAGCCCGGCATGCGATCGGCATGACGATCGGGACCGGGATCGGCGGCGGGATCATCCTGGACGGGAAGTTGTACCACGGGGCGTCGGACATCGCCGGCGAGGTCGGCCACATGACCATCGACGCCAACGGCCGGCGCTGTAAGTGCGGGAACTACGGCTGTCTCGAGGCATACGCCTCGGTCCCAACATCGCGCTCCGCGCCGTGGAGGCGATCGAGAGCGGAGCCGTGAGTTCGCTTCCTTCTTATGTCGGGGGCGACCTCCGCAAGGTGACCGCGCAGACCGTCTACGAGGCGGCCCACGCCGATGACGATCTCGCGCTCGAAGTGGTCCGCGACACGGCCAAGATTCCTCGGCGCGGGAGTCGCGAGCCTCATCAACATCTTCAATCCGGAAGCGGTGGTGATCTGCGGCGGAGTCACCCTGGCGGGGCCCAGCCTGTTCGAGCCGCTGCAGCGCGAGGTGTCCCGTCGAGCGTTCCGGCCGGCGGTGAAGGTCTGCCGGATCGTGCCGGGAGCGCTGCCCGGAACGGCGGGAGTCTTCGGCGCAGCACGAGCTTTCCTGGAACAGGTCGAGGCGGGGATCGTCACATGCTGACGGAAACTGCCTGAAGCATGCCGAAGCTCGGCGTTCTCGGCTCCCTGGTCTGGGATGTCATCTACGGCCGCGACCCCGCCGCGCCACCGGTCGAGGAATGGGGCGGGATCGCGTATGCCCTGGCCGGCTTCGACGCGGCGCTTCCCGACGACTGGGAAATCGTTCCATTGATAAAGGTAGGGAGCGACCTCCGCGACCGCGCCGCCGATCTGATCCGCTCCCTGACTCACGTGGCGCCCGGAGCCGATGCATCGAGGTGCCGGTGCCCAACAACCGCGTGGTCTTGCGCTACCAATCGGCCGAGCGGCGTTGCGAGCGGATGTCGGGCGGAGTTCCCGGTTGGACCTGGAGCGAGCTGGGCCCGATGGTCCGCGACCTCGACGCTCTCTACGTCAATTTCATCTCCGGATTCGAGATGGAGTTGGGCACCGCGCAGGCGCTGCGTCAGGCTTACCGGCGTCCGATTTACGGGGACTTGCACAGCCTCTTCCTCGGCATGCCTCAGGACGGCATCCGGGTTCTCAAACCGCTCAGCGATCCGCTGGAGTGGCTTCGGTGCTTCGACGTGGTGCAGGTGAACGAGGATGAGATGCGCCAGCTCTGGCCCGATCCGATGGCGCTCGCCGCGGGCGCCATCGAGGCGGGAGTCTCCTTGCTGCTGGTGACCCTCGGTCCCCGGGGCTCCGTCTATGTTGCCGCTCCGGGATTCGACGGCTGGGCAACTCGTTCGATCTCATCGACCGCCGTCCGCACCGAGCTGATCCCGGCCCCGTCGGTCGACTCGCTGGACCCGACGGGCTGCGGCGACGTCTTCGGGGCCGCGATGATGAGCCGCCTCCTGGCGGGTGATGGCCCCCAGTCCGCGACCCGGGAGGCGACCCGCCTGGCAGCGCGGAATGCGATGCTCCGTGGAGCAAGCGACCTGGCGCGGCTGCTGCGCGGAAGGTTGGCCACTGCTTCCGCCACGAGCTCGGTATGAGCCGAGTCGTCGAAATCCCTGCATTCTTCGATGACAAGGGCTTTGAGCAATTCGCCCACTCCTTTTCCGCCGGACCGATCACCGACCGGATGCTGTTCGACGCCCGCGGGGCGCAGTGGGCGTCACCTTACGGTCTGATTGGCATGCTGACAGCAGGACAGGCCGTCAAGGAGGCAGGAGGTCCGCCCCCGCGTTCGCGGTGCCCGAAGCCGACGAGGTCCGGCGCTACTGGGTGCGAGCGGGATTCTTCGGTCCGGCTGCCGAGTTGTTCGAGCTCCACGGCAAGGTGCCGAAAGTCAAGGTCGAAGAACTGTCGGATGTGCTGCTCAGTGTGACGGCGGTGCGGGCCATGGAGGACGTGCATGGCGTGGTCGGCAGGATTCAGGAAGGGGCGGCGCGGATTCTGACCAACGAGCTTGGCCTCGAGCCGGCCGCGACCGCAAGGTTCGGCATGGCGCTTTCGGAGGCTTGTCAGAATATTGTGGAGCACTCCGGTACGAGCGGATGGGTAGCGGTCCATGCCTATACCTTCCGTCGAAGGCTCGGCGGCAGGAGAGTGGTCGTTATTGCGGTGGGAGATGCGGGAGTCGGCTTTCGCCGTTCGCTCGAAGCCACCCAGGCTCGCCGGTTCGGCGACCGCTGGGGCGACGCCGCGGCGCTCGAGGCCGCAGTGATCCAGGAAGTCAGCCGATTTCGAGATCCTGGCCGTGGCCAGGGACTCCCGGGCATCAAGCGCTACCTCCTGCGCTGGCAGGGCAAGTTGTCCATCCGGAGCGGCACGGCGCGAATCGCCATTGTGCCGCCCTGGGATGAGGATGTCCCAATGACCGAATCGCTGCCGCCATTTCCGGGCGCGCAGCTCCAGATCGTGATTCCCGCGAAGGAAGGTGCTCCAACCACATGATGCATACCATCCGGGTGGACCGCGTGCTGCGGGAAACGGTCAACACTTCCTATTCCGATCTCGTTACCCGGGCCACCGGTCGTGCGGTGCGCACCAGTATCCGGCAGACTATCGCCGGACTCGAGGGCGGCACCGCTCTCCTCGACTTTTCTTCGGTGGGGCTGGTGGACTTCAGCTGCGCCGATGAAGTCGTCGCCCAGCTGCTGCTCGAAAAGACTGACGATGTCATCGTCGTACTGGGCGGGCTGCGCGAGGATCACACTGAAACCATCGAGCATGTCCTGACGCACCACGCGCTGGCGGTGGTCGTGCAGGAATCACCCGACGGCTGTCCCCGTCTGCTGGGCCTGGTGGACCGTGAAGCCCAGGAAGTCTTCGAACGACTTCACGCGCACGGAGCCGCGGATGCCGAGACGATGGGACAGCACCTGGGCTGGGATGCGGAGCGGGCTCAGGACGCGCTCGACACTCTGGTCCGGCTCCGGCTCGTCCGGCAGGAAGGACTCACGTTCGCTCCGCTTCCGCTCCCGTGAAACGCCGCTACGGCCTGTCTACGCTGGCCATTCACGGCGACCCGCATCGCCGCCCTGACTGGACTCCTGTCGTTCCGCCTGTGATGCAGAGCAGCACCTTCACCAACCCCGTCGGTTCGGCGGAGGAGGTGATGTACTCGCGCTACGGGAACAATCCCAATCAGGTGGCGCTGGGGAAGAAGTACGCCCTGCTCGAAGGCACCGAGGCCGCCGTCTTCGTCTCGAGCGGCATGGCGGCGACCGCATTGGCGCACCTCGCGGTACTGCGCCCGGGAGACCATCTGGTCACCAGCTCCTGGATCTACGGCGGGACCAAGCGGCTGTTCGACGAGGAATTCGGGCGCCTCGGCATCGACGTCACCTACGTGAACCCCGACCAGCCCCGCCTGTGGCGGCGGTCGGTGCGCAAGTCCACCCGCGCCATTTTCGTCGAGACGCCGACCAATCCGCTGATGCGGGTGCTCGATCTCACGCCGGTCGCTCAGATCGCCGAGGGACTCGGGGCTGGCCTTACTGGTGGACGGCACCTTCGCCAGTCCGGTCAATTTCCGGCCGCTGGAGCATGGCGCGGACATCGTCATTACCAGCGCCACCAAATACCTCAACGGGCACAGCGATGTGATCGCCGGCGCGGTCGCCGGTTCGGCGTCGCTCATTGAAGAGGTGATCAGGCTGATGACGCTGTGGGGCCAGGCCATCGATCCCCACACTGCGTGGCTGATCGATCGCGGGATCCCGCACGCTCGAAGTCCGGATGGCCCGTCACAACGAGAACGGCATGGCGGTGGCGCAATGGGCCAGCCAGCATCCCGCCATCATCCGGGTGCACTATCCCGGATTGCCCTCCCATCCGGAGCACGAACAGGCGAAGGAAGTGCTGAACGGGTTCGGAGGCATGGTAGGGCTCGAGATCAAGGGCGGCGTCCGCGCGACCGAGAAAATGCTGCGGAAGCTCAAGGTGATCACCCACGCACCGAGCCTCGCCGGTGTCGAAAGCCTGGTCTCCGAGCCGCGACTCACATCCCACAGCCGGCTCAGCGACGAGCAGCGGGCCAAGCTGGGCATTCCGGACGGATTCGTGCGGCTCTCCTGCGGGTTGGAGAACGCTCCGGACATCATCGCCGACCTGGAGCAGGCGCTGGGGTAGGTGGTAGGGAGTAGGTGGTAGGAGTAGGGCCCCACTCCCTACCACCTGCCACTACCTACCTGCGTTTCCACCAATGGCCTTATCTTCAAGCCCGTGATCCGCTTCACCCACGTCGACAAGCACTATTCCAAGGGCGCCGCGCTCAAGGACGTCACCCTTCACATCGCGAAGGGTGAATTCGTCTTTCTCACCGGCCATTCCGGCGCGGGCAAGTCCACCATGCTCAAGATGATGTTCGCCGAGCTGATGCCGACGAGCGGCGAGGTGCGGGTGTCGGGATTCAACGTGACTGAGATCCGGCCGCGCGAGATAGCGAAACTGCGGCGCCGGCTGGGTATCGTGTTCCAGGATTTCCGGCTCCTGGAGGACCGGACCGCGGAGGAGAACGTGGCCTTCGCCCTCGAAGTGACGGGGGCCCATCCCGATGTGATTCCGTCGAAGGTGATGAGGGTGCTGACCCAGGTCGGCCTGGCCGCCAAGTCACACGCTTATCCCACCGGAACTGTCGGGCGGAGAGCAGCAACGGGTCGCGATCGCTCGGGCCCTGGTGAACGATCCCGCCATCCTCCTGGCCGACGAGCCTACTGGAAATCTCGACGAGCGGGCCACGCGCGGCGTGTTCCAGCTCATCCGGGAGATCAATGCCGGCGGAACCTGTGTCGTGATGGCCACTCACGATCTCGATCTGGTGAAACAGGCTACCTATCGCACGGTTGAGATGCGCGAGGGCGGGGTCGTGTTCGACAGTGGTACCGACGAGTCAACCAGCGAGGAAGAGTTGTGAGACTGGTCCTTCGCGAGGCGCTCAACGTCTTCCGCCGGGCGCCGGCCCTCTCGATCCTCTCCATTACCACCATCGCCTTCTCGCTGTATGTGGTCGGCCTGTTCGGCCTGGTGGCGCTCAACCTGCGCGAGGCGCTGCGCGGCGTGGAGCAGCGGGTCGAGGTCGTGGCGTACCTTCTCCGCGGAACGCCTCCGGAATCCATCGCCCAGGCCTCGGAGGACATTGCCGCATTCCCCGAAGTCCAGCGTGTCACCTTCGTGAGCGAAGACGAAGCCTTGACCCGGGCACGAGCCGAGCTGGTCGAATTCCGTGATGCCTACCGCGACCTGGCGGTGAACCCGCTTCCGGCGTCTCTGGAGATTCAGCTCAAGGAGGGGAGCCGGGACGCGGTGCACGCGCAACAAGTGGCCGAGCGTCTTCGTGGCATCGGCTTCATTGAAGACGTGCGCTACGGCAGGGAGTGGGTGGAGAAACTGGACCGGCTGCGCAACATCGGCGGGCTGGTCGGCATGTCGATCGGGCTCGCCTTCGCAGCGGTGGCCGTGGTGATCATCGGTGTCACGATCAGAATCACGGTGCTGCAGCGGGCCCGGGAGATCGCGATCATGCGGCTGGTGGGTGCCACCCGCTGGTTCATCAGAGGCCCCTTCCTGCTCGAGGGCGCGCTCAAGGGATTGCTGGGCGGGATCCTCGCGGTGGCCATGTGCTTCGCGAGCTACCTGCTGTTCCGGAATCAGAGCGAGCTGGCCACCTCCGGCATCGTTTTTCAAGACACCCCAGATGCTGCTCGGCATTCTGTTCGGAATCGCGATCGGACTCGGCGGCAGCCTGGTGAGCGTCGGGCGTCAACTCAAGAATGTCTAGCAGCATCCGGTGGGCGCTGGCGGTAGCGACGGGGCTCGCGATTCTGCCGTCGCGATCGCTGGTGGCTCCAGCAGGATCTCGAGGAATCACGAAGGCGGCTGGAGGAAGTCCGGCGAGAGCGGGAAAAGCTCCAGGAAGAAGGGACCGGCTGCAGGGTCAGGTCCATGATCTCAATCAGGAGCTCGACCTTCTTGAGCGGCAGCGGCAAAGCACCAACCGCATCGTGAACGAGCTGGAGACCCAGATCGGCGGCCTCAACAGCCACGTCGACGTCGCGAGCGCGGAGCTGGCCCTGGCCCAGGACAATCTGGCGGAAAAGCGCGCCGTGCTGACCCGTCGTCTCGTCGAGATCTACAAGCGCGGCACACTCTATCCTTTCCAGGTCATCGTCGCCGCCGAGTCCTTCGGCGATCTGCTGAATCGCTACAAGTATCTCTTCCTCACCAGCCGGCAGGATCGCGACCTCGTCACCGACGTCGAGAAGCTGCGCAACCAGGTGCAGAAGCGGCGGGGGGAGATCGTGTCGGTGCGGACCGAGCTCGATCACCGCCGTGAAGAGCGGGAAGCGGAGCTCAAGCGCTACGGCTCCCTGGTAGAGGAGCGATCCACCCGGCTCCGGGTGACGCGACGCTCGGCCAAGTCCAACGAGCAACGGCTCAGTGCCCTGGACCGCGACGAGGCCCGGCTCAATGATTTGCTCGCCTCGCTCGAACGGGCCCGCAAGGAACGCTCGGCAACGCCGGGAGCAGCGACTCTCACGACCGCCGACATCGGCAAGCTCGATTGGCCGGTAGACGGGGCCATCATTTATGGCTTCGGACGGCAGACGCTGCCCAGCGGAGGCGTGATCCGTCGCAATGGAATCGGGATTTCAGCCGCGGCGGGAACGCCGGTCAAGTCGGTCGAAGCAGGCAAGGTAGAATTGGTCCAGAACCTCGGTACCTACGGGCTGACGGTCGTCCTGGCCCATGGCAACGGCTATCGCTCACTCTACACTCACCTGCTGGATGCCAGGGTGTCGATCGGGCAGGATGTGCTGAAGGGACAGACCATTGGCTCGGTGGGCGGAGGGAACACAGACGAGGGACCGCATCTCTATTTCGAGATCCGGGAGAAAACGGTATCGCGCTGGACCCGGCGGACTGGTTGAGGAAGCGGAGGAAGTAGGGTCGGCTCGGCGGCTCGGCAGCTCGGCGGCTCGGCGGCTCGGCGGCTCGGCCAACGAAGTGCGAAGTCGGGCTTCCTAGGCCGCCACTGTTTCAGCGGTACCGATCCGAGTGTCGGTCTGTGCTTTCCCTCGCATCAGGGCCGCTTCGACCAGGGCGAACAGGTCGGCGGTGCGGGCGGCGGAGGGATGAGGAAAGGTGACGATTCCCGCGCTGAGCCGAGGCCGCTCGCCGGCGGCGAGATCGGGGAATGGATGCTCGTCGATCCGGCGGCGCACCCGGCCGATCGAAGCGCGGGCACCGTCGAGGTCGGTTTCGGGCAGGACCAGAGCGAACTCGTCTCCCCCGTAGCGCGAGACGAAATCGGGCGCGCGAATCTCCCGTTGCAGGACCCCTCCCAGCTCCGCCATGATCCGATCCCCGGTTTCGGTGCCGAACCGTTCGTTGAAATCCCGCAGCTGGTCGATGTCGAGCAGGATCAGACTGAAGGTGAGGGCATACCGCCGGGCTCGCTCGAACTCTTCCTGCAGCCGCCGGTCGAGCGCATCCAGATTGCCGCACCCAGTGAGCATATCGATCGTGAGGGCGCTCGCCTGGCGCCGCGCGGCGCCGGCACGTCGCTCCTCGTTCTCCAGCATCCGGGCGGCCGCGTGCAGCATGGCCTCGGCGAAACCAACCTCATCCGCGGTAAGGTCAGGATCGCGCATGCCGGGTGCGAAGCAGAAACACTCCGACCGGGCGGCCGCGCAGCGTCATCGGCAGCGCGGCGACGCTCTTCACATCCGCCGAGACGCCGAGTTGTGCCCAGAGGGTGCGCAGCTCCGTGAAAGAAAGGATGAGCCTGGAGATCGGGGATAAAAACCGTTCGTTCGGTGCGCAGCGCCTCGCGCATTTCAGGGTAGCGGCGGAGGTCCACTCGCAGATCTCGGGTGGTAGGACTCTCGCACACCGCGACCACGCGCCCGTACCGATCCTCGGAACCGGCCATGATGAAGGAGCACCGGGCCAACTCCAGCGCGAGGCCGACGCGGCGCACCAGAACTTCGAGGATTTCGTCGCTGCGGGCGGCGGCCGAGAGGTCTCCCAGGATCTCGAACATCAGCTCTTGACGCCAGAGCGACCGCTGAGCCTGGTCGTCGGTCGCGCGGCGCCGGAGGCGAGCGGTGATCCTCGCATTGAGCTCGGCAAGGTTGACCGGGCCGGCGAGAGCGTCGTCGGCACCGGCGCTGCGAGCGTCAGGGTGACGGCTTCCGGATCCGGATCCGCGGAGCAGTACGAGGCGAGGAATCCCCTGCCACGCCACGCCTTGGAGCCGACCGAGAAGGTCTTCGAGCGCCGGGTCCAGCCTGATGGACGGTGATGAGGGCGATGTCCGGCGCGCGGGTGCCGACGGCGACCAGGTGGGTATCGTCCGCCTCTGCCACATGAAACCCGCCCCGGACCAGGGACCGCTCGAGTCCCTCGGGACGCACCGACGCGTCCCCGAGAAGAAGGACGCGGGGTGACCGCGGCAGTTGGATCACGGAAGTGGGGTCGGCGGCACGGAGCGGGAGAACGTAGCCACCGCCCAGGGGTGTCAAGCTGAAGCGGCCGCGACCTTACACCGCGACGAAAACAATGCCCGTCCATGTGAATGACCTCCTCGGTGCTCACGTTTCCACGCAGGGCGGCGTCCATACCGCGCCGGGGCGCGCGGAGGTCATCGGTGCCACGGCAATTCAGGTTTTCACCAAGACCCCGAATCAGTGGCGGGATCCGGTCATAGCCGCGGACGAGGGCAAACGATTCCGCCGGGAGTTGCGGAGAACCGGTGTGCGAGGCGGTAGTTGCGCACGATTCGTACCTCATCAACCTGGCCTCGCCCGACGCCGAGCTAAGAGCCCGTTCCATCAAGTCTTTCATCGCCGAACTTCAGCGTTGCCGAAACGCTTGGGATCCGGGCCGTGGTGTCGCATCCGGGCAACTACCTTGATGATCGGGGATCTGGTCTCAGTCGCAACGCCGAGTCGTACATCGAATGCCTGGAAGCGGTGCCGGGCTCAATCATGGTGCTGCTGGAGACGACCGCCGGAACCGGGACGGCGCTGGGCAGCAGCTTCGAGGAGCTGGCGGAGATCCGCGCCAAGATTCCGTCTCCCGCTCCGGAAGAGAATCGGTTTCTGCGCCGATACCCGCCATCTCTACGCAGCGGGTTACGATCTGGTGCGCGACTATGAAGGCATCTGGCAGCGGTGGGATGATCTCATCGGCTTGAAGCACCTTCGCTGTCTCCATCTCAACGATTCCAAGACCCCGCTCGGCTCCCGGCGCGACCGGCATGAGCTCATCGGTGAAGGTTCGTTGGGCCCGAGTCCCTTCCGCGGCATCATGACCGATCCCCGTTTCAGCCGGGTGATGAAAGTACTGGAGACTCCGAAGGGCGACGACCTGGTCACCTCCGATCGAAAGATGCTCCGCCGGCTTCGCGGCTACCGACGGCGGGGCGAAAGTGGGGCGCGTTGACCTCCACACCATTGGCAGGTCATTCTTAGGCGATGCGATTCAACCTCACCGCGCTGGGGCTCGCCCTCACGCTGACGCAGCCCCTCGCGGCCCAGGGGAGGTATGCCCTGTCGCTGGGTGGCATCTGGAGCACTCCGATCGTCACCGATCACATCTTCAACGACATCGACCTGCAACCGGCCCCTGGCACCGGTCGTGACGCTCAACGGATCATGGCCGGTGTCAAAGAAGGCCAGGCTCGGCGCCGAAGCGAGCTTCGCCACGAGGCAAGCTCGACACGAAGGAATCGGGTCAGAGCGTTGATATCGGCACCCTGCGGAGCCTCACAGTTACGGGCGGCGTCGAAGCACCGCTGACGGGCAAGCTCTGGGGGCGCCTGGGTGGGGGATTCATCAAGTACCTGCCCGCCGAGGAAGAGGGTGTCTTCCAGGATGGAGGACCGTTGCGCTGGGTGCTGGGTCTCGGTGTGGACTATCGCTGGCAATGGAAACCTCGCTGGCAATGGGTCGCTGGATTGCGCTATGACTTTCATCGCTTCACGACCGACGAGCTCGCGGCGCAGGGATTCGGCGGGACTCAAGATGTCCATCGCGTGATGATCTCAATCGGAATCGCGAGGACGCCATGACCCGCACTTTCCGCGTGATCTGCAGCGTCACGGCATTGCTGGTTGGAGCTTGCTCCGAGCTTGCTTCTCCGACTCGGAGCGACGCCTACGACTGGCGGCTGATTGTGACCTTCGACAGCCTCGGTCCCCAGTTCGATACTTTGAGCTTCCACTGGCCACGCTCGCGGCTTCCGGTCCGCATTTGGGTTGAGGACGCCGGCGGGCTTCCCGACGAGTGTGACACACGGCATCGATCAGTGGAAGGGGCGTTCCTGCTATGCTGAATGGGACGCCAAGATCACCAGCGATTCGAACAATGCGGACGTCATCGTCCGGCTTGCCCCGGCACCGCCCCCGGTCCGAAACCGTCGGCCGGGCGTCTCGGGTCCATGCTGCTCCCCCAGTGTGATGGCGCCACCGATCTCGATACCGTCGCGACCAGGTTCGAGCTCAGGATTCCGCTGCACGTCTACGTCAACCCGCTGGTTCCTTCGAATGATCCTGACCTCGCCCGGTGCCTGAGAGTCACGACAGCGCACGAGCTGGGGCATTCCCGGGGATCTTCCAGCACAGTACGGACGCCAACGACCTGATGTTCTCGTTGCCGGCGGTGGATGCGCTCAGCAAACGCGACATCAACACGGTGCAGACGCTGTATCATTTTCCGCCAGACATGGTGCCGGTCGGGCCTTGACCGCGGCTCATGCATAATCTTGCAATCTTTCGCCGCTCGGTTGCCGCAAAGCCCTCCGCTGTCGAAATTTCCGGCCCCGGCGCCCTCCCCCGAAGTTCGGACGGCGGCGCGCGGTATCCCTTGGAGCCGAAGACATGACTGTTCTCAGTGAGCCGCGCGCGGCTGTGCCGGAGTTGAATGCGCCTTCCTGGGTCACCAATCAGCGACTGCGGGAATGGGTCGCGGAAGTCGCCGCCCTCACACAACCCGATCGAATTCACTGGTGCGACGGCTCGCCCGCCGAGAACCAGGCCCTGCTGGACCAGATGGTGGCGGCAGGAACCCTGAAGCGACTTAATCCCGCCAAGCGGCCCAACAGCTACCTCGCCCTTTCCGATCCCGGTGATGTCGCCCGGGTCGAGGATCGGACCTTCATCTGCAGCCAGCGGCGGCAGGACGCCGGCCCCACCAACAATTGGGTGGACCCGCGCGAGATGCGCGTCACCATGAAGCGGGTCTTCACCGGCTCCATGCGGGGACGGACCATGTACGTGGTCCCCTTCAGCATGGGCCCGCTGGGCTCGCCGCTGGCGCACATCGGCGTTGAGCTCACCGATTCTCCCTACGTGCGTCGTCAACATGCGGATCATGACCCGCATGGGGCGCCGCGCGCTCGACGTGCTGGGCGATGGAGAGTTCGTCCCCTGCGTTCATTCGGTCGGGCAGCCGCTGGCGCCGGGGGAGCGGGACGTAGCGTGGCCCTGCAATGCGGAAGAGAAGTACATCGTGCACTTCCCGGATGAGCGCGCGATTTGGTCCTACGGAAGCGGATACGGCGGCAACGCGCTCCTGGGCAAGAAGTGTTTTGCGCTGCGGATCGCGTCGGTGATGGCGCGGGATGAAGGGTGGATGGCCGAGCACATGCTGATCCTGGGACTCAAGAGTCCCGAAGGCGAGAAGCGCTACGTCGCAGCGGCATTCCCCAGCGCCTGCGGCAAGACCAACCTGGCGATGCTGTTGCCGCCCCAGGGTTGCGAGGCGTGGACCGTCACCACTGTGGGAGACGACATCGCGTGGATCAGGCCCGGACCGGACGGCCGACTGCGGGCGATCAATCCCGAGGCGGGATTCTTCGGCGTGGCACCCGGCACGTCAGAGAAATCGAATCCGACCGCGATGGCCACGATCAAGTCCAACACCATCTTCACCAACGTCGCGCTCACTCCCGATGGCGACGTCTGGTGGGAGGGAATGACGCCTGAGCCGCCGGCCGAGCTGATCGACTGGCAGGGCCAGCCGTGGACGCCGAGCTCAGGCCGGAAGGCAGCACACCCCAATGCCCGGTTCACCGCTCCCGCTTCACAGTGCCCCTCGATGGATCCGGCCTGGGAGGATCCTGCGGGCGTGCCGATCAGCGCCTTCATTTTTGGCGGGCGGCGGGCGACGCCTGGTTCCGCTGGTCTACCAGGCGGTGAACTGGAACTTCGGCGTCTACCTCGCGGCGACGATCGGCTCGAGACCACGGCCGCCGCCACCGGTGCCGTGGGCCAGGTCCGGCGGGACCCCATGTCGATGCTGCCGTTCTGTGGCTATCACATGGGCGACTACTTCAACCACTGGCTGCAGTTCGGGCGGCAGATCGCCGATCCGCCGCGGATCTTCTGCGTCAACTGGTTCCGGAAGGACGAGGACGGCGACTTCATCTGGCCGGATACAGCCAGAACCTTCGGGTCCTCAAGTGGATCTTCAACCGGGTCCGCGGGAAAGCCGGCGCCACTGAAAGCCCGCTCGGCTGGATGCCGCGCTACGAGGACCTCGACTGGAAGGGCCTCGACAACTTCGGGCCCGAGACCTTCCGCGACCTGATGTCGGTACCGCGCGAGGCGTGGAAGACCGAGATCATGTCCCACCAGGAGCTGTTCGAACGGCTCTACGATCGGATTCCCAAGGAATTCATTCTCATGCGGGAGCTGATCCTCTCCAGCCTCTGGCGCTCGCCCGAGGAGTGGAAGCTGGCGCACGAGACGGACGCGGACGATTGAGAGAGATTGCAGATTGAAGATTGCAGATTGAAGATTGAAAAACGGATCAGGATATGATTCATGCTGTTCAATCTTCAATCTGAAATCTTCAATCTTCAATCGTCATGACTGAATACGAGGTCGTCCGCGACCCTCTCTGGGACAACATCCGGATCGACGCCGCCGCGCTGGACGTCCTCGACACCCCGGCGATGCAGCGGTTGCGCTACGTCAGGCAACTCGGTCATGCCTTCCTGGTCTACCCCGGCGCTACCCACACCCGATTCGAACACGCGTTAGGCGCCTACCATCTCACCCGCCGGGCTCTCGCCAACCTGAACGAGCGAGGGAACTGGCCCAGCTGGATGAGTCGCAGCGCATGGCGGCGCGCCTCGGCCGCACTCACCCACGACATCGGCCACTATCCCTTCTCCCATACGCTCGAGGAGGCGGGATTCCCCAAGCACGAGCAGCTGGGTGTCGCCAAGCTGGGCCACGGGCGAGCTGGGCGTGCTGCTGCAGCGGCTGGGTGGCAACGAACTGGTGAGCGCCATCGGACAGCTGATCACGGGGCAGAGCCAGTCGCCGCTCAAGGGACTCATTTCCGGATCGTTGGACCTCGACAAGATCGATTATCTCAGTCGCGATGCGCGGATGTGCGGCGTGCCGTACGGCGCGGTGGACGTGGACCGGCTGCTGGCCTCACTCGCGCTGGTGGAGACCGAGCGAGGACGGATCGAAGTGGGAGTGCTGGAAAAGGGGATCAGTGCGGTGGAGTCGCTGCTCTTCGCCAAGTACCAGATGTACCGCAACGTCTACTGGCACCACGCGGTGCGGAGTGCCACCTGCATGTTCAAGCGGGCGGTACGCGCCGCTGAATGCAGCGGCGGACTCAGCCGCGACACCATCGCCGAGGCTACCGACGATGGCCTCACCGAGAAGCTACTGGCGACCGACCCGACCGGGCTGCGCGCGCGGTGCACCAGCGGCGACTCTACAAACGTTCGCTCGACATTCCCGCGAGCGAGGTGCCCGTCGAAGCCGAGCCCTGGATTCGGGAGCGGCCGGACCTGCTCGAGCAAGTCGAGAACCGGCTCGCGAAAGAGACCGGCCTCGCCCCGGGAGAACTCCTGCTCGATTTCCCCAGCAACCCTTCCATGCTGGCGATAGACCTTCCGCTGCGGAACCGCAACGGTGCCGTGGAACGACTCACTGGACTGGGGCGAGAGGGACAATTCGGGTTGCCGCGCGTCGCGGACGAATTGTATCGCAGCGCCCGGCGGCTCAGGGTGTTCACCGCCCGCGCCACCTGCCGGGGGCTTCGACCGGGTGAGCAGCCTGGTGGCCGCGCCGGTCAGCGATGTCGAAAAATGGCTGTCTGGAGGTGGGTGGCCTAGCTAGAGCCGGACGGATGGCCTTGGTCGGCTGGGTGACGTCGGGATCCGGGGCCCCGTCGGGTTCGATCCGGATCACGATGGCGGTGATGTTGTCGAGCCCTCCCGGCGATTGGCCTCGCTGATCATCCGATCCACCCAAAGCTGGGGCCCGCCTTCGCCGGAGAGAATGGCGTGAAGCTGTTCGTCCTCCAGCATGCCGGTGAGACCATCCGACGCCAGTAGCAGCACGTCTCCCACCCGCAGTCCCCCGAAATACACGTCGGGTACCACGTCCGCGTTCGCTCCGATGCAACGGGTAATCACGTTGCTGTAGGGATGTACCCGGGCCTGCTCCTGAGTCAGCAGGCCGAGGTCCACCTGCTCCTGGACGTAGGAATGATCCTTGGTGACCTGGAGGAAGTGGCCATTGCGAAGCATGGTAGGCCCGGGAGTCGCCTACCTGTCCGATGAGAAATCGCCGGGGCAGGAGTATGAGCGCCGTGGTTGTGGTGCCCATTCCCCGCTTGTCGTGCTCGGTAAGCGTGCGGTCGAAGATCGCGCTGTTGGCGTTGATTATCGCCGTGCGCATCCGCTCGCCAGCCTGCTCGTCGCTGAGTCCACGAAGGCTGCCCAGCTCGCGGGAGATGATCCGTACCGCCATCTCGCTGGCGACTTCGCCCGCGGCGTGGCCCCCATCCCGTCCGCCACGATGAATACGCCGCGGTCGGAAAGCATGAGGTAGTTATCCTCGTTTCCGGAGCGGACGATTCCGGTGTCGGTGCGCGCAGCGCAAGTGAAACGCACGTCGGGTCGTTACTTGAGCAGGAGGAAGGCGGCTACAGCCGCCGGGATAACCACGATGGCCACGGGAAACAGCCATCCGGGAAGTCGCTCGATCGATGAGAGGATACCACTACCGGTCGCCGCAGCGGCGGCCTGGGAAGCCGGGACCAGCGGCTCGGCCGGGGCGGAGCGCTCGGGAGCCATCAGCGGCACAGGAGGCGGGGCGGCTGGAACCTGGATCGCCGGAACCTGGATCGCGCCCATGATCTTGGTGCCTGATCCTTTCTTCACATCGCCCGAGTCGGTCGGCTCAAACATTACGGCGGTCTCCCGAAACGGATGAGCGCGCCGGGACTCAGGACGGTCTCACCCGAGAGCCGTTCTCCATCCACGAAGGTGCCGTTGGTCGAGCCGTTGTCGGACAGCACCCAGATTTCCTCACGCCGTTGCAGCTTGGCGTGCATGGTGCTCACGCTCTCGTCGGGGATGACGATGTCGTTGTACTCCGCCCGCCCGATGTTGACGACCGGCACCTTCACCTGAAGCCGGTTCCCCTTGAGAGAACCGCTCCGCACCAGGAAGGTGGCGAGGACAGATCCGGGGCAGTCCTCGGTGATGGAGCCGACCACGCGGGATCATTGGGCATCGGCGTGACCGGGATCCCGTGCATGGTTTCGGATAGCCGATGCATCGCGCTGTCGGGCGCGAGAGACTGCGCGGGCGGCGGCGCTACAGGAGCCGGTGCGGGCGACGCCATGGGAGCGGCGCGCTGCGGAGCGGAGCAGCTGGCGCTGCAGGAGCGGCGGGCTGGCGGAGGTGGCGGAGCCGGCGCGGCTGCAGCAGGAGCAGGAGATGCAACCGGTGGCGGAGGCTGCGCCGGTGCCGGGCGATATCGGCGTGCGCGCGATCACTGGAGGTTCAGCCTGCGCCGCCGGCAGAGGGGAAGCATCCCTTGGAGCCCTGCCTCCTCCGGCTTCTCGGTCGCGAGATCGGCATAGAACCGAAACTCATGATCTCCAACCCGTACCACATCCGCCCGGGCCAGAACTCGCTGCATCTCGATCCGCTCACCGTTGACGAAGGTCCCGTTGGTGCTGCTGTCCACCAGCACATAGCCCTGAGGAGTCGCCATGATCTCGGCGTGGCGGCGAGAGACATCCTTATTGGGCACGACGATGTCGCAGCCCGCCTCACGACCAAAGACCATCGGCGCGGAGCCGATGGTGTACTCCCGTCCGTCGGTCAGACAGACGAGAGCGCCCGCCGGTTGCCGCGGTGGCCGGTTTCGGGGCGCCCGACTTGAACTGCCCCGACGATCTTGGCCACGTCGCTCTGTACTGCACGAACTGGGTACTGCCGCTGCGGCGGGGATCGGTCACCAGTAGTTCGTGGGGGCCGACCTGGAGCTTGTCGCCATGAAGGATGGGAGCCGGCTCGGCTCCCAGTTTGACTCCGTTCAGCAGAACTTCCGCCTCGGGCGACCCCGGCCGAACCGAAGCGCGCCCCGTCGGGGGTGCCTTGAATAAGAACATGACGAGGCTGGACCTCAGGACAGGAAAAGCGCGGCTGTAGGCTCCGGAACCAACGAACCGACTCTCCGGCGGGGATAGGGTAACGCTGCCCACCGAACTCGAGTTCAAGCATTGACCGATTCCTGTCGAAAAACGCGGTTTGTGAAGCTACCCGGCACGATGTAACCGCGCAAGCAATCGAACGTTAGACCCCGACTCGGTGTTCGCGAGTCGGACCCCGAGCTGGAGCCGGTAGAGCCGTTCGTACAGCCCGTTTCGGGCCAGAAGCTCCGGTGGGACCCCGCTCGGCAGCTTCCCCGTAGTGCAGCACCAAAATCTCGTTGGCATGAAGAATCGTGCTGAGCCGGTGGGCCACGACGAGAGTCGTCCTGCCTCTCATCAGCTCGGCCAGCGCCGGCCTGGATCTGAGCCTCCGCCTCGGCGTCCACCGAGCTGGTCGCTTCGTCGAGGACGAGGATCCGCGGGTCCCGGGCGAGTGCACGGGCGAAGCTCAGCAGCTGGCGTTCACCGACGCTCAGGTTCCGGCCTCGCTCGCCCAGGATGTGAGCGTAGGTGTCCGGCAGGCGATTGATGAACCGGTCTGCCCCAACTCGGGCGGCAGCTTCATGCGCCCGCTCGGCAGAGATCGGCGCATCCAGCGTCAGGTTGTGCAGAATGTCGCCGGTAAACAGAAACAGATCCTGCTGCACGAATCCCACCAGCTCCCGCAGTTGAGCCAGCGGCAGCTCGCGAAGATCCACGCCGTCGAGTGTAATCCGCCCCCGCTGCGGATCGTAAAACCGGAGCAGCAAGCTGATGATCGTGGTCTTCCCCGCCCCGGTGTGCCCGACGATGGCGAGCGTCTGATCCGGACGAGCGGTGAAGCTGACGCCCTTGAGGACCCAGTTGTCGGCAGGTCCAGTTCCGAGTTCCGTGTCTTCGCGTTCGCGGATGTCGCTGTCCTCGCGGACTCCGGAACTCGAAACTGCATCGAGCCGTACCGGAACCACATCCTCGAACACCACCTCGCCGCGGACCGGACGAGCAAGCCGTTGCGGATGGACCGGCTCGAGCACTGTCGGCTGACGTGTCCATCAGGCGGAAGATCCGCTCCGACGACGCCATCGCGCTCTGCAGCAGGTTGTACTTCTCGGCCAGGTCCTGCAGCGGCTGGAAGAAACGCCGGGTGAGCTGGATGAAGGCGGCGAGGATGCCTACGGTCAGAGTCTGGTCCAGCACGCGAAGGCCGCCGTACCAGAGCAGCGCGGCCGAGCGCCACCGAGCCGAGAAACTCCACCGCCGGAAAGAACAGAGCGTAGACGGTGATCGATCGCAGGTGAGCGGAAAGGTGTTCCTTGTTGATGACGGCGAACTGGCGCGCGGTGACCTCCTCCCGGCCGAACAGCTGCACCACCCGCATTCCCGAGAGATGCTCCTGCAGGAAGCCGTTGATGCGCGCGACCCGGATTCGGATGTCGCGGAACGACTCTCGCACGCTGCGGCGGAAAACCGCGGCGACCAGCAGCATGACCGGGATGACCGCGAAGGCCACCAGAGCGAGACGCCAGTCCACCACCAGCATCATCGTCATGATGGCGATGCAGGGTGAACACGTCGCCGAACACGGTCACGAGTCCGGAGGAGAACAGCTCGTTGAGCGTCTCGACGTCGGAGGTGATCCGGGTCATCAGCCGGCCGACCGGGTTCCGGTCGAAGTAGGAAATGCTGAGGCCCTGTAGGTGGGTGAACAGCTCGAGCCGGAGATCGCTCATCACCCGCTGGCCGATCCACGCGGTGAGCAGCGTTTGCCCGTAGTCCAGTGCGAACTCGAGGAGCAGGGCGAGCACGAACGTCGCCGCGAGGGTGCCCAGCAGCGCCACATCGCGATGGGGCACGGCGACATCGAGCGCCCGCTGGGTGAGTGCCGGACCGACCAGGGCGAGAACTGCCCCGGCCAGCAGCATCAGCACAGCCACGAGCGCGCGACCGCGATAGGGCCGGAGATAATGCAGCAGCCGCCGCATCAGCGCCGCGTCGTAGTGGCGCTCCTGGGCCTCTTCGAACAGTTCCGGTGCTGCGGTCACGGCTCCCGTCTAACCTGCGCCGGCAGGGAGCGCCTCCTCCTCGGCTAGTTCATCGGTGCCCTTCAGGCGATGCCGGACCCAGCTGGAGAAGACGACGAAACCGAACGCGAGCGTGAAGTAACTGAGGGTCGAGCGCCAGATCAGAGGTGTACAGTGGCGTGAGTTCCTTGGGCAGATAGACCGAAGCCATCACCGCAGTCGACAGAATCTCGGCGATACCGGAGGCACCCGGCGTCGGCGCGAAATAGAGCAGAAAGGTGATGAACGTCTGCACCAGCAGCACATCGACGAAGTTCGCGTGCACGCCCACCGCGCGAAGCGCCACGTAACCGGCCAGCAGCTTGTTGGCGTGCGAAGGAGCGGACAGGAGCACCGCCCAGAACAGCGAGAGCCATCCGCTGGGGCTGTTGAATGCGAGGACGCTCCGGTGGGCGTCGTCGATGCCCTGCTGCAGCGCCTCCAGCCGGTGGGCGAAACGCTCGCTCTTCCGGCTGATCTTCACCGAGACCCAATGGAGGAAATCCCTGACGTAACGCGGAAAGATGATCGCGGCCACCAGCACACACCCGATGGTCACGAACATGCCCAGGCTGCCGAGGAACATCTGGTAGAGCGAGAGGCCCAGGACGTTGCCGTGCTGCCCCAGCGATCTGCCGCGCACCGGCCACGATCGCGAGCGGTCCGGCGATCGCGAAGAAGAGCACCGTCGCGATGAACGTCATGAGCGTCGAGGTGACGGCGACCGGCAGCGGCACTCCGGCCCGACGCATGGCGTACATCGTCATCGGCCCGGCGCCGGAATTGAACGGGGTCAGGTAGGCGGCCCAGGCTCCCATTCCGCCGGCGAGAATCATCCCGATGAGCGGGGGTTGGGGTGCACATGACGGACCACGACCCAATTGCGAAGCCCGCCGCCGATCCAGTCCATCGACGCGAGACCCACGCCAACCAGTATCCAGATCCAGTGCACTTCCCCCAGGGCGTGGACAAACGCCGGCAGGTTGTTGCCGTAGATCAGGACGGCGACAAAACCAAGCAGCGATATGCCAACGAAAACGACGAAACCGCGGAGGAGGATCCGGGGCGATAGGACATTGGCCATGGACCCGGAAAGTTAACCCCGGGATCGGGAGAGGAACTGGAGACGGGAGACGGGAGAAGGAAGGCGGAAGATCGGGAGAGCGAGGAGCGAATGTCAGGCCGGCATCGAGTCCTCGTCGCTCGCTCGCGCTGCTCGCAATGGCTCCCGTCTCCTGTCTCCCCTCTCCCGTCTACTATTAGGTATGGCCGAACCCGTCATCCGCATCGTCAACGCCCGGCAGCACAATCTCCGAGGCCTCACGGTGGATCTGCCGCGGCGGCGGCTCATCGTGATTACCGGCCCATCGGGCTCCGGCAAGAGCTCTCTCGCGTTCGACACGCTCTATGCCGAAGGGCAGCGCCGCTACATCGAATCGCTTTCGACCTACGCCAAGCAGTTCCTGGAGCGGATGCCCAAGCCGCAGGTGGACCGGCTGGAAGGGTTGGCACCGGCGGTGGCAATCGAGCAGCGCAATCCGACGGTTTCCAGTCGTTCGACGGTGGGCACCGCCACCGAGATCTACGACTACCTGCGCCTCCTCTGGGCCCGGGTGGGCCGCCAGCGCTGCCGGAAGTGCGGCGCCCCGGTCCGCCGCGACACGCCGCAGTCGGCGACCGAGGAGACACTGAACCAGGTCAGCGGACCGGTACAGGTCGCGTTTCCGCTCCCGAATCGGCCCGTCACAGCCACGCCGGCCATCGTCGAGAACCTGCGCGCGCTGGGCTTCATCCGTCTCCTGGGCGACGGTGTTGAGTATCACCTCGACGCGCTGCCGCCGACTGTCGACCTGACCCAATGCGCCGAGCTGCTGATCGTGGTGGATCGCCTGATGCTGCAGGGATCCGGAGGAGACTTCAGTCGCCGTCGAGTGCCCGTCTCACCGGTGCCATCGAAACCGCCTTCGGCGAGGGCGAGGAGCATCGCACTGGTTCTCCATCGGGATGGGCCGGCTCCGCTTCACCGAGCATCCGGCGCTGCAGTCGCTGTGATACGCCGGCCGCCACGGTTACCCCCGGCGCTCTTCTCCTTCAACAACCCGCGGGGCGTGTGCGGTGGCTGCAACGGCTTCGGCGCGGTGCTGGAGTACGACGAGTCGCTGGTCGTCCCCGATACGTCGCTGAGCTTGAGCCAGGGCGCGATCAATCCGTGGACCAAGCCGCGCTACGAGGCGCGACGCCGGCTCCTGCTCAACACGGCCCGCGTCGCTCGGCATCGACCCCGACAAGCCCTGGCGTACGCTCAAGCCGAACCAGAAGCGCGAGCTGCTCTACGGAAAGCACGGCCGCTACATCGGGATCTTTCCCTTCCTCAAGGGTCTCGAGGAGAAGCGCTACAAGCAGTACATCCGGGTCTTCCTCCGGCAGTACCAGCTCGCCCACACCTGCCCGGTCTGTCACGGCAGCCGGCTCAACGACCAGGCGCTCGAGCGTCGAAATAGACGGCGCGGTGATCTCCAGTGTCAGCGCCAAGCCGGTCGACGAGCTTGCCACCTGGCTCGAAGCCCTGTCCCTCTCCGACTTCGAGCGCGAGATCGCCCACCTGATTCTGGACCAGCTGCAGCGACGGATCGGCTATCTACGGGACGTAGGACTCGGCTATCTGACCCTCGACCGGCTTACCCGAACGCTCTCGGGCGGCGAAGCGCAGCGGATCGCGCTCGCCAACGCGCTGGGCTCCAACCTGGTGGACGCGCTCTACGTGCTCGATGAACCCTCGATCGGCCTGCACCCGCGAGACATCGACCGGCTGCTCGGACTGCTGCAGCGGCTGCGGGACGCCGGCAACACCGTCATCGTGGTGGAGCACGATCTCGGCGGCGATTGCCCGGGCCGATTTCATGCTCGAGCTCGGGGCCCGGCGCCGGCGAGAACGGCGGGCAGGCTGGTGTACGCCGGACCGCCGGCGGGCGCCACGCGAATCTCTCACCGGGCAGTACCTGTCAGGCCAGAAGCGGATCGGGGTTCCCAGCGCGCGACGTCCGCTTCGGCTCCTGGCTTCAGGTCCGAGGCGCCACCCTCCACAACCTGCAGGGCATTGACGTGGACATTCCGCTCGGGACCCTCACCGCGGTGACCGGAGTCTCCGGCTCCGGCAAGAGCACCCTGGTGCACGACGTGCTGTACCGGCAGTTGGAAGGACGGCTTCGCGGCGGCCATTCGGCCAAGGCACACCTCGGTGAGCCGGTCGGCAGCGTCGAGCTCGTTCATCGGGTGGGAACTGCTGGATGACGTGCTGCTGATCGACCAGTCACCCATCGGCCGCACCCCGCGTCCAACCCGGTCACCTACATCAAGGCGTTCGACGAGATCCGGGAGCTGTTCGCGGCCCAGCCCGAGTCCGCGGATGCGCGCGCTACACGCCGGCCACCTTCTCCTTCAACATGCCTGGTGGACGCTGCGAGGAATGCCAGGGTGCCGGCGCGGTGCAGGTGGAGATGGTCTTCCTGGCCGACGTCTTCGTGCCCTGCGAGGTGTGCGGCGGGACCCGCTTCAGGCGCGAAGTGCTCGAGGTCAAGATCCGCGGACACTCGATCGCGCGATGTGCTCGCAGTTCACGGTGGACGAGGCCATCCTGCGGTTTCCGGCACCAGCCGAGGCTGGGCACAGGCCCTCTGGCATCTGCAGCAGGTCGGACTGGGCTACCTCCGCCTGGGCCAGCCGGCCACCACGCTCTCGGGCGGAGAGGCGCAGCGGCTCAAGATCGCGCGCGAGCTGGCCCAGTCGGCCAAGCGCGGCGGCCGCGAAGCTCTACATCCTGGACGAGCCGACCACGGGACTACATCTCGACGATGTCCGGGTGCTCGATTCAGGTGCTCGACCGCCTGGTGGACGCCGGGCACACCGTCCTGGTCATCGAGCATCACCTCGACGTGATCAAACGGGCCGACTGGATTATCGATCTGGGACCAGAGGCGGGAGACCGAGGCGGGCTGGTGGTGGCGCAGGGAACGCCGGAATCAATCCTCGAGGTTCCGGCCTCCCACACAGCGCGATACCTGCGCGACGTCTTACGACCCGCGCAGGCCTCAGAGGCGTTCAGGGCTGTGGCGGGAATCTAGAGGATTGAAGATTGAAGATTTCAGATTGACTGACAGATTGCAGATTGTCAGATCATCAGATCTGATACTCAGATGCCGCAATCTTCAATCTGAAATCTTCAATCTGCAATCTCTTCAGTTGCCCACCGTCTTCCGCCTCTGTCCCGTCCTCTCCCGCTGACTGAAGCGTCGCATAGCTCTCGCGCAGCGCAGACTCGGTGGTGGGCCAATCGATGCACGCGTCGGTGATGGAGACACCGTAACGCAGTCCCTCCTTGCCGTGCCCCAGCCGCTGGTTTCCTGCGTGGAGATGGCTCTCCAGCATCGCGCCCATGATGTTGCGGCTCCCGCCAGCTACCTGTTCGACCACATTCCGAAGTACCGCGGGTTGACGGGTGTGATCCTTGTTGGAGTTCCCGTGGCTGCAGTCCACCATCACCCGCGACGGCAGGCCTTGCTCGGCGCACGAGTGCCGCGGCCTGGATGACCGACGCCGGCGTCGTAGTTGCTGCGCCTCCCCGCCCCGCAGCACGAGGTGGCGATCGAGATTACCCGTGGTATGGACGATGGCAGATCGGCCATCGTCGTCCATGCCGAGGAAGGCGTGAGGCGTGGCGGCGGCGTGCATGCCGTCGAGCGCGGGCTGCAGGCTCCCGTCCGTCGCGTTCTTGAAGCCCACCGGCATCGAGAGGCCGCTCGCCATCTCACGATGAGTCTGCGACTGGACAGTGCGGGCACCGATGGCGGTCCAGGAGACCAGGTCGGCCACATACTGGGGCACGACTGGACCAAGCATCTCGGTAGCCGCGGGCAAGCCGAGCTGGTTGACCTCGAGCAAGCAGCTTCCTCGCGAGGCGGAGCCCGGTCTCCATGTCTCGCGTCCCGTCGAGGTGCGGGTCGTTGATCAGCCCCTTCCAGCCAACCGTGGTCCGAGGCTTCTCGAAATAGACTCGCATCAGGATCACCAGCGAGTCGCTCAGCTCCTCACGTAGTGGAGCCAGGAGGCGGGCGTAATCGAGCGCGGCGTCGATGTCGTGGATCGAGCAGGGCCCCACCACCATCAGGAGGCGAGGATCCTCTCCGGCCAGGCACCGCTTGCACCTCGTGGCGGCTCCGGAGGACCACCTCGGCGACACCGCGGGGCATCGGCAGTTCCTCGCGAATCGCCCGCGGAGAAACCAGCGGATCGAGTCGCTCGATCCGGAGGTTGCTGGTCGGGGAGTTAACGAACGGTCCTGAGCCATCGACATTCCTGAAGAGGTCGTGATCGTGTAGTATGCCCGGAGATCCGGGGTGACGCTAGGCTGCTGCCGTGAAACGTCGCCCTGTCGCCTCGATCGCCTATCATCTTGCACCGCATCAGTTTGCTTCACGTCAACCATGCCCGAACTCCCCGATATCCTGCTCTACCAGCACAGCCTCGAGCAGCGGGTTCGGGGGCAAACGATCGAGCGCATTCGGCTGGCGAGTCCCTTCCTGCTCCGCAGCGTCGAACCGCCGATCACGGAAGCCGAGGGACGGACAGTCCTCGGGATCGAGCGAGTCGGAAAGCGGCTGGTGTTCGCTCTGGAGGAGGATTGGTTCCTGGTGCTGCACCTGATGATCGCGGGTCGCTTGAAGTGGCTCGACACTGGCGCGAAGCTGCCCGGACGAATCGGCCTGGCGGCGTTCGATTTCCCAACGGGAACGCCTCGCGCTCACGGAAGCGGGAAGTAAGCGGCGGGCCTCCCTCCATGTGGTGATAGGCCGCGAGGCGCTGAAGGACTTCGATCGCGGAGGACTGGACGTGCTCTCGTGCATCGCCGGCCGAATTTGCCGAGCGACTCAGAAGGCAAAGTCACACCTCAAGCGAGCCCTGACCGATCCCACAATCTTCGACGGAATCGGGAACGCCTATTCCGATGAGATCCTGCACCGGGCTCGGCTCTCTCCCTTTGTGCTGACCGGCCGGATCGAAGAAGACGAGATTCGCCGGCTCCTACCAAGCCAGTCGCGACACGCTGACCGAATGGATCAAGCGGTTACAGCAGGAGGCGGGGGACCGGTGGCCGGAGAAGGTGACCGCCTTTCGAGAAGGGCATGGCGGTCCACGGACGCTATGGAAGCCCTGCCCCGACTGCGGGACCCTGGTCCAGCGGATCAGGTACGCCGACAACGAGACCAACTACTGCCCGACGTGCCAGACCGAGGGACGGCTCCTGGCCGACCGGGCGTTGAGTCGCTTGTTAAAGGAGGACTGGCCGCGCTCGCTGGAGGAGCTGGACGAGCACATCAGGGAGAGGCACTGTCTAGCTCCCGAGGCAGGACTCGAACCTGCGACCCGCTGATTAACAGTCAGCTGCTCTACCAACTGAGCTACTCGGGAAGGGCCAAGAGGATAAAACCCCCGACTTACCGGGGCAAGCTCCCGCAAAACGCTCTCCCCATTCCCCGCAACGGCTTTTGCGATAATCCCTTAGTACTACTGTGAGCATATGCTCATACATATCAGTAGTGTGAGCAATCACTCACACACAGAAGTGTGGTGACTGCTCCGCAACACGTGCCCGATTTTCCCTCGTTTTCTACCCCGCTTACAATCGCTAAGTCATTGTAGAAAAATCTGTTACGGTTCAGGACTGCCTTTTTTCACCTTGGCTCTTACCTTGTTCCAATGCCTTTGCACCCCCTATGGGGCCATGAAGAGCAGAGGGCCAGAGTAGGCCGTGCAGCCGCAGCGGGTCGGCTGCCTCAGTTCCTTCTTCTGACGGGTCCCGCCGGCGTAGGGAAGCAGCGCTTTGGGCTGTGGGTCGCGCAACTGCTGCTTTGCGAGAAAAAAGGAGTCGAGGAGCCCTGCGGTACCTGCCGGGGATGTCGCCAGGTTCTCGAGTTGAGTCATCCCGACCTGCACTGGATCATGCCGGTCAACCGGCCCAAGGCAGGCGAAGCCGGGAAGCAGGTCGAGGAGCTGGAAGACGCGCTGAACGAGACCCTGGCAGCTCGGCGCGAGAACCCGTTGTACGCGCCGCCAGGTGGGATGGCCGGGCACTTCATTTCAACCGCCCGCCTTCTCCAGCGCCGGGCGGTGCTGACACCGGCTCAGGCAAGCCGGAAGGTCTTTCTGATAGCCGAGGCGGATCGCCTGGTGCCGCAGGAGTCCAGCCCGGAGGCGGCCAACGCGCTGCTGAAGCTGCTCGAGGAGCCGCCGGCGGATACCCAGTTCGTACTGACGGTGACTGACGCGAACCAGCTCCTGCCCACCATTCGATCCCGGGCGGTCGAGCTGAAGCTGAGCCGGCTGTCGCGGCAGATGGTCGAGCAGTTCCTGGAAAATTTGGACCCAAGCTTTCTCCCGAGGCGTTTCGGATCAGGGCGCAGCGGTCGAACGGGGTGATCGGTCAGGCGCTGGGAGACGGGGATCAGATGGCGGCGGCGCGCCGCAGTGCCGAGGAGATTCTCGAGGTGGTGAAGGGCGGCGTCGGACAACGAGCGGAGCGCGCGTTGAAACAGGGGGCCTGGGCGGCCCGGGGCGATTTCTCCGCGACCCTCGAGGCGCTGGCGGAGGTGCTGGCGGACCGGGCTCGAAAGGCCGCGGCGGGTGGAACGGAGAGAGTTAGCCGGATTGGTGCGAGCGCAGGAGCGAGTGCAGGCGGCACGCGAAGCCGCTCAGGGCAACGTCAACCCGCAGCTCGTGCTGGCCGCACTGCAGAATGAATTGGCGGAGGCGCTCTGATGCTGAGTCACGTGGATGAGCGCGGACGGGCGAGAATGGTTGACGTGGCCGGGAAGCCGGAGACGGCCCGGAGCGCCACGGCGGAGGGTGCTGTCAGGATGTCGCGTGAAGCCTTCGAGATGGTACGGGACCAGGCGGTGGCAAAGGGCGACGTGCTGGGGATCGCGGAGGTGGCGGGCGTAATGGCGGCAAAGCGGACCGGTGAGCTGATCCTCGCTCTGTCATCCGCTCCCTCGACGTGCGTAACCGTCGAGAGCGGTACCGGACGAGGGACTGCCGGGTATAAGGATCACGGCGACGGCTCGGGCGACAGGCCGGACCGGAGTCGAAATGGAGGCGTTGACCGCCGTCTCGGTCGCCTGCCTGACCGTTTATGACATGGTCAAGGCGGTGGACCGATCGATGGAGATCGGAACGGTCCGCCTGCTGGAAAAAACCGGGGAAGCCGGGGAGACTGGCGCCGGCCCGCTTGAACGGGGCAGCACGCCGGATTCACGATAGGAGAGAGGAAGCATGTCAACTGACCAATTCGAGCCGAACAGTCGATCACGCTGGATCCGGGCCGTTGCTGGTTCGGGCCGGAGCGCTGCTCGCCTGTGCGCTGCTGGTAAGCGGACTGGCGGGATCGACCGCGCGGGTGCGGGCATCCGATGAAGCGGTTCTGCCCAGCCCAAAGGAAGTCGGGGATGAGTTCCGTACCATGTCGCACCGGCTGGAAGCGGCCGAGGGCGAGTTGGCGCTGGCCCGGGTCCAGATCGAGCGGGCGAACGCGGTGTTCAAGTACTCCAGCCATTATCAGATTCCGGCCGATCTGACCGCGTCGATCTATGACATCGCGCTCAGCGAAGGAATCGAGCCCGAAGTCGGCTTCCGGCTGGTTCAGATCGAAAGCAACTTCAAGCTCAAGGCATTGAGCTATGCAGGTGCTGTCGGGCTATACCCAGATCCAGCCGGCCACGGCGAAGTTCTATGAGCCGGGCCTGACCGAAGAGCAGCTCTACAGCTCCGACGTGAACCTGCGCCTCGGCTTCCGGTTCCTGAAGGACTTGCTCAACAAGTACGACCAGGATTGGGAATTGGCATTGCTGGCCTACAATCGTGGACCGGCCCGGGTCGAGGCGATTCTCCAGCAGGGTGGAGATCCGCACAACGGCTATTCGGATGCAGTGCTGCGCGGGACCTCACGTGAAGTGAAGCAGCAGTAAGTCGGGCAGGACGAAATCGAACGGGGGCGCCAGTGGCGCCCGTTCTGTTTCCTGGAATCCGTCGGCCTCAGTTCGGAATGTTGAGCCTGTCGCCGGCCTTGCAGCACCGAGCCACTGCTCGATTCCATTCGCATTACGCAGCGCGGTCAGGCGTGACGCCGTAGTGCTGAGCGATGCCCGAGAGGGTCTCCCCGGCGCACAACGTGGGTGCGCGAGCCGGAACCGGAAGAGGCAGTCGAGCTGGCTCTTGGCAGGCGCCGCATTGCCCGAGCTCTGTCACCCGGATCCGCTGACCCGCCTTGAGTCCGGCGGTGCTGGACAGGCCATTCCAGCTCGCGCAGCTGGGCCACGGAGACGTTGAACTTCTGCCCGATGGTCCAGAGCGACTCGCCCGAGCGGACAGTGTACGTCCCGTTGGACGAGACCGTCGTGTCGCCGCAGCACGAGCGGGTGGTTTCGGTGTTGGGCAACCGGGCGCCACTGGTCGGGACGACGATACGGGTTCCGGTCCGGAGCGACTTGGCCTTCACGCCCGGATTGGCCGCCGTGATCGTCGCTGGTGGAGACCCCGTAGATCCTGGCGATGCCGCCGATGGTCTGCCCTCTGGTCACCACGTGCTCCACGAAGGTGATCCGATCCTTCGCCGGCAACGCGCGCGTAGAGGACGCGTCACCGTGTCTCCCTTGCCGAGCAGGCAGGCGGACGACCGACGGTGAGCGCGGCGGAGTCACGCCGCGGAGGTATTGCGGATTCAGCTCCCGAATCGCCGCGGTCGTGGTATCGGCCAGCCGGGCGATGACGTCGAGCCCGGTCGCATCAGGGACGATGACGGAGTCCAGCTGGCAGCGGCGTCGATGCCTTCGATCTTGGGAAACCCGTATTTCTCCGGCTGCTTGGCGATGAGCGCCGCAGCGATCAGCTTCGGAACGTAGTCCTTGGTTTCCCGCCTCAGGAAGCGGGTGTCGTAGAGGCGGAAGAAGTCGGCGTCCGGATTGTCCTCTTCCTCTTCGTCGTCCCCCAGTCGCTTGAGCCCGCGACCAACCTTGCCGGCTCCGGCGTTGTAGCGCCGCGGCGGCGAGATACATCGAGCCGAAGCGATCGCGCAGGTCCGCGAGGTGGCGGGCGGCGGCGTCGGTCGAGCCGGAAGGGATCCCGCCGTTCGTCCACCAGGAATCGATCCGCAAGCCCGTAGAGCTTTCCGGTGCCCTTCATGAACTGCCACATCCCGGTCGCCCGGGAGCGGCTTACCGCCGGAGTTGGAGAACCCGCTTTCGATGAGGGCGAGATAGACCATGTCTTCCGGAACGCCATGCTCGCGCAGCTTTGTCCCGGATCATCGCTTCGTAACGCGGGCATGCGGGTGAGCCAGACGGCCATACCGCTCGCGCGCGGTGCCCTGGAAGAAATCGAGGTAGTACTGGACCCGGGTGTGTGAGTTGTAGGTCTCGACGTCGATGTCCCAGGTGACCGCATTCTCCAGCTCGTTGGCGCCACCGTGGCTCCCGGCCTCACCGGTAGCGCCCGAGGCTCGAGTCGCCAGTGTCGGGAGACGCCGCGGCCAGCTGCCTCCAGCATGTTCACGTCGGCCGCGGAATCGGCGGACAGGCGCTGCCACGACTGAATCGGGCAGAACGCCGCGGCGGCGGAGTCCGCGAGATGAGGCAGGATCGTGGTCGTGTCGCGGCTCGCCGCAGCGGCTATCCATCGCGACAGCGACCGGCGCCGACGGCGCTGCGGCGACGCGGAGTCTGCTTCGGCGTGACCGGCGCGGGCGACTTTCCGCCCGAGCAGGCGAACAGACACACAACGGCGCAAACCAGGCCGAGTCTGTATGACTCACCGTCCTGCCTTTCGATCTGACTGAAAATCACACGTGACTAATCGAGAGAATACGTCCCGGCAGCCACAGATGTTACTGGCTGAGTCTCGCAGCTCGGATGCCGCTGGTAGGAATTCCCTCTGCAAGATTTTCTGCGCGTCGGACTCTACTACAGCTCTTTTCGGCGAATGTTCGGCGATCAGCTCGGCCCGTCGCGAAATGAGGCAGGGCCGTGCTTTCTCTAGGCTGCTCAGCGCATGAACAAGCGGTTGCCAAGCACCCGGTTAGTCGCGTTCAGAACAGCCAGGGCGGCGCCTCGCGGCGTGTCTTCCTCGGTGAGAAAACAGCCCGACCAGGCGAGGACCTTCCCGTTCCGTCGGGATGGAGAGCGAAACGATCACCACATTGGCGTCGAAGGCCCGTACCGCCTTTACCCCAGCAGTTCGAACTTGATGGCCCCCTGGACCGCCTTCGTCAGAGCCATAACGCAAGCCTGGGCGGCACAACGCAACTCGCCCGCCTGGGATGTCAGGCCTTCGGCCTCCGCGGTGTAATCCTCCGAGTCACGCAATTCCGAGGGTGACTCGGGCACGACAGCGGCCGTTGGGCAACCGGTCGAGCAGGAAGTCAGTAAACCGCAGTCGATCAGGCGGCGGCAGCGGGCATGGTAGCTCGAGTCAGTTGGCGCAGAGGCGCCGGTTTAGGATACCTTACGCCAATGCGAAACCCATGCCTCGTAGCCCTGCTCCTCGGAGCTGTGGCTATCCCCGCCCGGGCCCAAGACCCGGGCGCTCTTCGGCCGCCCTGTCATCGCGGATCGGGCAGGATACCGCGGTCGTCGGGCCTCAGCTTCCTGGACCCCGCCCGGGGTGATTCCCTCGATATCCAGGGGGCTCCGATTTCACGCCGCCAGTACGATGAAGGTGCCCGTCCTCATCGAGCTTGGCCGTCGGGTGGACGCGGGAGAGCTGAAGTGGGACGACAGCCTCCTGGTCCACAACGAGTTCCGGTCGCTGGTGGACGGCTCCGACCTATCTGCTGGATCTGAAGGACGATTCCGGATTCCAGCATGTACACCCACGAGGGCAGCGCCTGCCGATCCGGGAACTCGCCAGCATCATGATCACCCGCAGCAGCAACCTGGCGACCAACCTGCTGATCACCCGGCTGGACCCCAAACGAGTGGACGCGACCGCCCACAAGCTCGGCGCCGATTCGATACACGTACTGCGCGGCGTCGAGGACGGCAAGGCCTACGCTCTGGGGCATGAACAACACCACCACCGCACGGGACCTGGCGGTGTCTGCTGCGCGCGCTGGCCGAGGATACCGCCGGCCTCTCCCGCGAGCACTCGGGTCATGCTCGACATGCTGCTGGGTCAGGAGTTCAACGACGGGATTCCCGGCGGGCTGCCGCCCGGGGTGAAAGTCGCGCACAAGACCGGCGAGATCACCGCGCTGCCTGCACGACGCGGCGATCGTCTATCCGACCAGGCCGAGAGCCCTATGTGCTGGTGATCCTGACTCGGGGACTGCCGGAACACGACAGCCTGGCGAAGCTGCAGGCTGATCTATCGCGGGTGGTTTACGACTGGGCGACGCGCCCGGCTTCCTAGCCGAGGTGTTCAGTTCAGCGGCATGCAGTGAGCTTCTCGGCGGTCATCCTATCGGCCTTGGCAAACAGGTCGGTTGGGGAAGGGGCCTCGAGGGACGTCTGAGCCAGATCGATCTGTGCTTCGGGGTCTTCGGAGCGAAAGCGCCAGGACCAATCGCCAGGCAGCTGCTCCGCTGAGTCTTTTCGGCCACCGGTGAAACGTTCCAGTGCGTACCACCGACGGTAATTTCTCGCCACGCCATATCGTTACCTGAGAGCTGGGTTTGCGACGGGCGCTGAATGTGAAGCGCGCCCTGCCTCGGGTCAAGAGACCCAAGTCACCATTAAGCGAAGTCGCTTGCCCCAGCTCTCGGTCAGGCGCGGGTGTACTGGCGGAATCTGGCCATGAGATCCCGGGTGACGGGCCCCGCCTTCCCTGCTCCGACCATGCGTCCATCCACCGAATCGGATCGGGGCGATCTCCGCCGCAGTCCCGGTAAAGAAGGCCTCGTCGGCGGTGTAGAGATCGTAGCGGTTGATGATGGTCTCGACGACGCGGTGGCCGGCTTCGGTCGCAATCTCGATGACGACGTCCCGAGTCACGCCCTTGAGAATTCCGGACCACACGGCGGGGTGTAGAGCAGGTCATCCTTCACCACGAAGAGGGTTCATCCCGGACGCCTCGGCGACATGGCCGGCGCTGTCCAGCATGATGACCTCATCGGCGTTCGCGTTGGTCCCCTCGACCTTGGCCAGGATGTGGCAGAGATAGTTCGAGCGACTTGACCCGCGGCGACAGCGACTCGCGATGGGGAATCGGGGTGCCCAGCGGTGATGACCGAGAGGCCCGGCCTCGTAGCGCTCGGGAGGCCAGAGGCTGATGGTGTCGAAGATGATGACGACGGACGCTCGCGGGCATTTGCGCGGATCGAGACCCCAGGTCGCCCGACGCCGCGGGTGACCACATGGCGCAGGTACGCTTCCTTGAGTCCCGACCGGCGCACGCCTTCTTCGGTCACCGCCGATCATCTCGTCTCTGGAGATGGGCACTTCGAGCAGGATGGCCTTGGCGGAATCGTACAGCCGATCGACGTGCTGCCGCAGCCTGAAGGTCTTGCCGCCGTAGACCCGCATGCCTTCGAACACACCGATCACCGTACAGGAGCCCGTGGTCGAAGACGGAGATTTTGGCGTTATTGCGATCGTACCACTGGCCGTCAATGTAGATGACAGTCACTCGAAACCCTCACCAGCAGCTACGATCCTGGGGCTTCACACCGGCGGGGAATGTCGCAGGGGCAGCGGCAGATGGAAGGGGTGGTTTGCCGCGTCAACCCTGCGCAGCGATATTAGCGGGAGCGGAGCGATGAGGGCGGTGGGAATCGAACCCACGACCTGAGATTAAAAGTCTCTTGCTCTACCAATTGAGCTGCGCCCTCGGCCGACCAAACGTGGGCGCCCTGCGAGAAACTCAGGGCCTCACCGGGAGGTTACGATGGCTCCCGCCTGGCGCTGTTGCTGAGGCGCGCTCCGCGCTGGGCCCGGCGCGATCGCGGGCGCAGGATACGCCGAAGCCGTCGGATGACCGGTGGCAGATCGGACTGGAGAACGGGCAATACATCTGGGACATCCGGCTGGTGCGCCTGCAGGGCGACTCGCTGGTGTTCCGCCAGGCCGACACGCTGGGCGCCGTGAGCGTGCAGCAGATCGGTGAAATCGCGGCTGATCCAGAAGTCCACGATGCGAATCGGTCAGGGCGCCGCAGCCGGCGGCGCGATCGGCGCGCTCACCGGCTCGGACGACGAGGTGTACGATCTGCTCACCCTCGAGCTACCCGGCACCGGATTCGCTCGGTCCAACAGATCCTCCTGCTCCACCACCGCCCTCACCGTGACCCGAGGCCGGTGAACCTGTCATCCCGCACACCTCACGACTCGAGGCGCCGTAATGGATTGGAATCAACTGCGCCGATCGCGTCCTCTCCGGGGCGGAGCTGGAACGGACGGATGCGCGTCGCCGTTCTCGAATCCGGACGACGACGAGCTGCTCGGCGTCCTTCACGCCTCGTTTCCGGATCCGGCAGCGGTATCACGGACGCGACGTCCGGATCCACGTCCTGCAGAACGCCAAGAGTGGATTGTGCCCGGAGGACTGCGCCTTCTGCAGCCAGTCGGCGCGGTTTCACACCGGGGTGGATCGCTACCAGGTACTCTCGGTCAGAGTCGGCTCTGACGGGAGCCGTGCAGGCCGGCGGCCCTCGGCGCGGTGAAGTATTGCATGGTGGACGAGCGCAGAGGATCCGTCCCAGCGGGAGCTGGATGTGATTCAGTACTGGCGCGTTCGGCGAATCAAGGCCGACATCAACATCAACGTGTGTACTTCCATCGGACTGCTGTCGGAGGGTCAGGCGGAGCAGCTCGCGGCAGCGGGGGTGACGCGCGGTTCAATCACTAACCTGGAGAGCTCTCGAGACCATTTCCCCGAGGTTTGCTCGACCCATAGCTACGATGACCGGATTCGCACGGTGCGCGCCGCCGAAGGCGGCAGGCATGGAAGCGTGCTGCGGCGGCATCATGGGAATGGGTGAGACCTTCGAGGACCGGGTTGCGCTCGCCTTCGAGGTGCGGGAGCTCGAAGTGGAATCCATTCCGGTCAACTTCCTCGATCCCCGGCCCAGGCACTCCGTTGGCCGACCGACCCGGCTTTCGCCGGCCGATTGTCTCCGCGCCCTCGCGATGTTCCGCTTCGTGAACCCATCGAGAGACATTCGAATCGCCGGAGGCCGGAGACCAATCTCCGGCAGCTCCAGGCGCTGGCACTCTATCCCGCGAATTCGCTCTTCTGCAATGGGTATCTCACGACTCCGGCCCAGGGAGCTGAGGCGGACATCCGGATGATCACCGTCGCCGGATTCCGGGTGGCCGAGCTGGTCCCCGCCATTTAGGAACGTCGGGCCCAGGCGCGGCCCGCTCTCGTATGGATCTCCCAATAAGGTACACAGCTCGAGGCGTGGGACGATGCTCATCTCTGGCATCCCTTCACGCCGCATTCGGTTTATCGCGAGGAAGACCCGCTGCTCGTGGTCGGCCGGTGAAGGCCACTACCTGATCGACAGCGATGGGCGAAGCGTACCTGGATGGAGTCGGGTCGCTCTGGTGCAATCTGTTCCGGCCACCGAAGACCTGAAATAGACGCCGCGGTACACTCCCAGCTCGATCGCATCGCTCATGCGACGCTGCTGGGGCATGCGAGCGCGCCCGCGGTGCAACTCGCGAAGCGGCTGGCCGATCTGGCGCCGGCAGGTCTCACCCGAGTGTTCTTCTCCGACGACGGCTCCACCGCGGTCGAAGTGGCGCTCAAGATGGCGCTGCAGTTCTGGCAACAGACCGACGGTGGCCGGCAATCCCAGCGTGGCAGCTTCGTGACTCTGGGACTCGCCTACCACGGAGACACGGTGGGGATCGGTCTCGCTGAGTGGAATCGATCTCTTCCACGAAGCGGTACCGGCCGCTGCTGTTTCCAGACGGTTCGCGCGCCGTCACCCTACTGCTACCGCTGCCCGCTGCAGCTCGAGCGCGACGACGTGCGAGGCTCGCCTGCATCGACAGAGCTGGAGCGTATCGTGTTGGCCGAGGAGATCGGTGCGCCGCGGTGGTAATCGGAGTCGGGAATGCAGGGCGCGGCCGGGATGGTGGTGCAGCCGGAAGGTTTTCTGCGGCGGGCTCGCGCGGTGGCGGACCGGGTTGGAGCGCTGCTGGTGCTGGATGAGGTCGCTACCGGCTTCGGACGCTCGGGTCGCATGTTCGCGTGCCAGACCGAGGAGCGTCGCTCCGGATCTGCTCTGCCTCGGCAAAGGGACTTACCGGCGGTTATCTCCCGATGGCCGCGACGCTGACGACCGAGCGAATCTTCGAGGCGTTCAAGGGCGCCGGCGGAAGGCCGCACTTTCTTTCACGGGCACACCTACACCGGCAACGACGCTCGCGGAGTGCGGCGGCCCTAGCGACGCTGGACATTTTCGAGCAAGATCACGCGCATGGAGCGGCTCTGCGGCTCGGATCGAAGCAATACGTAACTGAACGAAGTATTAT
>ERZ1370068.5139-contig-4175_pt1 | contig 121865 bp, 174 predicted proteins | sample MGYA00561227_ERZ1370068 | MGnify/ENA primary metagenome ERZ1370068 (study PRJEB38410, sample SAMEA6850437) | metagenome | study: Metagenomic assessment of the ecological functions of the soil: analysis of the soil microbiota associated with the...
GGTATGCTTCGTTCAGTTACGTGTTACTGGCACCGCGCGAAGAACCCTGCGAGGCCCGCGGGGCCCCCAAGCCGATCAGCCGCGGCGTTTGAGCCGGCACAAGCAGCACGATCGCCATATTCGAAGCCACCGGCACCGAAGCCGCGCCACCGGCGGCCATGGGCGGTCCAGCGCGAAAAGCGGTCAGCGCCGTCAGCTCCAGACGGGCTCCAGCCGATCAGGGTGGGCGCAAGCGCCGCGAAAACATCCGCCACGAGGCGCGTCGGAGTGCGGCGTGTGAACTGCCGCGCTCCGAACAGCAACGCGATCAACGGCTCGCTGCGCGGCGCAGGGTCCCGATGGCGCATCCGGCAGTGGCGGCCAGGGCGGCGATGATCGCGGCGGTCCTGTCAATCGGCGCGAAAGCGTCGCGAAGGTGTGACCGGCTGCGCAGACGCGCGATCTCCGGCAGCAGCGAGTTGGAAATGGACTGATCAGTCGTTTGCGAGGCGAGCGGCACGTTGATGCAGCGCATGCGGTAATCGAGCGCCGCGGCAGTGCCGGAGTCCTGCATGGTGGCATAGGCGCGTCATCACCAGCAGATTGGACGCAACCAGGGCCGCCGTAGAAGAGATGCGCCTACGGCCTGGCGATCAGTTCCCGCCGATCCGCGTCGCGCTCCACGATGGCGAGCCGGCCGGTGCGGCCGACGGCAATGATACACGATCGCCAACTGCGCCCAGGCGCCCAGCGCGTAAGCCGACCGGGGCGCCGATAACCGCGACGCCCCGAAGCCAGCGCCGCAGCCACGCTGGCTGCGCGCTGCAAACATCGCGGCGAAGTCGTTCAAGATCGCGGCGCGGTGGTACGACAGCTGGGGCGAATCGCCGTTCCGCGAATAGCAGCGCCGCGTAGTGCGCCCACGCACCACGGCCGCGGTAGAAGAGAGGCGCGTTTCAATTCGCAAAATGATTACTGAGGTTGCCGACGGAGCCGCTGCCAGGCCAGGCTGCGAGCAGCGCGGATCAACCACGAGGCAAGCATCTGCACGCTGGGCGTGAGGAGCGCTGAAACGCCGGGGAATGAAGGGCGCGTGAGCCGCTGAAACAGCGCGGCCCGCGCGGCGCCGGAGCGATGCGGCCAGCATCGGGCACGAACGCGAATGCGATGGTGTTGATCAGCACCGGATTTGACGGCGTCGGCAGAAGGCCCATCGAGACGGCCCAGGGGAATCCGCGCCTCAGGGTCGCGTCCCCAGAAGATACGCCAGTCGCCGCAGCTGAAAAGCCAAGCAAGTTGCCGGCCAGCAGACCGGCGGTGATGATGGATTGAGGCCGCCGCCAGGACAAGCGGATTCTCCACCCGCGCGCCCGAGCGCCGTCCCCGGCCTTGCGGCAACCAAGCGTGGGACCAGTGTGGTGGCGCGCGGTGGTCAAGGTCACGTCAGCTCAGGCGGCGGCAACGCGGCTGCGAGTCTTGGCTGCCGCCAACGCCGTGTCGTAGCGTTGGGATAGTCCACCGCTTCCTTCACGTACTCGACGTGACGGATGACGTTGGATTTGTCAGGACGAAAATCGCGCGCGGCTTTCGATGCGCAGGTCCTTGCGATGAGCGTGCGCGTAGCTCGAGCCGAACGAGCCATCGCACGGGTGGTCGGAAGAGCATTTTTGACCTTGTCCACGCCGAAAGCGCCGCACCAGCGTTTCTGCGCAAACGGAAGATCCATGCTGACCGCTGATGATACTCACTCCGGGAAGCTTGGCGGCCTCCTCGTTGAACGCGCTTGGTCTGCGCGTCGCACACCGGCGTATCGAGCGACGGCACCACGCTGATGATGCGCACCTGCTGCCGGTATCGGCCAGCGTAACGTCTTTCAAGCTGTTGTCGACGAGCTTGAAATCCGGCGCTTTTTGGCCCGCGGCGAAGCTGGGCCGATCAGCGTCAGCGGGTTGCCCGCATTGTGGTTGCTCCTGGTCTTTCCATTTGTCCTCCAGAATTTCGTTGGTAGCTTGCTATTGTAGCAACTCTGGCGAACTTGGCCGCGTCCGCCGTCGGAAGTTTGCAGGTGTAGTTTTCATCGCAGACGTAGGCGGTGGCTTTGCCGCGCAGCCGGGTCATGGTTTCGACTACCGGCAGATAACCCGCGAGCTTCTTGCGCGATGCGTCATCCGCTACCAGCATCACGATTTTCCGGCACGAAGCGGCCGTGCAGGACACGCAGGAGGTTCTTGTCGTGTCGGCGGCAGACGCATCGCCCACCAAAATGATCTGCTTAGGTTTGGACAAGCTGAACTGGTACGCCACCATGAGGCTGCGCGGACGCCCACCTGGCCATTCTGAATCCGCGATGCGAAGGCCGCGAAAGCCCTTGTTGGCGGTTTCGCGCAGATCCTGGCGATCCGTCATCTGGGCCAGACGCAAAGATTCAGCAGCGCGACGGGTTGCCGGAGGGCTCGGCACCGTCGTAGTCCTCCTTCATGCGCATGACCAGCGCGGCGTCGCCAGCGGTCGAGCTGAAGAACGCGCCATTGTTGGTATCCAGAAACAGCGCCGTCTGCTTTTCGGTGAGCTTCAGAGCTGCTGTCCAGATGCCACAAATCGAATTGCGTTTCGTAAAGATCCAGCAGGCCCTGGCGTGAAGAAGGCGTAATCGTCCAGAAAACCTGGTATGGCAGCCTCCTGCTGTTGCGGATAGCGCCGCAACAGAAGGCCGGTCTTGGCGTCAACCATGCGATCGAGGATGAAGCCGGCGGCTCGCGACGCGGCGGCGGTGTGGCGCGGCTCGCCGAGAATCGCGCCCCTTTGGCGAAACGGCCGAAATCATGAGCCCGTTCCAGGCAGTGGAGAACTTTGTCGTCCAGGTGAGGACGCACCCGCTGAGCGTTCCGCCAGCAGCTTGGCCGACGCATCTTCGAGCGACGCGCGCGGATTTCGTCCACTGGCTTCTCGAAATGTTGCGCCGTTTCTTCCAGCGTATGGGCCTCGAACAGAGATATTCTTGCCGGTGATTCCTGATGCGGATCTTCGGCCACGTTGCCGACTTGTCATCGCGACTCCGTAGCGATAGCCAAACCACGCCATGGCGGCTTGCCGGCGACCTTTTCAATCTCCGACTGCTTCCAGATGTAGGCAGCACCTTCGCCTTTTTCGCTGGGGCTCGGCAGGATCGATCACGCTGTCGGCGTCTTCAGCGTGAGTAGAAACCGCCATCCTTGTCGGTCATGTCTGCGCAGCACGTAATCCAAAATGCGGCGGGCGATGCTGCCGCATAAAACGCGTCGTGGGTGATTTGATATGCCTCCAGGTACGAGACGGCAAGCTGCGCCTGGTCGTAGAGCATTTTCTACGAAGTGGGAACAAACCAGCGCGCATCCACCGAGTAGCGATGAAAGCCGCCGCCCCAGCTGATCGTTCATGCCGCCCTGCGCCGCTGCGACGCAGCGTAGCCAGCACCATCTCCAGCGCTTCCTGATTGCCGGTGCGCGCGTGGTAGCGCAGCAGAAAGTGTACGCCACCGGACGCGGAAATTTGGGCGCCTGGCCGAATCCGCCGAGCTTGAGTCGAAGCTGCGCCGAAATACAGAGAGCCGCTATCGAGCGCCGGCCAGTCGCCGGCAGCCGCCAGCGACAGGAGCCACTTCGGCCTGCTTCTGCAATTGCTCCAGCACCGCCGTACTGGAATCGAGAATCTTCTGGCGATCCTTTTGCCATGCTTCCGCGATTAGCTCCAGCGCATCACTGGAAAGCCGGCGCGCGCCGTAGCGGTTCTCGGGCGGAAAATAAGTCCCGCCCACGAAGGGCTTCAAATCCGGCGTGAGCCAGACGGACATGCGAGCCAGCCACCGCTGCCGGTGCTGGCTTGCACGTAGGTCGTATAAATGCGGTCGACATCGGGGCGCTCTTCACGATCAACTTTGATACAGAGACGAAATACTTGTTCATGATCGGCGATTCTGCTCGTTCTCGAACGATTCGCGCTCCATCACGTGGCACCAGTGGCAGGTGGAATAGCCGATCGAAGAAAAATCGGCAGCCTCTTCTTTACGCGATTTCTCGAAAGCGTCCGGGCCCCAGGCGTACCAATCACCCGGATTGTGGGCGTGCTGCTGCATGCGGGCTTTTTCTTGGATCAGTCGGTTGGAATGCCATGGAGCTACGTTTCCGCTTTGGGCGGCGCTTGCGCGCGCCGGCAATGGAAAAGGCAAACAAGATGCCGGCGAAAATCGAAGGGCGCGGGGCAACGCCCTATTCTAGTTCAACGGGGAGACGGTGCTGACGGGGGCGCGAAACTGGCGGCCTCTGGCAGCCGCCACCAGCGCCACCGATTGCGCGATAAGCCAGCAGAATCGCCACCAGCGATCCGTGAAAACAGAAGCTTGCGAATGTCCGATTTCACCAGCCAATAATAATGCACCACGCCGCGCGACAGCACTGAAGTAAATCGAGCCGGTGGAGCATCTGCCAGCGCTTTCCGCCCAAGCGTCGAATCCAGCCGGCGGTGGATGTGATCGCCATCGGCAGAAGCACGATGAACGCGGCGAATCCGGCGGTGATGAACGGACGCTTGCCGATATCCTTGACGATCTCTCCCAGCGCGAAGAAGTTTGTCCAGCCAAAGTAGGTGGTGAAGTGCAGGCACTCCGTAGAAGAACGCGAACAGCCCGAGCATGCGGCGGACACTTCAGCGCAGATCCGGGCCAGCGCAGCTAGGCTTGCGCAGCGGCGTGATGGCCAGCGTGATGAGGATAAAACGCAGGGTCCAGTCGCCAGGTCCAATGGGTGATGTACTCGATGGGATTCGCGCTGAGATCCTGCTGCACAGCTTTCAGCCAAGCAGCAGGCAAGCGGCTCTCAGGCACAGACAAAAACAGTGATCTTGAACCACCGCATGCTAATAGTTCCTTGTGCAAGGGATCCATGCCGGTATAGAGCGAAGCCACTGGTCCCCGATCGGCCATTGAAGAGCAAAGTCTTGCGTTTCGAGAACTCACCGAGGCGGCGCTCGCTCGCCTGGCTCCAGCGCGGATGATCCACTTCCGGATCTCACGTTCCGAGTAACAAACCAGTACTCACGCGCATTGGACAAATTCCAGCACAGTCGGCGGCTGCTTCTCAACGAACCGGATCTTGACAACCGACTTGATGCTCTTAAACCCGTACTTCCACGGCACCACCAACCGCAGCGGCGCGCCATTCTGGTTGGGCAACACCTCGCCGTACAGTCCGACGCACAGATCGCGAGCGGATGCATGGCTCATCCATGCGAGGCCTTCCACGTAGGGAAGCGGGATGCCCGCATAACGCGACCCGGCATCTCGCCTGAGATCGAAAAGTGTTTGGAACGCCACGAACTTCGGCCTTCGTCCGGTGGGCTCCACTTTTTGATCAGAGCGCTCAGAGAGAAGCCGATCCACGGCACCACGATGGACCAGGCCTCGACGCAGCGATGCCGGTATATCCCAACTCTTCTAGCGGAGCCATCTTCGCATGATCTGTGTCGATATCCAGCGGGCCTGGCTTGTTCACCGCGCGCCTCGATCGAGAAACCGTCAGGGAGACGTCTTTGAGAGTGTGCGCGAGATTGGCGGGCTGATCCTCTTGCTGGTGCCGAACTCGTAATAGTTGTTGTAGCTGGCGACGTCTTTGAACGGCGTCATCTTTTCGCTGGTGCTGAGAGGGCTCTTGACGATGCCGTCCAGGCTTAGCGCCCGCCTGCGCGCGGTCCGCGAAGAAACGCAGCGCCTGCGCATCAAGTGCAAGCCGGCTAGAAACCGTCCGAGCGGTTGAGATAAGCGTACTTCGGCGTGACGTCGGAGTAGCGGAGGTCGGGTGCGCGTTTGATCAGCATATTATTACATAGACGTAATGACGCAGGCCGCCGGATTCATTCCCGCAGCCCTGCCTCTATTTTGAGTCCCAGCCGCACCCGACTCGACTTGCATCGCCCCGGGCCCGCCGGCGTAATACAGGACGATCACCTCGCCGTTGGGCAAAGTTTCGGCGAAAGGCAGGCTACGAAACTCCACAACGCCATATCGGCGAGCATTTCGCCGGTGGACACCGGTTTCCCGCTGCGGACGCGGCTTTCCCAGATGACGATTTCCGATTCCGGCGGAAACGGCGCGATCGCTGCCGACATCGCGCCATGCGCGCGCGGATCGAGCGCGATCCGAAGCGGTCGACCCAGGCCAGCACAACCCGCCATCCGGCAAGAATGCGCCGGACGCGAGGGCTGATCGGCAAAACCCAGGTCTTCGGGCGCACGTCCAGGTTCGGCCTTCGTCGCGGCTCAAGCGGCGCTGAACGTTGAGATACCGGTTGGCGGGCTTGTCGTAAGTCCAGGTGAAGCTGGCGGAAGTGTTGCCGTCTGGAGCCGCGCCGTGCGCTGATCCCAGTTGAAAATTCGGCCTGACGGATCCTGGCACACGGTGACAGGCTGGGTCCACGTTTGGCCCAGAGTCATCGGAATACGGGTAAACCACTTTCTGAAACCACTGCGAGCGGTCGAGAAAGTCCTTATTGCTCTCGATGCTCAGGGCCAGGCGGTCCGCTGGCTAGGCGCAGCAGCGGGCTGGTGATGCTGGGCGGCTAGACGTCTGTCCGGCGATGGGCACTCGGCCGCCATCCCAGGTTTGGCCCTGATCGCGCGAATCGCCAGCAGGATCGCCATGGGCAGGCAGCCTTCCGTCTCCTCGTTGAAACAAAGGCTGGCCAGGATAAAGCTTCTCGATCCACCCATTGGCTGATGCGATCAGATGATCCGGAGCGATGAGCGTTGTATGCAGCACCCACAGAGAGCCGCGCACGCCATTCAACGCAGTTTCGAAAGGCAGCCCGGCGGATCGCTCCACGTTTCGCCAAAATCCGTAGAGCGGCGCAGCTCGATCGTCAGAGTCTTCATCGACTTTGCTTCTTCCCAACGCGATAAGCAGCGAGCCAGCGCGCTATCCGGCAAACAAGTCACGCTAGGAAACGCGGAGACAGCGCGATTGCCGCCGGCGCGCGCAGGGATCTCACGATGCCGCGTGAGACGGTGCGCATCAGCCGATGCCCAGCTGACTCGTGCATCGTTGGGGAAAATGCGCGTCGAGATCCGCCGGACGAGTGTGGACGTGGGTCGAGATACGCAGGCGCTCCGCGCCCGAGAGCGCAGATGTTCCCGCTTGCGCGCGAGTGCGTAAAGAGGCTTCGGTGTCGATGCCTTTAAATTGGAAGCTCACCATACCGGCGTAGCAGGCGATCATCGGCGGGAGTCAGCGCTCCAATTTGCGGGAACTTGGCCACGCGTTCGCGCAACGCCACGACGGCAGCTGGTGGATGCGGCTGTAGACGCGGTCCGGCCCGATCTGCTTTCAGAAACGCAACGCAGCCATGTGGCCTTCGAAGATGGCGCGGTTGTTAGTACCCACCATCATGAAGCGCGCCGCCTTCAAGTCGTACTTGTCCCAATTGAACGTCGCCGGTGTGCACCGAGTGTTTTCTCAGATGTGCTCTTCGCGGATATAAAGCAGACCGCATGCCACTGCTTTGCGACGTGAACATCCATTTGTGCCGGAGCATGCCGGCGAAGAAGTCTGCGGCCCAGCTCGTTGCCGGGTTGACCCGGCACCTGTCCCGTTCATATGCGCGCCATCGATCCAGCGTCCGGACGCCTTTGGCGCGTGCGGCCGCGCAAATTTGCTGAATCGGCGCTACACGCAGGCCGGTCGTCGTGGTGGCCGCCGCTGCGAAACCGGTAACGCGCGTGCGCGGGCCAGTGGCGGAAATCACGCGATCGGCAATCTCGAAAGCAGGTCGCTCGACGGCGGAGATCAGGAATTTCACGCTCTCGCGCCTGCACGCCCCGAAACGGGCCTCGCTTTTGCAGCCAGGGAAACGATGCCGCCAGGATGCGCCCTGATCCAGCGATGAGCACTTCAACGTCGCCGGCTTTGGGGATCGAGAGTCTCTTGGCAGCTGGTTGTTCCATGCCTTCGGTGGTATTTCGCGGGCGCGCAGATAAATCTTTCTTGCGGCCGACGAAATCGGCCCAGTTCCTGGCGCCACTCGTCAGAAGGGCTCCCCGCCCCAACGCGGCGAGGCCATCGCTGGTGAGGCCTTCAGAGTCGAAGCGGGTCCCGCGTGAGGTAAGTTGAAGAGTTGCGGCGAGCGCAGGCTTGGCGAGCCACCACCCAAGCTGCCGACGTTCAGGGGAACGCGCCCTTCGAGGCGGCGGCAAGCTGCTCGCGGCGCGGCTACTCAGCGCAGTGGGCATCCCGGATCGCGCGCCGAAGGCTTCTCGTCGGGCGACAGCCGCGCCGCCATCGAAGGTCGCAAGCCATCCAGCGCCTTCAGCCGCCTGTGACGATGAACGTCCCCATGACCTCGGATCGTCCGCAAGCAGCATCATCACGACCATGATCGGGACGGCGATCATTCGCCGTTGAGGACGGCGCGCCAGAACAGCGCCTTGATGGGATCGATCGGGTGAAGTCGAGCGCAGCACGCCGCCCAGCGTCGCGAGCGCAATGGTCGCGTGGGGCTCCGCGACGCCTCGAGGAGCTTCAGGTCGAGGCCGCTCTTCCACTCGAACGTCTCGGCGACCGCGTACGCCGCCGAGCCGGCAAGCCACCGGCACCGCGAGGCGATCCCGCACACGGTGCCGATACGATGCTGACTTCCAAGGCTGAACAAGGAGGAGACGGCCCGGTCCCCGCCACGGCGGAGCGGCCGGGCCCTTCCGCCCCGCCTGCGGTCGCGGACGTTTACAGTGCCGGCGATCCTGCCGCGTGCAGCGTGGTCGCGGCCGTTGCTGATGATGATGAACAGGGCGATGAGGTTCGGAGAATCCCATCCCGACGCTAGGTGTCGATCACCAGTTCGATGATGAAGGTGCTCGCGTGATGCACCCTCGGCGCTTTCGCGCCAAGCGCGAGCGCCTCCGGGCTCGGCGTTGACTCCGACCTCCTGCGCCGCCACTTGGCCTGCAGAAGAACAGGTACGGACTGATCCAGCGGTTCCGGAACACGGCGACGACTGACGGTCAGCGTCTGCGCCGTCAGCGGACGCAACGCGCAGCCAGAGGAGGCCGAACGAGCACCTCGCTGCCACGGGCGCGGCGACGGCGAGGACCATACCGCGACGTACGCAGTGCAGCGCGAGGCGTCAGCCACTTGAGGTAGCCGGACGTAGCGCCGATGCGGGCAGGAATACACCGCAGCAGCAACGAAACGACGCCGAACACGATGCCGCGTGGCCGTGCTGCCGGGCCACCGACGACCAGCTGCAGCGCTTCCGACCCATCGCCGCGATGTCGGCGGCGACGCGTTGAGCGTGTTGGCGACGACCGACGCCCGGCCACGACCGCGTAGAGCAGATCAGCCGCGGGAAAGTGCGCCGGCGGATGTTCGACGCGAGCCCGTGTCCCGTGACGCGGCCCCATCCTCGGCGCTGACCATCTGGATGCCCACCATCGGCGGGCAGGTGAAAGCACGACGGTCCAGCCGAGCTGGTAGGCCGTGAATCTGCGCTCCCGCCTGCGAATGGGTCGCGATGCCGCTGGGGGTCGTCGTCGGCGGCGCCGGTGATGAGGCCCGGGCCCGAGCTTGCGATGCCAGCCGCGCATCGTTGCACGCCGCAGAGCGCCTCAGCGCGCGCCAAGGGCGTCACGCCGCGGCAAGCGGCAACGCCAGCGCGCTGCAGCGCGTCGCCGGCGCGCGCGCGTTCTGGACGAACGCGACGAGCGTCGACGCGTTGCCCGCTCCGGCAGGCACGCGGAAGCGTGAAGTGACCACTTCACATCGCCGTTCGCGTCCAGCGCCGGGCCCGCGCGGAACAGCCGCACGACGTGGTCGTGCACCAGGCGCACGCCGGCGTTCTCCCCCGCCTTGACGTCCGACGCGAGCCCGTCGTCGGCCAGCGCGACATAGAGGACGGCGCCTTGCGGTCGGCGACGGCAGATGGCACCCGCGCGGCGCCTTGACCGCGATCGGTCCGCGCTCCCGGCAGAGCTTCGAGCGTTATCTCGGCGCGCGCCGGCTTCGCGCCAACGCGCAGCCAACGCGGGCCGCACTGCGCCGCTCTGCCATTGCGGGAAATCGCGCCCCTGCACCAGAACCTGCGGCGTATGAGACGAAGCGCGCGCGATTCGCACGCATTCCCTCGTATTGCCGTTCGGTATAGGACGGTGCGGCAAAGCGATCCTTCCAGCCCAGGCGGTCCCAATAGTCGACGTGAAACGCGAGCGCAATCCCCGCGCCTGCGGCACCGTCTTTGGCGAACGTGGAAGACAGCCACTCGTCAGGCCGGCGGGCAGCTGCTGCACCCTTCCGACGTGATAGAGCTCGACCAGGGGCGTGGTTTGGGGACCGCTTCGGGCGCTGCATGCCGCGCCGTGCACGAGCGCAGCTGACCAGTCCCGCGAGGACGAATGCGACGGCCATGCCATTGGTCAATTGGATGGCGGGGGCGGTAACGAAAGACATGGCAGCGCTCCAGGTCGATCCGGCGGTCCATCAGCGCCGCCGGCGGGGATTCCGCCTCGGCGGATGGGCGCCCGCGGCTGACATTGGTCGACGCGGCGCGATCCACCTTACACTGGCGCGCCGAATCGAGGCGCTTGTGCTAGCATCGCCGAAGCTCGGGACGGGCGCCAGCACCGCGACGGATCACGAGCATGCACTTCATTATCCGCGACTCACCGAACGGGGACAGCATGGGGATCATGGGCTTCATTTGGACCATCATCGTCGGCTTGATCGTCGGTGCCATTGCGCGCTGGATCATGCCGGGCGTGCAGAGCATGGGCTGGATCATGACGAGCATCCTCGGCATCGTGGGCTCGATCGTCGGCGGCTTTGTGAGCAGCCTGATCTGGAAATCGCCCGACGGCAAGTTCCATCCGGCCGGCTGGATCCTGTCGATCCTCAGGTGCCCTCGTCGTGCTGTGGGCCTACATGCAGTTCGTCAACAAATAGGCTCCGCCGACCAGGCGTAGAAATGCCCGCGCCGAGGCCTCCGTGGGCGATCTGATCCAACTCATCGTGTCCGGCATCGCGACCGGCGCGATCTACGCCCTCGCCGCGCTCGGCTTCACGTTGTTGTGGCAGGCCGCCGGCGTCATCAACTTCGCGCAGGGCGAGTTCGTGATGCTCCCCGCCTTCGCGATGCTGCTCTTCGTCGCGGTCGGCGCGCCGCTCTGGCTCGCGTTTCTGCTCGCGTGCGCGGCGGCAATGCTGGTGCTGGGATGGGGTTTCAAGCGCGTGGTCGTCGATCCGCTGATCCGTCACGGCGTCATTCCCCTGGTGATCGCCACGCTCGGCCTGTCGATCGGACTCAAATCCGCGCTGAAGGCCGGCTACAGCGCCGAAGCGCACCCGTTCACGAGCCCGTTTCCCGCAGGCCAGTTCGCGCTCGCGGGCGTCAACATTTCGTACGCGGACGTCGGGACGCTGCTGATGGCGGGGGCGATCGTCATCGGATTGCAGTCGTTTCTCAACAAGACGATCACCGGCCGCGCGATGCAGGCGGTCGCGCAGAACACCGATGCCGCGCGGGTGCTCGGCATCAACGTCAATCGGATGGTCCTCTACACGTTCCTCATCAACGCGGTGCTGGCGGTCGTCGCGGCGCTGCTGGTCACTCCCACCTATCTCGCGAAATTCGACATGGGCGATTCGATCGGGCAGAAGGCCTTCTTCGCCGCGATCATCGGCGGGTTCAACCAGACGCGCGGCGCGCTGCTGGGCGGCGTGTTGATCGGCGTGCTCGGAGAACGTCGTCGGATATTACGTGTCGCCGGCCTACAAGGAAGGCGTCGCGCTGATGCTGTTCCTGGTCGTCATCCTGTTCCGTCCCGAGGCCTGCTCGGCAAGGCGGAGGAGCGCAAGGTATGAGGCGATCAGTCGAAGCCGCAGTCACGCCGTCGCGCTTCGTCGCCGCGCTCGTCGCGATCGCCGTGCTGCCGAATTTCCTCAAGAGCTACGGCGTCTACCTGATGACGCTGTTCTGCGTCTACCTGATGGCGACGATGGGCCTCAACCTGACGGTCGGTTACGCCGGGGCAGATGTCGCTCGGCCATGCGGCCTTTTTCGGCATCGGCGCCTATCACGCTGCGATCCTGTTGAAGCTCGGCTGGCCGATCCTCGCCGTGCTGCCGGTCGCGGCGCGTCGCCTGCTTCATCGTGGGCCTGGCGCTGGGCTTTCCGGCGTTGCGCGTGCAGCACCACTACCTGGCGTTCGCCACGCTCGGCTTCAACGTGCTCGTCTACCTCGTGATGCGCAACGAAGAGAAGGTGACGGGCGGCACGTTCGGCATTTCGGGCATCCCGCGGCCGTCGTTGCTTCGGTTACTCGCTCGACGGCTCGCTTGCGTTCTTCTACTTCACCTTCGTCGTCGGTGCTCATCCTCGGCCTCGTCCTGTGGTGGCTGCTGCGATCGCCCTGGGGCCGCGCGTTCGCCGCGCTGCGCGACAACCCGATCCGCGCGGAGAGCCTCGGCATCAACATCACCGCGTACACGCTGCTCGCCTTCGCGATCGGCGCCGCGTGCGCGGGAATCGGCGGCGTCTATTTCGCGGCGCTCGTGCAGTTCATCGAGCCCGCGCCGTTCCACGTGTCCGCGTCGCTCACGATGCTGCTCGCGATCATCGTCGGCGGCTCCGGCCGGTTCTTCGGTCCGGTCCTCGGCACCGTCGTCGTCGTGCTGCTGCCGGAGTGGCTGCGCTTCATGCAGAACTGGTATCTCGCGGTGTTCGGCTTTGCGGTCGTGGCGCTGATGATCTGGCTCCCTGGCGGGCTGCTGTCGATTCCCGACCGCTTCGCAAGGCAGCGGACGAAATGACGACCAGCCGCCAAATTTCTCGAAGTGAAAGGACATGCGCAAGGCCTACGGCGCCATCAAGGCCGTCGACGGCGTCACGATGTCGGTGGCCCCCGGCGAGATCGTCGGCGTGATCGGACCCAACGGATCGGGCAAGACGACGCTTTTCAACAGCATCCTGGGCCAGATCAGGCCGACGTCCGGGCGCGGTCGAGTTCTGCGGCGAAGACGTCACCGGCATGTCGCCGCTCGAGCTGTCGCGCCGCGGCGTCGGACGCACCTTCCAGACGCTGCAGGTCTTCGGCAAGCTTTCGGTGCGCGACAACCTGATCGTCGCCGCGCAGGAGTTCAAGGGCTCGCTGCCCTCCGCCGCTGCTGGCGAAAGCCCGATGCCGGCCTCGGGCACCACGCCGACGAGATGATCGAGCTCTTCCGGCTGAAGCACGTCGCGGACGCGCTCGCCGGAACGCTGTCCTATGGTCAGCAAAAGCTCATCGACATCGCGATGGCGTTCATGGCTGCGCCGCGGCTCGTGCTGCTCGACGAGCCCTGCGCCGGCGTCAATCCCAGCCTCGTCGACCAGCTGCGCGATCTGCTCATCCAGTTGAACAAGACGCAGGGCGGCAGCTTCGTCGTCATCGAGCACAACATGGATTTCGTCGATGAAGCTCTGCCCGCACGTGATCTGCATGGTCGAGGGCAAGGTGCTGGCCGAGGGGCCGCCCGCCGAAGTGCAGGCGAACCGGCAGGTGCTGGAAGCCTACCTCGGGAATTGACCATGGGCGAACGCGATCATCGAGTTCGACAAGGTCGTCGCCGGGTATTCGCCGAGCCTCACGATCCTGAACGAGACCACGCTCGATGCGCGCAAGGGCGAGATCACGCTGCTCATCGGACCGAACGGCGCAGGCAAGTCGACGGTCCTGAAAACGCTGTTCGGGATGCTGGTGCCGCGCTCGGGCGAAGTACGCTTCGAGGGAAATGCATCAACGGCAAGGCGCCGCGCGAGCTCCTCGCCGACGGCATCGCGTTCGTGCCGCAGGGGCGCAACCTGTTCGGCTCGCTTTCGGTGCGACACAATCTCGAGCTCGGCGGGATCACGCTGCCGCGCGCCGAGCTCCCGGCCGGATCGAGGAGGCGCTCGCTCGCTTTCCCACGGATCCGCGAGCGCATCGACAATCAGGCGTCGACGATGTCCGGCGGCGAGCAGAAGCAGCTCGAGATCGGCCGCGCGCTGCTCCTGCGGCCGCGGGTGCTCCTGATCGACGAGCCGTCGATCGGCCTGTCGCCGAAGCTCGTCCAGGACGTGATGACGCTTGCTGCGCGCGCTCGCCGACGCCGGCACGACCGTGCTCATGGTCGAGCAGAACGTGCGCACCGCCCTCAAGTACGCGAACCGGGCGCTCGTGCTCGAGATGGGGCGGCTCGCGCTCGACCGGCCCGCGTCGGAATTGCTGCACGACCCCAATCTCAACCGGCTCTTCCTCGGCGGCCATGCGCCGGCCGCCACGAATCGACGAATGCCTGATCGCCCAAGCGCACGCGATGACGAACACGGTGACGCCGTGAACGAGGCTTTTATCTGCGATGCCGTCCGCACGCCGATCGGGCGCTACGGCGGTGCATTGGCCACGGTACGCACCGACGATCTGGGTGCGGTGCCGATTCGCGCGCTGATCGAGCGCAACCCCGCCGTCGACTGGAGCGCGGTCGATGACGTCGTGTACGGCTGCGCCAACCAGGCCGGCGAGGACAACCGCAACGTGGGCCGCATGGCGCTGCTGCTCGCCGGCCTGCCGACCGAAGTGCCGGGAACGACCGTCAATCGCCTGTGCGGCTCGAGCCTCGACGCGGTCGCCATCGCCGCGCGGGCGATCAAATGCGGCGAGATGTCGCTGGTGATCGCCGGCGGCGTCGAGAGCATGTCGCGTGCGCCGTTCGTCATCGCGAAAGCCGATTCGGCATTCTCGCGCGCGGCAAAGATCGAAGATACGACGATCGGGTGGCGCTTCGTCAATCCGGCGATGAAAGCGAAGTACGGCATCGACAGCATGCCCGAGACCGCCGAGAACGTCGCCGTCGAATTCGGCGTCGGCCGCGCCGATCAGGACGCGTTTGCGCTGCGGAGCCAGGCGCGCGCCGCCGCCGCGATTGCCGCCGGACGGCTCGCCGCCGAGATCGTCCCGGTGACCCTCGCCGCGAAGAAGGGCGAACCGGTGGTCGTCACGCGCGACGAGCATCCGCGCGAGACGACGCTGGAAGCGCTCGCGAAGCTCAAGGGAATCGTGCGCCCGGACGGCACCGTCACCGCCGGCAACGCGTCCGGCGTCAACGACGGCAGCTGTGCGACGATTCTGGCCTCCGCGGAGGCCGCGCGGCGCCATGGGCTCACGCCGAAGGCACGCGTGGTGGCCGCTGCCGTCGCCGGCGTTGCGCCGCGCATCATGGGCTTCGGACCGGCGCCCGCGATGCGCAAGGTGCTGGCGCTCGCCAGGCTGACGCTGGCCGACATGGACGTCATCGAGCTCAATGAAGCGTTCGCGGCGCAGGCGCTCGCCGTGACGCGCGACCATGGGCTGGCCGACGACGACCCGCGGGTGAACCCCAATGGCGGCGCGATCGCGCTCGGGACATCCGCTCGGGGCGAGCGGCGCGCGGCTCGTCACCACGGCGCTCCATCAATTGCGTCGCGAGGGCGGCCGTTATGCGATGTGCACGATGTGCATCGGCGTCGGCCAGGGCATCGCCCTGATCATCGAGCGCGTTTAGGTACTGCTGCGCCGCAGGCGCGGATCAGCCCGAACCGACCACGTCGGGAGGGCCGAGGATCTGTTCGCGCAGCTCCCGGTATCGCGGCAGCTGCGGCGGATAGACGCAGATGTACTTGACCTGCGCAGCGTGCAGGCAGCGCTGCTTGATGACCTCGAGCTTCTGGTCGCGCGGATTGACGACGGCGTCGGCGTTCCTTGGTGTCGATGATCGCCAGAATCGTCATGTCGCGGTCGCACAGCAGAAAGCCGACCTGCTGATCCGCGATCTTGCGAAAGGCGCGAAGCCGTTCCATTCCCTGCGGGCCGATCTTCACCTGCAGCACATCCGAGAGGCGCACGCGCGCGAAGATCTCCTGCCGCGGAAACGCCGCCCGGAGGAAGCATGTAGACGACGCTCTCGGCCTTGCTCAGGAAGCGCGGCCGCAGCAGGTAGAGGCCGGGCGTTTCGGCCGACGAAAGAAAGCGCGTGGTCTCGCCTTCGGTCCACTGGCGACGCGGTGTTGGCGGAACTCCGCCTGGCACTCGCGCTTGCCAACTCTGTTCCGGCGCGTGAGCAAGCCGTAGGCGATGGCGATCGACGAGAGCGCCAATTGCTATCGCAAACGGATATGCGGGAGGCCATGGGCGCCAGGTCAAAAGCATTTTCCGAGGCGCGCTTGTAGTCCAAGGCGGATTGGGGCGCATTCGGCCGGCGCCGGGGCCGGGTCGACTTCGCAGGTAAAATCGCTGCATGGCACACGCTCGAGGATCCGGACGTGGTGCGGTCGCCGCTTCTGCTTCGCGGCGTGCGGGGGTTGCGCCGCAGCGGCCCGACGCCGCCGAGCCGCCGCTTTCGCTGTGGGCGGCTCTACGCTGCGGCGATGGCACCGAATGTCTACGGCGTGCAGGCTGGTCTGGGCGCCACCGCAGCAAAACGAAATGCTCGACGCGCTACGACCTCGGCCTATCGCCTCACGGGGCAAGTCGCGCGCTGGGTCGCGCGAGCGACAACGACGCGCAGCACCATTCGCTGTATCGACGGCAGCGTCATGGCGGAGCTGCCGCTATTGGCTGGCTCGCCCGGATGCCGATGCGACCGTTCGTCGAAGGCGGACTTCGGGCTTCGACCTCCTTGTCGAATCGTGCGCATTGCCGAGCCAGAACATGACCACGGCCTTCGATTTCGGCTCGCAGGCCGCCGTGGGCTCAGACCTTCGGCGACAACGGACGCTACGAACTTCGCCGCATTGATCCACCACGCGTCGAATGCGCGGCATCAAGCAGCCGAACGACGGGTTGACCTACGTGCGGGATTCGCTTTCGCGTCGCCGCTGCCATAAGGGGCGGATGCACGCCTAGCACGACGCAGCGCCGCACAGAGCGCGCCAAAGACAAAGCCCCGCCGAAGCGGGGCTTTGCACTGACAGGCGGACTAAGAGTCGCGAGATGAGCGCAACCGCCTGACCCGCGCGACTTGTTACATGTCCATGTCGCCCATGCCACCCATGCCGCCCATGCCGCCGCCGCCACCGCCGCCCATCGCCCTTTTCGTCCTTCGGCAGCTCGGCGACCATCGCCTCGGTCGTGAGCAGCAGCGACGCGACCGACGCCGCGTTCTGCAGCGCGAAGCGCGCGACCTTCGTCGGATCGACGCACGCCCATCTCGACGAGATCGCCGTACTCCGCCGGTCTGCGGCGTTGAAGCCGAAGTTGCCCTTGCCTTCGACGACCTTGTTGACGCACGACGCTCGGCTCGTCGCCGGCATTGGCGACGATCTGGCGCAGCGGCTCTTCGAGCGCGCGCAGCACGATCTTGATGCCGGCGTCCTGGTCGCGAGTTGTCGCCCTTGAGGCCCTTGACGTTGGCGCGCGCGCGCAGGTAGGCGACGCCGCCGCCGGCGACGATGCCTTCCTCGACGGCCGCGCGGGTCGCGTGCAGCGCGTCCTCGACACGCGCCTTCTTCTCCTTCATCTCGACTTCGGTCGCGGCGCCGACCTTGATCACCGCCACGCCGCCGGCGAGCTTGGCCACGCGCTCCTGCAGCTTTTCCTTGTCGTAGTCGGACGTCGCGTCGTCGATCTGCTTGCGCACGTTCTTGACGCGCGCTTCGATCGACGGCTTTTCGCCGGCGCCGTCGATGATCGTCGTGTCTTCCTTGCCCACTTCGATCTTCTTCGCGCGGCCCAGGTCCTTCAGCGTCGCGTTCTCGAGCTTCAGGCCCAGCTCTTCCGCGATCACCGTGCCGCCGGTGAGGATCGCGATGTCTTCCAGCATTGCCTTGCGACGGTCGCCGAAGCCCGGCGCCTTGACGGCGGTCGTCTTCAGGATGCCGCGGATGTTGTTGACGACGAGCGTCGCCAGCGCTTCGCCGTCGACGTCCTCGGCGATGATCGAGCAGCGGCTTGCCCGACTTCGCGACCTGCTCGAGCAGCGGCAGCAGGTCGCGGATGTTGCTGATCTTCTTGTCGTGCAGCAGGATGTACGGATCCTCGAGCAGCGCGACCTGCTTGTCCGGATTGTTGATGAAGTACGGCGAGATGTAGCCGCGGTCGAACTGCATGCCTTCGACGAGGTCGAGCTCGTTCTCGAGGCCCTTGCCGTCTTCGACGGTGATCACGCCTTCCTTGCCGACCTTGTCCATCGCCTCGGCGATCGTCTTGCCGATCGCCTCGTCGGCGTTGGCCGAGATCGCGCCGACCTGCGCGATTTCCTTGCTGGTCGTGCACGGCTTGCTGATCTTCTTGAGCTCGTCGACGACGGCGATGACCGCCTTGTCGATGCCGCGCTTCAGATCCATCGGGTTCATGCCGGCGGCGACGTACTTGAAGCCTTCGCTGCAGATCGACTGCGCGAGCACCGTGGCCGTCGTCGTGCCGTCACCGGCGACGTCCGACGTCTTGGACGCGACTTCCTTCACCATCTGCGCGCCCATGTTCTCGAACTTGTCCTTGAGCTCGATTTCCTTCGCGACCGACACACCGTCCTTGGTGATCGTCGGCGCGCCGAAGCTGCGCTCGAGCACGACGTTGCGGCCCTTGGGGCCGAGCGTGACCTTGACCGCGTTGGCCAGGATGTTCACGCCGACCATCATCTTGTTGCGTACGCCTTCGCCGAAGCGGACGTCTTTGGCTGCCATATTGGTTCTCCTGAATTGCTTGTGCTGGGGGACGGGAGGATCAGTCGACGATGCCGATGATGTCGTCTTCGCGCATGTGCAGCAGATCCTGCCCGTCCAGCTTGAATTCCTGGCCCGAGTACTTGCCGAACAGCACCTTGTTGCCGGGCTTGACGCCCATCGGGATGCAGCTTGCCGTTCGTCGTCGGTCTTGCCGGGGCCGCAGTAGACGACTTCGCCTTGCGACGGCTTTTCGGCGGCGGTGTCGGGGATCACGATGCCACCGGCGGTCTTCCTCTCTTCTTCGAGGCGTTTGACGATCACGCGATCGTGCAGGACGAATCTTCATGGTAAGCGCCTACTCCTATGAGAAGTTCATTACAAAACCAGAGACTTGTGATTGGCTCTGGCGGCTTGGCTCCGGGTCATCGTTCAGCGTGATCGTGTTGTTAGCACTCACCGCCAGCGAGTGCCAATAATACGGACGAAGCACGGCGAAAGCAACCCTGCCCCGCAGAAATGCGCAGACCGACCTCGACCCTGAGCAGCCGATCCGTGCGTGCTAACGTACCGCTACCCCCATTTCGCCGAGGGCTAACCATGGCCGATCCCGTTAGCGGCTCCGACTCTTCCGGCTTCGCGGTTCCAGTTCGCAGCCCGGGGGCCTCGCGAAGTCGTTGCCGCCGGGCAACGGGGCTTACCTGGTGGACCGAAGGCTGGCGGCTCTTCGCTGCCATCCCCGTGGTTGTGGATCGGGATCGTCGTAGTCTTCGTCGGTGATCCTCGCGTCGCTGCTGCCAGCATCCGCTTCCTTGGCGGTCTGCGCCGACAACCGTCCTCTCTCCAGTTCTCGCTGCGGAATCACTGGCGGATGCGGCTCAGGATCGACGGCGGCAGCCATCTGCCAGCGCTTCAGCGGGTTCTCCGACCGGCTCATGCCCGCTCGTCGTCGTCGGCCTCCTCTACCTCGTCGGAACCGCTGGCGATCGCGCGGTCTTCGGTGCGCTGCTGATCGGAGTCGTCTGGCGTGAGCGCGGCTCAGTGCGCTCATGTCCGAACGACGCTTCCAGGGTGGCTGGGCACGATCGCTACTCTGGACTCGGAGCCGTGATCGCCGTGCTGGTGGCAGCGCTCGACCGCGCTGCCGTTGATGATGGCGTGCTGGCTCTGCGCCGGCGCTCGTGATGCTGCAGGACGACGAGCCTGTGGCCGCGATGAAGACGAGCTTCTTCGCCTGCCTCGCGAATGTCATGCCGATGCTTGATCTACAGCATCGATCGGGTTGTGCTGACGCGATCGTCGGCGACGATTCCCTATCTTCCTCGGCTGGCTCGTGCTCGGCCCGGTATTCGCCGCCAGCGTCTACGCAAGCTACTAGGACATCTTCGGCGCGCCACGCCGTGATAGGCGCAGGACTGCGCCTGGGATCGGCTCTAGTGTGCTTGCTCCCAGTTCAGCCTACGCCGATCATCGACCACCAGCGGCACGGAAAGCGTGGCGACGCCGGTCATTCGAAGCGGAAGCTCTGCTCGCACGCGCGCGACTCGGGCCTGGAACTTCGAGCACCAGCTCGTCGTGAACCTGCAGCACGAGCTGCGTCGCGAGCCCTTCCGGCTCGAATCCAGTCGCGCACGCGCGATCATCGCGAAGCTTGACGAGATCCGCGCGCCGTGCCCTGCATCGGCGCGTTGATCGCAGCGCGCTCGGCGCCCGCGCGCCGCGGCCCGCCCGCCGCGTTGATGTCGGACAGCCATAGACGCCGCGGCCGAACACCGTCTCGACGTAGCCGTGCTCGCGCGCGAACTCGCGCGTCTGCCGCATGTACGCAGCGACGCCCGGATAGCGCTGGAAATATCTGCTCGATGAACTGCTGCGCGCGCGCTGCGCTCGATGCCGAGTTGCTGCGCGAGTCCGAACGCACTCATCCCGTAGATCAGTCCGAAGTTGACGGCCTTGATGTAACGGCGCTGATCGGTCGTCACGTCCGACGAGCGGCACGCCGAAGATGTCGGCGGCGGTCGCGCGGTGGATGTCGGCGCCTTCGTGGAACGCCCTGACGAGCGCCGGATCGCACGGACAAGTGCGCCATGATCCGCAGCTCGATCTGCGAATAGTCGGCGGAGACGATCACGCGTCCGGCGGCGCGATGAACGCCTCGCGTATGCGCCGGCCCTCGGCCGTGCGCACCGGAATGTTCTGCAGGTTGGGATCCAGTCGACGCGAGCCGTCCGGTGACCGCCGTCGCCTGGCTGAACGTCGTATGCACGCGGCCCGGTGCGCGCGATTGACCATCAGCGGCAGCTTGTCGGTGTACGTCGATTTGAGCTTCGACAGCGCGCGGTGCTCGAGGAGCACCTTCGGCAGCGGATAGTCGGCGGCGAGCTCGGTCAGCACGTCCTCGTCGGTCGACGGCTGCCCGGTCGCGGTCTTGCGCACCGTCGGCAGCTTCATCTTGCTCGAACAGGATCTCGCCGAGCTGCTTCGGCGAGCGCGAGGTTGAACGGCTGGCCCGCGAGCTCGATACGCCTCGCTGCTCCAGCGCCATCACCTTCCCGCCGAGCTCGCGGCTCTGCGCGGCGAAGCAGCGCCGCGTCGAGCATCACGCCGTCGCGCTCCATCTCGAAGAGCACTTCGCGCACCGGCATTTCGATCGCCGCATAGACGTGGTCGAGCTTCGGGATCGGCGGCGATGCGCGGATGCAGATAGCGATGGAGCTGCAGCGTGATGTCGGCGTCCTCGGCCGAATAGCGCGGTCGCGTCGTCGATGCTCGACCTGGTCGAAGCTCGATCTGCTTCGCGCCCTTGCCGGCGACCTCGGCGTAGGCTGATCGTCTTGACGTTGAGATGGCGCCACGCGAGGCTGTCCATGTCGTGCGGCCGGTGCGCCTCGAGCACGTAGGACTGCAAGCAGCGTGTCGTGCGCGACGCCGTCGAGCACCAGTCCCGTGGTTCGCGAGCACGTGCTGGTCGTACTCGACGTTCTGGCCGAGCTTTTTGCGCGTCGCGGATCCGCGAACCACGGCGCGAGGCGCGCGAGCGTCGCGTCGAGCGGCAGCTGGTCGGCCGCGCCGGGATAGCGGTGCGCGAGCGGGATGTAGCACGCGACGCCGGGCTCGATCGCGAACGACAGCCCGACGATCTTCGCCTGCATCGGGTCGATGCTCGTCGTCTCGGTGTCGAAGCAGACGAGCTCGGCGCGCTCGATCGCCTGCGATCCAGCGCTCGAGCGCGGCCTGCGTCGAGCACGGTTTCGTAGTGGCGCGGCACCGGGGCGGCGCGATCGCCGGCGACGCGACGCGTCGCGCGCGCCGGCGTCGGCGAAGTGTCCGCGTGTCCTGGCGCGCGACGCGCGATCGGCGATCTTCGCGCGCGGCGTCGCGTTGCCGGCGTCGCCGGTCCGGATCGTCGCGTCAGCCAGCTCTTGAATCCGAAGCGCTCGTACATCGCCTTCGCATCTTGCCGGCATCGCGCGCGCCCGATCACGAGATCGGCGGCGCGCACTGGCAGCGCGCAGTCGGTCTTGACGGTGAGCAGGCGCTGCGCCTGCGGCAGCCAGTCGAGCGTCGCGCGCAGGTTCTCGCCGACGACGCCGGAATTTCGTTCGCGTGCGCGATGACGTCGTCGAGCGTGCCGTATTGCGCGAGCCACTTCGCCGCGGTCTTCGGTCCGACCTTCGGCACGCCGGGCACGTTGTCGACGGCGTCGCCGGTCAGCGTGAGGAGGTCGAGCACCTGGTCGGCGCGCACGCCGAATTTCGCGAGCACGCCCGCCTCGTCGAGCGTCTCGTTGCTCATCGTGTTGACGAGCTTGATGCCGGGCCGCACGAGCTGCGCGAGATCCTTGTCGCCGGTCGAGATCACGCAGTCGATGCCGTCGCGCGACCGCCTGCGCGCGCCAGCGTGCCGATCACGTCGTCGGCCTCGACGCCGTCGATCATCAGCAGCGGCCAGCCGTTCGCGCGGACGAGCTCGTGCAGCGGCTCGATCTGCCGCGACGAGATCGTCCGGCATCGGCGGGCGCTGTCGCCTTGTATTGCGGGATACCAGTCGTCGCGGAACGTCTTTCCCGGCGCGTCGAAGACGACGGCGAAGTAGTCGGGCTTCTCGTCTTCGGCTATCCTGCGCAGCATCGACAGCGACGCCGCGCAGCGCGCCCGTCGGCTCGCCGTCGCGACGTGCGCAGGTCGGGCAGCGCGTGAAATGCGCGATACAGGTACGACGAACCATCCACCAGAACGAGCGTAGGCATGTATCAGACCACCAAGATCCCGGAGCTCATCGATCCGCAGGCGACGTACACGACCAACGGGCAGGAGGCCTGGCGGGTGCTGGGAATTATGGCAGAGTTCGCCGCGGCGACCGAGACGGTTGCGCGGCGTGCGGCCCGCGGTGTCGATGTTCGGCAGCGCGCGCATCAAGCCAGGTCATCCGTATTACGCGAAGGCCGAGCGGATCGCGCGGCTGCTGTCCGACGCGGGCTTCGCCGTGATCTCCGGCGGCGGTCCCGGGCTTGATGGAAGCGGCGAATCGCGGCGCGTTCGCCGGCAAGTCGCCCGCGATCGGCCTCAACATCCTGCTGCCGAACGAGAAGGGCGGCAACGAATTCCAGGACGTCGGATTCGACTTCCGCTATTTCTTCGCGCGCAAGATGATGTTCGTGCGCTTCGCGTCCGCGTACGTCGTGCTGCCCGGCGGCTTCGGCACGCTCGACGAGCTGTCCGAGTGCCTGACGCTCGTGCAGACCGGCAAGAGCCGGCGCATTCCGATCATCCTCGTCGGCGGCGAGTTCTGGCGCGGGCCTCGTCGACTGGATGCGCGACAAGCTCGTCGGCGAAGGCATGGCCGAGCGAGGACGATCTCGATCTGATGCAGGTCATCGAGGAACCTGAGGCGATCGTCGAGGCGATCTTCGACTTCTACGAGTCGCGCGGCTTCCAGCCGACGCGCGAGGAGCGCCGAGAAGATGCTGAACCTGTAGCCGCGAGTCGCCGGTCGCAGCGACGTTCGTCCGGCAGCGCCGGTCGGTGCAGCTGCTACAGTCGGCACGGCGAGATGCGCCTGCTAAATCGACGCGCATGACTGTCGCTGCCTGTCGCCGTCGTCGCCGTTCGCGGCTGCCTCGCGGCAGCGCTCGCTTGCGGCCGCCGACGCTCGCGCCGGCGCCTCCGCCGCCGCCATGCCGCCCGAGCTCGAGCCGCTGCCCGAGATTCCCGCCGCCGCCGGGATCGCCGGCGACCCCGAGCTCGAGCCGCAGGTCACCATCACGAAGAAGGAAGGCGAGACCGTCGAGGAAGCGCGGGTCAACGGCCAAGCTGAAGTGGATCAAGGTCACCCCGCGTCACGGCAGGCCCTACTTCCTGATTCCGGACGCCGGCGGGCGACGTTGCGTCCGGCGCGACAGCCTCGATCCGGGCTCAAGGTTCCGCTGTGGCTGCTCTTCGCGTTCTGAGCTGATTCTCCTTTCCCGGAAGTCTCGCCCGAAGCGGCGCGCCGTCGCGCGCCGCGATGCCCGATGTCGGTCTACACGCCCGTCACCGCCGAGGAACTCGATGCCTGGCTCACGCGCTATGCGGTCGGCGGCGCTCGTCCTGCAAGCGCCGATCGCGACGGGCATCGAGAACACGAACTATTTCGTGACGACGACGAAGGGCCGCTACGTGCTGACGCTCTACGAGCGCCTGCCCGCCGAGGAGCTGCCGTTCTACCTCAACCTGATGGCGCATCTCGCGCGCGCCGGCGTCGAATGCCCGGCGCCCGATCCGCGACCGCACCGGCGCGCTGTTCGGCATGCTCAACGGCAAGCCGGCGAGCCTCGTGACGCGCGTCGACGGCGCGCCGATGCCGACGCCCGACGTGGTGCACTGCGCGGCCGTGGGCGCGGCGCTCGGGCGCCTGCATCGTCGCGTCGGCGACGTATCGCCGCGGCTTCACCAACCGCCGCGGCCCGTCGTGGTGGCGGCAGGCGGCGCGCGCCGTGCGTCCCTTCATCGACGCCGGCGCAGAACGAGCTGCTCGGCGTCCGAGCTCAAGTTCCTGACGGGCTTCGCCAAGGTCCGGATGCCGCGCGGCGCGATCCACGGCGATCTCTTCTGCGACAACGTGCTGTTCGTCGGCGACCGCGTGTCGGGCATCATCGATTTCGGCTTTCGCGGCGACGGATTTCCTCGCCTACGATCTCGCGATCACCGTCAACGACTGGTGCATCGACGACGGTCGCGGCGCGGCGCGCTCGTGCCCGAGCTCGTCGACGGCGCTCGCCGGCGCGTACGACGGCGGTGCGTCCGCTGACCGCGGACGAGCGCGCGCAGTGGCCCGCGCTGCTGCGCGCCGCGGCGCTTGCGCTTCTGGCTGTCGCGGCTCTACGACCTTCACCTGCCGCGCCCGGGCGAGCTCGTGCACGCGCACGACCCCGCGCATTTCGAGCGCATCCTGCGACGCATCGCGACCGCGTCCGCTGCCGAGCCGCGCGTGCCGACCGTCGGATCGGCATGACGCGATGGGCCGCTGCCGGAGCGCGATCCGCGCGCGTAGCGCGGATGGTAGTCCAGTGAGCTCGGCCGTCCACCGATCGATTTCGTGCGCTACTCGGGGCGTCGTGGCGGCATCTGGCTGCAAGGAGGCCGCGGCGATGCTTGCGGCCGCGCGCGTTCCGCTGGCTCATGCTGCTCCTGCTCTACTACGTGATCCAGCTGCTGGTGAGCGTCGTTCCGCTCGCCGGCCCGCTCGCGATGATGGTGCTGCGGCCGGTGTTCACCGTGGGCTTTCTCGCCGCCGCATGGACGCAGGAACGCGGCGGCGATGCCGGAAATCCGCCACCTGTTTCGCGGCTTCCGGCGCGAATCTCTGGGCGCTGCTGCCGATCGGCATCGTGCTGATCGCTCGGAACGACGCTCGCGGTGCTGTCGACGGCGCTCGTCGATGGCGGCGCGCTGCTCGATGCCATCACGTCGAGCGCGAAGCCGGACGAAGCGCTGGTGGCCAACTCGCGCGTCGAAGGCGCGATGCTGTTCGGCGATCCGGCTGCGCGCTGCCCACGCTGCTCGCCATCTGGTTCGCGCCGGCGTTGATCGTGTTCCAGGACTGCGGGCCGCGGCAGGCGATGCGCGACGAGCCTTCGCGCGGCGCTCGCCAACTGGCGACCGCGTGGCGGTCTACGGCCTGCTGCTCTTCTTCTGCGGCGCCGTGCTGCCGGGAATGGCGATCGCGATCATCGCGCGCTGGTCGCCGCCCGCCGTGGCGCCGCTACGTGATCGCGCTCACCGTCGTCGCCTTACGTCGTTCCTGTTCGTCGCCGCGCAGGCGATCTCCGATTACGTCGCGTATCGCGACATCTTTCACGCGGGCGAAGCAGCGCCGCTGCCGAATCCGCGGCTAGCGAATCGCCTTGCTCGAACGACGGTACTGGTGAGGTGTCGGGCAGAGCGGCTTATACTCGGCGCCCGCTAGCGCTCGCCCGACGCCGCCCGCTTCGCTCAGGCCGCCTCGAGCTTCGCGTATTCGAGCGCCAGCCACTTGACGCCGGCATCGCGGAAGTTGACCTGGACGCGCGAGTCGCCGCCGCGGCCCTCGGCGTCGATGATGATGCCGACGCCGAACTTCGCGTGGCGCACGCTCTGCCCGATCCGCCACCCGGTGATCGCGGTCGTGCCTGCGCGGGCGCCGCCGCGAGCGCGCCGACCGCCGGCGGGATCGCCGCGACGCGCTCGCCCCATTCCGCCGGGTCGATGTCGATCGCGGTGCCGCGCGCGACGATTCGCGCGGCGAAAGCCAGTGACGACGATCTCGCGCGGCAGCTCGGCGAGGAAACGCGACGCGATGTTGTAGCGGACCTGGCCGTGCAGCATCCGGCTCTGCGCGTGCGTCACGTAGAGGCGTCGCTTCGCGCGCGTCACGGCAACGTACATGAGCCGCCGCTCCTCCTCGACGCCGTCGAATTCGTCGCGGCTGTTCTCGTGCGGGAAGAGCCCTTCCTCGAGGCCCGTGACGAACACCGTGTGGAACTCGAGCCCTTCGCCGCGTGCACGGTCATGAGCTGCAGCGCCGGCCGGCCCTCGGCCGCCTGCGTTTCGCCCGCCTCGAGCGCAGCATGCGCGAGGAACGCGGTGAGCGGATCGGTGGCGCCGCTCGTCAGCCGCCGTCGCGCGTCGGCGTCGACCCGGCGCCAGCGATCGGCGCGTCCACGGCGAGATCGGCCTCGCGCAGGAAACTCTGCGCGGCGTTGACGAGCTCGTCGAGATTGTCGAGCCGGTCCTGGCCGTCCTTCTCGTTCTGGTAATGGGCGACGAGGCCGGATGCGGCGATGACGTGCTGCGACGGCCTCGGGCAGCGGCAGGCCCGCGGTGGCAGCGCGCATCGATTCGATGAGCCTGACGAACGCGGCGAGGCTCGCGTTCGACCTTGCCGCCCGCCCTGCCGCCCGCGCAGCGCCGACCTGCCACAGGCTCGTGCCCTGCCCGCGCGCCGCGTCGGTCAAGCGTCTCGAGCGTCCGCGCGCCGATCCCGCGCGGCGGAAAGTTGACGATGCGCAGGAAGGCGCCGTCGTCGATCGGGCGTCGCCGACGAGGCGCAGGTAGGCGAGCGCACTCTTGACCTCGGCGCGCTCGAAGAACCGCATCCCGCCGTAGACGCGGTAGGGGATCGCCGCGTTGAACAGCGCGTGCTCGAGCACCCGCGACTGCGCGTTCGAGCGATAGAGCACGGCGACCTCCGACAGCGCGACGCCGTCGGCCGCGAGGCCCTTCGTCACGTCGACGATGAACGCCGCCTCGTCGATGATCCGAAGGCGCCGCCAGCGCGCGCACGGGCTCGCCCTTGTCGCCGCTCGTCCACAGGTTCTTGCCGAGCCGCGTCTGGTTGTGCTTGATGAGCGCGTTGGCGGCGTCGAGGATGTTGCCGTGCGAGCGGTAGTTCTGCTCGAGCTTGATGAGCGCGACCGGCATGCTCGGCGCGCGCGAAATCGCGCTCGAAGTGCTGCATGTTGGCGACGTTCGCGCCGCGGAACGCGTAGATCGACTGGTCGTCGTCGCCGACGGCGAACACCGCGGCGTGCTCGCCGGCGAGGAGCTTCAGCCACTTGATACTGCAGCACGTTCGTGTCCTGGAACTCGTCGACGAGCAGGTGCGAGAAGCGGCGCTGGTAATGCTCGCGCAGCGCCGTCGCGCTGCGCGAGGAGCTCGTAGCTGCGCAGCAGGAGCTCGGCGAAATCGACGACGCCTTCGCGCTGGCACATCGCCTCGTAGAGCGCGTAGTGCTCGACCTGGCGGCCGCGTGAGCTCGTCGCCCGCCTCGACCTGGTTCGGGCGCAGCCCTTCCTCCTTGGCGCCGGAGATGAAGTACTGGAGCTGCCGCTGCGGAAATCGCTCGTCGTCGATGCCGTGCGCCTTGTACAGCCGCTTGATCAGCGCGAGCTGGTCCTGCGTGTCCATGATCTGGAAGAGCTGCGGCAGGTTCGCGTCGCGGTAGTGCGGCGCGCAGCATCCGGTTGCACAGGCCGTGAAACGTGCCGATCCACATGCCGCGCAGGTGTGCACGGGCGTCATCGCCGACAGCCGGACGAGCATCTCCTTCGCCGCCTTGTTCGTGAACGTGACGGCGAGGATCGACAGCGGCGACGCCTGCCCGGTCGCGAGCAGCCACGCGATGCGCGTCGTCAGCACGCGCGTCTTGCCGCTGCCGGCGCCGGCCAGGATCAGCGCCGACTGGTGCGGCAGCGTGACGGCGGCGAGCTGCTCGGGATTGAGGTTGGCGAGAAGCGGATGAGGTCATGGCGCGCGGCAACCGTGATTATACGGGTCGCGGCGCTATAATCCGCGCTCGCTCGCGACGTCCCGGCCTTCCTCCGACCGAACCGATGCCGCCGAATCCGCAACGCCGCGCCGCCCGCGCCATTCCGGCGACCACGCGCGCGTTCGTCCAGTGGATCCGCTCGGCGGCGCCCTACATCCACGCGTTCCGCGGCAAGACGTTCGTCATCGCGTTCGGCGGCGAGGTCGTCGCCGACGACACGTTTCTCGGCATCATCCACGATCTCAACCTGCTGCACAGCCTCGGCGTGCACCTCGTCGTCGTGCACGGCTCGCGGCCGCAGATCGAGGCGATCCTCAAGCAGCAGGGCATCGAGAGCCGCTACGCGTTCGGCTTGCGCATCACCGACGCCGAGACGATGGACTGCGTGCTCGAAGCCGACGGCCAGGTGCGCTCGCGGCATCGAGGCGCTGCTCTCGCTCGGCATCGCGAACTCGCCGATGGCCGGCGCGCGCATCCGCGTCTCGTCGCGGCAACTTCATCACCGCGAAGCCGCATGGGCGTGCGTCGACGGCATCGACATGCAGCTCACCGGCGAGGTGCGGCGCGTGGACACCGACGCGATCCAGCCAGCGCCTCGACGACGGCGACATCGTGCTGATCTCGCCGCTCGGCTACTCGCCCACCGGCGAGATCTTCAACCTCGCGCTGGAGGAGGTCGCCACGCAGGTCGCCGTGCGCATCGACGCGCGCACAAGCTCATGTCTTCCTGATGGAGACCGAAGGGCGTGCGCAACGGCCGCCGGCAGCTGCTGACCGAGCTGTCGACACGCGACGCCGAAGCGCTGCTCGGAGCCGGTCGCGGCCAAGCTGCCGCCGACGTCCAGCTACTACCTGCCGTGCGCGATCCGCGCCTGCGACAACGGCGTCAAGCGCGCGCACCTCATCAGCCGTCACGTCGACGGCGCGCTGCTGCTCGAGCTCTTCACGCGCGACGGCGTCGGGCACGATGGTCGCCGCGGCGCCGCTCGCGCACATGCGCAACGCGACGATCGACGACGTCGGCGGCATCCTCGCAGATCATCGAGCCGCTCGAGGAGCAGGGCATCCTCGTCCGCCGCTCGCGCGAGCGGCTCGAGATGGAGATCGAGCGCTTCGTCGTCGCCGAGCACGACAACGCGATCATCGGCTGCGCCGGCTCTACGCGTTTCTCGACGAGAAGGTCGGCGAGCTCGCCGCGCTCGCGGTCCACCCGGATTTCCGGCGCGAAGGCTATGGCGAGGCGCTGATGTCGGAGATCGAGGCGCGCGCGCGCAAGCTGAAGCTCACCGACGCTGTTCGTGCTGACGACGCGGACGTCGCAATGGTTCCTCGAGCGCGGCTACCGCACGGCGACGATCGCCGACCTCCCGCGAGCAGAAGCAGGCGCTCTACAATTACCAGCGCAAGTCGCAGGTCTACCGCAAGGATCTCTAGAGAGCATCAGAGCCGACATGGCGCGCATGGTCCAATGCATCAAGCTCGGCCGCGAGGCCGAAGGGCTCGATTTCCCGCCCTATCCGGGCGAGCTCGGCAAGCGGATCTACGAGAGCGTGTCGAAGGAAGCGTGGCAGGCGTGGCTCAAGCACCAGACGATGCTCGTCAACGAGAATCGCCTGTCGCTCGCCGACGCCGCGCGCGCGCAAATGGCTCGCCGAGCAGATGGAGCAGCACTTCTTCGGCGCCGGCGCCGAGATGCCGTCCGGCTACGTGCCGCCGAAATCCTGACGCGCGGACTGCCGACGGGATTACCCGGATCCCGACGACGCTCCGTCGTTCCGGTTCGCGCTCCGGGCCGGCGGCGATGGTCGCTCGACCAGGATCTCACACGACGAGCGTGGCTCGCTCTTCGCAATTTCGGGCATGCCGTAGCCGGCTGTCATGGTTGGGCCCCCTGCCGTCGTGCGGAAGCTCGCGGTCGAGCGGAACGAGCTGGCCAGTATCGGCGTGAGCGCCGTGCCGAACGAGTCCTGGAGAGATGACGGCGTCGACGCCGCCGATGGGACGTCGCAACTGCGTAATAGCTGCGACGCGCGCCCGTCAGCCTCGACTGCAAGTCCGCGGGGACTCGGGACCGGCACCGGGATGGCGGCTCACGCACGCAGCCTGCGGGATCGAGGACGAAGCCGGCCTCCAGGGGCCTCGTTGGCGGAGGCCGAGCATCCTCGCCATGTCGAATCCCGTGCGGTCGATGGGCGTCGGGCCGAGGCGTGTCCCATGATCCTGGTGGCAGATAGCGGCGGAAGAGTCCGGCGCCAGCACCCGCAGCGATCTCCCGGTAGGCCGCGTACGCGCCGCGCGTGTTCCAGTGCGTGTCGGCCTTGTAATAGACGGCGGACTCGCTTCTTCGCTCCGCCAGCGACGCCGCGCTGCAGGTCGATCACGGTCACGTCCGGCGCGGACTTCAGGTGCGCCATCAGCTGGTCGAGCCGCGTCGCGTCCCGACGCGAGGCCCGACCCAGTCCGGGCAGGTGCCCGGGGTAGACGCTCTCCTTGTTCGGGGCGATCGACGAGCGCGTACTTGGCGCCCGACGCTGGCGGTAGCGGCAGCGCTCCGCGCCGACGAGGAACGTCTCGCCAGCGGTCGAGCTCGCCTTCGAGTAAACGGGTCGCGGCCGCGGGGACGGCGATCGATGCAGTCCTTCTCGCCGGCAGCGCCGACGTAGTAGAGCCAGCCGCCGGTGCCGATGCACGACTTCGGGGACCGGGCGACACCCTGAGGCCAGGCGACGTAGACGCCCGGGCGAGCGCCGCGACGTCGACGCGCAGCCCGGCAGCGCGCAGGTTGAACTCGAAGTCGAAGCGGGACGGATAGCGCTTGAGCGTCGCCGATCTCGCCATACGACCATTCGGCGGAGAGCTCGGGCGGCTGTCTGAGCCGGTCGCCCCTTCGACTGCAGATCCAGGAGCTCGACATGACCGCGATCGGCAGGCACAGCACGAAGGCGACGAGCGGTCGCGGGGCGGACGCGCGAACCAGGTCTCCCATCCAGAGCGGGGCCGACGTGCGGAGGACGTCGTCGCCGCGAACGTCAGGCATCGGGCGCTAGAACCGGAAGTAGATGAACGGGTTGTGTGGCGCCGAGGGCGACGAACGACGGACGACACGCGCCGAAGAGACACGGCGAACGGATGCAGTCGCCGCCGATCTTCGTAGGACGCGCGGCGTCGCGCCGCTCCGACTGCGCCCAGCGCCTGCCGTCGCCGGTACGGCCCGCGACGCGGCGGGCGTCGCGGCGACGTGCCACTCCGCACAGAGTGCCGCGACGAGCACGGCGGACACGGCGAGGGTCGCGACCGCGTCCGCGTCGCTGCAGCCGGAACATCGCCCCGTAGTACGCCTTCGCGCCTGCCCGAGGCTGTCGGCGCGGAACAGGACCCCAGCCCGAGCGCAGACGGCGAGCAAGCAGGTACGCGTGGCGAAGCAGCGCGTCCCATCGCGCCGAGGCGTCGCTCTGGACGGGGGCGAGCCGCTCGAGGATCAGGAACATGCCGTGGTAGAGCCCCACAGAGCACGAAGTTCCAATGGCGCCGTGCCAGAGGCCGCAGAGCAGGAAGACGATCAGCAGATTGACATCGGTCGTCCGACGCGGTCCGAGCCGGTTGCCGCCGAGCGGAATGTAGAGATAGTCGCGGAACCAGTTCGACAGCGAGATGTGCCAGCGCCGCCAGAACTCCGTGGATCGACTGCGCGATGTACGGATGAGTCGAAGTTGTTGAGGATGCGAAAGCCGAACATGCCGGCACAGCCCGATCGCCATGTCCGAGTAGCCCGAGAAATCGAAGTAGATCTGGCCCGTGTAGCACGAGGACGCCGAGCCACGCGCCGGAAGCGGACAGGTGGCGCGGCGTCGGCTGGAAACGCCTGGTCGGCATAGACGCCGAGCACGTTGGCGAGCAGCAGCTTCTTCGCGAGGCCGACGATGAAGATGGCCGATGCCCTCGGTCAGGTCCTCGACGGTGACGTGCCTCGCGGTCAGTTGATCGGCGATGTCGCGATAGCGAATGATCGGGCCCGCGATCAGCTGCGGAAACAGCGCGATGTAGAGACCGTAGTTGACGATGTCCTTCCTGCGCCGACCGCCCGGCGCCATATAGATGTCGACCAGGATAGGAGATCGCGTGGAACGTGAAGAAGGAGATGCCGAGCAGCAGGCCGAAACGGCCTCACCTCGATCGCGGCGACGCCGCAGCGACCCAAGCGCCCAGTTGAGGTTGTCGAGCGCGAAGAACGTGTACTTCGCGATCGCCCAGCACCAGCAGGTTGAAGGCGATGCCGAACCGGAGCGGCCAGACCGCGGACGCGCCCTGTTTCGTGGGCCGCGGTCGATGCGCGCGGCCGACCAAGTAGTTGACGGCGATGGACAACGGCAGCAGCACCAGTCCCGACAGGCTGTCCCCACGCGTAGAAGAAGAAGGCTTGCGACGAGGAGCAGCGACATTGCGGAAAGCGGCGCGGAGCACAGCGTAGTAGACCGGCGAGCAGAATCGGCAGGAACGCGAACAGAAATGTGCTGGAGGTGAAAAGCATGGGACGCGTTCGGCCGCGCTCACCTCGTCAAAATGGTAGACTCATCCGCATGACGCGCCCGTTCGCAGCCGCTATCCGGTCCCGAAGCTCGAGGACCTGCCCGAGGACATCCGCGCGCGCATGCTCGAAGTGCAGGAGAAAGGCGGGCTTCATGCCCAACGTGTTCCTGGCGCTCGCGCACCGGCCCGACGAGTTCCGCGCGTTCTTCGCCTATCACGACGCGCTGATGCTGAGCGAGTCGGCGGCCTCACCAAGGCCGAGCGCGAGATGATCGTCGTCGCCGATCGCCGGCGCGAACGACTGCCTGTACTGCGTCGTCGCGCACGGCGCGATCCTGCGCATCTACGCGAAGAACCCGCTCGTCGCCGACCAGGTCGGCGATCAACTACCGCAAGGCCGACATCACGCCGCGGCAGCAGGCGATGCTCGCGTTCGCGCTCAAGGTCGCGAGCGCAGCGGCGAGATCGACGACGGCGACTACGCGGCGCTGCGCGCGCACGGCTTCGACGACGAGGACATCTGGGACATCGGCAACATCTCCGGCGTTCTTCTGCCTGTCGAACCGGATGGCGAATCTGATCAGCCATGCGGCCCAACGACGAGTTCTACACGCTGGGACGAATGCCCAAGGCCTGCGCCCCTAGGCGGCTTGCGCAGACGGCAAGTCGCGCCGCGGACCTTCCGCGCGGCAGCCCTCCACGACGAACGCCAGAACCGCTCGACGCAGGCGTCGATATCCTGCGTCTCGGTATCGATGACGATCCCGGGCTGTTCCGGCGCTTCATACGGCGCGTCGACGCCAGTGAAATCCTTGATTCTCCGGCGCGCGCGCGACGATAGTGACGCTTGGGGTCGCGGCGCTCGCAGGTCGAGAGCGCCGACTTCACGTACACCTCGAAAAACGGCGCCCGCCGGCCGCCGCGCCGCGCCGCGCCCGGTCAGCCCGGTAGGGTGAGATGAACGCGACGATGCGGATAGCGCCAGCGATCGGCGAAGAGGGCAGCCACTTCGCCGACGCGACGGATGTTCTCCTCGCGGTCGTGCGGCGAAAAGCCCAGGTCGCGCGCTCAGTCCGCGGCGGACGTTGTCGCCGTCGAGCGTGTAGACCTGCCAGGAGACGATCGAACAGGCGGCGCTCGAGCGCCATTGCGAGCGTCGACTTGCCGGAACCCGGCAACCCGGTGAACCACAGCACCGCGCCATGATGGCTCGTGCGCGCCGCGCGTTCGGTCGCGGTCACCTGATGCCGCACGGGAACGATGTTGTCCTGCTTCGAACGATCGGGATTCATGGAATTTGCAGGAATGGACATCCGGGCCAACCTCACTTCAATGCGTCACGCTGCCGCGGGCGCCGGCGTCTCGTGGACGACGTGCCCGCGACTATGGTCATGATCACCTTTCCGCAGACTTCGAGCCCCACGAACGGAGTGTTCTTGCCTTGGCTCTTGAGCGCCGGCGGCTCGACCCGCCAGTAGCGCGCCGGGTCGAAGATGCAGATGTCCGCCGGGGCCGCCGACATCGAGGTGGCCTGCATTGCTTCCGAGAACCGCGGCGGGCCGCGCCGTGATGCGCGCAGGCGCTTCGGGCAGCGCAACGCCGATCCTCCTGCGCCCATTTGAGCGTGAGCGGCAACAGGAGCTCGAGACCCGTGGCGCCCCGGCTCCGCTTCGCCGAACGGCACCTGCTTGCCGTCGTCGTCGACGGGCGTGTGATCCGAGCACACGAGATCGATGGTGCCGTCGGCGAGCCCCGCGCGCAGCGCGGCGCGGTCGCGCAGTGCCGCGCAGCGGCGGGATCAGGCGGCATTGCGCGATCGAACCAGCCGATGTCGACGTCGCAGAGGTGCAGGTGATGGACGGCGACGTCGCAGGTGACCGGCAGGCCTCTCGTGCTTCGCGGCGCGCAGCATCGCGACGCCTTCGGCCGTCGACAGCCGGCAGAGGTGCACGCGCACGCCGGTGCCGCGGACGAGCGCGAGGATCGTCGCGAGCGCGATCGTCTCCGCCGCCGGCGGAATCGCCGGCAGGCCGAGGCGCGTCGCCACCTCGCCGTCGTGCGCGACGCCGCCCTTGCCGAGGTAGCGCGTCCTGCGGGCGCAGCCACACGCGATGGCCGAAGGTCGCCGCGTACTGCATCGCGCGCGAGCAGCACGCCGGTATCGGTCAGCGGCGCCTCGGCGTGCGAGAACGCGACGCAGCCGGCCTCGGCGAGCTCGCCCATCTCGGTGAGCTCGACGCCCTGCGAGCCCGACGGTCAGCGCGCCGATGGGATAGACGTGCGCCTGGTTGAGCGAGCGCGCGCGGTGCTTGAGCATCTCGACCAAGCCCGGCTCGTCGAGCGGCGGGTCGGTGTCCGGCGGACAGGCGAGGCTCGTCACGCCGCCCGCGACCGCCGCCTCGCATCTCGGATTCGAGCGTCGCCTTGTACTCGAACCCCGGCTCGCGCAGCCGCGCGGACAGGTCGATGAGGCCCGGGCAGACGACCAGTCCGCGCGCATCGATCACCCGATCGGCGCTACAGCCGGACGGCGCCGCGCCGATCGCAGCGACGGCGCCGTCGGCGACGATAGAGGACGTGACACGATCGAGACCATGCTTCGGGTCGATCACGCGGCCGTGATGGATCTCGATCTTCACGGATCAGTCCATGCTCGGTGCAGGAACGTGGAGGCGCACGCGCGTCAAGCTCCTGCGACGATGCTCAACACCGCCATCCGCACGGCGATGCCGAAGGTCACCTGCGGCAGGATGACGCTGCGCTCGCCGTCGGCGACGGCCGATTCGATTTCGACGCCGCGGTTCATCGGCCCCGGGTGCATGACGATCGCGTCGCTCTTCGCCAGCGCAAGCTTTTCACCCGTGAGGCCGTAGTGCTTGAAGTACTCGCCGGTCGACGGCAGCAGCGCGCCACGCATCCGCTCGCTCTGCAGCCGCAGCATCACGACGACGTCGCAGCCTGCGAGTCCCCTCGCGCATGTCGTGATGCACGCGCACGCCGAGCGACTGATACCGCCGACGGAATCAGCGTCTTCGGGCCGATCACGCGCACTTCCGGCGTCCCGAGCGTGGTCGAGCCCGTGGATCAGCGACCGGGCGACGCGCGAATGCAGCACGTCGCCGACGATGGCGACGGTCGAGGTTGCGGAAGTCCTTCTTGTAGTGCCGGATCGTGAAGAGATCGAGCAGGCCCTGCGTCGGATGGCGCATGGCGGCCGTCGCCGGCATTGACGACGTGGACGTGCGTGCGGCCCATCCGGTTCAAGTGCGCGGCGATGAGGTGCGGAGCGCCGGACTGCGCATGGCGGACGACGAACATGTCGGCGTTCATGGCGACGAGGTTGTCGACGGTGTCGAGCAGCGTCTCGCCCTTGCTCGTCGACGAGACGCCGATGTTGAGGTTGATGACGTCGGCCGACAGCCGCTTCGCGGCGATCTCGAACGTCGTGCGCGTCCGGGTCGAGTTCTCGAAGAAGAGGTTGAACACCGACCGGCCGCGCAGGAGCGGCACCTTCTTCACCTCGCGCTCGGCGATCGACGCGAACGGCACCGCCGTGTCGAGGACGCGCAGGATGATCTCGGCGGGCAGGCCCTCGAGCGTCAGCAGGTGGGTGAGGTCGCCGGCGGCGTTGAGCTGCGGGTTACGCACCGCTCGCCTCGGTGCCGAGCGACGAGCTTGCCGTCCGGCATCGCGCGACAGAACGATCGAAAGGTTGCGGGCGACGGCGAGGCGAGCGCCGGCGTACGTCGCCTCGATCGGCAGTTCGCGGCCGCCGCGATCGACCAGCACGGCAAGCTCGATCCGCGCGGGGCGCCCGTAGTCGAACAGCTCGTTGATCGCCGCGCGGACGCTGCGCCCCGTGTAGAGCACATCGTCGATCAGCACGATGGTCGCGCCCTCGACTTCGAACGGCAGCTCGGTGCGCTTGACCTCGGGCTTCAGACCCTTGCGGCTGAAATCGTCGCGATAGAACGAGACGTCGATGAAGCCGACCGCGTGGTCGCCGTCGATCGACTGCGCGAGGCGCTCGGCGATCCAGGCGCCGCCGGAATAGATGCCGACGAACTTCGCATCGAAGGCGACGGCGCCGCGCATGCGCTCGGCGAGCGCCGCGAGCGTCTCCTCGGCGTCAGGCAGGGCCACGGGCGTCGTTCCGCGCCGGATCGTCGAACCACGACTGCAGGATGAGCTGCGCCGCGACCTCGTCGCGCGCGGCCTTGCGCCCGCGCTGCCCGGACGCCGGCGCGCCGCGAGCGCGGCCTCGGCGTCCTGCGGTCGTGTACCGCTCGTCCACGCGCGCCACCTTCAAGGCGAAGCGGCCTTCGAGCTGACGCGCGAAGCGCTCGGCGCGCGCCGTCATCTCGTGCGGCACGCCGTCGGCATGCACGGGGAGGCCGACCACGAGCACATCCGGCTGCCATTCGTCGATCGAGCGCCGCGACCGCCGCGAAGCGCGCCGCATTCGCCTCGGCGGCGATCGTCGTCAACGGACGCGCCACCCGAAGCAGCGTATTGCCCACCGCGACGCCGATCCGGCGCGTCCCGAAATCGAACGCGAGCACCGTGGCTTCGTCGCTCGCCGCTTGCGGACGCCACTCGTCATGCGTGCCCGACGTCGTCGGACAGGCGCGAGAAATCGATGCCGAGGAGGCGCATGGCCGCGGGCAGCCGGCCCTCGACGGGCGTCTCGAACAGCACACCCGGATCGGCGGCGACCGTGAGCCATGCGTTCTGCGCGATCTCCTGCTCGAGCTGCCCGGCCGACCAGCCGGCGTAGCCCAGCGAAATGAGCACGTCCTTCGGGCCCTTCGCCGCGGGCAACGGCCTCGAGCACGTCCTTCGAAGTCGTGAGACCGACTTCATCGTCGACGGCGAGCGTGGACTGCCAGTTGCCGAGCGGCCGGTGCAGCACGAAGCCGCGATCGACCTGCACGGGGCCGCCGAAATGCACCGGCCGCTTGCGCAGCTCGGCATCGGCGAGCGGAACATCGATCTGCTCGAAGAGCGAGGACAGCGTCATGTCCGTCGGCTTGTTGACGACGATGCCGAGCGCGCCGTCCTCGTTGTGCTCGCAGACGTACGTCAGCGTGTTCGAAAAGTGCGGGTCCGCCATCGCCGGCATGGCGATCAGGAAGTGATGCGTGAAATTGGCGGTCGGGGCCCGCACGGCGTCGGCCATAGCCGCAATTGTAAACGCCGACCCCTCTCCGCACAATTGGCGGACCCTGCCGGCGCGCGCCAGTCTTCTGCGCCTCCGCCTTCGATCGCGACGTTCCAGTTGCCGTCGATCGGCGGGACCGGAGCCACGCCCGCCTCGCAGCTACTCCTCTTCGTGCTTGCGCGATTTCTTGAATTCGGCAACGAGCTGCTGCTGCAGGTTGGGCGGCGCCTGCTCGTAATGCGAGAGCTGCATCGACCATGACCCGTGTCCGCCGGTGACGGACTTGAGCCGCGCGGAGTAGCCTTCGAGCTCCGCGAGCGGCGCGAGCCCGGTGATCGCGAGCACGCCCGGTTGCAGGCCGCGCGTGCCGGTGACCTGGCCGCGGCGCGACGACAGGTCGCCGGCGATGTCGCCGGTATTCGATTCGGGGCAGATCACCTCGACGGTGACGACCGGCTCCAGCACGATGGGCCGCGCCTTCTCGATCGCATCCAGGAATGCCTTCTTGCCGGCGGCCACGAACGCGACTTCCTTCGAATCCACGGGGTGATGCTTGCCGTCGTGCACGATCACGCGGACGTCCTGCAGCGGAAAGCCGGCGATGGCGCCGGTCACGAGCACCTGCTCGACGCCCTTCTGCACGGCGGGCATGAACTGATGCGGAATGACGCCGCCTTTGGTCTGGTCGAGGAACTCGAAGCCCGCGCCGCGCTCGCGCGGCTCGACGCGCAGCGACACCTCGCCGAACTGTCCGGCGCCGCCCGTCTGCTTCTTGTGCCGGTGGAAGCCCTCGGCCCGGCCGGTGATCGTCTCGCGATACGGGATGCGCGGCGGCCGCGTGTCGATCTCGAGCTTGAACTGCGATCGCCATCCGCTCGAGCACCGAGCGCAGGTGAAGGTCGCCCAGCGCGCGCAGCACGGTCTCGTTGGTCGTCGCGATCGTGCTCGACGACGAGCGTGGGATCCTCGGCGATCATCCGGTGCAGCACTTCGGAGATCCGCTGCTCGTCGCCGCGCTTCCTCGGCGTGATCGCGACGCCCTGCATCGGCGTCGGGAATTCGAGCGGCCGCATGTGGATGTGATCCTCGTCGTGCGAATCGTGCAGCACGCAGTCGAAGTCGATGTCGTCGACTTTCGCAACGGCGGCGATGTCGCCCGGCACCGCGCGGTCGACTCTCGACGTTCTTGCCGCCCTGCAGCATGAAGAGATGCCCGACCTTGAACGGCTTTCTGCCGTCGCCGACGAAGAGCTGCGTGTCCTTGGTGACCGTGCCCTGGTGCACGCGGAAGACGCCGAGCTTGCCGACGAACGGATCCATGACGACCTTGAACACGTGCGCGAGCACGTGCTTCTTCGGATCGGGCTCCGATCGGAACTCGGTCGCCGCATCGCCTTCGCCCTTGTAGAAGAGCGGCGGATTGCCTTCCGGCGGGACTCGGCGCGAGCTTGACGAGGACGTCGAGCAGCTCGGCAACGCCGGCGCCCGTCTTCGCCGACACGAAGCACACCGGCACGAGATGGCCGTCGCGCAGCGCCTTCTCGAACGGCGCGTGCAGCTCCTCGGGCGCGATCTCGCCCTGCTCCAGGTACTTCGCCATCAGCGCCTCGTCGACCTCGACGACCTGATCGACGAGCGCGCCGTGCGCGCGGCTCACCGACGAGAAGTCGGACTCGCCGTCGGGGTTGAAGAAGCAGTCGACGACCTTCTTGCCGCCATCGGCGGGCAGATTGATCGGCAGGCACTCCTTGCCGAACAGCGACTGGATCGACGCGAGCAGCGCCGGCAGATCGACGTTCTCGGCGTCGATCTTGTTGACGATGACGAGCCGGCAGAGGCGGCGCTTCGCCGCCCAATCCATCATCCGCGACGCGATCATCTCGATGCCGGACTGCGCGCTGACGACGACCGCCGCGGTCTCGACGGCATCGAGCGCGCCGATCGCCTGCCCGATGAAATCGGGGAATCCGGGCGTGTCGACGAGATGGATCCGCGACGTCCTGCGTGTCGAGATGCAGGACCGACGCGCGCAGCGAATGCTGCCAGGCCTTCTCCAGCGGATCGAAATCGCTCGACGGTCGTGCCGCGCTCGACCGTGCCGGCCTCCTTGATGGCGCCGGACGCGAGCAGCAGCGCCTCGGCAAGCGTCGTCTTGCCCGACCCGCCCTGGCCGACGAGCGCGACAGTCCGGATATTGCCGGTGGCGTAGTTCGCCATGCTCCTCACTCCCCGATGATGGTCACGGGGAATTATACCGGCAGGGGCGTCAGCCCGCCGGGGGCACCTGAGCTTTAGGTCGTCAGCGCCAGCATCTCGCGCAGGTGCCGCAGGAGCTCCTCTTCCTGGAACGGCTTGCCGAGGTAGAGATCGACGCCCAGGTCCTTCGCGAGGTTGCGGTGCTTTTCCGCGGTCCGCGACGTGATCATCACGATCGGGATTCGCAGCGGTCGCGGGCTTGGCCTTGATGTTCTTCGTGAATTCGAATCCGTCCATGCGCGGCATCTCGATGTCGAGCAGGATGACGTCCGGCGTCTCGGTTTCCGAGGAGCTCGAGCGCATCGACGCCGTCGCGGGCCGTGAGGACGTCGAAGCCTTCGCGCTGGCAGGAGCCGGCTCGTGATCCTGCGCACCGTCAGCGAATCGTCGACGATCATCACGAGCGGCCGGTCGGCCTGCACCACTGCCATCTTCGGCACTTCCGGGGCGACCCGCTCCACGTTGGGATCGAAGTCCGGCACGTCGGTCCGCTGCGCGAGCTGGACGGGATTGATGATCAGCACGACCTCGCCGTTGCCGAGCACCGTCGCGCCGGCGATTCCGGACACCCGCGCGAGCTGCGGGCCGATGTTCTTCACGACGACTTCCTGATTGCCGATCATCTCGTCGACGTGGATGGCCGCGACATGCTGCCCGCTGCGCAGCAGCAGCACCGGGTTGTTGCGCGTCGACTCCGGGATCTGGTGCGGATCGCCGAGCAGGCGCGGCAGGTAATGGAACGGATAGTTCAACCCCTGGTCCTCGACGCGCCGCTGCACGTAGAAGTCGACGAGCGACGTCGGGCTTCACGTGCTGCACCTGCTCGACCATCGGAGCCGGAAGCGCCCACAGCCTGCCGCCGGCGCGCACCATCACCGCCTGCGCCACGCGCGAGCGTCAGCGGCAGATACAGGAGGAACGTCGTCCCGTGTCCCGGACGGGTCGACACCTCGACGCGGCCGCCGAGCGCCATGATCTCGGAGCGCACGACGTCCATCCCGATGCCGCGACCGGAGACCTGCGTGACCTTCGACGCGGTCGAGAATCCCGGCTGGAAGATGCATTCGATGAGCTGGGCGTCGCTCGGCTGCGCATCGGGCGCGATCCGCCCCTGCGCCACCGCCTTCGCCCTGACTCCTTCGAGGTTGAGGCCGGCGCCGTCGTCGGCAAGCTCGATCGCGATCTCGTTCGCGACCTGCCGCACCGTCAGCGTGATTTCGCCGGTCTCCGACTTGCCTGACTTCGGCTCGCTGGCCGCGGGCTTCGATGCCGTGGTCGAGCGCGTTGCGCAAGCAGGTGCTCGAGCGGGCCGACAAGTTTTTCCAGCACCGCGCGGTCGAGCTCGGTCTGCGCGCCGCGGATTTCGAGATTGGCGCGCTTGCCGAGCTCGCGCGCCGTTCCGCGCAGGATCCGGTACAGGCGCTCGGACAGGCTGCCGAATGGCACGGTGCGGATCGAAAACAGCTGCTGCTGCAAGTCGCGCGCAAGCCTGCCCTGCGCGCTCAGCGCGGCGTCCGCGACGTCGAGGTTCTTCAGCGAGCGACTGCTGCACCGTCGAAACGTCGTTGACGCCTTCGCCCAGCGAACGCGCAAGCTCCTGGAACCGCGTGTACCGGTCGAACTCGAGCGGATCGAAACCCTCCTCGCCCTCGCCCACCTGCATGAGACGCGACTGGATCTGCGACTCGGCCTGGATCTCGATCTCGCGCACCTGCGTCCGCAGGCGGATGACGCTGCCCGTGAGCTCGAGCAGGTTCGCCTTGAGCGCGCGAAGCTCGCTTTCGATGCGCGCCCGCGCGATCGCCACCTCTCCCGCCTCGTTCACCAGCCGGTCGATGATGTCGGCGCGCACGCGCAGCATCGCGCGCGCGCCCGTCTTCGGCGTCGACGGCATCGGGTGCGACGCGCTCCTGAGCGTGGTCGGGCGTCGGCAGCGACACGACCACCGTGCGCTCCGCGCGGAGCTGTCCGCGTTGCTGCGGGCGCGGCGCGCTTCGGCCGGACGCGCCGCTTCGTCCTTGTCCGCCCACGACAGGGCGACGTTGGTCTTGCCTTCGCGCAGTGCATCGAGCACGAAGGCGATACGGTCGAGGTCGCCGTCGAGCGCCTCGAACAGCTCAGCCGATCCGGGGACGGGCGTCGTCGTCGACGTCGAGGCGCGACTCCATCAGGTGCACGAGCTCGCCCAGGCGCATCGCGCCCGCCATCCGCGCGCTGCCCTTGAACGTGTGCAGCGTTCGCCGCAACTGGCGGGCACGGCGTCGAGGTCGCCCGGCGCGCGGCGCCATGCGCGCACGCTGCTCGCCGGCCTGCGGATAGAGCTCCGCGGCTTCCTCGAGAAAGATCGGCAGCACCTGCGTGTCGACGTCGTCGCGAACGTCGGCGAGCGGATCCTGCTGAATCTCGCGGCGCGCGATTTCGGTCGCGAGACTTAAGGGTCGTGCCGGCTGCAACGGGGGTGCCACAGTGTCGCGAGAGACGCAGCTCGTCCGGGTCGCCGACCTCTGCGCTTCAGGCATCCGTGCGCTGCGCCGCCAGCGCCTCTGCCGTGAGCTTCCGCTTGCTACGAGGCTCCGCTTCTGCTACGGGCTCGCGGTTCCGACGTCGCGCTCCGCTTCCGGTCGCTGATCTCTGCTTCGGCGCGTGGCCTCCGTAGGCTCTACGGACGCCGCTTCCGCGACGACTTCGGCCTTCGCTTCTTCTTCCGCTACCTGCGGGGCTTCGGTCTCGCGATCCCGACTTCTGCGTCGACTTCCGAGCTCGCCGCGATCTTCTTCCGCTGCTTCGGGCTCGGCATCGGCAAACGTGATTTCCGGCGGCAATTGCGTTGCCAGCACCGGCGCCGACGCCGCCATGCGCCGCACGGTGTCGAGCTCCTGCTGGATCTCCGCCGCGATCGCGACGTCCGTCGCATTGAAGCTCCGGCGCTCCTTCACTCGCGCCGAGGAACTCGCCGAGGCCGCCAATCGCATCGGCGAGCGCCGGCAGCGCCTCGGTGGGCAGCGGCACGGGCAACGGCTGCAGCGCGAGCACGCATTGCTCGAGGGCGCTCGGCCGTCAACGCGATCAGCGGAAAGCCGCTCGCCGCGGTGAATGCCGCAGAGCGTGTGACTGGCCGCGCACCATCTCTCCGGACGGCATCTGCCGCGGATCGAACTGCAGCAGCGAGAACTCGTGCCGGAGCGTCGCGAGATGGACCTCGCGCCTCGTCGACGAGAACCGCGTAAAACTCCGCCGGCATCGCGACGTCGCCGACGTTGACGATGTCAGGCTGCACTGGAGGCATCGCCGCCGACTTCGGCGCCGGCAGGCATCTCGCCGACCGGCGCGAACTCGATGATCTCGGCGCCGGCGTCGGCCTCTTCCATCGCCGCGTCGATCCAAGCCAACGGTTCCGGTGCCGCTTCTGCGCAGGCGATCTCGGCCTCGCGTGCACCACCGCCGCGAATCGGCGGCTCCCGGTTCGCAGGGCTGGGAATTCAGTCGGTGAAGGTTCCGGCACCTCTTCGTCAGATTCGCGCAGCCCTGCTCGAGCAGCGACGGTTCCAAAGCAACGGGCTCCGCCACCGGCGAGAAGGCGACGGTCTCCGGCACCGACGAGGCTCGAAATCGAGCGAGCTTCCGACTCGGACGAGATCTCGAACGTCGATGATCTCGGGCTCTGGCGATTGCCGGGCGATGACCGGCGTTCAATGGCGAAACGCGATCGTCTCGATCCGGGCTTCCTCGTCGGCAAGCGAACGCTCGGGCTCCGGCATGGCGGCCGCAACTGCCACCGTCGGATGCGCCACAGCGGGCACTGGCGACGCCGCCTCCGCATCGAATTCGGCGGGCAGTTCAGCCGTGACGCGGGCCGATGGCTGCGTAGAGCGCAGCGGGATCGGCATAGACGTCGCCGGTGTCCTGCAGCGCCCCGACCCAGTGGCGGAAATTCGCCTCGGCAACGTCGAGGAGCTCGAGCATCGCCGGCGTGACGTCGCGATCCTCCTCGAGCAGACGGTTATGAATCTTCTCGACGTCGTAGGCAAGCTCGCCGAGCTCGTTCAAGCCGACCATCCGGCCGCTGCCCTTGATCGTGTGGAATTGACGGCGCGCCGGAGCGCAGCGCTTCGCGGTCGGCCGGATTCGCGCGCGAGCTCGCGCGCGACTTCTCGACAACGGCGGCGAGAACCTCGGTGGCCTCGATGAGGAAGATCTCGAGGAGCTCGGCGTCGAGGCGGTTGGCGTCGGTCGCGAGCAGCCGCTGGGTCTCCGCCGACAGCGCCGGGGCCGGAGCCGCCACCGGCGCGCCGCTCTCCGCGATCGCGGTGACCGCGGCCTCCAGCGCCACGGTGCCCGCCGTCTCTTCGACGCCCGCGGTTTCGATCTCCGGCAGCGCCTCGAGCTCGGCCAGCGCTTCCATCGCCTGCACGACGAGCTCCGAGTCGTCGATCAGCGTGGCATCGTCGACCAGGTCCTTGAGCTTCGCGGTCAATGCGGCGCGCGCCGCGGCATCGGCACGGCGCACGGCGGATTTCGGCGAACGAGCTTGCGGCAACACCCCGCGCAGATCCTCGACGGCGTCCTCTACCGTCTCCCGCCGCACGGTCGCCCTCCGCGGCCTCGCCGAGGCGCTTCGCCAAGAGCGGCGCGATCAGCCGCCGTCCGTCGGCGCGCTGCTGCTGCAGCGCCTCGACGAAGAACCCGAGCCCGCACAGCGATTCTGCGAGAAGCTCGAGTTCGCCGTCGCCGACCGGAGTGTCCGGGTTCGCGTAGCTGTCGATCTGCTCTTCGCAAAGCCGCAGCAGGTGATCGGCTTCGTCCTGCTCCAGCATCTTGAAAGCGCCGCGAATCTGGTGACTGTCCGTGGCTGAGCGTCGCGATTTCGGAACGCTTCGTCGTGTCGCGGAAGAACGCGTCGAGCACTCTGCTCCATCCTGCGCAGGTTCGACCTCGATCTCGCGGGCGACCTGCGCGAGAAGCACCCGCTCCTGCGCGCGGCGGAAGATGCCGTCGATCAGCGCTCCGGTGCCGGCCGGGATCGCACGCGATTCGCGCGCCGCGTCGAGGCGCAGCAGCATCGCCGCGACCTGCTTCGGGAAGTTGCTCGGCAAGGCTGCCGTAGTTCGAGACCGCACTTTCGGCGAGCAGTATGCCCGTCGCGTACTCCATCGCGAACACTTCGGGACACGTCCCCGGAACGGCGGCATCGAGTCGAGACAGAGCAACGAGCGACGCCATGAGCTCGGTGAGCGCGTTGTTGCCGATGGCGATCGGCGTTCTCGTGGACGCGCCGCAGCGTCTCGCTGAGCTTCGGCAGATTGTCCGCCCGGCCCAGCGTGACGCGCAGCCAGATGTTCTTCGCCGTGCCGAGCTCTTCGCGGACGTCGTGCAGGATCGGCTGAAGCCGGATCATGTCGGCATTGAGCGCCTCGGCGGACGGGACGAGCCCCGCGAGGCCGTAGGCCTTCTGCACCCGCTGCACCGTGGGCGTCGCCGGCGCGCTGACGGCGACGTAGTAGAGGACCTCGCGCCGCAACCGCGTCGCGACCTTGACCGACCCCTCGACGACGCGGCGAATCTGCAGATCGAGCCGCGCAGCGCAGCTGTTTCGCGCCGAAGCCGGGCTCGAGCCCGCCTGCGATGATGGCTTCGAAGAACGCCCCGACGGTCCACCAGAACGCCCGCATCGACTCGGGAACGCTCACCCGTTCGAGACCCGCCACGGCCTCGCGCATCTTCCTCGCGCCGCCCTCGTCCCCGCGCAGGAAGCCCAGGAGGCCGTGTCTGATAGATGCGGCGCTGCTTGACGAGGTGCGATGCGAGCTTTTTCGCGTGCACCGGCAACGGCACGCCGGGCAGCGGCGTCCGCAGCTTCAATTCGGGGAAGAAGAGATCGGTGGCGGCCGCCGCTCGACGCCACGCAGCCGCTGCATCGCTTCGTACTCGGGGAAGAGCTTGAGCGGCACCGGCGGCGCGCCGGCCACGAGCTCGTCCAGGAAGATCGCAAGCTCCGGCAGGCGCGATCGACGATCGCGCACGTGGGCTCGATTTCCGACGGTCCATCTGCTCGAGGCGTCCCAAGCTGGCGCTCGACCTCGTCGGTAAAGGCGACCACCGGCTCGAGCCCGAGCATCTGGATCGCGCCCGACCGCCTGGTGAATCTGGTTGCGCGCCTGCCGGAGGAGGACTCGCGTCGGTGGGCGTCGACGCGATACGCGGCGAGCCGATCGAGTCCGCGCGCGAGCGACTGCGCCGATTTCGGCCTGCACCCAGCGACAGCGGGCCCAGATCGAAATCGGACCAGGACTCGGCGGCGGGTGGAATGTCATACCTTGAACCCCGCCACGGAGCTGCGGAGCTCAGCCGCGAGCTTGGTCAGCTGCCCGATCGACACGTTGGTCTGCTTCGTGCCTTCAGTCGTCTCTTCGGTGATCTGCAGGATTCCCTGCATGCCGCGCGTCACGTCGGACACCGACGCCGACTGCTTCTGCGTCTGCGTCGAAATCGCGCCGATCGAGCTCGGCGAGCTCGCGCGACACGCGCCGGATCTCGTCGAGCGCGCCGCCCGCGGTGTCGGAGAGCTTCGTGCCCTCGACGACGCCGACGGTCGATTTCTCCATCGCCGCCACGGCATCCTGCGTGTCCGCCTGAATCGTCTTGACGATGGCGTCGATCTGCTTGGTCGCCTCGCCGGAGCGTTCGGCGAGCCGCTGCACTTCCTCGGCGACGACGGTGAAGCCGCGGCCGGCTTCGCCGGCGGACGCCGCCTGGATCGCGGCGTTGAGCGCGAGGATGTTCGTCTGCTCGGTGATGTCCGCGATCAGCTCGACGATGTCGCCGATCTCGAGCGACGATTCGCCGAGACGCTTGATGCGCTTCGACGTGTCCTGGATCTGCGCGCGGATCTCGTGCATGCCGGCAATCTGGTTCTGCACCGACTGCGCGCCTTTCTCGGCGGCGGCGAGCGACTGCTGCGCCACTCGCGCCGACTGCCCGGCCGACTGCGACACTTCGTTGATCGACTGCGCCATCTGCAGCACCGACGCGGATGCCTGCTGGATCTCGCGGTTCTGCCGCTGCGACGCCTCGTACAGCCGGTTGGAGATCGCCTGCGTGTCCTGCGTGGCCTTCGCCACCTGGTCGGTCGCCGAATTGATGCCTTTGACGAGCGTGCGCAATTCCTCGATCGTGAAGTTGATCGAGTCGGCGATGGCGCCGGTGACGTCCTCGGTCACCGAAGCCTGCACGGTGAGATCGCCATCGGCGAGGTTTCCCATCTCGTTCAGCAGCCGCAGGATCGCCTCCTGGTTGCGCTTGTTCTCCTGCTCGCTGTCGAACGCGCGCACGCGGGCGTCGTCGAGGAAGACCTTGCCGAGCAGCGACCAGCGTGCCGAGCGCGAGCAACGAGAACGCGATGGCGAACCACATCGGCAGCCGCGACTTTCCGCGTGCCCTTGTAGATGTCGGCCAGCTTGGTCGTGTCCGCGAGCAGGCCCTCCGCCTCGTTGGTGATCGCGCGCACGGCCTGCTTCGCCGACACGAGCCGTGCCGTGTGCTGCGAGCACGGCGGCAAGGCCGGCATCGAAGGCGGCGGCGCGCTTCGCCAGCTCGATCGCGACGACACGCGAGTCATCGGAGCGCGGGGCATCGAGCGCCGAGCCGCAGCGGCGCGTCGCTGCCGCCCCGGGCGAGACCGTTCTGCGCTTCGCGAAACGCGCCGGCATCGCGCGCGAGAAGCGCGGCGAGCTCGGGATCGCTCTCCGGCGGAGGACACGAGCGCGGCGGCGTTCTTGGCGATCCGCTGGCTGAGCAGAGCCGAGCTGATTCGCGTACTCGACCTCGCGCGGGCTCGCCCCCTGCTGCGCCGCGCGCTGCGACGAGCTCGACCAGCTGCTTGCTGCCCTGCGCGACCGTGGCCGAGCCCTTGGCGACGTCGATGAGGCGCTGCTGGTTGTCGAGCAAGCTGTCTCGACGCTCGACATCCATCCGATCCCACCGCGCCTTGATGCCCTGCAGCAGCGGTGGAGCGCATCGTCGTCGCACCGCGTCGAGCGTCACACCCTTGATCGTTCCGCCGCGCTGCAGCGCGTCGAGATCCGCCTTGAAGCGCTCGCGGGTGTCCTTCACCGCTTCGAACGCGACGGGCCGGCCCTGCAGCGCCAGCGTGGAACTGCTGCGAGAGCCGCTGCGAAAGCATCTGCATCTCGGTCGCCGTCGCCGTCGACGCCGCGCGCCTGCGCTGCCGTCCGCGCGTCGAACGACATGACGAGCGCGGCGAACACGAGGAACAGCACGAGCAGGATGCCCGAGGACGTGGAACTGCCGCGCGACCGGCAGGTGGCCGATCAGCGGCACCTTCCACGGCATCCTCGCGCCCGTCGCCGATGTCCGCATCTGCTCCATGAGCGACACCGAGCGCGAGCGGGTCGTAGCCCGGATCGTCGCCGGCGGCTGTCACCTCGCGTCGCTGGGCGGATTGACGTGCGCCGCGACAGCGGGTTCGGCGTCGGTCCGCAAGCGGTTTTCGCAGATTCATTGCAAACGCCATGGTGCCTCCAGATGGCGCGATCTCGCGCGCCATTCCGCGCGATCAATCCGATATCGCGTCGGTGACGCTACAAGCCGACACGCAGGAACGCCGGATCCGCCGCGAGCCTCGCGAGGTCGAACTCCTGCCACGCGCCGCCGTCGGGGTCCGCCCAGCGCTGGCCGTACCACTGCGGGCGAATCGGGTACGGACGGCACCGGCGTGAGATCGGCGACGTTGCGCAAGGCCGAGCACGCTCTGCACGACGACGCCGACGTTCATGTCGCCCGCCCGCGGCCCGAACAGGATGAGCCGGCTCTGTCCGCTCGCGCCGTGCGGCACGACCGGTCTCGCGCCCGAGGAAGCCGGCGAGATCGACGACGCTGTAGAGATTGCCGCGAACGTTGGCGAGGCCCAGGAACCACGGCTGCGTCAGCGGCACGGCGGCGAGCGGCGGCACGGCGACGACTTCCGCGGCGTCCGCGAGCCGGATCAGCCAACGCTCGCCGCGCGCAACTCAAGCCCAGCCGCGACGACTCGCACCTGCGCGGTCGTCTTGCTCGCGAGGCGGGTCGCGAGCTCCTGCTGGAACAGTGCGTAGGTCGATACGGGCGGGGCGGGCCATCGGTGTCGGGGTCGTAGTGGGGTGGCAGGTCAGCCGAGCGCGGTGATCTTCGCGAGCAGCTCGTTCTTGTCCACGGGCTTCACGACGTAGTCGCGCGCGCCCTGGCGCATGCCCCAGATCTTGTCGGTCTCCTGGCTCTTCGACGTGCAGAGGACGATCGGAATGTGCTTGTCGCGGCGTCGCGGCTGATCGCGCGCGTCGCCTGGAAGCCGTTGAGCCCGGGCATCACGACGTCCATGAGGATGAGGTCGGGCATCGTGATGCCTCGCCTTCACGATCGCGTCGTCGCCGCTGTCGCACGACGACGACTTCGTACCCGGCCTTCGTCAGCAGCGAGTTCAGCACGTGCCGCTCCGTCGGCGAGTCGTCGACGATGAGTATTTTCTTGATCGTCATGGTCGGCTCGGGATGCGCTGGCGGCGCGCTCGGCGTCAGCGCGCGACCGGCGCCGGCGATCGGCGCCGGGCGGTTGACGTGCGTCGCGACGGCCTTCAGCAGGCTTTCCTTCGTGAACGGCTTGGTCAGGTACTGGTCGGACCCGACCATGCGGCCGCGCGCGCGGTCGAACAGGCCGTCCTTCGAGGAGAGCATGATCACGGGCGTGCTCTGGAACTTCGCGTTCTTCTTGATGAGCGCGCAGGTCTGGTAGCCGTCGAGCCGCGGCATCATGATGTCGACGAAGACGATATTCGGCTGGTGGTCGGCGATCTTCGCGAGCGCGTCGAAGCCGTCCTCCGCGAGGATGACCGTGCATCCTGCCTGCAGCAGGAAGATCTCCGCGCTGCGGCGAATGGTGTTGGAATCGTCGATCACCATCACCTTCACGCCCGACAAGCGTGTTCTGCTCCGACAAGACGCGTCTCCTCTTCGCGATGCCCCGTGCTAGCTTCAGCAAATTGTGGGCCACAATCGGCGCGAGACAAGTTTGCCACGGGGTCCGGCGGTTGACCAGAGCATAAAGTTTGCCTGAATCGGCATTCGGCAGCCCGAATCCGGGGATTTTGTGGCGGCGGAGCAACTTTTCGCAGTGCAGCGGCTGCCGCTGAGGGGCATTCCCTGCCCTTTCGCGTCGTCGCGCCGGCGCGCCGCCGCGCTCGCGGCCGAATCAGGGACGCGACTCGGGCCAGACTACTGCCCCAGGAACATCCGGTAGGCCGGATTGCCGGTCTCCTCGACGCAGTCGTAGCCCAGGCGCACGAGGAATGCCGGAACTTGCGCCTTGTCGCGAGGCCGGCACCTGCATGCCCACCAGCACGCGCCCGTAGTCGGCGCCGTGGTTGCGGTAGTGGAAGAGGCTGATGTTCCAGCCCGCGGCTCATGCTGTTGAGGAACGTCATCAGCGCGCCCGGGCCGCTCCGGAAACTCGAAGCGGTAGAGGATCTCGTTGTCCGCCGACGGCGCATGCCCGCCGACCAGATGCCGGACGTGGAGCTTCGCCATCTCGTTGTCGGACAGGTCGTAGCGCCTCGATCCGGCGGCGCTTGAGCTCGCGCGAGCAGCTGCTCGGTCTCGCGGCGGTTCGCGACCTCGATCCCGACGAAGAGGTGCGCGACCGCGCGTCGGAATAGCGATAGTTGAATTCGGTGACCTGCGCGCTTGCCCAGCAGCTTGCAGAATTCGCGGAAGCTGCCGGGCCGCTCGGGGATCGTCACGGCGAGCACCGCCTCGCGCTCTTCGCCCAGCTCCGCGCGCTCGGCGACGAAGCGCAGCCGGTCGAAGTTCATGTTCGCGCCGCAGGCGATCGCGACGTAGGTGCGGTTCTTCGTCCGGTGCCGCTCGACCCACGCCTTCACGCCGGCGATCGCGAGCGCGCCGGCGGGCTCGAGGATCGAGCGCGTGTCCTCGAAGACGTCCTTCAGCGCCGCGCAGATGGCGTCGGTGTCGACGCGCACGATCTCGTCGACGTATCGCGCGGACGAGGCGGAACGTCTCCTTGCCGACCTGCTTCACCGCGACGCCGTCGGCGAACAGCCCGACGTGCGCGAGCTTGACGCGGCGGCCCGCCGCGAGCGAGCGCGCCATCGCGTCGGAGTCCTCGGGCTGCACGCCGATCACCTTGACGTCGGGCCGCACGCGCTTCACGTACGCGGCGATCCCGCTCGATGAGCCCGCCGCCGCCGATGGCGACGAAGATCGCGTCGATCGGCCCCTGGCACTGGCGCAGGATCTCCATGCCGATCGTGCCCTGGCCGGCGATCACGTCGGGATCGTCGTACGGATGCACGAACACGGCGTGCGAGCGCTTCTGCAGCGCGAGCGCGTGCGCGTAGGCGTCGCTGTACGAGTCGCCGTGCAGCACGACCTTGGCGCCGCGCGCTTCGACCGCGGCGATCTTGATGTGCGGCGTGGTCACCGGCACGACGATCGTCGCCGCGCAGCCGAGCTTCTGCGCGGCGAGCGCGACGCCCTGCGCGTGGTTGCCGGCGGACGCGGCGATCACGCCGCGCGCGCGCTCGGCGGCCGAGCAGGTGCGCCATCTTGTTGTAGGCGCCGCGCAGCTTGAACGAGAAGACGCGTCTGCTGGTCCTCGCGCTTCAGGAGCACGCGGTTGCCGAGCCGGCGCGACAGCGCCGGCGCGAGCTCGAGCGCGCGACTCGACCGCGACGTCGTAGACCTTCGCGGTCGAGGATCTTCTGCAGGTAATCCACGGCCATCGGCGTCAGGCCGCAGGGCTAGGCGTGGCGGCGGTCGTCGAACTCGCGGTCGGCCTCGAGCGCGAGCCAGCACGGCAGCGCCCGGTCGATTCCCGCGTCGAGCAGCAGCCAGGTATTCGCGGTGCGCCGCGAGCTCGTCGTCCGATCGGCGCGATCAGCAGCACGCGTCCTGCGCGCAGCGCCGACAGATCGACCGCCGCGCCGCGACGGCCGTCGAGCGCCAGCGAGCAGGCGGCGGCGCCATGTCGATCGTCAGCGTTTCCTGGCCGCGCGTCATCGTGAGATACGACCTCGGCCAGGAGCTGCGCGTCGAGCAGCGCGCCGTGCACCGAGCCGATGCGCGTTGTCGACGCCGAAGCGCTCGCAAAGCGCGTCGAGGCTGTTGCGCTTGCCGGGAAACATCTCGCGCGCGAGCGCGAGCGTGTCGATCACGCCTCGCATGGAGGTCCGCGCACGCCGGGAAGCGACGCGCGCTCGAGCTCGGCGTCGAGGAATCCGACGTCGAACGGCGCGTTGTGGATGATCCATTCCGCGCCGCTGCGCGAAGGCGACGAACTCCGCGGCGACCTCGCGGAACTTCGGCTTGCCCTGGAGATCGTCCCAGGTCATCCCGTGGACTTCGGTCGCGGCGGCGTCGATCTCGCGCTCGGGGTCGATACGGAAGTGGACGGTGCGGCCGGTCGCGCGGCGATTGGCGACTTCGAGCGCGGCGAGCTCGATGATCCGGTGGCCCTGCTTCGGGTCGAGTCCCGTCGTCTCGGTGTCGATGATGATCTGGCGCATGCGGGTGGTCGCGGTCGGGCGGTCACCGCTGTCGATTCGCGCCCTCGGCGCGACCGGCTAGCGGCGCGAATGATACGCCGAAGTCGGAGCGCCTAGCGCCGGTAGCGCCGGATCGTCGTCTGGATCTCGTCGATCGCGCGCTCGATCTCGTCGTCGGACAGGTCGCGCTCGCGCGCCTTTGCGGTCCGGCAGCGAAAGCGTCGAGTCGAGCTGCGTCGCGAACTCGCCGAGCGGCAGCGTTTCGGTGATCGTCGTCGACGGCTCGTCGAGCGCGCGTCTCGGGCCCCAGCGCACGACGATCGCGGAGAGGTTGTCGCCGTCCGGGCCGCGCGCGGCGCTCGGCCTCGCGCATCATCTCCGGCGCGGCCTTGAGAATGGGCGTCGACGTGAGCCAGGTCGCGATCTCGTCGCTCGGGATCGGGCCCCACAGGCCGTCGGTGCACAGCACGAGGACGTCGCCGTCGCGCAGCAGCGTCCGGTTCGACAGGTCGATGACCGGATCGACCATGCCGCCCAGGCAGCTGTAGACCTTGTTGCGGTCCGGATGCTCGGCGACGTCGCCCGCGCGAATGAGTCCCTGGTCGACCAGATACTGCACCTTCGAATGGTCGCGCGTCTGCGCCGATGAGCTGCGCCGCGCCGGTAGAGGTAGAGCCGCGAATCGCCGACGTGGACCCAGTAGGCGTGCCCGCCTGCACGATGCAGGCGACGCACGTCGTGCGCGGCGTCTCCAGCATCGAGAACTGCGCCGAGTACGAGCCGAGCGCGGCGTGCGCCTTCACCATCGTCTCGTGCAGGAAGGTGAGCGGATTCTTGAGGATCGGCGTGGCCTCCTGCTGGAACCGCTCGATGAACAGCGCGCACGGCGATCTGCGCGGCGATCTCGCCGCCCGCGTGCCCGCCCATGCCGTCGGCGACGACGAGCAGCAGCGTGTCGCGGCTGTAGGTGTAGGCGATCCGGTCCTGGTTGACCGAGCGCGAGCCCTTGCGCGATTCCTGGAAGATCGTGAACCGCATCGAAGGCTGCAGTGCCGGTCACGCTGCGTCAGGCGCCGATTTCGGTGAAGAGCTTTCGCTTCAGGTTGCCGAGCACGGTGAGCTTGCGCTTCTTCGGCGGAATGTCGCGGATGGCCTTCTGCAGCGCGAACACCGACTGCGGGCGCTCGAGCGGATCGAGCCGCAGGCACCAGTCGATCACCTCGAGCACGTTGTCGGAGTATTGGCCCGCCCAGATCCGCTTCGCCGAAACGAGGTGGTCCTCCTGCAGGCGCGCGTCGGCGCGCCTGCGGGCGCGAACGCCGCGAGGCAGGCGAACATGCTGGCGCCCGTGCCGTAGACGTCGGTCCACGGCCCGAGCCGGTCGGGCTCCTTGTATTGCTCGGGCGCGGCGAAGCCCGGCGTGTACATCGGCGCGAGCTTCGGGCCGCTGCGTGGTGAGCGTCTGCCGCGCCGCGCCGAAGTCGAGCAGCACGGGGCTGCCGTCGGTGCGCAGGTAGATGTTGGCGGGCTTGATGTCGAGGTGCAGGAGCTTGTGCGTGTGCACCTCGCGCAGTCCGTTCGAGCAGGTGCATGAACACGTGCGCGGACGAGCCGCTCGGACATCTGGTCCTGGCGCATCTGGATCTGCTGCTGCAGCGTGCGGCCGCGCTCGTAGCGCATCACCATGTACACCGTCTCGTTGGCGCGGAAGAAGTTGAGCACGCGCACGACGTTCGGGTGGTTGATCTTCGCGAGCGCGCGGCCTTCCTCGAAGAAGCACTTCATCCCGTACCGGAACGACGTCATGTTCTCGGCCGACGTGGCGCGCACGATGTCGCCGTCGGTGCGCAGCACGAGCGACGACGGCAGGTATTCCTTGATCGCGACCGGCACGCCGGTCTCGTCGAACGCGCGATAGACGATCGAGAAGCCGCCGCGGCTGATCTGCCGGTCGATCCGGTAGTTCAGCAGCTGATACCCGCCGGAAAGGGCTTGGTTGGTGACGGGCATGGGCGCAGATGGGTGAGGTTATCCGCGGAACTCGCTTGCAATTCGCATGCCAGCGGGCAGACCGCGCGCTTGCGCCTGTAGCGGATAACGCATACATTCTCCGGATGAAAGCGCCCAAAGTAAAGTCGGAAAAGTTGCATGAATCCGACGAGCTTCGGCGATGATCCTCAGCATGACCGGCTTCGCGGCAGTTGCCGCGGAGCTTCCCGGCGTCGCGCTCGGCCGTCGAGCCTGCGTTCCGTCAACCACCGTTTTCTCGACCTCCAGGTCCGCCTGCCTGACGAGCTGCGCGGGCTGGAAGCGGCGCTGCGGAACAGATTCTCGGCGAATTGAAGCGCGGCAAGGTCGGAATGCCGGGTTTCGCTCAGTCGCGATCTGCGGCCGATTCCGCGGCGCTCGCCGTCGATCTGGCGAGCGCGTCGGCGAGCTCGCGAAGGCCGCGTCCGACGTGGCCAGCGGCGCGCCCGGCGCCGCGGCCGCTGTCGGTGGCGAGATCCTCCGCTGGCCGGGCGTCCTGGCCGAGCCGAGCGTTGCCCCGGACGAGCTTGCCGCTCATGCCCGCCGGCTCGTTGGCAGAGGCGCTTAGCCGAGCTTCGCGGCGTCGCGCGCGCGCGAAGGCGCGAAGCTCGTCGGCCACGCTGGTGGAGCGCTGCGACGCCATCGAGAGCACAGGTCGCGCGCGTCGCGCCGCGGATTCCCGCGCATCCAGGCGGCCTATGCCGAGAAGCTCGGCGCGCGACTGCGGGAAGCCGGGCTCGACTCCGACGGCGACCGGCTGAAGCAGGAGCTCGCGCTCTTCGCGACCAAGGTCGACGTTGCCGGAGGAGCTGTCAGCGGCTCGTCGCCCACATCGCCGAAGTGCGCCGCGTGCTGGCGGCCGGCGGCAGCGCCGGCAAGCGCCTCGACTTCCTGATGCAGGAGCTCCATCGCGAGGCGAACACGCTCGGGCTCGAAGTCGGTCGATGCCGAGCTGTCGCAGGCGTCGCTCGAGATGAAGGTGCTGATCGAGCAGATGCGCGAACAGGTACAGAACCTCGAATAGCGAGCAGGTCGCGGACGCGGTCGCCGACAGCTCAGGACATGGACGACGACGGAACGAAGCGCCGCGGCGGCGCTCACCCGACCAAGGCGCCACCCGCATCCGGCTGCCTGTTCGTGCTCGCGGCGCCGTCGGGCGGCGGCAAGACGAGCCTCGTCGCCGCGCTGCTCGAGCGCGAGCCCGGGATCCGCCTGTCGGTGTCGTACACGACGCGCCGCCGCGCCCGGCGAGAGCGACGGCGTCCACTATCACTTCATCGACGAGCCGCGCTTTCACGACGCTCAAGGCCAACGGCGAGTTTCTCGAGCACGCCCACGTCCACGGCAACTGGTATGCGACGTCGGCCACGTGGCTCGCGCGCGGAGGTGGCGCGCGGGCACGACGTACTGCTGGAGATCGACTGGCAGGGCGCGCAGCAGGTTCGCCGCCTCATCCCGGAGGCCGTCCACATCTTCATCCTGCCGCCCTCGCTCGCGCCAGCTGCGCGAACGCCTCGAAAAGCGCGGCCAGGACACGCCGGAGGTCATCCTGCGCCGGCTCGAGGCCGCGCGCGAAGAGATGCGCCACTGCGGCGACTTCGATTATGTTATTATGAATCAGGACTTTGCACGAGCCGTCGACGATCTGTCCGCGATCGTCCGCGCCGCCCGCCTGACCGCCCCGCGGCAGATGGTGCGCCATGCGCACCTCCTGCAGCGGCTGCTCGAACACTGAATCGAACCGACCCAGAGGATTGCCTATGGCCCGCATCACGATCGACGACTGCCTTGAAAAGATTCCCAACCGCTTCGAGCTGACGCTCGCGGCCACCAACCGTGCGCGCGCAGATTTCGGCCGGCAGCTCGCCGCTCGTCGACACGGACCGCGACAAGCCGACCGTCGTCGCGCTGCGCGAGATCGCCGCGGGCAAGGTCGGCATCGAGATGCTGCTGAAGGCTCAGAGCTGACAGGCGCACGGCCTTCTAGCCGGCGGCAATGAGGCATGTCGGAAATCGCGGAGTTCACCCGACACCTCGGCAACTACCTGCCGCCGCCTGATATCGCGCTCGTCGAGCGCGCGTTCCAGTTCTCCGACTCCGCCCATCGCGGCCAGTTCCGCAAGTCGGGCGAGCCGTACATCACGCATCCGCTGGCGGTCGCGAGCATCCTGTCGCAGTGGCGGCTCGACGCGCAGGGGCTTGCCGCCGCGCTCCTGCACGACGTGATGGAAGACACCGCCATCACGAAAGTCGGAGATCGAGACCTCGTTCGGCAAGCTCGGTCGCCGACATGGTCGACGGCGTCTCCAAGCTCGACCAGATCGAGTTCAACTCGCGCGAGGACGCGCAGGCCGAGAGCTTCCGCAAGATGCTGCTCGCGATGGCGCAGGACGTCCGCGTCATCCTGATCAAGCTCGCCGACCGGCTGCACAACATGCGCACGCTCGACGCGATGGCGCCGCCGCACCGGCGGCGGATCGCGCGCGAGACGCTCGACATCTACGCGCCGATCGCCAACCGCCTCGGCCTCAACGCGCTCTACCTCGAGCTGCAGGACCTCGCGTTCAAGCATCTCTACCCGATGCGCTTCCGCATCCTCGCCAATGCGATCAAGGCGGCGCGCGGCAACCGGCGCGAGGTGATGAACCGCCTGCTCGACGTCATCCGCGACGGCTTCGCCAAGGCGGGCATCACCGCGCGTCGTCTCGGGACGCGAGAAGACGATCTATTCGGTCTACAAGAAGATGGGCGAGAAGCGCTACACGTTCTCGCAGGTCTTCGACATCTACGGCGTGCGCGTGCTGGTCGCGGACACGACCGCCTGCTACGCGGCGCTCGGCGCGCTGCACGGCCTCTACAAGCCGATCCCCGGCAAGTTCAAGGACTACATCGCGATCCCCAAGGCCAACGGCTACCAGTCGCTGCACACCACGCTGTTCGGCCCGTTCGGCACGCCGCTGGAAGCGCAGATACGCACGCACGACATGCACCGGATCGCGGAGACGGGCGTCGCCGCGCACTGGCTCTACAAGACCGGCCGGCGAGCTCGACCTCGCCGCAGGCGCAGCGCGAGACGCATCGCTGGCTGCAGAGCCTGCTCGAGATCCAGTCGGAGTCGCGCGACTCGAAGGAATTCCTCGAGAACATCAAGGGCGACCTCTTCCCGGACGAGATCTACGTGTTCACGCCGAAGGGCAAGATCATGGCGCTGCCGCGCGGCGCGACCGCGGTCGATTTCGCGTACGCCGTGCACACCGACGTCGGCCACCACTGCGTCGCGGCGCGGATCAACTACGAGCTGATGCCGCTGCGCACCGAGCTCAAGAACGGCGACCACGTCGAGATCCTGACCTCGCCGATCGGCGCGGCCCAATCCGTCGTGGCTGTCGTTCGTCGCCACCGGCAAGGCGCGCTCGCGCATCCGCCACTTCCTGAAGGGCCTGCAGCAGAAGGAATCGGCGGCGCTCGGCGAGCAGCTGCTCGAGCAGGCGCTCGCGACGCTCAAGGTCGCGCCGGAGTCGATCATCGTGGGAACGCTGGGAGGCGCTGCAGAAGGAATTCGGCGCGAAGAGCCAGCTCGACATCCTCGCCGACATCGGGCTCGGCAAGCGGCTGTCGTTCGTCGTCGCGCAGGCGCTGCACCGCGCGCGGCCGGCAAGACGGCGACGCGGGTGCGCACGCGCGCGGCGATCGCGCAAGCCGTCGGCGCTGACGCTGCGCGGCGTCGAAGGCGTGGCGATCCAGTACGCGAAGCTGCTGCCGGCCGATCCCCGGCGACCGCGTCGTCGGCCAGTTCCGCAAGGGCCAGGGCCTCGCTCGTCCACATGCGCGACTGCGTCACGCTGCGAAAGCAGCGCGGCGACGCCGAGCAGCTGGTCGACGTCGACTGGGCGCCGGACGTCGAGGGCGTGTTCGACGCGGGCATCCGCCTGCTCGTCGCCGACCGGCGCGGGCTGCTCGCCGACCTCGCCACCGCGATCGCGCGACGCCGACAGCGCAACATCGACAACGTGTCGATGGAGCGGCCCGACGGCGCCGGGCTCATCGCGATGTTCTTCAGCGTCCAGGTCAGGGACCGCCGCCATCTGGCCGCACATCATGCGCGGCATGAAGCGGGTCGACGGCGTGCGGCGCGTCCAGCGGACGGACCCAGTCGCCGCCGGGATCGCCGCCCGGCGACGGTGGCTGCCGGATCAGGCCGGACTGCTTCGCGAGGAGCTGCTGGAGCTCGCCCGCCTGGTACATCTCCTTCAGGATGTCGCAGCCGCCGACGAATTCGCCGTTGAGGTAGAGCTGGGGAATCGTCGGCCAGTTGGCGTATTCCTTGATGCCCTGGCGGATTTCCGGATCCTGCAGCACGTCGACCGCCTGGTAGTCGGTGACGCCGCAGCGCTTCAGGATCTCGACCGTCGTCGCCGAAAAGCCGCATTGCGGAAACTGCGGCGTGCCCTTCATGTACAAGCACGACCCGGTTCGACGTGACCTGCTCGCGAATCTTGTCCTGGATGCTCATGGCGGTTCTCCACTCGTGCTGAAAACGCGAATTCTACCGCATCGCGGCGACGCGCCTTCCGGCGGCGTCGCTCACTCCTTGACGGCGCCGGTGAGCCCCGAGACGTAGTACTCGACGAAGAACGAATACAGCACGGCGACGGGCAGCGATCCGAACAGCGCGCCCGCCATCAGCGATCCCCAGTGGTAGACGTCGCCCTCGACCAGCTCGGTGACGACGCCGACCGGCACCGTCTTCGACCTCCGACGACGAGACGAACGTCAGCGCGTAGATGAACTCGTTCCACGACAGCGTGAACGCGAAGATGCCGGCGGAGATGAGTCCCGGCACCGCGAGCGGCAGGATGATCTTCACGAGAATCTGCAGCCGCGACGCGCCGTCGATCAGCGCGCATTCCTCGAGCTCGATCGGGATCGACTTGAAATACCCCATCAGGAGCCACGTCGCGAACGGGATCAGGAATGTCGGGTAGGTGAGGATCAGCGCGAGCCGCGAGTCGAAGAGCTCGAGCTTGTAGATGACCGCGGCGAGCGGAATGAACAGGATCGACGGCGGCACGAGGTAGGCGAGGAAGATGCTCATCCCGACGTAGCGCGAGCCGCGGAACCGCAACCGCTCGATGGCGTAGGCCGCGAGCACGCTCGCGAAGAGCGAGATGAACGTCGCCGTGACCGACACCAGGATCGTGTTCCACAGCCAATCCGGATAGCGCGGTGTCGAACAGGAGCTTCTTGATGTGCGCCAGCGTCGGATTCTTCACCCAGAAGGGATTGCCCTCGCGCGACAGGAGCTCCTCGTTCGGCTTGAACGTGGTGACGATCATCCAGTAGAACGGGAAGAGCAGCACGATCAGAAACGCCGCGAGCGGCGCGTACACCGTGACGATCCGGCGCGGCAGCGAGACGAGATAGTTCATCCCCTGCGACGTCGCCCGCGCCGGAGCGGCGGTCGGCGGCGGCAGCAGAGGTCGCCGGACGAATCGGTCACTTGTCGGCCCCGCCCTGTTGCCACGCCCGGCGCTGCAGGCCGAAGTAGCTCAACAGGATCACCGCCAGCAGGAACGGCACCATCGCCGTCGCGATCGCCGCGCCCTCGCCCAGGCTGCCGCCCGAGATCGCCCGCTGGAACGACAGCGTCGCCATCAGGTGCGTGGAATTGAGCGGGCCGCCGCGCGTGAGCACGTAGATCAGCTGAAAATCGGTGAACGTCATCAGCACCGAGAAGGTCATCACGACGGCGATGATCGGCGTCAGCAGCGGCAGCGTCACGTACCGGAACTGCTGCCACGGCGATGCGCCGTCGAGGCTCGCCGCCTCGTAGTACGACGGCGAGATGGTCTGCAGCCCGGCGAGCAGCGTGATGGCGACGAACGGCACGCCGCGCCAGATGTTGGCGGCGATCACCGCGAAGCGCGCATGCCACGGCTGGCCGAGGAAGTCGATGTATTCGTTGATGAGCGCCGAGCTTCATCAAAGTCCAGCTGATGATCGAGAACTGCGAATCGTAGATCCACCAGAACGCGATCGCCGACAGCGCCGTCGGCACGATGAACGGGAGCAGCACGACCGCCCGCATCGCCGCCTTGAAGGGAATGTGCTTGTTGAGCAGGAGCGCGAGCCAGAGACCCAGCACGAACTTGATGACGCTGGCGACGAGCGTGTAGAAGAGCGTGTTGAAGAGCGCGAGCTGCGTGACGGCGTCGCCCGCGCAGGTACTGGAAATTCTCGAGCCCGACCCATTGGCCCGGGCGGCCGATCTTGGCGTCGGTGAAGCCCGAGATAGGTGCCGAGCCCGAGCGGATAGGTGAGGAAGACAGCAACAGCAGCGCCGCCGCGGGGAGCATGAACAGCGCCCCGAGGACGGCTCGATTGTCGAGCGCGCGCGTAAGCGGCGTCTGCTGCAAGCGTTCGGTCGAGCCGCCATCGGTGACGCTTGTCAGGCCATCACCGGGCGGCGGCGCCGACGATGGCCCAGTGACCGCACGGTCTACAGCTTGTAGTAGCGCTCGGCCCGCTTCTGCGCCCGTTCGGCCGCTTCCTTCGGCGTCTTCGATCCCGACGCCGCTTCCGCCGACCATGTTCGGCACGATGAAATCCGCCTGCGCGGCCGCCGATGCATACCCGAGAGAGCCCGCGTAGCCGTTGTTCGTCATGTTCTTCATGCAGTCGCGGTAAGGCGTCTTCTTCGGGTCCGCCGTCCAGAACGGGCTCGACTCGTAGGCCGCGAGCGGATGGCACACGTAGCCGATCGACGCCTCCTGCCAGGGCACGTACTGCTCGCTGCTCCATCATGAACGCAAGGTATGCCTTCGCGGCGTTCGGGAACTTCGAGTACTTGAAGATCATCATCGGGAACACGAGGTTCAACTCGCGCGACTTGCCGTCGACCCCCAGCGGGAACGGGATAGTGCTGGATGTCTTTCTCCATTTCCAGCAGCTTCGGGTCCTGCGACGTCTTCGCCGCGTAGTAGATCGGAGATGCCGTTGTTGGTCAGCGCGATCTGACCGTCGAGGAACGCCTTGTTGTTGTTCGGGTCGAGCCACGACAGCGTTCCCGGGATGAACGTGTCGTAGAGCTGCTTCGCGTATTCGAGCGCGGCGATCGTCTCCGGGCTGTTGATGACGACGTTGTTCTTGGCGTCCACCAGCTTGCCGCCGTGCGCCCACAGGAGCCAGAACGTCCAGTTCGAGTCGCCGGTGGCGTTGCCGAGCGCGAAGCCCGCCGGCGTGCCCTTCGCCTTGAGCGCCTGGCACAGCTTGAGGAAGCCGGCCATGTCGCGCGGGAATTCGATCGAAGCCCGCGGCCTTGATCTGACTCTCGCGCCCGACGAGCGTAGCACCGGCGGCGCCCATCATGATCGCCACCCACTTCTTGTCGTGCATGCCGTAGTCCTTGGCCGCCTGGTACCAGCCGCCGTACTTGTTGCCGAGATAGTTGGCGACGTCCGAGACGTCGACGAGCTTGTCGGGATACTGGTGCGCGTCTTCCATCGTGCTGATGATGATGTCGGGACCGCTGCCGACGTTCGCCGCGACGCGCGGCCTTGGGCCGCACGTCTTCCCAGCCCTTCCGCGTCGACGCGGACTTCGATGCCGGTCATCTGCGTGAACTTCTTCGTGTTGGCGGCCCACGTGTCCTCGTCGCCCTGGACGAAGCGCTTCCAGCGCAGCACGCGGAGCTTCGCTCCCTTCTCCGGGGTGATCTTGAGCTGGGCTTCGGCCGCGGCGCGAACAGCGCCGATCCGCTGCCGAGCGCGGTGCCGGCAGCGACGCCGGCGGTGGCTTTCAGGAAATCACGACGTTTGATGTCACTCATGCATCCCTCCTTGGGTTGTGGGCTGGGGGCATTGCCCCGTTCCCGTCTGACAACTCATGCCACGAGCCGCGAACCGGTCGCGGCGTCGAACAGATGCGCGCGCCGAAAATCCGGCGCGAGGTTGATCCGGTCGCCCGGACGGCAATCGGCGCGATCGCCGATCGTCGCAGTCACTTCCTGTCCATTGAAGCGGCAATAGAGCTGCGTGTCGGCGCCGGTCGGCTCGACGACCACGACCTGCACCGGCAATCCATTGTCGCCCAGCGCGCAATGCTCGGGCCGCAGGCCGAACAGCACCGCCTGGCCGTCCTGCACCCTCGCGCCGGAGGGCACCGGCAGCGCGACACCGTCGCCGAAATCGACGTTGTTGCGCACCGCCCGTGTGTCGCGCCGTGCCGGGAATCATGTTCATCGCCGGCGAGCCGATGAAGCCCGCGACGAACAGTGTTCACCGGGCGGTCGTAGAGATCGAGCGGGCCGCCGGTCTGCTCGACGATGCCGTCGCGCATCACGACGATCTTGTCGGCCATCGTCATCGCCTCGATCTGGTCGTGCGTGACGTAGATCGACGTCGTCTTGAGGCGCTGGTGCAGCTCCTTGATCTCGGTGCGCATCTGCACGCGCAGCTTGGCGTCGAGGTTGGACAGCGGCTCGTCGAACAGGAACACCTGCGGGTCGCGCACGATCGCGCGGCCCATCGCCACGCGCTGCCGCTGGCCGCCGGAGAGCTGCGCGCGGATAGCGGTCGAGATAGGGCGCAAGGCCGAGGATGTCGGCGGCCTTCTGCACGCGCTCGTCGATGTCTGCCTTCGTCGCGCTTCGCGAGCATCAGCGCGAACGACCATGTTGTCGCGCACCGTCATGTGCGGATAGAGCGCGTAGTTCTGGAACACCATCGCGATGTCGCGCTCCTTCGGCGGAACGCGATTGACGACCGTGCCGCCGATCGCGATTTCGCCGGTGCCGATCTCCTCCAGGCCGGCGATCATCCGCAAGCAGCGTCGACTTGCCGCACCCGGAGGGCCCGACCAGCACGCAGAACTCGCCGTCGGCGATCGCGATGTCGACGCCGCGGATGACGTGCGTGGACCCGAAGTGCTTGTGCACCGCCCGAATGTCGACGCCCGCCATCTACGAATCCTTCCGCGAAATGGGACGCTGTCAACGTGAGCGGCCGCCGCGTGCCGGCCGCGACGACGTAGTCCGGCCGGCCCGTCTTCAAGCCACGTGACGATGTTCTGCGCAGACTTGCGCCGCAACTCGCGCTCCGACTCGACGGAAAAGAACGCCGCGTGCGGCGTCACGATCACCCGCGGGTGCCCGAGGAGCCTCGAGCCGGCAGGCACGGGCTCCACCGGCAGCACGTCGAGGCCGAGCCCCGCGAGGCTTCCGGCATCGAGCGCGCGCGCAGCGCGGCGTCCACGTCGACGACGGCGCCGCGGGCGGTGTTGACGAGGAAGCTCCCGGCGCTTCGCCGCGCGCAACACGTCGCGCCGATCATGCCGCGCGTCTCAGCGTTGAGCGGCACGTGCAGCGAGACGACGTCGCTTTCGCCGAACAACTCCGGCGAGTCCGCGGCGCTCCGACAAACGCGGAAAGTCGCCGTCGATGATGTAGGGATCGCAGGCGACGACGCGCTTGAACACGTTGCGGCCGATGTGCGCCATCCGCTTGCCGATGCGTCCCAGGCCGACGATGCCGAGGGTCATGTCGCCCACGCGCCGCAAGGGCCCGGACGAGAGGTAGTGCCACTGGCCCGCGTGAATGTCGCGGTGGTAGGCGACGATGTTGCGCGCGTCAGCGCGAGGGCGAGCGCGAGCGCATGTGTCGCAACCTCGCCGACGCCGTAGTCGGGAGAATTGGCGACCCACACGCCGTGCCGCGAGCATGCGTCCGTGTCGATCGTGTCGAAGCCGGCGCCGATCCGGCTCACGATGCCGAGGCCGGGCAGCGATGCGACGACGCGTTCGGTGATCGGGGCGTACTGCAGCAGGATTCCGGCGCAATCGGCGGCCGCGGCGATCACCTCGTCCTCGGACTTGCACTGCGCAGTGACGAGCTCGACGCGGAGCGCCGGCGAAGAGGTCGCGCTCGAGATCGAGGTCAGGAAACTCGTTGTCGGAAAACAGGACTTTGGCCATGGGAGGAGATCGGCGTCGCGGCGCGGCGCCGGCGAAGCCCGGTCGGCGACGCGCAACGGTACGTGGCTGGACGGGGATTGGTCAAGAGGTCTGACCGATTTCCGTCCAGGTCGGCGGCAGCGGCGACTATAATCGCGCACCTCGACCCGACACATTCCTTCCTCCGGCGACCACGAAGATGACCAAGCTCCTGCAAACCACGATCGCCGGCAGCCTGCCCAAGCCGGCCTGGCTGGCCGAGCCCAAGACGCTCTGGGCGCCCTGGCGGCTCGAGGGCGACGTCGCTCGCCGAGGGCATGCGACGACGCCGTCCGGCTGGTGCTGCGCGACCAGGAGCAGGCGCGGCATCGACATCGTCACCGACGGCGAGCAGACCCGCCGCCACTTCGTCACGACGTTCCTCGAAGCCCTCGACGGCGTCGACTTCGAGCACCGAAAGACCGTGCGCATCCGCAACCGCTACGACGCCGACCGTGCCGATGGTCGTCGGGCCGGTCGCCCGCCGCGGTCCGGTGTTCGTCGAGGACGGCACGGTTCCTGCGCGCGGCGACGCAACGCAAGGTCAAGGTCACGCTGCCCGGCCCGATGACGATGGTCGACACGCTCTACGACGACCACTATCGAGAGCCGCGAAAAGCTCGCATGGGCGTTCGCGGAGATCCTGAACGACGAGGCGCGCGAGATCGAGGCCGCCGGCGTCGACGTCATCCAGTTCGACGAGCCCGCGTTCAACGTCTACTTCGACGAAGTCCGCGACTGGGGTGTCACGGACGCTCGAGCGCGCGGCGCAGGGCCTCAGGTGCACGACCGCCGTCCACATCTGCTACGGCTACGGAATCAAGGCGAACATCGACTGGAAGAAGACGCTCGGCGCCGAATGGCGGCAATACGAGCAGACGTTCCCGCTGCTCGCACGCTCGTCGATCGGGCAGGTTTCGCTCGAATGCGCCAATTCGCACGTCCCGATCGACCTCATCGCGCCTCCTCGAGGGCAAGGACGTGCTGGTCGGGGCGATCGACGTCGCGACCGACCGCGTCGAGACGGCCGAGGACGTCGCCGCGACCATCACGCAGGCTTTGCGGCCACGTGCCGATCGAGCGGCTTCTATCCATGCACCAACTGCGGGATGGTGCCGCTCGCCCGAGAGGTCGCCCGCGGCAAGCTCCGGGCGCTTGCGGCGGGCGCGGCGCTGGTTCGGGGCAGCGCCTGAGCGGATCGCCCGCCCCTCGCCCCTCGGCGCTTGCATGGGGCGGGTCAGGCTCCGACGCCCCGAAAACGACCCCTTTCCGACCCCAAAAAACCACTAGCATATGGCCATCGAGGCGTGTATCCTCCGCAAAGTGTTTTAGTTTCAAGGCAGTAAGTACGCCCCTGTACGACCGCTTTGCGTCGTTCCACCGTCGTTCTTTCCTTGAGATCGAAACATTGGCCGGGTCCGTCCCGATTTCTTTTGTTCGTGGGGAAATACTGAAATGGCAACTGGAACTGTGAAGTGGTTCAACGATGCAAAGGGCTTTGGATTCATTACGCCGGATGGCGGCGGTGAAGACCTGTTCGCGCATTTCTCGGCTATCAACATGCCGGGATTCAAGACGCTGAAGGAAGGCCAGAAGGTCTCGTTCGAAGTGACGACGGGTCCGAAGGGCAAGCAGGCGAGCAACATCCAGGCTGCGTAATTCCCGCTCGCGGGAACTCCGAAAGCCAATTAAAAAGCCGGGCGCGATGCCCGGCTTTTTCTTGCGCTCCGCTGCGTCGAGTCATGCCGCGCGATCGCGTACGGGCGGCGACGCGGCGGCTGCGGCGCCGATCGCGCGCTGCTGCGCCGCCATGATCGCCTCCGCAAGGGCAAGGTCGCCGGGATAGGTGATCTTGAGATTGCCGGGATTGCCGGTCACGAGCTTCGGCTTGACGCCGAGCGCCTCGACGGCCTGCGCTTCATCGGTGTAGTTGCCGGCGCTCCGGACTGGGCGAGCGCCTCGCGCAACACGCCGAACCGGAACATCTGCGGCGTTTGCGCCGACCACAAGCCCTCACGCGGCTCGGTCCCGGCGCTGCGCCCCTCGGCGTCCGAGCGCTTGAGCGTTCCGACGACGGGCAGCGCGAGCAACCCGCCCACGGCGTCATCCGCGAGCTCCTCGCGCAGGCGCGACAGCGACTCGGCGTCGATGCACGGGCGAACCGCGTCGTGGACGAGCACCCAGTCGCTGTCGGCGGCGTCGGTCATGGCTGCCAGCGCATTTCGTACCGTTTCAGCGCGCGTTGCGCCGCCGCAGCGCAGAACCGTCACCCTGCCCTTCGGCCGATAGCCTCGTCGTACCAGCGATCGCCCGGAGCGACGGCGACGTGGATTTGATCCAGCGCAAAGGCAGCGGCGAGGCGGTCGAGGCTGTGCGCGAGCACCGGCTTGCCGGCCAGCATCCAGTACTGCTTGGGCGAATCGCTGTGGAAACGGCTCCCGCGCCCGCCAGCGGGAATCAGCGCGTGGTAGCGCATCGTTGCCGTGGCCGTCCGCCTATGCCTGCCGGATTCCGATCGACTTCTTCTCGGGCTTGAGATGCGCCGCCGCCGGCTCGCCGCCGTAAGTCGCGCGGACGTAGTCGTAGACGATCTGCTGGAATTCTTCCGCGATGCGCTCGCCCTTGAGCGTCACCGTTTTCTGGCCATCGACATAAACAGGGGCGACCGGAATTTCGCCCGTTCCCGGGAGGCTGATGCCGATGTTGGCCATCTTCGACTCGCCGGGACCGTTCACGACGCACCCCATCACCGCCACGGTCATGTTCTCGACGCCCGGGATAGAGCACGCGCCAGGCGCGGCATCTGCGCGCGCAGATACGACTGGATCTTGTCCGCGAGCTCCTGGAAGACCTCGCTCGTCGTGCGCCCGCATCCCGGGCACGCGCTGACGAGCGGCGTGAACGAGCGCAGACCCATCGTCTGCAGGATCTCCTGCGCGACGATCACTTCGCGCGTGCGATCGCCGTTCGGCTCCGGCGTGAGCGAAATGCGAATCGTGTCGCCGATGCCTTGCTGCAGCAGCACGGCAAGCGCCGCGGTCGACGCGACGATGCCCTTGCTGCCCATGCCGGCTTCGGTGAGGCCGAGGTGCAGCGGATAATCGCAGCGCCGCGCAAGCTCCGTGTAGACGGCGATCAGGTCCTGCACGTTGGAGACTTTGCACGCCAGGATGATCCGGTCGCCGGGAAGGCCCAGCGCTTCGGCGAACTGCGCGCTGCGCACCGCGGAGGTGACGAGCGCCTCGCGCATCACATGGCGCCGCATCGAGCGGATTCGCGAGCTTCGCATTCTCGTCCATCAGGCTCGCCAGGAGATCCTGGTCGAGGCTGCCCCAGTTGACGCCGATGCGCACCGGCTTGCCGTAGTCGATCGCGCGCTCGATCATCACCGCGAACTGGGGATCGCGACGCGTGCCCTTGCCGACGTTGCCGGGATTGATCCGGTATTTCGCGAGTGCCGCGCGCAATCCGGGAAATTCGACGAGAGCTTGTGCCCGTTGTAATGAAAGTCCCCGATCAAGGGGACGTTGCAGCGACAGCGCGTCGAGGCGCTCGCGGATGGCGGGCACGGCGGCCGCGGCCTCGGCGGTATTGACGGTGATCCGGACGAGCTCCGATCCGGCGTCGGCAAGTGCCTTGACCTGAGCCACCGTCGCGGCCACGTCGACCGTGTCGGTGTTGGTCATCGACTGCACGACGATCGGCGCATCGCCGCCGATCTGGATGCCCCCGACGAGCACGGCGCGCGCCCGACGGCGTGCGATCGGCGGTCGATTCGATTCACTCATGGGGTCTTTGGCCGTGGAGATGTACGCACGGGCAAATAGGCGATTTTACCACCTCCCGCATCGGGATCGATTCTTCAGGCCTCGGCCGTGCGGGGAATCACCCAACCATCGCCGACGGCGAGATCGATGATCGCGCCCGGCACGAGGTGGAGGGTTCGGCAACGGTCAGATGCAGCGTCGTTTGCGGGTCAATTTCGACGTTCGCTTCGACGCGAAAATGCCCACCCTGGTAGCTCATGCCGCTCACCTGCGCCCGGAATCCGGGCGACCCGAGGAAACAATCGAGAGCGCCGAAGCGCGCACGCACGCGGACGCCGAACCGGGCACTTGCGCCTGCCGGCAACGCATGCGCAGGCGATGGCCGAAGACCTCGGCGTCGCACGTTGCGCCGCCATCGGCCGCGAGAACGCGCACGGGCAGGATGATGCCTTCGCCGATGAACCGCGCCACCGTCGCATCCGCCGGCTCGCGATAGAGCTGCGACGGCGTCGCGAACTGCAGCACGCGGCCGTCGACCATCACGGCGATCCGGTCGGCGAGCGCCATCGCTTCCGTCTGGTCGTGGGTGATGTAGATCATCGTCGTGCCGGTGCGCTCGTGGAAGTCGCGCGAACTCGCGCTCCATTGCCGCGCGCAGATGCACGTCGAGATTGGCGAGCGGCTCGTCGAGGCAGCACGAGCGACGGCTCGGTCACGAGACAGCGGGCGAGCGCCACGCGCTGGCGCTGGCCGCCGGAAAGGAGCGCCGGCGCGGCGCTCGGCGAAGCCTTCGAGCTCGACCAGCGCGAGCGCGGCGTGCACGCGCTTCGCCCGCTCGGGATCCTTCACGCCCGCCACCGTCAAGCCGTAGGCGACGTTCTCCGCGACGGTCATGTGCGGCCACAGCGCGTACGACTGAAACACGATCCCGACATGGCGCCTCTCCGGCGGGATCTGCTGTTCGGGCGTGGAGACGACCGTATCGCCGATCAGGATGCGTCCGGCGTCCGGCCGATCGAACCCCGCGATCTGCCGCAACAGCGTGGTCTTGCCGCAGCCCGATGGCCCGAGGACGGCGACGAATTCGCCATCGGCGACCGCGAGCGACACGTCGTCGAGCGCCTTGACCGCCCCGTACGACTTGCCGAGCCGTTCGAGCGTCAGTCGCGCCACGGCAGCACTCCCTTGGGCAGGCGCCCGCCGAGCAGCAGCGTCGCCAGCATCAGCGTGATGCTCACGATCACCGTGAGGACGCCGAGGGCGGCGGCATAGTTCGAATCGCCTCCCTGCTGGAACGAGAAGAAAACCACGCCGAGCGTCTCGGCGCCGGTCGACCACAGGAGCGCCGACACCGTGAGCTCGTTGAACGCGGTCAGGAAGATGAGGAGCGCACCGGCCGCTGCCGCCGGCGCGACCAGCGGCAGGATGATCGTGACGAGCCGCCGCACGAGCCGCGCGCCGACGATCTGCGCCGCCTCCTCGAGCGTGCGGTCGAGTTGGTGATAGCCGCTCATGACCGGGCGCAGACCGAGCACGAGAAAGCGCGCAAGGTAGCAGAAGAGGATGATCCAGATCGTGTTGTAGAGCGAGAGGCCGAGCACCGGCAGCGGTTTCAGGAACATGAGGATCGCCGCGATGGCGAGCACCACGCCAGGCACGGCGTACGGCACTTCGGTCACGATGTTCACGGCGCGCAGGAGCCGCGAGCTGCGCCAGGCGAGGAAATAGGCGAGCGGCACCGCGATCAGCACGATGATGAGCGCGGCCACGGCGGACGAGCCGATGCTGTTGCGAAAGGCGCGGCGCGCCGCCGCATGCTCGAACAGTACGAAGCGGTAGTTCTCGAGCGTCGCGCTCGCCGCGTCGAGAGGCACGCCGACGGCGGACACGAGCGAGGTGAGGAGCAGCGCCGTGAGCGGCAGGACGAGAACGCAGGAATGCGAACGCCCACAGGGCGATCTCGATCGGCCGCCGCCAGCGCCGCAGCTCGAAGGCGCGCGGCTCGACCGCCGCGCTTGCCGTGCGGAAGTCGCGCCTCGAAGCAGGACGTCCTGCGCGACGATGCCGATGACGGCGATCATCCCGATCAGCACCGAGAGCACGGCAACCTCGGACAACACGGCCGGGCCGAATCCGGCGAGCCGCTGATAGATGAGCGTCGGCAGCACGAGGTAGTTGCCGGGAATGCCGAGGAGTGCGGGAATGCCGAAGTTGCCGAGGCACGAGACAAAGCTCAATGCGACGCCCGCCAGGAGCGGCGGCGTCATCAGCGGGATGACGATCGTGCGGATCACGCGCAGCGGCTTCGCCCCGCCTGCGAGCGCGCGCCTCGAGAAGCTCGTGCGGCAGCGTGCGCAGTCCGGCGCGCAGCGTGAGGAACACGAGCGGCGCGTACTGGACGCCCAGCACCAGGATTATTCCTCCCGGCGAGTACAGCGGATTGCGGCTGCCGAGCGCCGGGGCGATGCCCAGCATCTTGAGCAGCGGACTCGAAGGCCCGGACATCTGCAGCCACGCGAGCGCCACGACCTGCGGCGCCAGCATCAGCGGCATCACGAAGCAGAAGACGAACGCGTTGCGGCCGCGGATGTCGGTAAGCGACACGAGCAACGCCACGACGCCCCCGAGCGCGACGGCGAGTGCCGTCCCGCCGAAGGCAGTCACGAGGCTGTGCGCCGTCGCCGTCCATGTCGCGTTGCTCGACAGCACGCGGCGCACGGCTTCGCCGGATGGACTGCCGCCCGGCATGACGCCTTCGAGCACGAGCCGCGCGAGCGGCAGCACCGAGAGGAGAGCGACGACGCCGATCAATCCCCAGAGGATCGCGTAGTCCTCGAAGCGCCCGCGCGCCCCGAAGCGTTTGCCATTGAACGAGGCGATGCGCGAGTGTGCCCGCGGTTCTAGTTGCCGAAGAGCTCGGAGAACCGCTTGAGATTGGCGTTGTTCGTCTGCACGACTTTGGGAATGTCGGTCGGCATCAGATGGATCCTGACGCCTGCCGGATACCACGCCGGCATCCCGACGCCGGCTCTGCGCCGGGATGTAGCCCATCGCGACCGCGAGCTTCTGCCCTTCGTCGGAGAGTATGAAATCGACGAACGCGCGCGCGGCCGCGGCGTTCTGCGTGGTCTTGAGAATGGCGACGGGCTCGGTCACCGCGGGCAATCCCTCTGCGGGAAAGATGAAATCGACGGGCGAGCCCTTGGCCTTGGCGTTGAACGCCATGAAGTCGACCAGCACGCCGTACGCCTTCTCGCCGTTCGCGACGGCCGTCAGCACTGCGCCGTTGCCGCGCACCGCGACGGCGTCCGCCGCCTTGAGCTTCTCGAAGTAGCTCCAGCCGAGGTCCGGGCGGCTCGTCATCGTTCCGAGCATGATCGCCGCCGCTCCGGAATAGAGCGGGCTCGGCATCGCGATCTGACCCTTGTATTCCGGCTTCGCGAGATCGGCCCACGACGCGGGACGGGTCTTCGCCGCGGTGTTGACGGCGATGCCCGTGGTGATGAGCTTGGAGCCGAAGTACGTGCGCTCGGCGTCATAGGTTCCGGCATCGAGCCCGTCGACCTTCGCTTCGCGATACGTCAACAGCCGTCCGTCTTTCTTGAGCGCCTCCATGCTCGCGGCATCGGCGAGCAGCAGGACGTCGGCCTTGGGCGCGCCGGCGGCAAACTCCGCGGCGAGCTTCCCCATGACTTCGGTCGTCCCGGAACGAAAGACGTCGACCTCGACACCCGGCTGCGCACGCTTGAATGCGGCGACGGTCTGGGCTGCATCGCGCTCGGGCTGCGACGTATAGAGGACGAGCTTGCCGGCCGGCGCCTGCGCCGCCGCGGGGCCCGCCGCCATTGCAGCCACGCAAAATGCGGCGAGGATCATCCTGCGACGAAACGAGATGCTCATGCGATTCTGCTCCATGGAGGCGTTGGGTGCCGGGATGGTACCCGCGACTCGGGTCGCGTAGATGTCGGCGCCGCACGCCGACCCGGAGGCGGAGCGTATCAGGCCGGCGGGAGAAAGTGCCTCGGTCGAGGCGGGACTCCCAGCCGGAAGCGGCCGCCGGCGCGGCGACGAGCGAAGACCGGCAGGATCCGGCCGGGGGCGGACGGTGGTACTAGTGCGATGCGCGATCGCGCCGGTCGCGCCGGCGTCGGTCCTGCTGCCGCCGCTCGACGAGCCGGTCGGCATCGAACGAATCGGAGCTGCGGCGATCGCCGTGGCGCCGGTCCGCGTGGCGGCGATCCGCGCTTCGCCTGTCGTCGCCTTCGCGTCGATCACCGCTCGTTCGCGCGGTGTGTCCGCGCCGGAGATTCCGTCTTGTTCGCAGGAAACAGCAACGCGGCGTGCTGAGTTGTGTAGCGCGGTATCGCACCCGCGGACGCCCACGCGGACGTCCCCTGCATGAGCGGAGCGATCGACCATTCTTCGTTGAGCGCCGCATGGGGGGCACTGGAACCACAATGCCCACTGCCCGGGTTGTCGAGACGCGAGCAGTCCGTGTCCGCCATTGGCGTGCGTCAATGCAAATCCATACTGGGCTTCATCGGGCACGCCGCAGAAATCGATGCACGGATCCCAATCGACGAGGTGCTCGTGCGCTAACGCGAGCGCCTCATCGGGCACTCGTGCTCGGACTCGTCGACCTCGATGCCGTGCCGCGGCTGTTGCGGAAACAGAGTTGCGAGCTCGATCCATGCCGCCTCGGCCGCGGATGGCCAGTCCGAAAGGATGGCATCGCTGCCGCCGCAGGCTCTGCCCCGCAATCTCTCGCCTTGCGAAAGAGCGCGGCCGTTGACCGCCGCGACCCGCAAAGGCGCTCGAAGGCTCGCCGCGATACGAACGCTCGCGCAGCACCGGGATGCCACGATCGTAACAACCGATCGTCAGGTACGTGTTGGTTGCCTGATTCGGCAGGAATTCATAGCCGACGAGGCCGTCCTCGACGATCGGCAACAATTCGAGAGACAGTCCCGCGGGAAGGGTGTGGTGGGCTGCAGCCGCAGCAAGAGTGTCCGCGAATGATCGGGAGGAGATCCTTCGCTTGCGACAGGCGAGGCCAGGAGGCGACGGGCATCAGTGAACCTCGGTTACCTTCCTCCGCTACTACCTCGGTTATGCACTGAATGATACAACCCGCGATGGGGAATTGACAGACGAATTTCGGCCTAGTCCGCCGCTAAGCGTGATCGACAAATCGGCACCATCTTGCCGATCTGAATCAATCGATCACGTTTGAATGAGCGGTGCTTCGTCGCATCCGGACCGGGAGGAAATCGTGAGGTAACGAGAGCGCCGGTTCGGTGCGCTGGCGCACCATGCGCCTCCCGCGACCATGGCTGAGAATGATCCGCCGTACGCCCCATCGGGGCTGCCCCGAGGAGTGTGCCCATGAGCACCAGTGCAACGCAGCTCGACACAGGCAAGCTGACTCCCATCGGCATCGAAGGTCTCGACGAGGTCCTGCGTGGCGGGCTCGTTCCGCATGGCATGTACCTCGTCGAAGGCGACCCCGGTGCCGGCAAGACCACGCTCGCCCTCCAGTTCATGCTCGCCGGCATCAAGCGCGGTGAGCGCTGCATCGTACGTCACGCTCTCCGAAGAGGAGGATGAGCTGCAGGCGGCCGCTCGATCGCATGGCTGGTCGCTGGACGGCATCCACATCCACGAAATTCTTGCGTCGGAGGAAAGCCTGAAGCCGGATGCGCGGTACACGATGTACCACCCGTCCGAGGTCGAGCTGGCCGAGACGACCAAGGCCGTCCTGGCCGAGGCCGCGAGGATCAAGCCCGACCGGATGGTCCTGGACTCGCTATCGGAATTCCGGATGCTGGCCGAGAACCCATTGCGCTACAGGCGCCAGATCATGGCGCTCAAGCGCTATTTCGCGCGCACAGCAAACCACGCTGCTGCTTCTCGATGACAACACCGGTGACGTGCGGGACATGCAGCTCCACAGCAGCGCCCAGGGCGTGATCAGCCTTTCCCGCTTGACTCCGAATTCGGTTCGGTGCGCCGGCAACTGCAGATCACCAAGATGCGCGGCCGCGCGTTTGGCGAGGGCCGCCATGATTTCGTCATCCGGCACGGCGGATTGCAGGTGTTTCCCCGATTGGTCGCCGCCGAGCATAGGAGCCCGTCCGAGCGCGGGGCGGTCGAAAGCGGCATCGCTCACCTCGACGCGTTGTTGGGCGGCGGGCTCGCGCGGGGCACGAGCACGCTCCTGATCGGCCCGGCGGGCACCGGCAAGTCCACGCTCGCCACGCAATTCGTATTGGCCGCGGGCAAGCGCGGCGAGCACGCGGTGATCTTCTCTCTTCGACGAGAGCAGCGCGACGTTCATGCGAGCGTTCCAAAGGGTTCGGCATGGACGTCGAAGCGATGATCAGCGCCGGCCAGTTGGAGCTTGCGGCAGGTGGACCCTGCGGAGTCTCGCCCGGCGAATTCGCGCACAGCCTGCGCGTCGCCGTGGAAAACGAGAACACGCGAATGGTCGTCATCGACAGCCTCAACGGCTATCTCAACGCCACGCCGAGCGAGCGCTTCCTGACGCTGCACATCCACGAGCTCCTCACCTATCTCGGCCAGCGGGGCGTGACCACGCTGCTCCTGATGACCCAGCACGGAATGGTCGGCGCCGATGTCTACGTTCCCATCGACGCAAGCTATCTCCGCCGATTCCGTGATATCGCTCCGCTACTTCGAGGCCTTCGGCGAAGTCCGGCAGGCGATTTCCGTCATCAAGAAACGGACTGGCAAGCACGAGCGGACAATCCGCGAAATGCGCTTCGACAAGGGAATTATTGTAGGCAACCCGATACGCGACTTCGAGGGCGTGTTGACGGGGTTCCCGAGGTTCGTCGGCGTTGCGCTCCGGGCGACGAAAGGCGATGAGCCCGGCGCCGCCGATTGACCCGGAACGGGTGCTGGTGCTGGCCCCGACGGCCGCCGACGCCGCGCTCTCCCAATCGATCATCGCGGACGCGGGGCTCAGCTGCCACGTCTGTCCCGACCCGGAATCGCTTGCGCGGAGCCTCGACGATGGCGCCGGCGCGATGCTGCTTGACCGACGAGGTCGTCGCAAGCGGCAACGCGATGCAACTCTCGCGGGCGTTGGATGCGCAACCGCCGTGGTCGAGGTACCGATCGTTCTCCTGGCAGGTGCCGCCGGCCGACTCCTCCGTCGTGGCGCGAGCGATGGAGCTCCTCGGCAACGTCACGATCCTCGAGCGGCCCGTCCGGGTGACGACGCTGATCAGCGCGTTGCGGACCGCGATCCGCGCGCGCCGGCGACAATACGAGGTGCGCGATCGTCTCATCGATCTCACCCATGCCGAGGCCACGTTGCGCGCGCAAAGCGAGCGGCTGCGCGACTCCGATCGCCGCAAGGACGAGTTCCTCGCCACGCTGGCGCACGAGCTGCGCAATCCGCTCGCGCCGATCCGCAACGCGCTTGCAGATCATCCACCTCTCCGGGCAACAACGGCGCCGGCCGTCGAGCAGGCGCGCGAGAATGATGGAACGCCAGCTCGACGCAGATGGTGCGGCTCATCGACGATCTGCTCGGATGTCAGCCGGATCAGCCGCGGGAAGCTCGAGCTGCGCAGGGAGCGGATCGAGCTCGCCACGGTGATCAAGAGCGCGGTGGACACCGCGCAGCCGCTGATCGACGCTGCCGGACACGAGCTGACGTTGTCGCTGCCTTCCGGAGCCGATCTACCTCGATGCGGATCCCGTGCGCCTCGCGCAGATCTTTTCCAACCTGCTCAACAACGCCGCGAAGTACATGGACCGCGGCGGTCGCATCTGGCTCACCACCGCACGCGAGGGAAAGGAAGTCGTCGTTTCGGTGCGCGACGCCGGCATCGGAATTCCCGAGGAGGCCATGCCCGGGATTTTCGACATGTTCGCCCAGGTCGATCGGTCACTCGAGAAATCCCAGGGTGGTCTGGGCATCGGGCTCACGCTCGTCAAGCAGCTCCTGGAAATGCACGGCGGCAGGATCGAGGCGCGAAGCGAGGGCCAGGGCAAGGGCGCCGAGTTCATCGCCCGCCTTCCGATGGCCGCCGTCGAGCAGCCGCGGCAGGCGGCGAACGATGCGGGAGAACGCAGCGTCACGGGAGGCGCATGCCGCATTCTGGTCGCGGACGACAACCGTGACGCGGCGGAGAGCATGAGCATGGTGTTGAGGCTCATGGGCAACGAGGTTCGCACGGTGAACGATGGTATCAAGGCGGTCGAGGAGGCCGAGGCGTTTCGCCCCGACATGGTATTGCTCGATATCGGGATGCCGCGCCTGAACTGGCTACGATGCCGCGCGCCGCATCCGCGCCGAACGATGGGGCAAGTGCATCCTGGTCGTCGCCATGACCGGATGGGGCCAGGACGAGGACAAGCGCCGCGCGTCGAAGCCGGCTTCGACCAGCACTTCACGAAACCGGTGAATCCTGCGGATCTCGAGCGGCTGATTGCGGGACTGCGCTCGCGCGGCGTGCCGGGCGGCGTCGCGCCCGGCCGATAGTCAAGTCGATGGGCAACGGCAGATTCGAGCCACCGGCACGAGGGCTCCTCATGCTGCCGGTCAGGCAAGGCTGCGGCGAACCTTGAGTGTCTGATTTTCAATGGCGGCTTCGATGGCATCGACCGCCGTTCTCGCTCCAACGTAGTTTCGCCTGTCCTCGTCGAAAATGGAAAAGCGGGAGCGATAGGCTTCCTTTGCGCAAGGATCTCTTCGACGGCTCGCACGAGCTTCTCCGGCTCCACGTCTTCCCGATAGAACACCTTTGCAATGCCGAGCCGGGAAGCTCGATCCAGGTTCCATTCCTGATCGGCGTTGCTCGCGACCCCAACGAAAGGGCAGCTCGCGGCGATCGCTTGATTGATGGTGCCGCTTCCGCCCTGGCAAATCGTCACGTCAGGAAGCTCGCATCGCCGCCTCGCCGGGGAGCAAATCGTACACAAAGACATTCCGGGACGAAGGGATGTCTGCCAATCCCTGCCTTCGTGATGATCAGATTCCAGTTCTTCCTGCCGGCCGCATCGATCGATATGGGTTTCTCAGTTGCTTTGATCATGTTGACGTAATGCTGATGAAAAACTACCAGCGCGGTCCGGGTTATAGTTTTCGAACAATCGTGATGAACGGAAGATGAGATCGCCTGAAACAGATCAGGATCCAGAATCTGTGAAATTTTTCAGAAGGTCGGGGCAATCAGGACTAGAGGATGTCAGAAGTTCATAGAAGCACAAATGATAACCACAGTAGCTCAGAGCTGCTGATTTCCTTGAAATAGCCTGATTCAATAAAAGGGATATGAAACTCAGCGATTCTATGAAGAAACTATTGGGAAATGCGATTAAAAACAGATCAGGAACACGATTGTTTTAGATAGTTCTGACAACTAAGTTCCATGGAAGCTGAGATGATTTGATTCTGGGATCAGAAGACTATAGAATATGAGATCAAACATAGGGACATTCAAGACCACCATACCATTTACTGAAATAATGAAGTCAGTTATTATAGTTGCTGTTATAAAGAACAGAATCTACTCAACATGAGAACAGATAACAAAAAACATAGCGACCTTCTTGTTAATAAGAATAATCAACGAAGTTATCTACTGGAATAGAAATGAACCTCCAGAAGATCGGATTGCCTCACTCTTGCGCAGCTGTACTCTAATCAAATCTTTAAGTACCATGTCAGTTTGTAGTGTCTTATAAGCACCTATAAGCTTATGTAGATGAAACTATAGAAGTTAAAAGCACCAGTCAGTGATATGAAACTATAAGATCAGTATGAGATCTATAACTCTAGTGTAACCTATAGTTATAGTTACTTAAGAAGTCAAACAGGCGATTGCCTGGTTGTGGAAATAGGTTCTCATGAGGGACATAAAGTCTTGTCTCTCTTTGCCTGAAGGCAGTTTAGTTACGATGAATCTGCCAGAAATAGTAGTAAAAGCTGGGGCTGTTTATAAGTAGGTTTTCAGTGTCTCCATCCTCAGCACTGATATGAGCTTGGCGGCAAGTTAAGACAATTCAAGTGTTTGGGAATATCTCAGTTTTACACAGGACTCCATAACTTAGTCTAAGCAGAGACATTTAAAAGCATATAAAAGAATGGGAACGTGAACGGGTGCGCGAAGCGCTGTTGGGTTCCCGAAGGCGATGCACGACGCCCTTCACCGCCCCACAGCGCGAGCAGCGGGCACTCCACGCGGGCGCGCGCGTCCGCGGCATCGTGCTCGAGATCGATCGACGCCGCGGCGCGATAGTCCTCGCAGGTCGCGTGGATCGTCGCCGGGATCGCGAAAGCAGCGCTCGTATTCGGCGAGCGCGCGCGGATCGAAATGCGTCAGTCCCGATCCCCAGCCCGCCGAGCTTGCGCTGCGCAGGTAGTAGACGGGATCGGCGCCGATCAGCCGCTCGGGCAAGTCGAACGGCTGGATCAGGAAGAACCAGTGGTAGTACGCGGTCGCGAACGCCATGATCGGTGCCTGGCGTACATCGAGCGCGGTCGGCGAGATGTCGAGCACGGCGACGCGCTCGACCGCATCCGGATGATCGAGGCACGAGCCGATGCGCGACGCGGCCGCCGCGATCGTGGCCGACGAGCTTGAACCGCGCGAAGCCCAGGTCGCTTGCATCAGCTCGACCTGGTCCTTCGCCATCGCGCGCTTCGAGTAGGCGACGTGCGTCGCACCGCCATCGGGCTTCGACGAATCGCCGTAGCCGCGGAGGTCGGCTGCAGACGACGGTGAATGCGTTCGCGCCAGGCGTCGGCGCGACCCGATGCCACATCGCATGCGTCTGCGGATAGCCGTGCAGGAGGAGCAGCGGCGGGCCGCTCGCCGCCGACGACGCAATGGATCGCCGCGCCGGAAGTCTGCGACGCGGTGCGTCCGGAAGCCGGGAAAGAGTCGGATCGGTCACATGCTTTCCGCTCTTCGCCTACCGCGCGGCGAGGGAGTCTGAGTCAATCGACCTTCGCGCCGGATTTCTTCACGACGTCTGCCCATTTCGACGACTTCGGCCTTGACGAGCGCGCGCGAACTCTTCCGGCGAGTCGGCGACTGATCTCGGCGCCGAGCCCGACGAGTTTTTCGCTGCACGTCGGGCGATGTTGAGCGATCTTCACGATTTCGGCGTTGAGCCGCTTGACGATTTCGGGCGGCGTGCCGGCCGGCGCGAACACGCCCTGCCACGAGCCGACCTCGAAGCCGGGCGAGCCCGGACTCGGCGAGCGTGGGCACGTCGGGCGCGATCGACGAGCGCTTCGGCCGTCGTCACCGCCAGCGCGCGGAGCTTGCCGGCCTTCGCGAGCGGCCACGCGGTCGTGATGTTGTCGAACGTCATCGTCACCTGCCCGCCCACGACGTCCTGCAGCGCCGGCGGGCTGCCCTTGTACGGAATGTGCTGCATGTCGACGCCCGACATCGACTTGAAGAGCTCGCCCGACAGATGCTGCGACGTGCCGTTGCCGCTCGATGCGAACGAGTACTTGCCGGGATTCGCTTTCAGGAGCGCGATCAGCTCCTTCACGTCCTTCGCCGGCATCGACGGATTGATCGACCAGCATGTTCGGCACGCGCGCGATCAGCGTGATCGGCGCGAAGTCCTTCACCGGGTCGTAAGGCAGGCTCTTGTAGAGCGACGCGTTGATCGCATGCGTGCTGATCGTGCCGCCCATGATCGTGTAGCCGTCCGGCGCGCGCCTTGGCGGTGAACTCGGCGCCGACGCCGCCGCCCGCGCCCGGCTTGTTCTCGATGATCACCGGCTGGCCGAGCGCGATGGCGAGCTTTTCGCCGATCGGTGCGCGCGAGGATGTCGGTGGTGCCGCCCGGCGCGAACGGAACGATCCACTTGATCGGCTTCGACGGCCACGCCTGCGCATGCGCCGTCGCGGCGAGCGACGCGAAGCGCGAGCGCCGCGATCGAATGCGATGGATTGCCTGCATCATTGCGTTTCCTCCCTTGATTTCGACTGCATCTGGTGGCGTCAGGCCGACGACGCGGCCGCCGCGTTTGCGTCGATGCCGACGGAAGCCGCCGCTGCGAGCAGGTCGGCCCACGTCTTGTCGTCGATCGGCACGCCGCTCGCGAGCCGCGCTGCGCGGTTGCGCCGCTCGACGTCGCCCGGCGCCAGCACCGGCTCGCCCGGCTTCGCCGGCGGCGACGCCTTCACGAAATCGACGAAGCGCGCCGCCTCGCGCGCGACGCCGCCGTCGGCGTCGTACACACGCGGGCGCGATGTAGATCGACAGCATGTTGTTGCGCAGGATCGGATCGTCGGCGTCGGAGCTCCTGCCGGTCGACACGGCGCCGGCGAGCAGATCGGTGACGATCGAAAGCCCCGAGCCTTTGTGCGCGCCGACGGTGAGCAGCGCGCCGCCGTCGTAGAAATCCTTCGGGCTCGGTCGTCGGCCTGCCGTCCTTGTCGATGATCCAGCCTTCGGGCACGCGCTCGCCCTTGTTCAGCGCCACCATCAGCTTGCCTTCGGCGACCATCGACGTCGTGACGTCGAGCACCACCGGATCGCGCGCCGTCGACCGGGACGCCGATCGTGATCGGATTGGTCGAGAGCCGGCGATCGCTGCCGCCGAACGGCGCGACGCGCTGCGCGCCCGACGTGTTGAGGAAATGCAGCGACACCTGGCCCGCTTCCGCCGCCATGTCCGCCCAGTCGCCGACCCGTCCCAGGTGTCCGACAGTTGCGCAGGCCGATCATCGCGATGCCCGTCTTCGCGCGCCTTCGCGATGCCGAGCTTCGCGGCGAACTCGCCGGTGACCTGGCCGAAGCCGCGATTGCCGTCGACGATGGCGATCGTGTCGCTGTCGAAGACGATCGTCGGCGCCGTGTTGGGCCGCAGCGTGCCGTCGCGCATCCAGTCGAGGTAGCGCGGCACGCGAAGCACGCCGTGCGAATCGTGGCCGACGAGGTTCGAGTCGACGAGCCGCCGCGCGATGGTCGCCGCCTCGCCTTCGCCGCATCCTCCACCGCGCATGATCGGCGGCGACGAGATCGACGAGCTTGTGTGCGGCGGACAGCAGTCTGGTCATTCAGTGGATTTCCGGGTCGGGCGTGGGCGCTGTGCCTTCGAGAAAATCGAAGTCGCAGCCCTCGTTGGCCTGCGTGATGTGCTGCTGGTAGAGCGCGCCGAAGCCGCGCTCGAACTTTCGCGCCGGCTGCTTCCACGCGGCGCGGCGGCGCGCGAGCTCGTCGGCGCTCACCTTGAGTTCCAGCCGGCGCGCCGGCACGTCGAGCTCGATCATGTCGCCGTCGCGTGACGAACGCGAGCGGACCGCCGACGTACGACTCCGGCGCGACGTGCAGCACGCACGCGCCGTAGCTCGTGCCGCTCATCCGCGCGTCGGAGATGCGCACCATGTCGCGCACGCCGGTCGCGAGCAATCTTCTTCGGGATCGGCAGCTGGCCCCACTCGGGCATGCCCGGCGCGCCGAGCGGCCCCGCGTGTCTTCAGCACGAGGACCGAATCCGGCGGTCACGTCGAGCGCCGGATCGTCGATGCGCGCCGCCATGTCGTTGTAGTCGGCGAACACGACGGCCGGACCGGTGTGCTGCAGCAGACGCGCTTCCGCCGCGGCCGGCTTGATCACCGCGCCGTCGGGCGCCAGGTTGCCGCGCAGCACGGCGAGGCTGCCGCTTTCGCACGAGCGCCTTGTCGCGCGGGCGGATGACGTCGCGGATTGAACACCTCGGCGCCGGCGATGTTCTCGCCGAGCGTGCTTGCCGTTCGACGGTGCGCTGCGTCGAGCGCGAGCAGGTCGCCGATGGACGCGAGCAGCGCGCGCAATCCGCCGGCGTAGTAGAAGTCCTCCATCAGGTACTTGCCCGCCGGCCGCACGTTGGCGACGAGTGGCGTCGTGCGGCGACGAGCGCATCGAAGCGGTCGAGGCTCAGCGCGATGCCGCGCGCGCCGCGCGATCGCGACCAGATGCACGACGGCGTTGGTGGAGCCTCCGAGCGCGAGCACCGGCGACGATCGCGTTGTCGATGCTCGCTGCGCGTCACGATGTCGGTGGGCTTCAAGTCCTCCCAGACCATCTCGACGATGCGCCGGCCGGTCTCGCTCGCCATCCGCGCGTGGCGCGAATCGGCGGCCGGAATCGACGCCGCGCCGGGCAGCGTGAAGCCCAGCGCTTCGGTCGCGCGACGTCATCGTCGACGCGGTGCCCATCGTCATGCAGTGGCCGGGCGAGCGCGCGATGCTGTTCTCCATCTCCTGCCACGTCTCCTCGCGTGATGGTGCCGGCGCGCAGCTCCGCCCAGTACTTCCAGACATCGGAGCCGCTGCCGAGCGGCCCGCCGCGCCAGTCGCCGCGCAGCATCGGCCCCGCCGGCATGAAGATCGCCGGCAGGTTCATCGCTGATCGCGCCCATCAGGAGCGCGGGCGTCGTCTTGTCGCAGCCGCCCATCAGCACGCAGCCGTCGGCCGGGATACGAACGCAAGCAGCTCCTCGGTCTCCATCGCGAGCAGGTTGCGATAGAGCATCGTCGTCGGCTTCTGGAACGGCTCGGACAGCGTGATCGCCGGCATCTCGACCGGAAAGCCGCCCGCCTGCCAGACGCCGCGCTTCACTTCCTCGGCGCGCTGCCGGAAATGCGAGTGGCACGGATTGATGTCGCTCCACGTGTTGATGATGGCGATGACCGGCTTGCCCTGGTAGTCGGCGCGCGAGTAGCCCATCTGCGCGGTGCGCGACCGATGGCCGAACGCGCGCGTGTCGTTCGGGCCGTACCAGCGATTCGAGCGCAATTCTTCCGGTTTCTTGCGAGCGGTCATGGCGTTTTCCGTGGCGGCATCAGTTGCGTTTTCCCGGGGCATTATACGCAGCCGACGTGCGGCCACTTTGCGCTCGGCGCTCGGCGCGCTATATTGGAGCCGTGAACCCGCGAGTGGCAGGCCCGCGCGCGAGCCGGACGGTCACGGCGCCGCTTACGGTCGACCCATCGGAAGGAGGTCGTCATGCCTCTCGCGCTCTAGCGCGACGTCGTCCGCGCGCACACTCGCTCCGGCGTTTCTCGCCACCGCGTCCGTCGTTCTCGCGGCCTCGCTTGCACCGGCGGCCGTCCACGCTGCGTCGCCCGAGCCGCCCGAATCGAACGCCGCAGCAGCGAGCCCGCTGCCCCCGACGCCGAGAAATTCTTCCAGTCGATCTTCAAGGTCAAGACGCGAGCGGTCGCCCAACGCGCGCAGCAGCGCGACTCTCGGCCAGGAGCGCGAAGGCACTGGCGTCGTGATCGGCGACGACGGACTGATCGTCACGATCGGCTATCTGATCGTCGAAGCCGACGAAGTGAGTCTCGTCGACCAGCAAGGCAAGAGCATTCCGGCGCGCGTCGTCGCCTACGACCATGCGACCGGCCTCGGCCTCGTCCGCGCCGTCGCACCGCTCTCGGCGCCGGCGCTGCCGCTCGGCGATTCGGCGAAGCTCGCCACGCGCGATCCGGTGATGATCGTCAATCACGCCGGGGTCGACGACGTGACGCTCGCGTACGTCGTGTCGACGCGGCCGTTCACGGGCAACTGGGAATACCTGCTCGAGCAGGCGATCTTCACGTCGCCGCCGACGATGAACTGGAGCGGCGCGGCGCTCGTGAGCCGCGACTTCAAACTGGTCGGCGTCGGCTCGCTGATCGTCCGGGAAGCATCTTCCGCCGGCGACGCGTCCCTGCCCGGCAACATGTTCGTGCCGATCGACGCCTTGAAGCCCATTCTGCCCGACCTCGTTCGTACGGGGCGTCGCGCCGATCCTCCGCGACCGTGGCTCGGCGTGGCGGCCGACGAAGTTCAGGGCCGGCTCATGGTCTCGCGCGTCTCGCCGGATGGCCCCGGCGATCAGGCCGGCATCAAGGTGGGCGACATCATTCTGGGCGTCGGCGGCGACGGCGTGCGCACCCAGGCGGAGTTCTATCGAAAGGTGTGGGGACGCGGCGCGGCCGGTGCCGACATCCCCTGCGCGTGCTGCAGGGTGTGGACGTCAAGGAGCTCGCCGTGCACTCGATGGACCGCGTCGAGTACTTTCGTCCCAAGACGACCTACTGACGCGCCTGCGCTTCCATCGCGTCGCGCGGGCGCACCGCGAGACGTTGGTTTACCTCGACTCGCATTCGCGATCGCGCGCGACACACCGGGTAGAATGCGCGGGTTTGCCGCTTTCCCACGGGCTCGCGGCGGCTTCGCGCGAGCTATCTTCAATGCCCCTCTACGCCGCCACCATCTTCGTCAGCGCGTTTCTGCTGTTCCTGGTGCAGCCGGTCGTCGCGAAGGAGATCCTGCCGTGGTTCGGCGGCTCCGCCGCGGTCTGGACCACGTGCCTCGTCTTTTTCCAGACGGCACTGCTCGCGGGCTACGCCTACTCGGATCTCGTCGTGCGCCGGCTATCCGCGCGCACGCCAGATCAAGCTCCACACGTTGCTGCTGGTCGCGTCGCTCGCCGTGCTGCCGATCATTCCGGGCGCGCAGTGGAAACCCTCTGGCGCCGAGAGCCCATCGTGGCTGATCCTGGCGCTCCTCGCCGCCACGATCGGCTTGCCCTACTTCCTGCTGTCGACGACGAGCCCGCTCGTGCAGGTCTGGTACTCGCGCGTGCGCGTCCTGGCGCGAGCCCCTACCGGCTGTTCGCCTTGTCGAACCTGGCGTCGATGCTGGCGCTCGTCGGCTATCCCTTCCTGTTCGAGCCGTGGGCGCCGACACGGACGCAGGCATGGGGCTGGTCCGCTGCGCTACGCGCTCTTCGTCGGTCTCTGCGCCGCCGCAGGCTGGTCGAGCTTGAAGCACGCTGGCGGCAACGTCGTCGCCTCGCGCGTCGGACTCGAAGCCGCCCGAAAGAGGAAGCCCGCCGAGCCGCCGCCGACCGCTGCCCGGCAGGCGCTCTGGTGCGCGCTGGCCGCGACGGGATCGCTGCTGCTCCTCGCCGTGTCCAACCACATCACGCAGAACATTGCGGCGGTGCCGCTCCTGTGGATCGTGCCGCTCGCGATCTATCTCCTCACCTTCATTCTCTGCTTCGACGGCAAGGGCTGGTACCGGCGCGACACCTTTCTCGCGATGCTGGCGGCGGGCCTTTGCGTGATGGCCTGGACGCTCGCGGATTCGAAATTCACGCACGAGCTCGAAATACAGATCGGAGTCTTCTGCGCCGGACTCTTTCTCGCGTGCATGTTCTGCCACGGGGAGCTCGTCCGGCTGAAGCCCGCGCCCGCCTACCTCACGCGTTTCTACCTCATGATCTCGCTGGGCGGCGCGGTGGGCTCGGCGCTCGTCGGAATCGTCGCGCCGCTCGTCCTGCCCGCGTACTTCGAGCTCGCCGGCGGTCTCGTGATCGCCGCGGTGCTGCTGCTCTGGCAGGTGCGCCGGCAGCACATCGTCTTCGGCGCGCTCGCCGTCGCGGCGGTGCTGACGACCGACCGGCTGCGCCATCTGGGGCATCCATCAGTTCTACGACGGCACGATCGTCTCGAAGCGCAATTTCTACGGGGTCCTGCGCATCCAGGAGCTGGAGCCGCGACACGGTGAGTCACCGCCGGTCGCTGATCCACGGCACGATCCTCCACGGCACGCAGTACATGGAGCCGGAATTTCGCCGGCGGCCGACCACCTACTACACCGGCAGCATCCGGCATCGGGCTCCTGCTCGACGTGCTGCACCCGACGACGAAGCCGCTCAAGGTCGGCGTGATCGGCCTCGGCACCGGCACGCTGGCGTACTACGGGGCCAAGGGCGACGTGTATCGCTTCTACGACATCAACCCTGCGGTGATGACCATCGCGCAGCGCGACTTCACCTACCTCCAGGACAGCGACGCGACGATCGAGCTCGTGCTGGGCGACGCGCGCCTGTCGCTCGAGCGCGAGCCGCCGCAGCAGTTCGACGTCCTCGTGATCGACGCGTTCTCGAGCGACGCGATCCCGGTGCACCTCATCACCGCCGAGGCGCTCGGCGTCTACTTGAGGCACATGAAGCCGGGCGGAGTCATCGCGTTCCACGTCACGAACCGGTTCCTGAACCTGGTTCCGGTGGTCGCCGGCCTCGCCGACGCGCACCGGACTGTACATGATCCACATCGCGGACAACGGCGAGAACTCGCTCGCGAGCCGCAGCGACTGGCTGCTCTTGTCCGACCGCCGCGAATCGCTCGCCTACCCGGCGCTGACCGATGCCGCGACGGAAGTCGAAGTGCGCAAGGACTGGCGACTGTGGACCGACGACTTCAACAACCTGGTCCAGGTGTTGAAGTAGCGGACGCGGCAATCGCGCGCCGGCGCTACAATCGCCTGTCGTGTCCGCGCCCGCAATGAAAGCGACCAGCAGTCTCGATCCGGCGCGCTACCGTGCGCTCGTCCGGCCGGCCGGCGCCCGGCTACATCGAGACGATCGACCAGCGCGCGTTGCCCCATTCCGTCGTCGACGACGAAGATCGCGGACGCCGGATACGGCGGCGCTCGCGATCCGCGAGATGTGGGTGCGCGGCGCCCCGCTGATAGGTGCCGTCGGCGCGTACGGCCTGGCGCTCGCGCTCGACCGCGATTCGTCCGACGCAGCGCTCGCGACGGCGCATGCGCTTCTCGATGCGACGCGTCCTACCGCCGTCAATTTGCGGTGGGCGCTCGACCGCGTTCGGCGGCGTCGTCATCAGCCTTCCGGAAGCGCAACGCGCGGACGCCGCCTGGCACGAGGCCGACGCCATCGCGGCGGAAGACGTCGCGATCAATCATGCGATCGGCGTCCACGGGCTCGCGCTGTTGCGGACAATCGCGCAGCGCAAGAACGTACCCGTGCAGATCATGACCCATTGCAATGCCGGCGCGCTCGCCACCTGCGGCTGGGGACGGCGACGGCGCCCGTATTCCTCGCGCATGAGGCCGGAATTCCGGTACATGTCTGGGTGAGCGAAACCCGTCCGCGGCTGCAAGGCGCCCATCTGACGGCGTGGGAGCTCGCGGCGCGCGGCGTGCCGCACACGATGTTCGTCGACAGCGCGGGCGGCCTTCTGATGCGGCGCGGCGACGTCGACATCGTGATCGTCGGCGCCGATCGCGTCGCCGCGAACGGCGACGTCTGCAACAAGATCGGCACCTACGACAAGGCGCTCGCCGCGGCCGACAACGACGTTCCGTTCTATGCCGCCGTGCCTTCGCCGACGTTCGACTTTGCGCTTCCTTCCGGCGACGCGATACCGATCGAGGCGCGCGACGCCGAGGAAGTGCTCTCCGTTTCCGGCCGCGACGCACGGGCGACAGCGACGGCCGTGCGCGCTGGCGCCGCCGGGCACGCGCGCGGTGAACTACGCGTTCGACATCACGCCCGCACGACTCGTCGCCGGCCTCGTCACCGAACGCGGCATCGCCAGCGCCACGCAAGCGGGAATACGCGCGACTGTTTCCGGAGCGCGGCGCATGAGCGCGTCGAGCGCAGCCGGCACTGGCGGGCAGGCGCTTCGCTCGGCGGTCGTCGCCACGGCGCTCGCGATGAACGCGCTCGGCATCAACCGGGGCAAGTCCGGCAATGTGAGCGCACGGTGGCGTGAGCGACGGCTTCGACGGCTTCATCGTGACGCCGACGGGTCTTCCCGTACGATGCGACCGACGCCGGAAGACATCGTGCCCATGACGCTCGACGGACAGGCGCGCGGGGAGCGGCTTCCATCGTCCGAATGGCGGTTTCATCGCGACATCTACCGCAGCCGGCGTGGACGCGAACGCCATCGTGCACACGCACGCGCCGTTCGCCACCACGCTCGCTTGCCACTCCCGCGGCATCCCCGCGTTCCATTACATGGTGGCGGTGGCCGGCGGGCGGGACATCCGCTGCGCGCCGTACGCGACGTTCGGCACGCAGGCGCTGTCCGACCACGTCGTCGCCGCGCTCGATGGGCGCCGTGCCTGCCTCCTCGCCCACCACGGAATGATCGCCGTCGGCGCGCTCGCTGCCCGAGGCGCTCGCGCTCGCGGTCGAGATCGAGACGCTCGCCGAGATCTACTGGCGCGCGCTGTCGATCGGGGAGCCTCCAGCTGCTCGCCGACGCCGAGATGGACGTCGTGCTCGAGAAGTTCGCGAGCTACGGGCAGCCACGTCGGATCGAGGAGTGACGGCAGCCTGGCGGCGCGGCGCGCGAACGACCTCGCACGCACCACGGTCGGCTACACTGAGAGGAGTCGACGCCCGGAGAGCCTTCCATGCCCGATCCGCTGCCCATTGCCAAAACCCGCGACACCGAGATCTGCCTCCTGCCGGCGCTCGCCAATCGCCACGGCCTCATCACCGGAGCGACCGGCACCGGAAAGACCGTGACGCTGCAGGTGATGGCCGAGCGCTTCTCGCGGATCGGCGTCCCGGTGTTCATGGCCGACGTCAAAGGCGATCTGTCGGGCATCACGCAGCCCGGCGCCGCCTCGCCCAAGCTCGCTCGAACGCTTGAAGCTCCTCGGCGTCGCACGAGCCCGCGTATGCCGGCATGCCCGGCGGTCTTCTGGGACGTCTTCGGCGAACAGGGTCATCCCATCCGCGCGACCGTTTCGGACCTCGGTCCGTCTGCTGCTGTCGCGGGTGCTCAATCTCAACGAAACGCAGACGGGCGTGCTGGCGCTCGTCTTCAAGGTCGCCGACGACAACGGCCTGCTGCTGCTCGACCTGAAGGACCTGCGCGCGATGCTGCAGCACGTCGGCGATCACGCGCAGGAGCTGCAGACCAACTACGGCAACGTGTCGGCCGCGAGCATCGGCGCGATCCAGCGCGGCCTGCTGGCGCTCGAGCAGCAGGGCGCGCAGCGAGTTCATCGGCGAGCCGATGCTCAACGTCGACGACCTGCTCCAGACCGGCGACGGCGGCCGCGGCGTCGTCAACATCCTCGTCGCGGACAAGCTCATGAACGCGCCGGCGCTCTATTCGACGCTGCTGCTGTGGCTGCTCGTCCGGAGCTCTACGAGCGGCTGCCCGAGGTGGGCGACCGCGACAAGCCGAAGCTCGTGTTCTTCTTCGACGAAGCGCACCTCCTGTTCACCGATGCGCCGAAAGTCGCTGCTCGACAAGATCGAGCAGGTCGTGCGGCTGATCCGCTCGAAGGGCGTGGGCGTCTACTTCGTCACGCAGAATCCGCTCGACGTTCCGGAGACGGTGCTGGGGCAGCTCGGCAATCGCGTCCAGCACGCGCTGCGCGCGCTTCACGCCGCGCGACCAGAAAGCGGTCAAGGCGGCCGCCGAAACGATGCGCGCCAACCCGAAGCTCGACACGGAAAAGGCGATCACCGAGCTCGCCGTCGGCGAAGCGCTGGTGTCGTTCCTCGACGCCAAAGGGCGGCCGGAGGTGGTCGAGCGCGCGTTCATCCTGCCGCCCGGCGGCCGCATCGGCCCCGCAACGGCGGAGGAGCGACAGCGCATCATCGCCGGGTCGGGACTCAGCGCGTGCCTACGACAAGCCGGTCGATCGCGAATCCGCGTTCGAGCGCCTCAAAGGACGCGCGTCGGCGGCCACCGCCACCCGGCGGCAGCCGCGCGCCACGTGCAGGCGGGAGCTGGACGGACTCCGTCAAGGACTCGCTCGGCGGGCTCCCTGTCCGGCAGCGGGCGCAAGGACAGCATCGTCGAAGCCGTCGCGAAAAGCGCCGCGCGAACGGTGGGCTCGACGATCGGCCGCGAAATCGTTCGCGGCGTGCTGGGCTCGCTGCTGGGCGGTCGGAAGCGATAGGACCGCAAACGGGCGATGCCTACCGCGCGGCACTCCGCAGCGCGGCAGTCATCGACGACGGGCGTCCGCGACGACACGCGATCACCGAGGCGGATCGACAAGCTGAAACTCGAACGGGTTCGACTTCGGCTGCCACGGCATCTGCGCGATGACTTGCTGTCGCTACATCACGCGTGAACGGCCCGCGCGCCTTGTAAATTCAAGCAACCTCGTTCGTTTGCACGTCGATTGCGGAGAGTCGCACGAAGGCGCGTCGGCCTTCTCCGCCGCGGGCGACGCGCATCCGCAGTGGCACGACCCTTGCTCGATTCCCGAGCGCGCGACAGACGGCTATTGCCAGGAAGTAGGCGCCTTGAGAGTTTCCGCGCGGACGATTCTACCCATGTTCAAACTACTCCGCTATTTTTCGCTGACAAGCTTCGTCTCCGTTGTCATCGTTGCGGCGATACTCGGCGTGTTCTATCGCGAGCTCGCCGTCCGCTCGCTCGTCACCATGGGCGAGTCCAACAACCGGGCGATCACGCGCGTGCTGGCCAATTCCGCTGTGGCCGATGCTGATGCCCTACCTCGCGACCGCGGACACGCTGCCGAACGAACGGCTCGAGTCGCATCCTCGACCGCGAAGAGTTCGCCAAGGTCCTGGCGAAGCATCTGCAGCGGGCTCACCGTGGCCAAGGTCAAGGTCTACGACATGAACGGGCGCACCGTCTTCTCGACTGATCCCGACGCAGATCGGCGAAGACAAGAGCAGCAACGCCGGATTTCAGGGCGCGCGCTTCGGCAGCGTCACGAGCGAGCTCACGCATCGCGACGAGTTCAGCGCCTTCGACAAGGTGATCGAGAACGCCGATCTCCTGTCGACCTATATCCCGGTCCGCCGCAATACGGACGGCGCCATCGGCGCCGTATTCGAAGCTCTACGACGACGTCACGCCGCTTCTCGCGCGGCATCGAGCGGACGCAGTGGATGGTGGTCGCTGGGCGTGTTTGCGATCCTTTGCGTCCTCTACGGCGTGCTGTTCGTGATCGTGCGCCACGCCGACGGCGTGATCCAGCGCCAGTACCGGCAGCGCGACGCGGCCGAGCGCGCGTTGCGCCGCGCCCAGCGCACGCTCGAGCAGCGCGTCGAGGAACGCACGCTCGAGCTCGCTCGCGTCAACGCCGGACTGCAGGCCGAGGTCGCCGAGAGGCGTCTCGCAGACCAGCGCGTCGTCCACATGGCGCACCACGACGCGCTGACCGGTCTTCCCAACCGGACGCTGTTCGCCGATCGCGTGGCGCAGGCGATCGCTCGCGCGCACCGCAGGGACGGCAGGATCGCCGTGCTCTTCCTCGATCTCGATCGCTTCAAGAACGTCAACGACTCGCTCGGTCACGCCATCGGCGACCTGCTGCTGACCGCCGTTGCCGAGCGCCTCACGAACTGCCTGCGCGAAGAGGACACCGCCGCGCGTCTCGGCGGCGACGAGTTCATCATCAGCCTTCCGGACGTCGCCGACGCGGGCGAAGCCGCCCGTGATGGCCGCGCCGCATTCTGGCCGAGCTCGCGAAGCCTTTCAAGATTGCCGGCCACCAGCTCCACGCCGACGGCAGCATCGGCATCGCGCTCTACCCGACCGACGGCGGCAACGCGGAGACGCTGATGCGCAACGCGGATACCGCGATGTATCACGCCAAGGAGTCGGGCCGGGCCAACTACCAGTTCTTCAGCGCGCAGATGACCGAGCGCGTGAGCCGCCGCCTCTCGACCGGAGACCGACCTGCGGCGCGCGCTGGAGCGCGGCGAATTCTTCGCTGCACTACCAGCCGCTGATCGACCTCGGTGCGGGCCGCATCAGCGGCGCCGAAGCGCTGCTGCGCTGGCCGCACACGGAACAGCGGTTGCATGTCGCCGGCGGAGTTCATCCCGATCGCCGAGGACACGGGCCTCATCATTCCGCTCGGCGAATGGGTGCTTCTCGAAGCCTGTTCGCAGGCGCAGGCATGGCAGGCGCGGTGTCCGGACTGCGGATCTCCGTCAACCTGTCGGCGCGCCAGTTCCGGCAGAAGGACCTGATCGGCATGATCGAGCGCGTGCTCGGCGAAACCGGACTCGCGCCGGCACTGCTCGAGCTCGAGCTGACCGAAAGCATGCTGATGCACCATGCCGAGGAAACCGTCGGCATTCTGAAGCGCCTGGACGAGATGGGCGTGCACCTCGCGATCGACGACTTCGGCACCGGCTATTCGAGCCTCGTCCTACCTGCAAGCGCTTCCCGATCCACTCGCTCAAGATCGACCGCTCGTTCGTCCGCGACATCAGCTCCGATCCCGACGACGCGGCGATCGTCACCGCAATCGTCGCCATGGCGCGAAGCCTCAATCTCAACGTAACGGCCGAAGGTGTGGAGACCGAGGAGCAGGCGGCATTCCTGCGCTCACTCGCACTGCCACCAGGCCCAGGGCTACCACTTCGGCCGGCCGATGCCGGCAGCGGAATTCCTGGCTCGCCTGCCCAGCTGCGGCGCCGAGATCGACGTTCCGCGTCGTCGCATAGTCGGTCCAACGGCCGGCGCAGCAATCATTGCGCCCCGCTGCACGAAGACGACGCCGTTCGCGCCTCACCCGAACTTGCTTCGCAAGTGAGCCTCCGCCGAAGTAGGCGCATACGAACGTCAGGCGCATCACGAGCACCGAATAGCAAACAGCCCGGCACGATGGCCGGGCTGTTTTGCGATTTTGTGGGTGCCTGACGATGACCTACTTTCGCATGGGTAATCCACACTATCATCGGCGTGCCGCCGTTTCACGGTCCTGTTCGGGATGGGAAGGGGTGGTTCCAGCGGGCTGTGGTCGTCAGGCATTGACGGTTGGCCGCGCGCACGATGTGAAGACCTGGCACGCAGCCGCATTCGGAAGAAGTAAAGCTAGGTTGGATTGGCGCAAACACCACCATAACCGAACTGAAGGAACTGAGCTGAGTCAGCACTCACGGTTATGGGGTCAAGCCGCACGGGCAATTAGTACCGGTTAGCTCAAGGCATTACTGCCCTTCCACACCCGGCCTATCAACGTGGTGGTCTGCCACGACCCTTCAGGGGAGTCAAGTCCCCGGGAGATCTCATCTTCAGGCACGTTTCCCGCTTAGATGCTTTCAGCGGTTATCGCTTCCGCACGTAGCTACCCGGCAATGCGACTGGCGTCACAACCGGTACACCAGCGGTGCGTCCACTCCGGTCCTCTCGTACTAGGAGCAGCCCCCGTCAAATCTCCAGCGCCCACGGCAGATAGGGACCAAACTGTCTCACGACGTTTTGAACCCAGCTCACGTACCACTTTAAATGGCGAACAGCCATACCCTTGGGACCGGCTACAGCCCCAGGATGTGATGAGCCGACATCGAGGTGCCAAACACCGCCGTCGATATGAACTCTTGGGCGGTATCAGCCTGTTATCCCCGGCGTACCTTTTATCCGTTGAGCGATGGCCCTTCCATACAGAACCACCGGATCACTATGTCCTGCTTTCGCACCTGCTCGCCTTGTCAGGCTCGCAGTCAAGCACGCTTGTGCCATTGCACATTCAGCGCGATAGCCGACCGCGCTAAGCGTACCTTCGAGCTCCTCCGTTACTCTTTGGGAGGAGACCGCCCCAGTCAAACTGCCTACCATGCACGGTCCCCGATCCAGATAATGGACCCAGGTTAGAACCGCAATGACACCAGGCTGGTATTTCAACGTTGGCTCCACGACAGCTAGCGCCGCCGCTTCAAAGCCTCCCAGCTATCCTACACAAGTCTCATCACAGTCCAATGCAAAGCTACAGTAAAGGTGCACGGGGTCTTTCCGTCTTGCCGCGGGGAGATTGCATCTTCACAAACACTTCAACTTCGCTGAGTCTCGGGTGGAGACAGCGTGGCCATCGTTACGCCATTCGTGCAGGTCGGAACTTACCCGACAAGGAATTTCGCTACCTTAGGACCGTTATAGTTACGGCCGCCGTTTACCGGGGCTTCAATCAAGAGCTTGCACCCCATCATTTAACCTTCCGGCACCGGGCAGGCGTCACACCCTATACGTCCACTTTCGTGTTAGCAGAGTGCTGTGTTTTTGTTAAACAGTCGCAGCCACCATTTCTCTGCGGCCCCACTCGGCTCCGCCTGTACGGCTTCACCTACCTGGGGCGCACCTTATCCCGAAGTTACGGTGCTAATTTGCCGAGTTCCTTCACCCGAGTTCTCTCAAGCGCCTTAGAATATTCATCCTGCCCACCTGTGTCGGTTTGCGGTACGGTCAACTTGGAACTGAAGCTTAGAGGCTTTTCCTGGAAGCAGGGTATCACTCACTTCAGGCTGGCAAGCCAGCCCTCGTCGTCACGCCTCAGCTAAGCCCAGCGGATTTGCCTACCGGGCACGCCTACACGCTTAAACCGGGACATCCAACACCCGGCCGAGATAACCTTCTCCGTCCCCCCATCGCATTCCAAGTCGGTGCGGGAATATTGACCCGCTTCCCATCGGCTACGACTCTCGTCCTCACCTTAGGGGCCGACTCACCCTGCGCCGATGAACGTGGCGCAGGAAACCTTGGGCTTTCGGCGAGCGGGCCTTTCACCCGCTTTATCGCTACTCATGTCAGCATTCGCACTTCCGATACCTCCAGCAGCCCTCACGAGCCACCTTCACCGGCCTACGGAACGCTCTCTCCTACCATCAGCCATCCTCCGAAGAGAACGGTAATCCACAGCTTCGGTGCGCAGTTTGAGCCCCGTTACATCTTCCGCGCAGGACGACTCGACCAGTGAGCTATTACGCTTTCTTTAAATGATGGCTGCTTCTAAGCCAACATCCTGGCTGTCTGAGCCTTCCCACCTCGTTTCCCACTTAACCGCGTCTTGGGGACCTTAGCTGGTGGTCTGGGTTGTTTCCTCTTGACCCCGGACGTTAGCACCCGGAGTCTGTCTCCCGTGCTCGCACTCTGCGGTATTCGGAGTTTGCAATGGCGCGGCAAGTCACAATGACCCCCGCAACCATAACAGTGCTCTACCCCCGCAGGTGATGCACAAGGCACTACCTAAATAGTTTTCGGAGAGAACCAGCTATTTCCGGATTTGATTAGCCTTTCACCCCTAGCCACAGCTCATCCCCTACCTTTTCAACGGTAGTGGGTTCGGACCTCCAGTGAGTGTTACCCCACCTTCATCCTGGCCATGGCTAGATCATCCGGTTTCGGGTCTACGCCCACCAACTGAAGTCGCCCTGTTCGGACTCGCTTTCGCTGCGCCTCCCCTATTCGGTTAAGCTCGCTGGTGAACGTAAGTCGCTGACCCATTATACAAAAGGTACGCCGTCACCCCAGCTTGATTGGCCCTCTCTTCCGTCGCCGATCTATCCGCCGCCAATCGAGCTGGGCGACGGCTACGCTCACTATGCGATCGGCTCCGCTGTTTGCCTTCGATCCGGCTACGGCATTGCGCCGTCTGCCCTCGATTGACCTGCAGGATCTGCTTTCACAGATCCACTTGCGGATCTATTTCATCTTGGAGGTCTGTGCTGCGCTCGCTATCGCGCGCGTCAAAGAACCCTGAAGGCCAATTAAGCTGGGGCTCCGACTGTTTGTATGCATGCGGTTTCAGGATCTATTTCACTCCTCCCGGGGTTCTTTCGCCTTTCCCTCACGGTACTGGTTCACTATCGGTCGATTACGAGTATTTAGCCTTGGAGGATGGTCCCCCCATCTTCAGACAGGATTTCACGTGTCCCGCCCTACTTCTCTCGCGCCTAGTTCCACACTCACCTCTTCGGTTACGGGGCTGTCACCCACTGCGGCCGGCCTTTCCAGACCGTTCTCCTGAGGTATGTGCTAAATCGCGACGGCTGCTCCCATTTCGCTCGCCACTACTCTGGGAATCTCGGTTGATTTCTGTTCCTCCGGCTACTGAGATGTTTCAGTTCACCGGGTTCGCTCTACCCTGCCTATGTATTCAGCAGGGAGTGACCCTTGCGGGCCGGGTTTCCCCATTCGGACATCTGCGGATCAATGCTCGTTTGCCAGCTCCCCGCAGCTTTTCGCAGGCTGCCACGTCCTTCATCGCCTGTAATCGCCAAGGCATCCACCACATGCACTTAGTCGCTTGACCCCATAACACTGAGCACTGCTATCGCTCAGGCTACGGGTGTTTGCGCTACCCGCCGCTCCCGAACTCTTCAGGGAACAGCGGGCTCGATACAATCCAACCCATCCCGCTCCACGCGCCGAGAAAGAAGACTCGCGCCTTCCGCCTCGCTCGTCGAGCAAGATTGCTTTACTTCTTCCGTATTGTTAAAGAACAACCGATAACACTGGTTCAGTAAACCAGAAGCAAGCGGCACGACTGGAGCGATTGCCGCTTGCTTCTGGATTCTGCATCACACCGTCCGGCTCCCTGGCCCGGCTCGGATTGGTGGAGCTGGACGGGATCGAACCGACGACCCCCTGCTTGCAAAGCAGGTGCTCTCCCAACTGAGCTACAGCCCCGGCGAACTCTGGTGGGTCTGGATGGATTCGAACCATCGACCCCCGCCTTATCAAGACGGTGCTCTAACCAACTGAGCTACAGGCCCCTGTCAGGCAACAGAGGTCGGAAAACCGGTTCACGGCCAGGCGTCGCGGCGACGCCGCAAGCGACGCCAAGTCCCGTGATTCCGTTTCCTGTCACCTTGCAACAACCGATAAGCGTGAGCACTGGAACACCGAGGGCTGTTCCGAGAAAGGAGGTGATCCAGCCGCACCTTCCGATACGGCTACCTTGTTACGACTTCACCCCAGTCACGAAACGCACCGTGGCAACCGCCCCCTTGCGGTTAGGCTAGCTGCTTCTGGTACATCCCGCTCCCATGGTGTGACGGGCGGTGTGTACAAGACCCGGGAACGTATTCACCGCGGCATGCTGATCCGCGATTACTAGCGATTCCGACTTCATGCAGTCGAGTTGCAGACTGCAATCCGGACTACGACCGGCTTTCTGGGATTGGCTCCCCCTCGCGGGTTGGCAACCCTCTGTACCGGCCATTGTATGACGTGTGAAGCCCTACCCATAAGGGCCATGAGGACTTGACGTCATCCCCACCTTCCTCCGGTTTGTCACCGGCAGTCTCCCTAGAGTGCCCTTGCGTAGCAACTAGGGACAAGGGTTGCGCTCGTTGCGGGACTTAACCCAACATCTCACGACACGAGCTGACGACAGCCATGCAGCACCTGTGTTCCGATTCCCTTTCGGGCACACCCACCTCTCAGCGGGCTTCCGGACATGTCAAGGGTAGGTAAGGTTGTTCGCGTTGCATCGAATTAATCCACATCATCCACCGCTTGTGCGGGTCCCCGTCAATTCCTTTGAGTTTTAACCTTGCGGCCGTACTCCCCAGGCGGTCAACTTCACGCGTTAGCTACGGTACTGAGGAATCGCTTCCCCAACACCCAGTTGACATCGTTTAGGGCGTGGACTACCAGGGTATCTAATCCTGTTTGCTCCCCACGCTTTCGTGCCTGAGCGTCAGTGTTAGCCCAGGGGCTGCCTTCGCCATCGGTGTTCCTCCACATCTCTACGCATTTCACTGCTACACGTGGAATTCCACCCCCTCTGCCACACTCAAGCCCGCTAGTTTCCAATGCAATTCCCAGGTTGAGCCCGGGGCTTTCACATCGAACTTAACGAACCGCCTGCGCACGCTTTACGCCCAGTAATTCCGATTAACGCTCGCACCCTACGTATTACCGCGGCTGCTGGCACGTAGTTAGCCGGTGCTTATTCTTCCGGTACCGTCAAGAGCACCCCGTATTAGGGAATGCCTTTTCTTCCCGGACAAAAGCGGTTTACAACCCGAAGGCCTTCTTCCCGCACGCGGCATGGCTGGATCAGGGTTGCCCCCATTGTCCAAAATTCCCCACTGCTGCCTCCCGTAGGAGTCTGGGCCGTGTCTCAGTCCCAGTGTGGCTGATCATCCTCTCAGACCAGCTACCGATCGTCGCCTTGGTAAGCCTTTACCTCACCAACAAGCTAATCGGACATCGGCCGCTCCCATAGCGCGAGGCCCTTGCGGGTCCCCGCTTTCCTCCGTAGAGCATATGCGGTATTAGCCCGGCTTTCGCCGGGTTATCCCCCACTACGGGACACGTTCCGATGCATTACTCACCCGTTCGCCGCTCGCCGCCAGGGTTGCCCCCGCGCTGCCGCTCGACTTGCATGTGTAAAGCATGCCGCCAGCGTTCAATCTGAGCCAGGATCAAACTCTTCAGTTCGATCTCTGCAAGTAACTCAATCGACGTTGGCCCCATTCCCATCGCCTTCGGTTGCCCGACTGCGGACAGGAACAAGACATTTTGCGTCGTATGAGCACCAGAACTTCTTGAATGTCTCCCCGGAGTCCGCCTGCATTGCCGTTTCCAGCGCCGCCGGCTTCGACCAGGGTACCCAAGGGCCCCAGCACCCACACTTATCGGTTGTGAAGTTTTTAAAGAACAGGCCGGGCGGTCCGAAACGACGAGAACCACCGGCAGAGAGGCGCGATTATACATCGAATTTCGGGTCGGTCAACAGTCCTTTCTCACTTTTGCTACGCCTCGGGCACCTTGCTGGGATGCGCTCCGGCCCACGCCCCAGCGCGTGCGCAGCGATGGGGTGCGCCGGGCGCTCCGGAATCTCGCTGCCGCTACAATATGGCCTCCTCCTCGACCGACCGCGGGCCGCCGAGTCCGCTCTCTCGGATCCCAGGCATTCACCGTGGCAGATACCGAAGAGCCGTCCCGCTCACCTTCCATCGCGGCGGCGCTCGAAAGAAGCCACGCCACGCCGGCGGCGCATCCGCATCGACTTGCTCTCCTCTTTGCCGCGGCACTCGCGGTGCGCCCCGGGCTATCTTGTCGCAGTCGTGCCGGGCGGGTGGTCCCGGGCGCATCGACCATGACCTGAGCGCCACCCAACTGTCTTTCTCGCGCGGATTCGGCGTCGTCGAGAATGACCTTCTCGTCGTCTACCAACGATGCGGCGCGCAGTACGATCCCGGCACCGAGCGCTTGCGGCAGGATGGCGGCACACCGATTTCGCCGAGCTCGTCGTCAGCGAGCCCGGCGTCGCGCTCGCCTTTCGCGCATTCGCGCCCGTTGCGCGCGAGCCGACGCGGGCGGCGAGCCGCAGAGCGCTTAGGAGTCGCTTCCATGCTGGCGCTCCCGGATGTCACGCTCTGCTGTGTCGATACGCGCGAATCATGCGCTCGCATTGCGCGCGCTCGCCCGCTCGCGGGATCGAATCTCCTTCGCGCGCACGCTCTTCGTCACCGACAAGCCGCTCGACACCGCGGTGCCGCGCAGGCGATCGAGATCGCCGTCATTCCCCCGCTGGCTTCGCGCGACGCCTATTCCGACTTCGTGCTGAAATCGCTGCTGCCGCATGTCGCCACATCGCACGTGCTGCTCGTCCAGTGGGACGGCTACGTGATCAACCCGGCGGCGTGGGATCCCGCATTCCTCGAATGCGACTACATCGGCGCGAAGTGGTTTTGGCACGAGGACGGCATGCGCGTGGGCAACGGCGGCTTTTCGCTGCGCTCGCGCCGGTTGCTCGAAGCGCTCCAGGATCCCGCGATCGTACGGATCGACGCCGAAGACACGACGATCGGCCGCAGCTTCCGGCCGCTGCTCGAGCGCGAATACGGCATCCGCTTCGGAAGCGAAGCACTCGCCGACCGGTTTTCATTCGAAGCTTCTACCCCGTCGGCAAGCCGTTTGGATTCCACGGGCTCTACAACTTCTGCCGCACCGTGCCGCCGGACGAGATCGCCGCGCTTTGCCCGACGTTTTCCGACGCCATCGCGCGCTCGCCGCAGCTCCTCCAGCTGTTGCGCAACTGCAGTGCGCTCGACAGTGGCAGGCGGCCATCGCGATCGGGCGTCGAATCGTCGCGGCGGCACCGGAGGCCGCCGAGCCGCGAGCATTGCTCGATGCGGCGCAGCGGCGCGCCCAGGCAACGCCGGCAGCCGGCCGCAACGATCCCTGCCCTTGCGGCAGCGGCAAGAAGTTCAAGCAGTGCCATGGCTCGCTTTCCACGCCCGCGGCAAGCGTGGCGCCCGCTCCGGTGGACGCCGATGCGCTGCGCGTGCCGCCTTCGCGGCGCATCGCAGCGGCAACATCGACGAAGCCGAGCGAGGCTACCGTGCCGCGCTCGCCATCGCGCCGGAAAATCCGCTCGTGTCGCACTATCTCGGCGTGGTCCTGTACCAGCGCAACCGCCTCGACGAAGCCATTCCGCTTCTCGAGCGATCAGCTGCGGCCCGCCCGCAGGAGCCCGAGTTCCACAACAACCTGGGGCTGGCGCTGCGGCGGCGGACCGCCATGACGATGCGATCGCCGCGTTTCGCCGCGCGCTCGACCTCGAAGCCCGGCCACGCCACGGCGTGGAACAACCTTGGCCTCGTCCTCAACGCTGCGCTGCGGCTGCCGGAAGCCGTCGCCGCGTTTCGCGAAGCGATCGCGCACAAGCCCGACTTCGCGCAAGCGCACTGGAATCTCTCCCTCGCGTCTGTTGACGCAAGGCGATTACCGGGCAGGCTGGCGCGAGTATGCATGGCGCGAATCGATCGCCGAGCTCGCCGGGCAAGAGCGCACTCTACGCCGGCCCGCGCTGGGACGGGGTCGCACGCGCGGGGATGACGCTGCTCGTCACCGCGGAGCAGGGCACGGGCGACATGATTCAATTCATCCGGCTCGTCGAAGCACTGTCGCGCAAGGGTGTGACCGTGCTGGTGAGCGCCGCGCCGTCACTCGTATCGCTGCTCCGCACGGCGCCCGGGGTGACGCGCGTGTTCGGACCGGGTGACACGCTTCCGGCCTTCGACGCGCATGCCCGCTTCTCGCGCTTGCCGCGCGCGCTCGAAATCGACGACGCGACGATTCCCGCAACGGTGCCGTATCTCGAGCTGGATCCTGCAACGCCGTGCCGAAGTCGCGCGCATGCTGTCCGCCCACGCGGGAAGCGGAAGATCGGTCTCGCCTGGGCCGGGAATCGCGCGCACGCCAACGATCGGCGCCGCTCCATTCCGCTCGAAACCTTGACGCCGCCTTCGATGCGCCCGACGTCGTGTGGTTCTCGCTCCAGCCTGAGGACGACGATGCGGCGACGGCCACGGTGCACGCCGCGAGCGGACTCGTGCGCCTTCCGGTGCGCCGCGAATTCGACGGCACCGCAGCGCTCGTCGCCGAGCTCGATCTCGTGATCACCGTCGATACGAGCATCGCGCATCTCGCCGGAGCCCTCGCGAAGCCGACGTGGATCCTGCTGCCGTTCGCACCGGACTGGCGCTGGCAGACCGGCCGCACGGACACCCCGTGGTATCCGACGGCTAAGCTCTGGAGACAACCGCGACCGGGCGACTGGGACGCCGTCGTGCGCGATGTCCTCGCCGCACTGGCGCACATTGGACCCTGAGCCGATGAGCTCGACCGGGAAGGCGTGCCCATTTCTGCGGCCCGCCCGCGAGACCAGATCCTCGCCGAATGCGGCGAGGCGATGGCCCTTTGGGACACGCATCCCGTAAGCCCGGGCCACGTCCTCATCGTGCCGCGCCGGCACGTCGCCTCGTGGTTCGAGTCCACGGCAAGAGAGCGCGAGGCCATGCTCCACCTTGCCGACGAGGCGCACCAACTCGTCGGCAAGCAGTACTCGCCGGATGCATTCAACCTCGGCGTCAACGACGGAGCCGCAGCCGGGCAGTCGGTACCTCACCTCCACCTGCATCTCATTCCACGGTATCGCGGCGACGTTCCCGACCCGCGCGGCGGCGTGCGTGGATCATCCCGAATCGCGCGAAATATTGGGACAAAGCCTGACGCGATCTCGATCTCGCGACGATCGAGCGAGCCGAACCGTCCGCGACTTTGCCGTCAGCGTGCCTTGCGTGCCGGAATGCGCTTCGTCGAAAGGGCGCGAAGGCTTTTGCGCGACAGATCGAGCTCGTCGTGCAGCCATTCCCGCAGCGCGAGTGAGCGGCGGCCAATCGCGCAGGTTGGACGGATAGGACGAGAAAGTACGGACGCGCGTCTTCGTAGGCGATCGACACCGGCGACAGCCTGACGAGCCGTCCATCGCGGAGCGCGTCGGCCGCAGCAGCTCGCGGCAGAGCGCGAGGCCGAGATTCTGCTCGGTCGCCTGCAGCATCAGGCCGGCGTCGTTGAATACGGCCACCGTCGTCACCCGCGTTTCGAAACCCGCCGCCGCGAACCAGCGTTGCCACAGTTCGGCGTCGTCGAGGAGCGGCTCGCGTGCAAGCGCCTCGGGGCCGGCACCGAGCAGGCGCTCGCGCCGCGCGCCGGCGAGCCGACGACGATCATCGGCATCGGCCCATCGAACAGACGCTCAGCTTCCAGTCCGGCCCACGGACCGCGTCCCAGCGCGCAGGCCCGCATGGAAGCCTCGCGCTGCAAGTCGACGAGCTGGGGCGATGCATCGATTTCCAGCGCGAGATCGGATGGCGTTCCCGCCAGCGACCCATCCGCGGAAGCAGCCAGCGCTGGGCGAACGACGGCAGCACCGTCATCCGGAGCCGCTGTGCCGTACCGCTCGCCGCCGCCGCCGCCGCCTGCACACCATCGTCGAGCTGAGCCAGCGCGGCCTCGCACGCTGCGCAGCAGAGCCGCCGGCGGGGTTCAGCACCACGCGTCGCCCACGTCGCTCGAAAAGCGCGAAGCCCAGTTGCTCCTCGAGCCCGCGGATCTGCTGGCTGGCACGGCGCTGTGCGTGAGATGCAGCGCCGAAGCGGCCGCGCGGAGGTTCTGCATCTCCCCCACGGCGCGAAAGGCGGTCAGCGTGTTGAGGGGAGGCGTGACATCGGCAAGCCTTGTTGGTAAGCATTACTGACCAATACGGTCGGAACAAATCGCTTTTCATCCTGCGGCTGGGCTCTTAATCTTACCAGCGTTACTAAACCGAAGGAAACGGCCATGACGCACTCATCCTCACCCTCCGTCGTCCTCCCATCGCGCTCTCGGTGGCGCATTCGCGGCGCTCCGCGAATGGCTGCAGGCGCTGCATGCCCATAGGCGCAACCGTTATGCGCAACGCCGCGAGGGCATCCGCGCTCCGTGCCGTGAGCGGAATGGACGCGCACCTGCTGCGCGACATCGGTGCCCCTCGAAGAGTTGATCTCGCGTGCGGTCGCGGGCAGAAATTCGCAGTTGCCGCGCGAGTTCCTGTTTCAACTGGCGGCGCGGTCGCGGCGGCGATCACGATGATCGCGACGCCCGCGCCGGCTCTTGCCGCCGATGGCGGCACGTCGGAAAGCGCCCCTGCCATACGGCTCGCGCAGCAGGTCTTCGCCGGGCGTCTTTACCGGTGAATTCGCCAGCGGCGGCCCGGTTTATCGTTTTCCGTCGGTCCTCGTCACCGGGTCGCGCAGGGCCGAACCGGTCAGGAGCGAACCGCCTCTCGCGCAGCGCCGACCTGCGAGGATGGCTACCGCCCGGCGGCCCGCGTAGGGAGCACGAGGTCGCGGAACCACCAGCGGACGCTCGCGGTCGAATGGTTCCGAACCGAATGAGGCTCTATCCCATTCTGCGGGCGCAGACAGGATGCACTCATGAGCGACACGTTCTCGAAATTGCAAACCGCCGCGCTGCTTGCGGCGATGGTGCTGTGGGCAGCGGATGCGACACTCACGGCGACGCGGACAACGGGCGGCCTTTGCAGATCGTGGCCGCCGGTATTGCGGCGAAGAGCGGCGAAAACGACGCGGGCACCGATCAGTCGGTCGAGGATTCGCAGCTCGCCACGCTGGTGCGCGAGGGGCGATTGCCGCCGGATCGACAGCTGCAATCCCAGGACATCGACGTGGAAACCGAGGACGGCGCGGTAAAGCTCACGGGAGTGGTCGATCTCGACGTCGCTTCGCGAGCGCGCCGTGGAACTCACGGGCCGCATCGATGGCGTGGTGGAGGTGACGGACAGCTCGAAGTGCGCAACTGATTGCGCGATTACGCCGTCGTCGCAACATCGGGCACCTTCGCGGAGAGCGCCGGACATACGCCCGCTCGAGCGAACGCGCGTGTAACTCGCGCCGCCGGCGAGCGGCGACTGGCGAGTCGCGAGCGGATCGCGGAGCGCACCGCCTCATGAACACCGGGTCGAGCGCGAGCCGGCATGCGATCTCGACGTATTCTTCTCCGGTTTGCGCGACCGTGTCGGTCACGCCGAGGTGCGCGAGGATCGAACACGCCGAGCGCTCGCCGTGACGCTTGCCGACCAGCGTGACGACCGGCACGCCCATGTCGAGCGCTTCGAGCGTGCCGTTCACGCCGCCGAACGGCATCGGGTCGAGCACGAAGTCGATGAGCTCGTAGCGCGCCTGATTCTGCGCGTCGTCGCGCCCCTGCGGCACGAAGCGAGTCTCTCCGCGCGATGCCGCGCCGCCGCGGCGATGCGGACATACGCATCGCGCAACGCCGGATTCATCGGCGAGAACACGAGTTGCGCGCGCGGGATGCGCGCGAGCACCTCGCGCCATAGGCTCAAGCAGCGCCGCGACAGCTTCTGCGCCGTGACGAATGCGCCGATCAGGATCGCGTCGGCGCCAATGCCGAGCTCGGCGCGATGGAACGGATGATCGCTCGCCGGGGCGACGCGTCTTAGCGGATACACGCATCTGGTCCATCGGCAGCAGCGCCTCGACCTGGAAAGCCTGATTTTCCTCGACGTCGGCGTGGCGGTCCGTCAGCTTGAAATCGATGCTCGACAAGCCGACGGTGCCAGCGCTCGCGACATGCGTGATCAGAACGCGCGCCGGTTTCATCGCCAGGATGCCGGGTCTTCGCGCCCTTCGTGTGCGTCGACAGATCGACGAGGAGATCGAGATCGTCGCCGGCGATCCGCAGCGCGGCTTCGCGCTCGCCGGCGTCCGCGAGCGGGACGAAGCTGTCCGCCATACCTGCGAATCGGTCGGTCCACTCGTCGCGCTCGCGTGACAACGAATAGAAATGCAGCGAGAAGCGGGAGCGATCGTGACGGCCTAGTGCCTGCCACATCATCTTGCCCATCACGTGATTGCGCAGATCGGCGGACAGATACCCGACCCGAATGCGGGCCGGGCCGGCGCATCCGCTGCCGCTCGAAAGGCCGGCCGTAGACGTTCTGCGCCGCGCGATCGTAGATCTGCGCGTAACGAAAGACGAGGGCCGGCTCGACGTCGAAGAAAGGAGGAGATAGAGAAGCTGCTCCAGGTTGTCGACCAGTTCGAGCTCGGTCCGCGGCCGAAATCTGCCTTGAGCGAGCCCTTCGAGGTATCGATCGAGCGCCGCGAAGTCGCCGCGATGCTGGAGCACTTCCAATGCCTGGACGGCGAGCGGCAGCGCGGCCGGGCAATGCGCCTCGAAGCGATCGAAATTCGCGAGCCACGCGTCGATTCGTCCGGAGGTGAGAAGCAACTCTCCCAGGTACTTGTACGCCGCGACGTCGGCAGCATCCCGCGCGAGCACGCGCTCATAGGCGGCAATCGCGGCGTCCGTCGCGCCCATTTCCTGATGCAACGTTGCGAGGTTGAATTCGGCGGCAACGAGAGTCCGGCCTCAGGTTAAGCGCACGCCGGTACGCGGCGGCAGCCTCCGCGCCCCGGCGCAAGACCTGCAGCGCAACACCATGGTTGTAGTGCGTCTCGCCGTCTTCGGTTGTCGAGGGTGAGCGCCGTCGCGAAGGCTTCGGACCGCGCGCGGTGCGTCATTGGCGGCGAGCAGTGCGAGCCCCAACGCGCGATAGAGCGGAAGCGGCGCCGCCACGAGCGCGAGCCCTCGGTGCAAGCGGCAATGGCGCCCGTCACGTCGCCAGTCGCCTGCGCGGCCTTGGCGAGCGCCACTCTCGCGTCGACGAACGCTGGGGCGGCGGCAACGGCCGCGGCGAAGCTCTGCCGTGCCGACGCAAGGTCGCCGGAGTCGCGCAGCACGACACCCAGGAGGTAGTGTCCCGGCGCATATCCGGGCTGCAGCTCGAGCACCTGCCCGTACTTCGCTCGCGCGGCAGGCAAGTCACGCGCGCTGATGCGCGCGCACGGCGTCGGTCCAGAGCGCCGCCATGGCCGGCGCGCGCGGGACATCGTCCGCGGACGGCAGCGCATGCCACCGCTCCTGCAACCAGTCCTCGAGCGCCGCCGCCCGCACTTCGTCGTCGATGAGCGGCGCAACGTTCGCGAGCCGAGATCGGCAAGGCTGACCATGCGCACGCGCCGGCCGCTGCGCCAGCAATGGACCTGACGTCCGCGTCGAGACCGGCGAGATCGATCAGCACATCGGGATCGAGCGCCGCGAGACGCTTCGCGACGTCGGCTCCAGGACTCGCCGGAATCGCCATGACGGCGGGCGAGGACGGGAATCCACTCGGAAGCCCGAAGGCGTGAAGGGCCGATCCGCCGATGCCTGCGAAAGCGACCTCGAAGCGTTCTACGCGGAAGCGCAGCAATCATCGCGAGCGTCGTCTCGATGCCGCGCGGCAGCGAAGCACCCGCCAGCACGACGATCGCGCAATGCCCGTCCTCCCGTGCGCGCGCGGCCAGAGGAGCGGCACCGGAGGCGCAAACTTCCGCGCGCAGAGCTCGGCATAGCGCCGTGCGAGCTCCGGGGCATCGCTCCTCTCCTCGCGCGCCGCGTAAAGCGCCGCGTGCCGCAGCGCCTCGTGTCCGGCGGGCGCGGGTTCGAGCGTGGCCATTACCGGAGCCGCGCCTTGAGGGCTTTGCGCACGCGCGCCGGCGTGAGCCGCGACATCCTGCGAATCGTCGGCATTGCCGCGAGCCGGCGCATCGTCGATGCGAGTCCACCGGCATCCGCCGCGGTGGCCGTCGGACGACGGCGAGTCGTGCGCAGAAGCTTTACTCCGGAGTAAATGCGCAACGTCCGCGCCGCCATCTCTGCGGGCGACGTCTGCTCTACCGCTTCCCTTTCGCGCCCGCTGCAGCGAAGCGCGAGCGCACCTGCCGGTGCGACAAGCTCCACCATGCGCGCCAGCATCCGGGCTTCGTCGCGCCATTCGGCGTCGGTCCACAACCAGCCGGCATTCGCATCGCGCAACGCGCTCGGCGAGCGCGCCGAACGGCGGGACGATAACGGGCAATCCCGCCGCCCACGCCTCGGACAGCGTAAAGCTGAAGGTCTCCGGTCCCGCCGACGGAAAGGCGACGAGCTGCACGCGATACTGCGCGAGGAGGTCGGGCAGGTCGCGCGGTTCGTAGCGGCCGTGCACGGTGAGCACCGCGTCGTCGCTTTGCCACGGGCCCTTCTCGACGTCCATGTAGCCGATCAGCACGAAGCGGACGGGCAGGCGCGCGGAACGGACGAGCGCGGCAAGACGCTCGAGCCGGCGCGCGCCCTTGTCCGGACCGACGGCCCCGAGCACGGCGATCGTCGTCACGCCGTCGTCGGGCAGCGCGACACCTGCGCTTCGGCGCCATCGGCGGCAGCGCTCCCGCCGCATCGTCCGTTTGCAGCGCCCACTCGCCCGGCGTCGCGTGCGGGATCACCTCGACGCGATGCTCGGGGTAATAGCGCTCGAGCGCCGACGCGGCAAAGCGCGACGGCGCGATGAGGAACGCCGCGTTGGCGACGAGCGCGCCGTGCCGCAATCGCCAGTCGACGATGTCGACTTGCGCGAACGCAGGCTGCGCGTGCAGGCACGCCTGGCAGCGGCCCGGATCGGTGACCTGGCCGCAATAGCTGCCGTCGACGCCCAGGAACAGGATCGTCGGGCACGCGAAGTTCAAGTCGTGCACCGTGTAGCCATAGGGCACGCGGAGGGCGGCGAGGGCCGTGATGATGCCGTCGCGGCACCCGGAAACATTGTGGAGATGAACGAGATCGATCGCGAACCTTGCGCACGCCGCGCCGACGAAGTCCGGCCAGCTCTCGGCCGTGCCGCGGGTCAGCTCGAACGTCCGCACTTCGCCGTCGGCCCGGTGCTCGTCGATGCGCCACGCGTCGCCGATCGCGATGGCGAGATAGTGGCGGCACGCGGTTCGCGATGCATCGATCAGCGCGCGGACGTGATGCTCGGTGCCGCCTCCGTGTCCGTGGATCACGTGCAGCACGCCGCGGGGCCGGCGCGAATCAGTGGCGGCCCGCCATCGCCATCTTCTGGTGCTGTCCGGGTCGCTCCATCGGTGCGCGAGGCCGTACGAGGCCCATCTCGCGCGTCGTCGCCGGTGACCGACGAACGCGCGCTCGACGTTGTCGAACAGGCGCACGCCTTCGGGATCGAGCGCGTGCGCGCGGACGAAGTACTTGCCCGGCAGGAGTGCCACGCGCGGCAGCGTCAGCGCGAACGCGTAGCGGTCGGCCGCGATGCGGTCCGGCGCCACGCCGTCCATGTCCGTGGCCACGCCGTAGATCGGCGTGCCGTCGGCGCGGACGATGCCGACCAGCACGATCCGGCGCGCGGCCGTCCGGCGAGTAGACCTCGCCGCGACAGGCGAAGGTCCTCGCCTTGCGCGATTCCGGCCGCGGGCGTGAGCTCCAGCGACTGGATCGCGTAGATGCCCGCGGCCGCGGCGACCGAAGCCGCGACGGCGATCGCGCGCTCGCTCGCGCTCTTCTCCTCGTGAAACGCGAGATAGGCCTGCGTGACGTCGGCCGCGGTCCCGTAGCGCTCGACACGCCCGTCGCGAAGCCACAGCGCGCTCGCGGCACAGCTTCTGCACGTGATACATGCCGTGCGAACACAGGAGGAGCGTGCCGCCGTCGCCGAGATAGCGCTCCATCCAGGCGATGCATTTCTTCTGGAACGATTCGTCGCCGACCGCGAGCACCTCGTCGGTGATGAGGACGTCGGGCGCGAGCGCGGTCGCGATCGCGAAGCCCAGGCGCACGACCATGCCGGAGGAATAGTGCTTGATCGGATCGTGGATGTGCTCGCCGATGTCGGCGAACGCGATGATCTCGTCGCGCTTCGCGGCGATCTCGCGCGGGCGTGAGCCCGAGCAGCGCCGCGGCGAGGTCGATGTTCGCGAGTCCCGTGTATTCGGGGTGGAAGCCCGATCCCAGCTCGAGCAGCGCGCCGACGCGGCCGCGCGACGGCGACCGTGCCGCGCGTGGGCTTGATCACGCCGGCGACGATCTTGAGGAGCGTCGACTTGCCCGCGCCATTCTCGCCGATGACGCCCAGCGATTCGCCGCGCTGCGAGCTCGAAGCGTGACGCCGTCGAGCGCGCGAAATACGTGCGCGGCGCCGCGTCCGCGCAGGAGGTCGAGCACGAGCCGAACCCGGCCGCCGCGCTCGTCGACCTTCGCGTAGTCCTTGCCGACGTCGTCGACCGTTGAGTAGCGGCGCTGTCAGCGATCCCGATCGCAGTGCTACAGGAAGTCCTCGAAGTGCGGCGACAGGCGCGCGGAACACCCACCGCCCGCCGACGAACAGCGCCAGCGCGACGACAGAGCGCGACGGCGTCGCCCCACTGCGAGCGCGATGCGGCCGTCGAGCAGCGCGTCGCGCAGGCGCCCGACGAGCCAGCCGGAAGGGATTCGCGGCGACCCACGGCCGCACGCCTTCGGGCACCAGCGTGAGCGGATAGAGGATCGGCGTCAGGTACATCAGTGATCATGAGCAGCGGCATCGAGCACGTGCTCGACATCGCGCACGAAGACCTGCAGCGCCGACAAGCAGCGAGCGCGACGCCGGTCACTGCGACCGCCAGCACGATCCACAGCGGCAGCAGCGATGAGCAATCCTTCGAAATGCACCGGCTCGCCGAATGCCTTCAGCACGCCATCAGCACGACGAGGTAGCCCGCGAACTGCAGCGTGAGCGTCGCGCGCGACCGACGCATAGACGACGATCTCGTGCGGAAAGGCGACCTTGCGGATCAAGCTCGCATATCCGGCGAGGCTGACGGTCGCCGCGCTGCGAGCGCTTCCTGCGCGGCGAGCCACGGCCACAGCGCGACGGCGACGAACAGCAGGAAGCTCTTGCCCGTCGAAGCTGCCGGCGCGGAAAACCGTCGTGAACACGAAGTGGTAGACGGCCAGCAGCGCGAGCGGATGCATGAGCGCCCAGGCGAGCCCGCTGGCGCTGCCGAGATAGCGGGTCGTGAGCTCGCGCGTGAAGAAATTGACGAACAGCGCGCGATCCCGATGGGCATCGGCGGCGGCGTGCGACGCTGCAGCAGGCTGGGGCAGGAGAACCGCGGTCCGCCGGCGGGAATCCGTCATGCCGGAAGGGATAGCAACAACGGCTGAGGCCGACGTACGGGGCGCGCAAACTTCGCGCGCCGATCGAGGACTCCGCGACTACTTGGCGCGCTTCTTGGGCGACGCGGGCGCGGCGGCGTTCGTTGCGGCAGCGCCGGATAATCGACCTTGAGGACGAGCGCGTCGACGGCTTCCTGATCGACCTGTACGCGCGAATCGCTGCGGATTGCCATCACGACCGCCTCGCGGGCCTCCTGGATGTGCTTCAGGCGCATCTCGGCAACGATCTGCTGTTGCGCTTCGACGAGCGACTTCTGGCGCGCGGGCTTGCGGTCCTCGAGCCTGATGACGTGATAGCCGAAACGCGGAGCGAGCACTGGGCTCGCTGACGTCGCCGGGCTTCTGAGCGCGAAAGCTGCCTCGCTCGAAGGCGGGATCCGGTCTTGCCCCGGGTGAGGCCGTCGATGCGGCCCTTGTTCTTTCGCTCCGGAGGGATCGTCCGACGACGCCTGCGCGAGCGCACCGAAATCCGCGCCGGCCACGATCTTCGCCCGCGCGTCCACGGCACTCGCCAGCGCGGCGTCCTTTCCTCGCTTCACGGGGTCGAACAGGATGTGCGTCACGTCGATCTGCTCGGGAGCCACGAACTTGGCCTGGTTGACGAGATAGAAGCTCGCGGGCGCGCTCGAGGTTGCGCTCCCGCATGCGATCGAATTCCTCACCGGCATCGGTCTCGATCCGGTCCGATCATGAGGGCAGCGAGAAAGCGCTCCGTCTCGAGCGTCAGGCGCCGCGCCATCGTCGGGGTCCCTGTCGAGTCCCCTTGGCGCGGGCGCGCTCGGCGAGCGTCCGGTTGATGAGCACGTTGTTGAGGCGCGGCCTGCACGCGCTGCGAGCTGGCGGTGAAGGCCATGCGCTGATCGTTGGGAATGCGCGTGAGCTCGGCCTCCCAGTCGCCGCGCGTGATCACCATTTCGGGAGTGCGCACCAGCACGTCGTCCGGCGAAGCCGCCAGGGCTCCACCGGCGAAGCGAACACGCCGCGAGCGCGGCGCCGATTCCGAATGAGGACAGGTTTCATGATCGTCTTGGTTTCGTTTCCGGGTTATCCCGGATCGGGAGATGCATGCGAGCGCCCGGATTTTCGGGCGCTAAATGAGACGCGCCCGGCCAGGGCCGGGCACGCATGGAAACCGGGGCGAGGTATCAGTGTCCCGGCGGCTTTCCCAGCGAGAGCCGAAGCTCGCAATTCGGGTAGAACTGCTGGCCCGAGACGCACGACTGCGTGCCGTCGGGGTCGGCTGTTGTTGACGCCCTGGCGTTCCGCGAGGTTGATGTAGTACTGCACACCCGGCGTCAACGCAACGGCCGTCGGCTTGCCCGTGATGCCCGAAACCGGAGAGGTTCCGACGCACGTAGTAGACCGTCGGGTGGAGCCGCCGACAGCCATCGCTTGGCCGACCCGGCGACTTGAGGTCGGATTCAGATCGCAAGGCTGCGTCGAAATCGCCAGTCGCTTCCGTGTTGACCATGCTGGCCGGCGGGATAATTCGTCACGCTGAGCTGCGCCATGACGTTGTCGGCGGTCCCGGTCGGGAATGAACGGAACGACGAGTATGCCGTTGGTCCCCAGACCATTCTGGGTTTGCCACGTGTCGACCTTCGTCAGGGAACCATTGTTTCCAATCCCAGTTGACGACGATGGTCTTGCTGTATCCGGGACACGAGATCGCGCCGGCCACCACTGCACCGACCTGAACGGTCCGCGAAGCCTGGCCGGACCCGGCGCCGTTTGTTGCAGTGACGCGTAAATGTCGTAGTGGCGGAAATCGTCGCGCCGTTGGTGTTCGACTGCCTCGTATCGGCGCCGCCGGTGAACGTCGACGGCGGGTGACGCCGACCAGCGTGTAGCTCGGTCGGCGAATTGGCGCACGTTGCGGTCAGACGTGAGCGCGGCCCCCGCCGGCGGGCAGGCTCGTTGGGGGTCGGCGCGAGCGACGCAGCTGGGTGCGCCGGCTGCCGGCGGTGCGGTCGGGCGCACAGCTCAAGGTCTTCGCTGGCGGCATTCCAGCCCAGGTGCCGGAACAGGGAATATCGATTGTGACGGCGCTGCGTGCCGGGGTTGAGCCCAGAAGTGCCGCAGCGGTGACGGATGCAGGGACTATGCTAAGAAAGGCGCGAAATACTCCGCGGTGGCTCATTCGGGGCTCCCTCATTTCACGGGGTGCGCATCCCGACCATCGGTCAGGATGAAATAGTCAATAAAAATAACTGGTTACGTAAAGTTATTACGAGCAATCTGTCAACATTTTATCGCAACGTGCGATGCCCCGTCAAACCGTTGTTTGGTCTTTGCGGGCCGGACGAGATAGCCCAAACGCAAAATCCGTTCCTCCCGTTGGAGGCCGCTATCGGCGAAGGACTGCGTCCCGCCCCTCGCGTAATACCGACAACCGCTGTTTCTTATTGGCGCTGCTGACTTGCTGGATCAGGGTGCCGGTGGCGGTGCCCCGATCGACTCTTCCGAAGTGGTGCTGGAAGGTCACGCCGAACGTCGACAGGGTACGTCTTGCCGTTGACGACGACGGCGTCGTTCTGGAACGTTTCCGCCGCGAAGCCAACCACCGGCAATCCGAAGTACGTTACTGACTGACCCGGGGTGCAGGCCACCAGCCACGAGGTCGATAGTCGCCGTGCTTCCTGCCAACGGGGCCATCGAGTGCTCGGACCGGGTTGACCGTGCCGTTGAAGCCGATAACCGCCCAACCGTTGCTGAACGACGTGGCGAGCGTGTTGTGGTTCGCCGAACCGAACACGTTGCTGGTTCCGAAGCCGAGGCTTTGCGCTTCCCAGCAAAGTGGCGGGACCGGCTGCCGGGCCAGGCTGCGGCGAGAAGTCGTTTTCCTGGACGATCTGCGGCGAGTTTTCTCCGCGGTCGAACACTACCCCGAAGAACGCCTCGCACGCGCCGACCTATGGTGATGTACCTCTGCGTGAACGGAGCGACCGGAGCGGCCGTGCCGTTGACATAGGCGTACTTGGTCGGGAACGTCATGATCCAGGTCGTTTGCGACTTCGAGCCCGCGTCGAGCACGTACTCGTTGGTGACCCTGTCCGCCAGCAGGACGGCCGTGACGGCGTTGTCGCGCTTCCGACGGGCTGGTGACGCCGGTCCAATCCGACTGATACAGCAAGCCGCCGGTGATCACGTTGCTGATCGGCGGGAACGCGTCCGAAGTAGTTCGGGCGGTCGGAGCCGGTGCTCTGGTAATTCGCAGTGGTCGAGAAATTGGCGAGTGCCGTGGCGTTTTGCGAGAACGCGCCACCGCCCGCCGGGCTCAGGATGACGACGCCGCCAAACAGGCCACCTTGCGGCGGTCCGGCAGTGTTCGTGGCGGTAGTGTCAGTTGATGGGTGCGCCGCAGGGCGGCACGCCATTCACGTGCTTGAAGCAACGCCAATCAGGCTTCCGACAGGGTACGTCGCCATTTCGAAGACTTCCGAAGTAGCCCTCGGCCGTGCGCGTCGCGCCGTTGTCGGTCGCTTCGAACTCGAGCGTACGGAAATCAACGCCGCCCGCCGGGAACGTCGGGATCGTGCAGCTCTTGTCCGACGTCGCGATGTGGCCGCCTGCCAGCCTCGTTCGGCGTGATCGACGCGGTCCAGACGTCGAACGGGGACAGGAAGACGTTGAAGTCAAGCAACTTCCACGCTGTTCTTGCCTTCGCGGAAGCGGACCTTGACCGCCTTGGTGCTCGAGGTCGTGTTGACCACTGACATCAGCGTGTTGTACGAGTTGCCGTTGATGTCGCCTTGTTCACCGTGTAGTACGGGTAGAATCAGGGACATTGCCGAGCCTGTTTTCGCTGACGTTCACCGCCTGCGCGACGCCAGCGGCGCCCAGCATGCCCGTCGCAGCGAGCGCGACGCACAGCGACTTCTTGTTGAACGTGTTCATGGTTTTTGGTAACTCCTCTCTGACGCAGTTGAAAGTGATTCGCTTCAAGACCAACAACACACCGATGTTATTACAGCTTTCTTCATTCTGGCAAACAATTCGGCCTCCCAGCCGCCGGACTGTGGAATTCCTGCAACAAACCGCTTACCCGCGGAAAACAAACCAAGCCTGCCCCCGGTCGATGATCCAGTTCTCGTCCAGTGGAGTGACGACGCCCGTCGCCTTCGCCGGCGGGTAATCGTAGGTCAGCATCAGCTTGACGGTGCACACTTCGGCTGCGCATTCGACCTTGTCGATCTTCACCGGAACGGTACTGTATCGGCCCGATCTTCGCCTGAAACCCGGCGAGGGTCGTTGCCTCCTTGGAGGATGCGCTGAAAAACCCGTACGCCTCCTCGTAATTCCTCTTGATCAGGGCCTGCCACCGCGCGTTCGCCCTTTCGGCGACCGCGGCTTCCTTCGCTGCCGCCGGTGAGTCCTTGCTGAGGGCCACCCATCGCGGCACACCCCGCGAAGAGCGCAACCGCCACGAGCCCGGCACACTGCTTCCACCGGCGCGGGCCCATCTCGCCTGCCGCATATTCCCGCGCAAGAACCCGCTCGATCATCCGGATTGCTCCTGTGAATCCTGGTCAGGTGAGCGCCATGCCGCGAACATGAAAGTGGGCGATTGCCAAAAACGGCCCTTTCCGATGCTTCACCCGCTGGCGCCGCAATCCTTGAGTCGAGACTAGCGAAAGGTTGATGCTGCGTCAACGCGTGCCGGCCATGAGCAAACGCCCCAAATTGTCTGTTGCGGCCGAGCAACATCGGAATGTCGGGACTTGGCGACGCTTTTCCCATGTTTTCGATTGAAAACCGTCGGGGAACGGCGACGCTTTTTTACCCGGCGACTCGAAGCCGGGCGCGTTCAGGGCCTCGGTGCGGGTGGTGGCGGCGCGGGCGGCGGTGCAGCTGGGGGCGGCACCGGAGGCTGTGCGCCCGGCGGTGGATTGGACGGCGCATCGGCATAGGGATCCGGCGCCTTCGCCCGGCGGAAGACGTCGAACGTGTCGTCGATCTGCTGCATCCGGCGGCGCAGGTCCTCGATCGTGTTCTTGAGGTCGTTCTCGTTCTCGACGACGCGCGGCGTGATGAACATCACGAGCTCCGTGCGGTTCTTGCGTGAGCGACTGCTCGCCGAAGAGGCCGCCGATGATCGGGATGCGGGAGAGGAGCGGCAGGCCCTTCGGACGAGTTGCCCGTCGTCTCGCCGATGAGCCCGCCCATCACCATCGTCTGTCCCGATTGCACGCTGACGATCGTCTGCACCGGAACGCGTGTTGATCGGCGGCGCGTCGCCGGACGTTCGCGACGGGGCCGGGATCGCTCACCTCCGCCTGCACGTCGAGCGTGACGAGCCCGCCGGCATTGATGTGCGGCGTCACCTGCAGCAGCACGCCGGTATCGATGTACTGCGACGTCGTCGTGACGACGTTCGTGTTGCGTTGCCGCTGCCGACGAAGCTCTGCTGGTTGATCGGGATCTTGTTGCCGGCCTTGATCGTCGCCTTCTGGTTGTCGAGCGCCGCGAGATGCGGATTCGCGACGACCTTCGTGTCGCCGTACGTGTCGAGCAGGTGCAGCACCGCCTGGATGCCGCCGGGAAAGTTCGCGTTCTGGATGAGGTAGGTGAAGCCCTGCGCAGAGGCCGAGCCCGGCGTGTTGTTCTGGATTCGTGCGGATGCCACCGGGATTGAACGGCGTGCTGCGGATGATGAGGCCGCCCGCGCCGCGCCCGCTCGGTGCGCCGCCCTTGAACAGCCACTCGACGCCGAAATCGAGCTCGTCCGTGAGCGTCACCGAGGCGATCGTGACCTCGATGGCCACCTGCCGCGGCAGGCACGTCGAGCTTCTTGAGCGCCGCCTCGATGATCTGGTACTCGGCCGCCGTCGCGACGATCAGCAGCGTGTTGTTGTCCTTGTCGGCCACGACCTGGATGTTGCGGACGACGCCGATGCCCTCGGCGGCGCGCGCGATGCGCCTGCGCGACCGGACGCCGGCGGCGGCGGCGTGTTGACACTGATCGTAGAGGCGGCGGATTCAGCGGTCGTGTTCTGCGCCTGGAACGTCGGCGGCGAGACGATCGTGCCGGCCGGCGTGCCGGGCGCAACGGTCGGCGGCGGGGTCGACGCCGCGGCGGCGGCGCGACCGGTGAACGCCTGCGTGCAGCAGCGGCGCCAATTTCTCGGCGCGCTGGTTCTGCAGGTTGTAGACGTAGAAGCGCGGGCCGTCGCCGCCGCCGCCTGGTCGAGCCGCGCGATCCACTTCTTCGCCTCCTCGAGATACGCGGGCTGCGGCGTGATGACGAGAAGCGCATTCATCCGCTCGATCGGGATGATGCGCAGGATGCCGGTGAGCGGGCTCGTGTTGCGATCGCCGACGACCTTGTCGAGCTCCTGCCCGACGGCCTTCACGTCGGAGTTCTGCAGCGTGAAGACGCCCGACCGACATGCCGGCGATCCAGTCGACGTCGAAGATGATCGATCGTCTCGAGCAGGTGCTGCAGCTCGCGCTCGGTGCCGGACAGGATCAGCAGGTTGCGAAGGTCGTCGGGGCGCACCGCGGTGGCATCCTTCGCGAACGGCTCGAGGATGCGCATCATCTCGCGCACTGCCGATGTAGCGCAGCGGCACGATCTGCACCGAAAAGCCCGGCGGCAGCGCGCGCTGCGAGTTGCCGAGCTGCGGCGTGACGTTGCCGCGAACGGCGACGGCGCTGCGGCAGGATCTTGTAGAGGCCGCCCTCCTTCACCATCGTCGCGCCGTTCATCCGCAGCAGCGTCTCGAGCGTCGCCGGCAGCGCGTCGCGCGAGATGCCCGACGACGTCGTCGGATCGTGACCTGGCCGCCGACGGCGGCATCGATCGTGTAGCTCTCGTTGAGGATGTCGCCGAGGATGTTCTTGACGACTTCGCGAAGGTCGGCGCCCTCGAAGTTCAATACGACGTTACCCCCGGCGTGCTGGACCGGCGGTACTGGCCGGCAAGCCGCCGCCGGGAACCTGGCCCTTGACGACGACGCCCGTTCCCTTTGAACGTGCGCGCGCTATCGTCGTCGCGTCGCCGCCCAGGACCCGCGTGCGGCGCGCGGCCTCGGCGAGCCCGGGGACACGGCGGGCTGCTTCGTGTGGCGCGGGCGGGCGCCGTCGCCGTCTTTCGGCGGGGTCGCTCTGAGGCGTCGCGCATGCCGCGACGAGGAGTCGTCGCGACCGGCATGGCGGCGTACAGGGCGGGGAATCGTCTTTTCATTGTCATTTCCATTCCTTGCCGCGGCACGCTGGGCCCGGATTATCGCCGGAACTCATCGAGTGTTCCCGCGATTGACTCGGCCCGGCGCGTTGTCGCCAGAACTCCTGCTGGCGGCGTGCGCGCTACCGAGTTCGTGGCTCGCGGAGTGGCGCGGCGGCCGGGACGCTTTCGGTGGCACCGCTGGGCCGCGCCGGTTGCCTGCTGCTGCTGCATGGCGGCGGCGTCTCGCGGCCGACGGCGTTCGGCCAGGCGTTTGGCGCGGGCTCGGTGGCCGCGCGGCGTCGCGACAGGCGCGGCGGCGCGGCGGCGGCCTGAGCTGCCGGCGGCGGCGCGACGGCAGCCGTCACGGGGCGCGGCCGGGCTGCGCTGTCGGACGCGGATTCGTGCCGACCTTGAGCAGCAACTCTTCGATTCGTCGCCCGAGCGTCAGCTTGCACGCGGTCGGGCTGAACTTCGGCGACGACCATGCCGTTGATCTTGTCGCCCGCGAGCACCGCCTCGCCTTGTTCCCTGCGACCTCGCGCAGGAATGCGGTGCTCTTGCCGTCGATCACGAGCGTGCCCGTCAGCGCGAACTGGCCTCGCTGCAGCCGGCCGGCGGTGGCCTCGGGCGCGGCCGGGGGCCGGACGCCGGGTGGGATTGAAGAGCGTTCGCTGCACCATCTCCGGGCTGGCCCGCCGGGCCGCCCGGACGATCAGTACTCGGGCAACAGCGACGCCACCACCGGTTTCGGGGCAATCGGCTCCGCCGGCGCGGGGTGCCGGGTCAGGCTTTCCCCCAGCCGGTTTCCCAACCGACGATCGAGGACAAGCACAACGAGGGGAATGAGCCACCACAAGGGACGAGTGGAACGTGTCCGGCAAGGTCGGTCATGGCTTTCACTTCCTTTCGGGCTCGGCAAACGCGAACCCCGCGACGTCGAGCTGAACGTTGATCTCCGGCTCCTGTCCGGGCGCCGGCCTGAAGCCGCGAAATGCATTGAGCGGCCGCAGCGTCATGTTCTCGACCGACAGATACGGCGGCTGCGCCTCGAGCGCGCAGGATCTTCTGCAATGCCGGGGTCGACGCGAAGAACTGCACGGTGACGACGATCTGGCGGAGCCGTCCGTCGTCCTTCGGCCCCTGGTTCTGGCTCGTCGTGGATGCGCCCGCCGTTGGTCTCGATGGCGCTGCGCACCTGCTCCTGGAGCTCGGCTCCGGCGAGGTTCGCGGCGGTGTTCTTGAGGAAGAAGCGGCGGCCGTTCTTCTCGCGCATGGCGTCGAGCGCCTTCCTGTATTCCGGCGCCTGCGCGGCCACCCGGCGGCAGCGCTCGATCCGGTCGGTGAAGCTCGGCGATCGTGTCGTCGTAGTGCTTGTGCAGGAGCAGGAGCGGCCCCAGCGAGCGCCGACCGGTACGAGCGCGACGGCCACGACGACGGGCGCCACGGCCAGCAGCGCGCTGTCGCTGTGCGGGGAAGCCTGGCACCGACCGTCGCGCATCAGTTCTCCGGCGTCCCGGTGGGCGGTCAGCCGGATTCGGGGCACGCCGCCGCAGGCACCGGCGGGGCGTGACGGTGCAGCGGTCGCCGGCCGCGGGCGCACCCGCCTGCCTGCGGGGCGTGACCGGAGGAGCGACGTGGGCCTTGTCGGGCGCGCCTGATCGCACTCGGCGGGCGACGCGGTGCGGCACCGCGGCCGCCGGCGCGTCGATCGCAGCGGGCGGGGCAGCAACCGGTGCGCCAGCGCGCCGCCGGCGCGTCGGATCGCTGCGGCGGGCCCGGCAGCTGTTGTCGGGGGCAGCGTGGAACCGCGGACGCGGGTGTCGTCGACGGGGCGCAGCGCCCGCGGCGCCGCCGCCCGGGTTGCGGTCGCTGGCGCCGCAGGCACGGGCCGACTCGGCCCCCGCGGGTGGCGAGCTGGACGGGCAGGCGGCGGCGGCAAGCGGCTTCAGCTGCGCGCCGGAGATCGAAGATCTCGCCGGGGCCGGGCTGGATCTGGTGGTCGGCGAGCGCGGCGCGGCCTCGCTGAAGAGCTTCGATTCCTCGTTCAGCGAGATGAGGCGGCCGGCGTGCGCGCTCTCGCCGCGGACGACGATCTCGCCGCTTCGGCATCCTTTGCCCTTCGCCGCGTGTTCTTCACCTCGAGCTGCGTCAGTGCCAGGTGTCGTCGGGGAGGAGCTTGGTGACGTCCTCGACCGACTGGAGCGCGCTGGGGACCAGGCGCACTTCTTCGTGACAGAGCGCAGGACAGTCCCCCGTCAGGCGGTCAGAGGCTGCTCGCGCAGGCGCGTTCTGACGCGTCGGCCTGCGCCCCCGCCCGTTGAGTTCGCGCGCCGCATGAAGCGCGATGGCGTAGCCCCGTCTCTGCCACGAGGGGCAAGCGCGGTGGCGAACAGCGCGGCCGCGGCGATGCGGCAGAGGCGGGACCCGGAGTCCTGGCTCCAGCGACGCCGCGTCGACCGCGCCGGCGTTCGGCCGCTCGGCAGGTCGGCAGGAGGTTGAAACGCGGCGCCCGGGCAGGCGGCGCGCACCGTCGGCGCGATCAGGGTGGTGACGGCGGACCGTCGTTCGCCCCAGCCCTCCGCGCGGCGCCGCAGCTCTCCAACGACCGTCTTGAGCGCCGCCTGCATGATCCAGTCGACACGCGACTCGTTCTGACGGGTCGCGCCCGGCGGTGCTCGCGTCGAGAAGCACACCGCCTCGGGCCGCGAAGGGCGCTGTAGCTGGCGATCGAGGTCGTACGCCAGCACCGCGGCCCCAGGCTGTCCTCGACGGCCGCGGGCAGCGTCGATCGTCTTGCGCCAGCACCTGGCGTCGGAGGGGGAGCGCGGCGACGACCCGCGGTACGACCCGGCCTCCTCCGGTCCCGCGGCTGACGCCAGCGCTTCGATCACGCGGCCGCGTCCGGCGGCGGCGTCGGTGGCGTCCGCGTCGGCCGTCAGCGGTATGCGCGCGGCGGCCTCCTTGGGCTTGAGCGCGCCGTTGTTGGCGACTTTCGGGCACGAGAGGCACGGCTGCCTGCGTCGTCGAACGCCAGCACGGGCCGCGAGCAGCGCACACGCGCCGCCGTGTTGCGCAATTGGCTGCGGGGGCGAGCGGCGCGAGCTCGCTCCGCCCACCACGTGCCAGAAGGAGCGGCGAGGCCCAAGGCGGCGCGACGCCGTCCGCGCAACCGGCGCCGGAGATCAGGGGCTTGCCCGTGTCCATTTTGCTGCGCGGATGTCCCGGTCTGGCGGTGGCTGTGGATGCGGACGTCGCGTCCTGCGCCCCCTCACTGCCAAAGCAGGGTGACAAGCCCGGTCGCCGCGGGTCGGCCGCGGGTCGAAGACGCACGGCGTCGCGGGCGAAGGTTACAACCATCGGGGCGTGCGCGCCACGAACGTGGATCCGCCATACGGCGACGCGCCCACGGCGAAGCCTGCGCTGGCGGAAACGGAGGTATCGGCAATCGATTCTGAGCGCCTTCGTCGCGCGGCGATGAAGGTGTCGACCTGTTCGGGCGTCGCGACAGGCATGGCGAGGAGAGCTGTCGCGGGGCGCGGTCGCCAGGTTGACGCCGGCCTGTCGCGAGTAGACGCAGAGGCTTCGGCGCAAGTCGCGCCATGAGCGCGGGCGTAACGCCGAGGACGCGCTGCAGCTCGCCGACGCTTTCGAAGGGCGAATTACCGGCACGCATTTCGAGCCTGCCGACTGATAGTCCTGCAGCTTCGGCGCCGTTGGGCCTGCGCAGTCGTTTCGGATCGCGCCAGTCGAGAATCGCTTCGAGCGTCCGTTGCGCAGTTTTGTGATCGAGCCGCCGACGTTCTGCAGCAGTCCCTTGAGCAGCGGCTCGGCTGCCGCGTTGACGTCGATGCGGGCGCTCGTCGAAGCCGTGACGGTCAGCGCGATGTCGCCCTCGTTCACGTGGTGCGGCTGGCCGTCCGCCACCCACGCGTCGGGAGCAACGCGCGCCGCGAAAGCTCGGCGGCGGTGCGCTTGACGGCCTGTCGGCTGCGGCGCGCCTGCGCGAGCGACATCGTAAGCCAGCGCAGCAAGCAATACGTAACTGAACGAAGTACAA
>ERZ1370068.2861-contig-1991_pt1 | contig 121065 bp, 179 predicted proteins | sample MGYA00561227_ERZ1370068 | MGnify/ENA primary metagenome ERZ1370068 (study PRJEB38410, sample SAMEA6850437) | metagenome | study: Metagenomic assessment of the ecological functions of the soil: analysis of the soil microbiota associated with the...
CCGTTGCTAGATCCAGCAGCCCAACCGTCCAACGGTCGTGGCAGGAAAGCCGTGCGGTCGAACGCCTGAACGGCTAGAGGTCGATGCCGTAGTCGAGGCCCTGATCTTGGCTGCGGTCGCGACCGATGTGTTGGTCGATCCAGCGCTGCCGCTCGGCCACCAGTTCCTGGGGTTTCCTCGTGCCAGTGCCGGTAGGCCGTCCGCCTGGATTGAACGGCGTGGGCGCGGCGGTCGGAGAGGCTGCGTACCCGGTCGGGGAGATCCCTCGCGGTCGGTGCTTGCGGCGACCTGGTGGGCGGTGCGTGCCCGGTCGTCGCGGGCGGCGATGATGCCGCGTACCAGCTGCGCGGCGTCGTGGCTGGTGCCGCGGCGCATGACGTGCGGGCTGTCGGGCTGCTCGGCGTGTCTCGTGGTCGCCTTCGGCGATCCGCTCATACAGGTAGGCGGTGTTGGCGTCGCGGCCGCGCGCGCTGGACTCGACGGTGCTCAACGATGCGGTCGCCACCCAGGGACACGATCACCCAGCTCGCAGTGTGCTTGCTTGCGGCGAGCAGACCGCTACCGGCCCCGGGAGTTCGGCATACACGAGTCGGACGGCGCTCCTGACGAAAAGGAGAGCCGTCCGAAGCAGCAACCACCTGGTTACCAAGCGTGCATGATGGCGCGGTGAAATGTGGCCTCGGCGTCAGGAGACATTTCCCGCCCTGACGCAAGCCCACCGCGCTGTGCCCAGTTGATGGGCCTCGCTTTGCGTGGGTGCCTAGTGCTCGTGCTGGGCGCCACAGCCGAGAGGAGGAATCTTCTCTTCCGGTCCGACCCGGTAGCGATGCACGAAGGCGATCGCCACACCGCCCTCACCGACGGATGCTGCCACGCGCTTCACCGATCCGGAGCGGATATCGCCGACGGCGAAGATCCCCGGGGCGCTCGTTTCGAGAGCGAACGGCTCGCGATCGGCCTTCCACTGTCCCGCCTTCATCGCGTCGGTTCCCGTCAAGACGAAGCCGTGCTCGTCGCGCGCGATCTCCGAGGGAGCCAGTCGGTCGCCGCTTCGGCGCCGATGAGGACGAAGAGCGCCCTCGCATCCCGTCGAGATGTCATGCCGGTCCTTCGATCGATGACCTCGATCGCCTCCGAGTTGTTCGTCTCCGTGCACCGCGACAACCTCGGATCGCGTTTCCACCCGGATGTTCGCTTTCGTTGCGATCTGCTCGATGAGGTAGTGAGACATGCTCGCTGCGAGCGACTCGCCCCGCACGAGGAGCGTCACCGATCGGGCGTGGTTGGAGAAGAAGATGGCGGCCTGGCCCGGCAGAGTTGCCCGCCCCGATCAGATACACATCGTTTCCCTGCGCCAGACCGGCGTCGCTGCGTGCCGCACCGTAGTAGACACCGGAGCCGACGAATCGATCGACCGAATCGACCTCGAGGCGCCGCCACTCCACGCCCATCGCGAGGACGATCGACCTCGTTCGGAGAACGTCGCCTCCATCCAGCCTGACGGTCAGGTCGGCAGGGTCGATGGCTTCGACCCGGCGGGTCACGACGATCTCAGCGCCCAGCCGCTTCGCCTGTTGCAGCGCCCGGCTCGCGAGCTCGTCCCCGGAGACGCCGAATGGGAACCCCGTGTAGTTCTCGATCCGGGTCGAGGTGCCGGCCTGCCCGCCCGGGGCGAAGGACTCGATCAGCCCCGTCTGCAGGCCCTCGGAGGCGCCGTTGACCGCCGCCGTCAGACCCGCCGGCCCGCCGCCCACGATCACCACGTCGTAGCGCGCCCGGCCTGGCGCGACCGTCAGTCCAGCGACCGTGGCAACGACACGCATCGTCGGGGCAATCAGCTGAGTGCCGTCGCGCAGCACCACCACCGGATAGGGGCGGCCACGGCGGCTCCACCTCCGGTGCGTGCAACAGCGGCAGGATCGTCTGGGTCCAGGCGATCGTAGGGAATCTGGTTGCGATGAAGGAAGCTGTCAGCAGCCGTGGACTCCCGGGTCGAGGCGCGGACCGATGACGAACATCGCGGGCTCGAGCGGCTGCGCGGTGGCGTTTCTGAGCATCTCCAGACGCTCCAACGCAGCGGCACCGACCGCTGCGGAGACCTGGGGCGCCATGGCGGCGAGCGTGTGGAACACCTCGACGGTCACCTTCAGCACGCGCGACGGCTCGACGGCCCGCATGCTGGCGGGCAACGGCGTACCGAGCGTCATCGGGATCTCGCCTCCGAGCTCCCCTGGAAGCCGGACGCCGATCACCTGCTCGACGCCGTTCACCAGCTTCGTCAGCTCGGTCTTGCCCTCGACCACGACCGCCAGGAACCGGCCTTCGCCCTCGTGGGCCACGTACTCCCCGGGATGAGGTGGATGTCCTCAACGGCGCCGGCGAGGTACTCCAGCGCTTTCTCCTCAAGCGCCGAGAAGAGCGGAATCGTGGCCAGCTCATCGATAGTGAACATGACTGCCCTCCCAACCTTCGTCCGCCTGCGTCCCTGCAGCCCATGACCATCTGTTAGCACCTTGTCCCAACGGTGCCGCTGAATCGCAGAGCGGCTTCGCGTGCGGTGTCGAAAAGATCCATGCAGAAATCGTCCACCGGACAACCATGGCGGCACATGAGGCATCCGCCTCAAGAACGCCGCGCCGGGAAACGGGTGGGCGCCTAAGTCACAGCGCACCACAAGCCTGCTGATGCGTCGAGCTGATCGTAGGCGGCGAGCTGCTCATCCATCACACCACGCTCGTCATGTGCTGAACCGCTGTCGTGCGAGTGTTCAGGAATATTGCCTGATGGCAGGCGCTCACGGTCTGGTATCAGCGGCGTGATCGAGATGGCTGCCAGGCCGTCACCGGTAGAGGTCGACCTTCTGCACACGGCGGTCGTGGTCATCGACATGCAGAACGACTTTGCGGCGCCGGGTGGAATGTTTGATCGTGCCGGCATCGACCTCGGCTGGCGGACGTTCAGCTGGTGTAGCAGTACGAGTCGCTCGACGCGTCGCCGCCCTGGAGCCGGGTCTGGTGGACCCGCAGGCCACGGAAAACGTCGTCGTGCGGGAAGAATCGGACATCGGGGACAAGACCTCCGGCGGAGACGTCGGCGTCAAGTTTGGCCATCCATGCCCCGACGCCGTCGGGGTAGACCGCGTCGTCCCACGCCGAGTACAGCGAGTTCGTGAGGGTACACCCGTCGACCGTCGCGGCTGATCTCCACCATCTGCGGTCCACCGGCCAGCGGCAGATCGGGAGCCGCCGGGTGCGGCTCGCGTCGCACGATCCCGCCGAGGCGAACCGACGCCGTCTCGCGCGGATGGAACGGGTCGCTGACGTCGTACTGCTTGAGTTCTCCTGTGCCCCAGCATGATACGTACAGCCAGCGATCGTCGACCGACAGATCGATGTCGGTGACCAGCGGGGCGCCGCACCAAAGGGCTTAAACAGCGGTGGCAGGTCGTCGGCGTCGGCGGGCTCGGCCGGGATCGTGATCACCTCATCGACCGACCACTGATCACCGTTCTTGTGCCACAGCCACACCGACGCCGACAGGTCCTCGGCGCTGATTACTGTGTCGACGAATCCCCACGCTTTGGACGGGTCGTGGGCCGGGCGCAGCTCGAGCACCATCTGGTGCTGGTCGCCAAGGTCGACGCGCTGGGTCAGCTTCCGTTCGGACATGCTCCAGAAGTTCACATGGTGTCCAAACTTGCGTCCGAGCAAGTCCTCGGGATTGAGCCCATTCTCGATCATCGACGGTGTCGCCCACTCCGGATGTGATCACGGTGTCGTACTGCAGATGCCACCAGACGTCGTACGCCAAGAGTTGCGGTCCCCGGTCCAGCTCCCACGTTTCGATGACCTCGAACGTGTCGTGGTCGATCAGAGCTACGCCGCCGGGACCTTCGGCGCCGTCGGTCCCACCCAACGCCGACATGAAGATGCCGCCGGGTCCGCAGTGCACCGTGTGCGGGCGAGAGTATCCGGCCTTGGCCGCAAGCTCGCTGGCCTCGATCGTGTGCTTTACCACCGGATGGCGAGGGTCGGGCTTGGTGTCGAGGACGTAGGTCGTCGACGAGCGAAGACCCGGAACGAGCAGATATCGCCGCTCAAGCGCCTCATGCTGGCCATGCCCCTCGTGGCAGAGCGCGCTCGAGCACGCGTTCCAGCCGAAATGGTGTAGTTCGTTACCGGACGTTGGTAGCTCGGTCCAGCCGACCACGCCGCCGAACGTTGTGGACTCGGGGTCGCAGTCGACCACGGCAAGCGCGTCTTTCTGCTGGCTCGTGGGGTCGAACGCGGCCACATAGGCGAGTTGCTCGGGGGCAGCCGCGACTGCGTCGCCCGGGCTGCGGTAAAACGTCGGATCAGTCGTGGGCATGACTCCTCCTCGGCTCGCGCGCTTTCGCCGGACCACCATCTGGTACTTGGTCAGTCGATGTGGCGGTCAGGTCGTCTCTCTTGATCCTTCGCCGCGAATGTGGGGTGTCTATCCCTGCGCGGCGTCGTCGTCAACCTGGTTGGTGCCGCGTGGGGCGGAACGGACGACGGCCGGGTTGGACGGTGCCGTTGCGGCGGTCAGGCCGCTGCGGGCATGACCGCCGGTGCGACAGGCCGGGAGTCAGGCCGCATCACGTCGACACACGTCGACGAGAACGCTCGGCGAAGGGTAGTGGCCGACCAGGTTGATGACCGGCTCGTTGATGCCTAAGCCGGTGAGGCAGTCGGCGAGGACGGTTCTGCCGGTCTCGGCGTTGGGCACCCAGGGGACGTCCGTAGTTCAATACGCATGGTCCAGGTGTCGGTTAGGTGCAGCGGTTGGGGTCGAGGACAGCGCACATGGGCCGCGACAGCGTCCCGGTGCGGGCGGTGGTAGACGTTCATACCGCGTCGATCGGATTCGACGAGTCCGGCCCGGCGCAGTTGGCTGAGGTGATGGCTGACGGTCGATTCGGTCAGCCCGAGAACGGCCGCGAGCTCACAGCTATTTTTCCCTCCCAGCCGACGAGCTGAACAAAACGACATGAGCTTCACCCGCCGGATCCGCTGATGCCTTGAGCCGCAACGCCACTTGCAGCGCGTCGTCATCACTCATCGGTCCGGCGGCCACGGGTGCCGAGTCGATGACCTCGACGAGGCGAAGTCACGTTCTACTCCGCTGTTCAACGCCGGCCAATTCCGTACCGGCTGCCGACCTCACTCCTGCCCGCGAGGGACCCGCCGGAGTAAATGAGAAAGATGGGGCGGAGGCCACATGCGCTGACCAGGCCGTCAGGCTGATCATTTCGACATGATCATTTTCAGCAGCCCACGTGATGCCGCGCTCGAAGTGCTGTGTGCGGACGAAGTCCGTTGGTTTACAGCATAGTTCGTAATCCAGGCCACTTCGGACCTGCACAGAATCCTGACCGGTTCTCCGCTGGAACCGATCACCAGAGAATGGGGTAGTTCATGACCATGATGCACAGACCGGTCGACAACGGCGTCAACGTCGAAGCGCTGCTCGGCGTCCGCGACGCCCTGGCCGACACGCCCGGAGATCGCCCAGTTCCAGTGGCGTTCAACGGTGTCCTGGGTCAACGGCACGCACAGCCGCTCGGATGTCGAGACGTTCTACGGCTTCGGCGAGGAGCAGCAGCACCACACGACGTTCAGCTACGACGTCGACCACCCGCTGCAGTTCGCCGCGCAGGACAACGGTGTCACGCCGGTGGAGTATGTCCTGGTCGCCCTCGGCAGCTGCCTGACCGCGGGCGTCGCCGCCGTCGCCCAGCAGAGGTCGATCCAGCTACGGTCGGTGCGGGCCACCCTGGCCGCCGAGATGGACCTGCACGGGATTCTCGGCGCCGACCCCGATGTCCGCAACGGCTTCAGCGGCGTCACCGTCAGCTACCAGATCGACGCCGACGCCACCGCCGAGGAGATCAGGGCGCTGGTCGCGCAGTCGCAGAAGCGCTCGGCGGTCTACGACATCCTCACCAACCCGACCAGCGTCACCGTCGACGTCTCCTGATCCGGTCCGGCGCGAGCAGGAGGCGCAGCCGTGCCGAATACGACCACCGTGATCGTCGGCGCCGGCCACTGCGGGCTGGCCATGAGCCGCCGCCTCGCCGCCCGTTCGATCGACCACGTCGTCCTCGAACGCGGCGAGGTGGCGAACTCGTGGCGCACGCAGCGGTGGGACTCGCTGCGGCTGCTCACCCCGAACTGGATGACCCGGCTGCCCGGTTACGCCTACCGCGGCGCCGACCCGGACGGCTACCTCGCCGCATCCGACGTCGTGCAGCTGATCGCGGGCTACGCCAAGGAGACGGCGGCGCCGGTGCGAGCGAACACCACCGTGACATCGGTGCGGCAGGCCGAACGCGGGTAGGTGGTGCAGACCGACCAGGACTTGTGCCACGCGCGGTCGGTCGTGCTCGCCCCGGGCGCCAGCACCGTTGCCAAAGTGCTCTGCGCTGCAACGAAGGCGTGGTGTACGTCCACCACTCCTTGTCGCTGGCTCCATATCCGAAGATAGTGAAATGCTCAGAGGCAGAAGCGAGTTTGTCCGCCATCACGTCGCCTCATCGGGTCTACGCGTCGACTCGCTAACCCAGCCTCGACGTCGTCGCCAGCCGCGTCACCGCGTCACCGTCGGGTTCAGGCCAGGCCCTTGAGCATGAGGTTCCAGTACATGAACGGCAGTCCGTATTTCTTGAGGTACCAGTACGCCCGATGTGGCTTCGCCGGGATCGAGCAGCGGGATCGACGGCGTCATCTGCATCGAGTAGTCGAACTCGGCCAGCAGCATCGCGTGTGACGACGTGACGAGCGGGCACGACGCGTAGCCGTGGTATTCGGCGCGCAGTGGCCGGTTGTTCAGGAACGCGTCGATGTTGTCGACGACGACCGGGGGCCTGTTTGCGGATCGCGGCGCCGGTCTTGGAGTTCGGTGACGACCCGGCGTCGCCGAGGCTGAAGATGTTCGGGTAGCGCACGTGCTGCATCGTGTGCTTGTCGATGTCGACGTACCCGTTCGCGTCGCCGGTCGACAGCGGGCTCGACTTGATCCAGTCCGGTGCCGACTGATGCGGGACGACGTGGAGCACGTCGTAGGGCAGCGTGGCGTCGGTGCCGCCCTCGCCGACGCTCGCTGACCGCGACCTTGCGGCCGTGCGCGTCGACGGACGTCACCTCGGAGTTGGTGTGGAGGTTGATGCCGTAGTCGGCGATGACCTTATCGAGGTTGTCGGCGATCGCCGGGATGCCGAAGATCCGCGGCGTCGGCACGACGAGGTGGACGTCGATGTCGTTGAGCACGCCCTCTTTCGCCAGTGGTCGCAGGCCAGGTAGGCGATCTTCTGCGGCGCGCCGGCGCACTTGATCGGCCCGGACGGCATCGTGAACACCGCAGTGCCCGACCGCGTGGAGCGGATGAAGTCCCAGGTGCGCGGGGCCAGGTCGAACCGGTAGTTCGACGAGACGCCGTCCTTGCCGAGCGTGCCCTCGAGCTCCGTCGGTGCGGTTCCAGTCGAGCTGGATGCCCGGGCAGACCACGAGCACGTCGTACTCGTAGGTCGCCCCGTCGGCGCAGGTGACTGCGTGTTGTTGTCCGGGTCGAGGGCCGAGGCGGCGTTCTTGATCCAGATCGCCTTCTTGGGCATCACCGAGGCCTCGGTGCGCTCGGTCGTCGGCGCTTTGCGCCTGGCCGCCGCCGACGAGGGTCCACAGCGGTTGGTAGTAGTGCGTGCTCGACGGCTCGATGACCGCCGACGTCGGTGTAGCCCTTGCGGAGCATGCGGGCCGCGACGGCGATGCCGGCCGTGCCGCCGCCGACGATGAGGATTTGGTGCTTAGCGGTGGTCATGGTGCTCCGTCCTCTGCTCAGGCGCGCTCAGGACGGCTTTTCCCAGGCGGCATAGCCGCCCAGAATGTCGCTCACGTCGGCGAAGCCCCGCTGCCGAAGCAGGCTCGCGGCGACCGACGACCGGTAGCCCCCGCGCAGTACACGATCGGTCGGCTTGGTGACGTCGAGTTCGTCGAGCCGGTACGGGCAGCTGGCCCACCGGGATGATGGTCGCGCCCGGGATTGTCGCCGGCCGCGGTCTCGCCCAGGTTGCGCACGTCGACGATTTGAGATCGGTCATCTGCGACGCCCGCTCGTCGAACGACTTGGCCGTCAACCGCGATGCCATCTGGACGTCGTCTTGGTGCTCGAGCATCACCTTTGTACGGGTGGTCGAGGGTAGCCGATCACCCGGTCGAAACCGATTCGGGCGAGCCGGTTCTTGCCCTCGAGCTCGTGGCCGGGCTCGGTGAACGAGCACGATGTCGACGTCGGGCGGGAGCACCGAACCGGCGAACTCGGCGTAGCGGCCGTCCAGTCCGGATGTTGATGGCGTGGCGCAGGTGGCCCTGCGCGAACTCCTCCGGCGCGCGGCCGTCGACCAGCGCGGCGCCGCCGTCGATCGCTTCCGAGCACCTGCTGGTAGGTCATCGCTGTTGGCATCTTGGTCTCGTCCAGCAGCCCATGGGCCGTGCGGTTGAGGATCGCGTCGTAGACGAAGTAGCTCGGCGCGGGGTGGCTGCCCTCGGTGACGAGCTCGCACAAACGTCGGCTTGTCCCGGGCACGCAGGGCGTAGTTCGTCGCCTTCTGGTCACCGATCGTCGACCACAGGTCGGTCGACAGGTTCTTGCCGCACGCCGAGCCCGCGCCGTGGGCGGGTACACCCGGGTCGCGTCGGGCAGCGTCATCAGCTTCGTCGTGCAGCGAGTCGTAGAGCTGGTCGGCGAGCTCGTCGCGGCTGAAGCCGATCGAGGCCAGCAGGTCGGGTCGGCCCACGTCGCCGATGAAGAGGGTGTCGCCGGTGAGGACGCCGTACGGGATCTCGTCGTCGGCGTGCTCCGTAGATCACGATGCTGAGCGACTCGGGCGTGTGCCCGGGGGTGTGGCGGAACTCCAGCGTCACGTCGCCGAGCGCATAGCGCTGGCCGTCGTCGACTTCATCGACTCGAACTCCGGTCTCGGCGACCGACGAGTACACGATCTTCGCGCCGGTCGCCTTCGCCAGTTCGAGGTGGCCGGACAGGAAGTCGGCGTGGAAGTGGGTCTCGATGACCAGTTCGACGGTGAAGCCGCAGCTCCGCGGCGTCGGCGAGGTACTCGGACACGTCGCGCTGCGGGTCGACCACGACGGCCCGCCCGGTCGTCTCGTCGCCAATCAGGTAAGAGGGCGTGCGACAGACACTCCAGGTAGTACTGGATGAACCCCATGGCCCCGTCCTTCCGTTTGAGTCTACGTTTCGTCATGCTCGCCCGGAACCGGATTTCCCTGTTGCTGATGGGTGACCACCGGCCGCACTACATCGGTTCGCGACCCGATCGGAGGTCAGCATGATCCTGGCGGTACTCGAACGCACGGTCGGAACTGGCGCGGGCTCAAGCCAGCTCTCTCTGAACATTCGCCACGAACCTGAGACCGGTCTTGTCGCCACGTGCCGAGACGCGCACGTCCGCCGAAGGAATAGCGCACGTTTCGAATAAGTGCCCTCTGCCACATCTGGATCGCTCCGCGTTCGTATATGCCGGCGCGCGCGGATTGCCTGCGTCGGCGGCGATCCCGGCGTCACGGAGCCGCCTTGGCCGCGGCGAAGTGTTCGTCGGCTGCATGGTGTGCGTGCCGGGCCTCGATGACGGCGAGGGCGATCCGGCGGCCGTCGACTGGGGTCCGACGAGGTCGTAACATCGAAGGTGGCGGTGATTTGGTTTGGCGATGCGGCCGCACTCGGCGCGGGCAACGTGTAGTCGGCGAGAGGGCGGGTCGACCTCTGCGGACGATGGCCGCCAGGTCTGTCGAGGTCGGTGGTGTTCCATAGGGAGGGGGATGCCTCATGGTCGGTTCTCCTTTCAGAGCTCTGTAGCCGCAGCGGGATCGTCGGTATCGTCAGCTCGCGCGGTCGATTCCGTGGAAGTGGTCATCGGCGCCGGTGATCTTGTTCCACGCCGGTGTCGTGGTGTATGGTGTGCGCTGCCGGTGGCGGGGTAATGAGGATGGCGGGGGTGCCGGCTTGCTGCGCAACCATGTCGCGCAGCGCTGACAGGTCGCGTCGGGTTTCGTTCGGCGACGCGACCCGGAAGCCGGTGGTTGCCGTAACGGCGGGCGTCGTTGACGCCGAGCTGGATGAGTAATCATTTCGACGCTCCGCGAGGAGGGTGGGCAAGCGCGGTGGATGGCCTCGGCGGTGGTACGGCCGGTCACGACTGGCCCGGAGTTGTACGTCATTCCAAACGTGCGCTAATCTCAGACGTTTGTTCCACATTGAATTGGTTGCTCTTGGTCTGATTGCCATTGGCCGGGATGAGTTCGATCGGCCGTCCGCTTGTCGTGATCGAGTGACCGCATCGCTGAAACGTGCGTCTGTGTTCGATCTTGTGGACCGCACGCTGACTTGCGGGTAGTCCGAGTGATCGCCAGAGTTCGCAGTGATTTCGGCTACGGGCCGCGCATCCGGTGGAACGCAAAGACGGGTGGAAGCGTGGGTCCGGCCTGCTTGGCGCGTCTCACACTACCGTTAAAGTTGCCACCAGCCAGCACCGTTATGGGAGGCAAGCACGTGGGGCCCTTATTTCGATGCGCTGTTTCCGCCCCAGGAGGTGTCGCCCTGGATTGCGTGGAAGATCGCGCTCGACCGGCGTGGGCATTGCCAGGAGGCTGTGGGATCAGCGCGAACAACTGCGCGGCGAGTATGAGGACGTTCACGGCACCGACCGGGCGCTGTGGCCGGTCCAGCATCCGGCAGGTTGATAGGGCCACGGAGCCTGCCGGGTGCATATGAGCGCACGGGACAACATCGCACATGGCCCCCCGGTGCTGGTGAGCGTCTGCGTGGGTCATGCGGGCACGGGAGTGGTCGGACCCTGCATCGATTCTCCTATGAGATGGTCAGTCTCCTGGTTCACAAATCGTCGCAAAGCCCGGGACGGCGATCTGGGCTTCGGATCAAAGAGGACAGCCAATATGTTTGGCAAACGTACCGTGTCGAACGAAAGAGCACCTTTTGCTGCCAGTCGAGCCATACATCGCCACCGAAATCAATCTCCTTGGCCGTCAATATCGCGCTCTTGGCGGGAGTCAAGAAACAAGGTGAACGCGGTCGGATGCCGCATCAGCGGCACTTGTACGGTCATTGTTACACGTCGTGCACATTGATTTGGGAAACGTCAGATTGTGTGACCAGGTCCCCGAACCGCGAACTCCGTTTGGTGAATCACGCGCCTTGTCAACGGCCAAGTTGTGGTCCCCGCTGGTGGCCAACTAAAGTCCCCACTCCTCGGGTTGATCAGCTGGTTTTCAGGCGGCCACCTCCTCGGGCTCGGGCTTGTTTCATCCGGTAGCTGTCGCCGTCGGTGACGACGACGTGGCAGTGGTGCAGGAGCCGGTCGAGCATGCTGACGGCGGTGGTGTGTTCGGGCAGGAACCGGCCCCAGGATTCGAAGGGCCAGTGCGAGCCGATGCCGAGCGAGCGTCGTTCGTAGGCAGCGGCGACGAACCGGAACAGCAGCTGCGCGCCGGTGTCATCCAGCGGCGCGAAGCCCAGTTCGTCGACCAGCACTAAGTCGTTGCGCAACAGGTTCTCGATCACTCGTCCGACGCTGTTGTCGGCCAACGCCCGGTAGAGGGTTTCGACGAGCTCGGCGGCGGTGAAGTACCGAACTCGGTGTCCTGCTTCGACGGCGGCGACGCCGAGCGCGACCAGGACGTGGGACTTGCCGGTGCCGGCCGGGCCGATCAGACAGGTGTTCTCCGCGCCGCGGATCCACTCAAGGCTGGCGAGGTAGTCGAACGTCGCTTTCGGGATCGAGGAGGCCGCGACGTCGAACTCCTCCAGCCTTTTCACAACCGGGAACGCGGCGGAGCGCATCCGGGTTCGGGCGTTGGACTCGTCGCGGGCGGTGATTTCGGCCTCGACCAACGTTCGGAGGAACTCTTCGGGGTTCCACCGTTGGGTCTTGGCGGTGATGAGCAGCTCGGGGGCGAGGCGCCGCATCGCGGCCATCTTCAACCGTTTGAGCCCGTCGTTGAGATCGGCCGCGAGCGGCGGCGGTGTGGTGCTCATGACGGTTCTCCGCCAAACGCGTAGTCCGACAGCGGCCGGGTCGGCACCGACGGCAGCGTCAGCACCAGCGCCTGACCGGCCGGGCGAGGTTGCGGTGCTGCACCCACGGCGGCGAGGATCGAGCGGACGTCATCAGCGCGCCAGCGACCGAACTCGACCGCCCGGGTCAACGCGGCGATCAGTGCGTCGTGACCGTGCGCGGCGTGCAGGGTGAGGATCGCGGACAGCTCGGTGGGCAGTTTGTTCACCCCGGCCGCCGCGGCTCCGACGAGGAACTGCTCGGCGATCTCGCCGAGGGCGAGGAACTGTTGCTCGACCGCCGTGCGTGCTCGTGGCGCGCGGCGCGGCTTGTCCGGGCGCGAGCTGCCGTAGTGCTCGTCGGCGATGCTGGTCTCACCCGGTGCGACCAAGCGGTGCTCGGCGACGATCTCGCCGGTGAAGCTCTCCAGAATCTGCACCCGCCCGTCGAGCACGCTGATCAACACGATGGTGCCGATGAGCCGGACCGGCACCGAGTAGCGGGCCGACCCGAACCGCACGCAGGACAGCTTGTCGACCTTGCGGCTGATCGGTCGCGGGCCGATTTCGAGCCGCAGCGACGGCAACACTCCCAGCAGCGGGCGTTCCTGCTCGAGCCGTTCGGCCGGGACCGCGCAGATCTCCGAATGCGCCACGGTGTTGACCTCGCGCACCACGCCGCAGCGGCCGTGTTCGCCGCCGGCAGGTTCGCCGGGCTCGTCTGTGCGGGGATCATCAGGTCGCGTTTGGAGTAGCCGACCAGGTTCTCCACGATGCCCTTGGACTCCGGGTCGTTGGCGTGGCAGAAGTCGGGGCGGAGCCCGTAGTGCGTCGCGAACCGGAGGTAGTCCGCGGTCGGCACCACCACGTTCGCGACGACCCCGGCCTTCAGGCAGCCCATCCGGTCAGCCAGCACGATCCTCGGGACACCGCCGAGCGACCTCGAAGCACTCGGCCAAGAGTCCGAGGGTCGTGTCGGCGCGCTCGTTGTCGGCGAAGCGCACGAACCGCACCCGGGACCAGGCCAGCACCGCGCAGAACACATGCACCCCATCCAGCACGCCCCAGTCGATGACCAACGTGTCGCCGGGAGTCCAGACCGCCGGGCGGCGCCCGCGATGGTTGCCCTTGCGCCATAAGGCTTTCTGCGTCGCGACCAGGCGCCGGAAGTTGCGGGCCGACCCTCATAGCCGGCGGTGCGTGCCGCTGGGAGCAGCCGCTTGGCCGAGATCCGGCCCTTGCTGGACTCGACCTTCTTCGTGACCACGTCCACGACATCGTCGTAGTTATGGCCACGGTCCTTGCGCCCGGGCACGACACCACCGACGCTGCCCGCCTGGTGCTGCTCGACGATCCGCCGAACCGTCTTATGCGTCGTGCCGCAGATCGCTGCCGCACCCCGGAAGCTACCCACCTCTCGATAGGCGGCCAGTACGTCCATCCGTTCCCTCGCGTTCTTCACTAGAGGTCCCCTGCGCGGTTGATCCGATGCCTTGGTTGGCACCGACACCGTCACCGCGCAGGGCCACTCACCCTGGACAGGACACGCGAGGAGTGGGGACTTCTAACTGGCCAAAAACGGGGACCTACACCTGGCCACCAGTGGGGACTTTTTCATGGCCACGGACACGCCTCATCTGCGACGGCACTTCCGCATGTCGTTCGCCTGGCTCAGCCACGTCGTGCCGAGCTGAGGGCGTCGGATGAGTCGATGACGAACTCGCGGGGCTGGCGTTGCACTTCCAAAGTTAGATGTGGTGCACCACGTCGAGGTATTCCCAGGTCAGAGCGTGGCATCACATGCCGGCGAGTACCGGATAGGGGGATCAGCCCTGCGCCGACGCGCTGGAGTCCTGACGACGAGTACGCAGCAATGTCAGGAGTACTTTACCGGAGGCTTTCGGTGTCGTGTGTGAGCGACGTCGGCGAACGGGTCGTCGACACCCGCAGATGTCATACGCGAGGATGGTGAGCCGTCATCGGACCGAGCCGATTCACCAACTGGGAGGGGAATGACCACGACCGATCAAACAGCAGCCAGGCGTTCTCCTACCTGAAGGCGGGTCGGCGCCGAGGCGGAGGCCACGCATGTAAGCGGTATGCCGCGTCGCTCCCGCTCTGCTCTGCGCACGAGTTTCCGAACGGGGTTCGTTCGGCCCTGGGTAGAGCACCCGGAAGCTGCTGCCTCGTAATCCACTGACTCGATCCCGCGCAGATCGCGGACTTGGCTGATACCGGCGCTGAGCTCCGCAATCTTGTTTCTCCCACCCAGCGACGCAGGATGCGACCGTGAGACGTAACGCCTTCCTGCGATGTTCGCCCAGCGGTTCCGGTTGCGCTCGCGCGCCAGGCGTCATTGGGACAGGCGTCCCGAATGGTCATGCATCGCGGCGGGGGCGGTGGTGCCGTCGCCGACCTGATGCGCGAGCTGACGTGCTGTCCTTCGAGGTGCCGCGCAGAAGCCTCAGCCGCTGCCTGTTCCGCCACGCAGCCGCGTCAGTTTTTCGCATGCTCACGAGCCGCCGTTCCACCGGGCCGAGTGAGTGGCGAGGCGCAACACCTACACGCTGTAGTTGAACAAATACTGGCATGAACTGGACCTGAGGCCTTTGGTCGGTCGGACAGGTCGAGATGGAGCAGGTGTCCCCGCTGTTGGACGAGGACGCGGTACGTGAACGAGATCGTCGGGCGCAGCTGCAGCTCAGTACCCGGTCGCCGAGATGGACCGTGACGATCTGCGTCCCGGTGCGCGTCGCGTGGCGAGGACCGGCCGTCGACAGTGCACTCGACAAACTCGAACGCAGCCGCCGGATTCTCCGTCCAGCGCGCCAGTCGGCTCGAAGTAGTGCACGACCGTGCACGTCGGGTCCTGCAGGGACTCGCGGTGTACTCGTCGAGATCGGAGACGCAGACGAAGCGCAGGACTCGGCTGGCTGTCGTGACGCGGTACTCGGAACGGACCGTGGGCGCCACAAACATCGCCCCGTGGCCCGAGGGCGGGATCGTCGGCCCAGGGCGCGGAAGCCACCGACAGCCCATCCCGTAGCGTCGTTCCGGCGTCTCGATGAGCGCTGCTCGGGGCGCAGGTCGGCGTAGAGCTCGCGCGCGAGGTCGGGATCGCCGAGCTGGAGGCGGCAGGTAGCTCGGCGATCCGGTCGCGGGTCTCGAGGAATTGCTGCCACCAGACCGTCTGGATTGCCGCCAGGTCGCCGGTTATCACCCGCGGATCGCGCAGCTGCTTCTCCCCGGCGTCGCTATCGACGTAGTGGAGGACGCCGAACAGGCCGGTGAACAGGCCCAAGGCTAATCTCGGTCACTGGGCCACGTCCGCAGCCACGCCCCGCCGCTCGCACCGGGGCGGCCGAGTGACCATGTGACGAAACGTCGTCGCTGTCGTCGCGACACAAGCGTACGACTACGCGAGAAGTGCTCTCGCAGCCTGCGAATACATCAGCATGCGATGGCTCAATGCCGGCAAGGCAGTTCTTACTGTCATAGCAAGGAAAGTGCCTCGCCCCGCAAACGTCGACTGCCTAAATTACTGGTCAGCTTTCAGCTTCCCAAGCTGACAGTGAGTTCTCGTCACCGCCTGAGGACAAGGCCCAGCTCAGGAGAGATTCTCCCCCTGCAAGTTGGGCCTTCGCTCAATCTCTTCCGCGTCGATCAGTAGCTCGTGCCATTAGCGTGCCGTTAGGCCGGGTCGCCGCCGTGCCCCAGCGGAATCGGTGGGCCGCTTTGTCGCGATGAGTCCACGCGCACACCGACCCTGGGCTGGTCGATATGCAGAAGGTTTCCACGTTCACGACCGCCACGTTATCAATAAGCCTCTCGGGGCGAAGCGGAGTTTCTGACGGGCCAGCTCTGGGCCGGTAACGGGTCCCACTACGGTCACGGCGGCGGCACGACCGCGTGGTCAGCGGGCCCAGGAGCCGGACCTTCAGGCTTTCGCGTGACATAGCGCCGCGATCGGCGGCGCTCTTCCCAAACCGATACTCGCTACCGCTTGATACCTGTCCGCGTAGCAGGAAGCCGCGCAACACATACCGGTAGCGCCCGGTTCCTCCAGGCGGGGGCATGTGGCTGCTGTGTACGAAGACGACTCAGCTTCGGCACCGGGCACGAGGCTCTTTGGTACCGCGCATGCTCCTCCGGCCGCGTTCCTCGTCATGGCGAACCGCAACAGGAACAGCTGCGGGCACCGCGAGTTCACCCAGGTGCCGGTCGGTCGTAGTCCTGTGGGTGCCGATGACTGTGAATTCGTTCGGACCCCACATGCGCTCGTACATCGTGTAGTTGAGTTCGGCGAACAGCCGCATCACCCGTCTCCGGCCACGCTGGTCGAGCCGGCACATGTGACTGGCGGTAGAACTCCCATGGAGGCCGCCTCGTACTCCGCCGAGTCGGTCGTCCCACCGCCGCTTTCGTGGCGGTCCAGCACCGCCCGCATCTCCGCCGGCAGGCCCGCGCGCAGGCAAGGCCAGGTTGCCTGCGGCAAAGCGCGGAACGCTCAGGCACGGGTCGGACAGCACCAGGGCTGGCTAGCCGGTCCGGCGATCGGAGCCCGTGCTGGCTGCGATGACGTTCCCCACGAGTGCTCCTCGGAGCAGGTGGACCCAGTCCAGTTCAGTGCGGGCATCGAGGACCCGACCCAGCTCGTCGATCGCGTTCCGTTTGGTCCAGAGAGTGACATCGTCCAGGGCGATCGGACTGCCCGGCACCGAGCTGGTCGTACAACACGACCGGCCGCTCGTTGGCGAGGGCTTCCAACGGTTCCAGGCAGTCGTGGATCCCACCCGGGCCGCCGTGGACAGTGACAGCGGGATCGCTCCGCCACCACCGACGACGCGGTACCAGACGCGACCACCGGTGACAGGTGCGTAGCCTTCGCGGATCTTCGACAGCGGCAGTCATGATGCCTCCAAGCGAACGGCGGACTGCGCGCGACAACGGTTCTCCCCTCTGTCAGCGTGCTCGCCCGGGAGCCCGCACGGCTGTACAGCTATCGGTTAAGCTGCCGGGCCGCGAGTTTGCTGGAGGAGCGGCACCGGTCACTCGCGTGCAAGCCAGCAGCTCATCTGCGACACCTCGCCGAAAGTCCCAGGCATCCTTGCAAGGCGGTGGTCCATGATGCGAGGGGAAGGCCACAGCCGTGCGATTGGGCCGATTCTCGTCACCCGCCTCCACGCCCAGATTCCACTTGCAGAGTAGGCGAATCATCCGACGCTGGCCGCATCAGTCATCGCGCGACTTCTTCCGCGTGCCGCGGTGGGCGCCCGTCGGCCGAGGTCGGCGCAGGAGCGGTCCTCGGCAGTTGCCAGTGTCCGCCCTCCGAGCCGACATGGTGCACGGGCCAGCGAGCCGCGTCAACGGCGCGTGTCGGCGCTGCGCGATGGCGCAAGCGCCACCCTGGACACGTCCGCCTGACGAGCAAGGCGGCAGCTAACGAAGGGCAGGCATCGGTCTAGGCGAGTAGCCGCCGCGGTGTGATCACGATTGATACGGAGAAAAGCTTGGAAAACTCAGCTGCGCTTCCGAACAGCGTGCCTATCCGCTCGGCATATTTGGCGCGGTACTCGGCGTGTTGTTCAGCCGAGGGCATGCTGGTGTCGATGTGCGCCTGACCCTCGATACGGATCACATCGCGACCAATGTCTGTCACGTCCAACGCCAGGCTGACTTCAGAGTTAACGGCGATGTTCGCCAGTTTCTGCTTGTCGGGTCGCGTGTAGATCAAGATGCGATCGTCGGGCAACTGCAGGAACCACACAGGCACGCTATGCGGGCGACCCCGGGAGTCGACCGTGGTGAACCACGCCATGAGATTGCTCTTCAGCCGCCGCCGCACGTGAGCCCGTCGCAGCTCGTCAACATCGACACCGCTGTCCAGATCGCCGGCCTGCATGACCAAACGATAGAGGCCGCGGACGTAGCAGAGCCGATAGCTGTCCTCGTACCCTGCTGCCGGCTCTGCTGGCCCGGGGCTCCCCGCCAGAGCGGCAGTGAGTTTGGAACCCGGTAGGAATCGCCAAAGCGCCAGCACGCCCAACACATACCTGCGTGGCCGCGCTTGTGTGCTGGTGACGACTGGCTCGGTTGCTCGCTCGTCAACCCCAGCGGGGCGTAATGGCGACAGCGAGGGAGGCGAGAGCGTCGTCGACGATGCGGTAGTAGGCCCATTTGCCGCGCTGTTCGCGGGTGACGAGGCCGGCGTCGGCGAGTTGCTTCATGTGGTGCGAGACGGTGGGCTGGGAGAGGCCGACCGGCTCGGTGAGGTCGCAAATGCAGGCTTCACGCTCGCTGTGCGCGGCGATGAGCGACAGCAGTCGGACTCGGGTGGGATCGCCGAGCGCCTTGAATTTGCGGGCGAGCTGCTCGGCGTCGTCGACGCCGATGACGTCTTGGGTGAGTGGGACGCAGCAGACCGCTGCGTCGCTGGTGGCCATTGGCAGCAGCTTCGTCGGCATGCCACCATTCTGCCACGTCGTATTGACATTGATCGATGCATCAGCAATCCTCAATGCATCGAAGATAGTCGATGGGAGTTGTGATGGCCGACATTGAGCTGCGGGAGCAGGTTCGGGAGCGCTACGCGGCCGCCGCGCTCGCGGTGAGCGCTAGCGATACGAATAGCGACGCATTGGCCGCGGAGGGATGCTGCGGCTCGACCGCGTCGGACTCGCACGGGTGTTGCGGAGCAGGGTCATGCGCACCCGCGTCCGTAGAGGTGGACGAATCGTTTGGCGCCGCCCTGTACAGCGCAGACGAGCGCAGCGAGCTGCCGGCCGAGGCACTGGCGGCGAGCCTCGGGTGCGGCAATCCGCTCGCGGTAGCAGAGTTGCGCCCCGGCGAGCGCGTGCTCGACCTCGGCTCCGGGGGCGGGATCGACGTGCTGCTCTCGGCCCGGCGGGTGGGTGAGACCGGATTCGCCTACGGGGTGGACATGACCGACGAGATGCTCGCTCTCGCGCGGGCGAACGCGGCCAAGGCCGGCGCGACGAACGTGGAATTCGTCAAGGGCACCATCGAGCACGTGCCGCTTGCCCGACGGCGCGGTGGATGTGGTCATCTCCAACTGTGTGATCAACCTGTCCGTCGACAAGCCCGTCCGTGCTGGCCGAGATGTACCGGGTGCTCGCGCCGGGTGGGCGCATCGGCGTCTCCGACGTGGTCGCCGAAGACCACCTGGCCCCGGCCGACCGGGCCGCTCGTGGCAGCTACGTCGGCTGCATCGCCGGCGCCCTGTCGCGCCAGGAATACGTCGACGGGCTTATCGCAGTGGGATTCATCGACGCCGAGGTCAGCTTCACCCATGAAGCGGCACCGGGCATGCACGCCGCCATCGTGCGCGCGGTCAAGCCCGCCAGCGACGACGCGCGGCGGTAAACGCGCTCAAGTGGATTGAGGAGACGGTCGAGCGGGATCAGCGACGAACCTGGACGTCGAGTAGGTCGAGCAGGCGAAGCACTCGTCGTTCGATCTCGTCGCGGATCGGCCGCACGGCGGCGACGTCGAGGCCGGCGGGGTCGTGAGGGTCCATTCCTCGTAGCGCTTGCCGGGAAACACGGGACAGGCGTCGCCGCAGCCCATGGTGATCACAACATCGGCGGCGCGGACGATCTCGTCGGTCCACGGCTTGGGGTACTCGCCCGAGATGTCGATGCCGCGTTCCTTCATCGCGGCGATGGCGGCCGGGTTGACCCGGTCGCCGGGTTCGGAGCCGCCGGACCAGGCGACAGCCGCGTCGCCGGCGTGATGGACGAAGAACCCCATCGCCATTTGGGAGCGGCCGGCGTTGTGCGTGCACAGGAACAGCACGGTCGGTCTGCCGTCGTGAGACCGGCCTTCCAGGGTCATCGTCGGAGCCTCCTCGAGGGACGGACGGGTTAGGACGCGTGACGGACGCGGGGCGCGAGGTCGTGGACCCGCCGGGTCAGCTCGTTGTAGGCGTGATCGAACGCGGCGGCGGTGCCGGCGCGGGCCGGGTCCGCCACCGACCAGTGCAGGTCGGTTCGGCCCCGGAGTTCCTCGTGGGCCAGGTCGCACACGGTGATCACCAGATCGCCATCGGCCTGGATGTCCGCGATCGGACGGGGCCGCACCCGGCGCAACGGGAGCCGATGGCGCTCGGCGGCGGCGATCGCGCCGGGATCGATTCGCGATGCCGGGTGGGTGCCGGCGGAGGTGGCCGGCACCGCTTGCGTGCCGCCACAGTGCCGCGGCCAGCTGGGAGCGGGCCGTGTTCGCGGTGCACACGAACAGCACTCGCTCGGCCGGGCGCAATGCGGGCGGGATGAGCTCGTCGAGCGTGGCGGGCACCAGCCGCAGATAGGAGCGCCGCTTGTCCCCCTCCGACCGCGTTCGGGTGAGCAAACCCTCGGACTCGAGGACACGCAGATGATGGGCAAGCAGGTTGGACGATATGTCCAGCATCGCGGCCAGCTCCGACGGTGCCGCGTCGCCGACGGCGAGTGTGTCGACGATGCGCAGCCGCGCCGGTTCGGAGAGGGCCGCGTGCAGCGCGGCTCGGCGCTCCAGCCCGGCCTGTCCATCCGGCGTTCGCTCAGTGATCATTGCCTCAATGTTGACTGAGTTATACGTGGTCGGTCAAGATGTCGGCGTGAGCGAGATGTCACCGGCCTTTGCGCGGCGGCTGTTCGCCGAGTTCCTCGGCACCGGCCTGCTCGTTACGGTCATCGTCGGCTCGGGCATTGCCGCGCAGCAACTCTCGCCCGGCGAGACGGGCCTGCAGTTGCTGGAGAACAGCACGGCCACGGCGTTCGGTCTCGCCGTGCTGATCCTCATGCTCGGCCCGGTGTCCGGCGCGCACTTCAACCCGGTGGTGTCGCTCGCGGATTGGTTCCTCGGTCGTCGCCTCGGCGCGGGCCTCACGCTGACTGAGGTCGGCGCGTACACGGTTGCGCAGTGTGCGGGCGGAATCGTCGGGGCGCTGCTGGCCAACGTCATGTTCGACGTCGGCCAGCATCTGTCCACCAAGCACCGGGCTCGGCGGTGGGCATCTCGTCGGCGAGGTCGTCGCCACCGCGGGTCTGATCGCGCTGATCTTCGCCTTGGCCCGCACGAAGCGTGGCTTGCTGGCCGCGCCGGCGATCGGCGCCTACATCGGCGCGGCGTACTGGTTCACCAGCTCCACGGCCTTCGCCAACCCGGCGGTAACGGTCGGCCGGATGTTCTCTGACACCTTCGCCGGTATCGCGCCCAGCTCGGTGCCGGCGTTCATCGGCATGCAGGTGCTCGGGGCCGCCGTGGGTATCGGCGTCGTCCTCGTCCTCTACCCCGACGCGGGCAAGCGCGCCGGCGACGTCGTCATCCCCATGCAGACGCCGACCGCCCGACAGTGAAGGCCTCGACCTGATGCACCTGGTAGCCATCGGCGGCAGCGACGCCGGTATCTCCGCCGCCTTGCGCGCACGCGAAATCGACCCGACCAGCGAGGTCACCGTCGTCGTGGCAGACGCCTACCCCAACTACTCCATCTGCGGGATCCCCTACTACATCTCCGGCGAAGTCACACACTGGACGAACCTCGCCCACCGCACCTACGCCGACCTGGAAGCCGCCGGCGTGCGGCTCCGGCTGGACACCACCGCGACGTCGATCGACGTCGCCGGGCAACGCATCGCCGTCCGGGATCAGCACGGGATACGGGACTGGATCGGCTACGACGAGCTCGTGGTCGGCACCGGCGCCGTCCCCGTCCGCCCGCCCATCGCCGGCCTCGATCAGCTCGGCCCCGACCACGGTGTGCACGTGCTGCATTCCATGGGCGACACCTTCGCCCTCGCCCGCACACTCGACACACTCCACCCATCCACCGCGCTGATCGTCGGCGCCGGATACGTCGGACTCGAGATGGCCGAAGGACTAACCACCCGCGGACTGCAGGTCACCCAGGTCGAGATGCTCCCGGAAGTGCTCCCCACCGTCGACCCCGCACTCGGCGCGCTCATCCACGCCGAACTCGACCAAACACGCGGTGGACGTGCATACCCGCTCGACCGTCACCGCCATCACCTCCGCCCCCGAGGGACAAGCGGCATTGCACGTTGACGGAACCGGTCCGGACAGCCAACCCCTCGGTTGGGACGTCGACCTCGTGCTCGTCGTGGTCGGCGTGCGCCCGGACACCGACCTGCTCGTCGCCGCCGGCGCCAGACCGGGCCACGCGGCGCGGTGCTCGTCGACCAGGCCATGGCCACCGGGCTGCCGCACATATGGGCGGCGGGGGACTGCGTTGCCACCCACCACCAACTCCTCGGCCTCACCTATCTTCCCCTCGGCACCACCGCGCACAAGCAGGGTCGCATCGCCGGCGAGAACGCCCTCTGCCCTACCGGAGATTTCGCCCGCTTCGCCGGCAGCCTCGGCACCCAAGTCGTCAAGGTGTTCGACCTAGTCGCCGCCCGCACGGGATTGCGTGAGCAAGGAAGCCACCGGCGCCGGCTACACGCCCGTCACCACGCAAAGTGCGCCCGACGACCACAAGGCCTACTACCCCGGGGCCGCTCCGATCACGATCCGCATCACCGGCGACACCACCAGCGGGCGGCTGCTCGGCGCCCAACTCGTCGGCGCCGGCGGCACCGAAACGGCCAAACGCGTCGACATCTACGCCACCGCCCTGCACCACGGCATGACCGTCGACCAGCTCAGCGACCTCGACCTGTCCTACACCCCGCCTTTCGGCTCGCCCTGGGACGCGGTGCAAACCGCTGCGCAGGCCTGGGCCCGTAATCATCGCCTCGCCGACCAACCAGCCGGGCGTCCGGGATCGCGTCATGCTGCCCGGCAGGCTCGTGGTCCGATCGGTTTCGGGCGTGAGGTCAGTGCTCGGCGCTAGATGGCGGCTTCCAGTGTTCGAATCCCCGAGAGGTCGATCCACACCCGTTCGTCACTTCGCACAATCTTGACGAGTGGGTTGTCGCAGTACGGGCAGCGCAGGACGAATCCCGCCCCTCGATAGACATGCGTTGCTCCCACCGCGCCGGCCGCGCCGCAGTGTGGCGCACGTTGCCGATGGCGGTTGTCACTTCGACGGCGAACACTTCTTGCAGAAGGCCGGCGACCGCGTTGCCGTCGAGCATCAGGGCGTCCATCTCAGCCTCCTGTCGGGCCGAAGCGTTCGGTCTTGATCGTCCGTGGATCATGCCCAAGCCGGACCAGCGCCTCCGCCACAGCCTCGACGAACGGGGTCGGGCCGCAGACGTAAGTGCGTGGCCGTTCAGCCGGGCTCGGCCCGACCTCCGCCAGCATTTCGGCATCGACGCGGCGGGCGTAACCGGTCCACCCAGGCGGCTGCCTGTCCGTCAGGGCGTGCACAACCCGGAGTCCTCCCCGTTCAGCTGGTCGAGCTCACTGCGGTAGATGATGTCGTCCCAGCTGCGCGAGGAGAACAGCAACCGCGTTTGCGCGTCGCTTCCAGCGGTGGCGCGGAGACGGATCATCGCCATCAGCGGTGCGATGCCGGATCCACCGGCGACGAGCAAGAGCGGACCGCCTTGAGAGGGCTCCCAAACGAAGTAGCCGCCGATAGGCCCGCGTAGCTCGATCTGATCGCCCCGCTGAAGTTCATCGGTCAGGTAGGGCGACACTTCGCCGTCGTCGATACGTACCACGGTCAACTCGAGGCGGGACCCATCCGGTGCCGAAGCGATCGAGTAGCTGCGTTCCGCCTGATAGCCGTCTTCAGCGGTCAGGCGGATGTCGACGTGCTGTCCGGCGCGATGGCCGCGCCAGTCGGGCACGTTGAAGGTGATCGTCTTGACGTGCCGCGTTTCCACGACAACGTCGACGACCTGGGCGGCCTGCCAGGTCAGTCGCCCCAGTACCGCTGTTCCCGCCATGGATCTCCGTAGTTGTGGTATCCGTTCGTCTCCCAGAACCCGGGCTCGTCCCATGTCTGCAGCCGCAGTCCGCGCACCCACTTGGCGCTCTTCCAGAAGTAAAGGTGCGGGACGAGCATGCGCGCCGGTCCGCCATGCTCCGAGTGCAGAGGCTCGCCGTCGTAGGCAAAGGCGACCCAGGCCTTGCCGCCAGTGACGTCCTCGAGCGGCAGGTTGGTCGTGTAGCCGCCGTCGCTGTACTGCACCACGTATTCGGCTGACGTATCGACGCCGTCAAGGAGCGTGTCGACGGAGACGCCCTGCCAAACGGTGTCCAGCTTTGACCACTTGGTCACGCAGTGGATGTCGCGGGTGACCTCCTGGCTCGGCAGGGCGCGGAACTCCTCCCACGTCCAGCGGCGCGGTTCGTCGATTTCGCCCACGATCGAGAAGTCCCACTGCTCGAGCGGTGTGTGCGGGGTGGGACCTGCGGACAAGACCGGGAAATCTCTGATCACATATTGGCCCGGCGGCACCCGGTCGGGCGGCGCGTCTGCGACGCGGCGTCTTCTAAACCCTCGCGAGATGATGGACATCACCGCTCCTGAGGGGCCGGAGTTCTCGAAGCATCCGTCACATGCTTCGCGGGTGGACGATCGCCATCAACATATCCTGTCCGAGGCCGCCCTGCGCAACACGTTGGCGACTGGCCCGTTCGTTCCGGCTCCGGCGACTCGGTGCTCAGCTAGTTACGCCCAGCAGCCATACCGTGCCTAGCCGTGTCTGAAGATGGCCTTGCGCGCCAGGCAAGATCGCGGCTACCTTGAGTCCGCCGGTTGGGCCGTGGACGACACCGTCCGGCCGGCTGCGCAGCGCACTTCCGGGGGTTTGGTGCGAAGAATTCGAGGCCTGCGATGGCTGCTGGCTGTCGTCGTGGGAGCAGTCCTAGCTGGCGTAGTGGCATTCTCGGCGCCTAGTAAGGCAATTGAGGCGAGCGGCCAGCGGCATGGTAGCCACGGCTGTTTCAACATTCGAGAACTCCACATTTGCGTTCACCGCTGATGTGAATCGCCCGCCGAGGTGGGCGTCTCGGAGGTAAGAGCACGGTAGCGACCAGCAGCCGGTTCAGCGGCTAGACTCACCGCGCATGGCCGATGTGGACGAGCCGAGCCACCCGGAACCACCTGTCGCGGGTGACGAGACCGCCACCCTCCTCGGCTCCCTTGAACGCCAGCGGGCAACCCTCGCCTGGAAATGCGGTGGGCTCGACGCAGCAGGCATGCGGGCCGAGGCTCGCCCCCGGAGCGATCACGCTCGGTGGGCTGCTCAAGCACCTGGCGCTGGTGGAGGACGACTACTTCTCGGGTCGGCTGCTCGGGCGGCCGCTGTCGCCGCCGTGGGACACAGTGGACTGGGACGCTGACCCCGACTGGGAGTGGCGCACCGCCGCTGAAGACTCCCCCGAGCAACTGCTCGCCCTCTGGCAGGGACGCCGTCGCGCGCTCTCGTTCCGCTGTCGCCGAGGCGTTAGCCGCAGGTGGCTTGGAGCAGCTGGCCCGACGCTCCTGGCCGGATGGTCGGGCACCCAGCCTCAGGCGCATTCTCGGTCGACCTGATCGAGGAGTACGCGCGGCATGTCGGCCACGCCGATCTCATCCGGGAGTCGGTGGACGGCCTCGTCGGAGAAGATCCGCCCCGTAACGACGGGCGATAAGGCAATGATCAGGGCGACGGGTGAGTCGACTCGTCCGTGCCGGGGCCACGGATCATGCATGCGGATCAGGCCTGAGGTCGGCGTGATGGGCCGGCGTGAGAAGGTCGCTCAGACTTGCAGCGTGAGGCCCTCGTTGCCGATCGGCATCGATGGTCTGGATCATCGAACCATCGCCCACCGAGCCCAGGTAGCGGAAGCGCAGCTCGGTGCCTGAGTTGACTCGCACGGCAACGCTGCGCGTGCCGTTGCGGCGCCGAATCAGCTGGTGGCGCCCCGGCGTCCAGTCATTGAACGTTCCTACGGCCGAGACCGGGCCATCGTGAATGTCGTCGGGAAGAACGAAGAGAACCTTGGCCTGCGCCGTGTCGGGATCGACCTGGATCCGGATTGTCACCGATGCCTCCTGCGTGCAACGAACCAACGGCGCCAGGCTAGACACCAACGCTGCTGTTCTCTGCGCGACACGACCAAGGACGTGCAAACGAAATGAGAGATTGCCTTGCCACAAGGGGAGATCGTCAGTATGTCAGAGCGACCCGCGCAGTTGTCGGGTCGATCCCGAGGCGTACGTGTCGCGCCTATCGCGGGCGGCGGAATGCACGCTTCGACGCTGGCAACGAGGCCGTCGGCGTATCTGCGCTTGTCGGCCGCATTCAGGCCGGCCGGGCCGACACTATTTCCGCCGGCCTCGTTGTAGATCCACGGGACATGTGCGAGCAACTGGACCATCCAGATGTTGCCCGGGTCCAAGCCACGCGATCCCAGGTCGTAGCCCACGTCTGCCCTGCAGCACGACCGGGTGGGATTCGGCCCTTGCTCGCTGGGCGCGAAAGATCTGCCCGTACTTCCGGCTGAGGACGGCGACGTTTCTGTCGGTGAAGACCGTCTTCTTGCCATTCCGGGCCACGCGGTAGGCGCCAATGGACTGGTAATAGACGATGTTGTTACCTTGATCGAATCCGATGCCGCCATTGTTGCCCGCTTGATCATGAATGCTCACGGCCAACGTCGGCATGGGTGTTGTTGGCGGTCGCTGCGATCTGGTTGAGCAGGACCGGCGTATCGACCGTGGCCCTTGTCATGATCACGCGGTAGCCGGCGGCCTGCAGCTGGGCTTTCACCAGTTCGGCCACGGCAAACACGTCATGCATCTCTGGTTCGTTCTCATAGCCCGAGACGTTCAGGTCGGTGACCGGGTCGATTCCCTGGATTGCCGGGCTGTGGCCGGGATCGATCACGATCACGGGGTGGCTGGCCGGTGGCGTAGCAGCCCGCGAAGGGCTCGGCGAGGTTTGCGCACGGGTCGTGCTTCGAGACACGCTGGATGGAGCATGGCTCGCGGCGTGTGCGGGCGGGATGGTCGACGAGGCCGATCGGGCCGGCGGACTTTCCGGGGTTAACACGACGGTCAGGGTGGGTGCGCGCGCTCGGGCCGCGCTACACCCCGTGACCGAACGCGGCCGTGCACAGCACGCCAACGGCAAGGGCGGCCGAGCGCAGCCGCAGCCGGCGATCCATCCCGCTACGGTAGCCGCGGACTCCGGGCGCCCTCGCTAACCGTCTAACGTCAGACGCTCGGAGGTTGCATCGTGGTCAATGAACGACGCTTTCGCTTCGGGGTCACGGTTGGCCAGATCCCGAACACGAAGACCTGGCTCGAAATGGCCCGGCGAGCGGAATCATCAGGATTTTCGACCTTCCTGCAGCCGGATACTCTGTTCACGCCGGCCCCACTGCCAACGTTGGCCGCTGCCGCCGCGGCTACCACAACCCTCCGCGTCGGCAGCTGGGTGCTCTGTGATTCGCTGCGAGAACCTCGCATGCTCGCGTGGGAGGCTGCGACTGTCGATCAGCTCAGTGATGGCCGGCTCGAGCTCGGTCTCGGTGTGGGACGACCCGATGCGGAAAAGGACGCCGCGAGACTCGGCATCCCGTTCGGCTCGCCCGGTCAACGCGTGCAACGGCTGGAAGCGTCGGTGCGGACGCTCAAAGGACTGTTGAGCGGCGGCGAGCCCGGCTTTCCTGCCGGGGTGCAGCGGCCGCACGTTCCGATCCTGATTGCCGCGTCCGGGCCTCGGTTACTCGCATTCGCGGCACGCGAGGCGGACATCGTGGTCTTCGGTTGGCCAGCTGACACAACCATGGAGGCGGCCCAGAACGGATCGCGATGGTCCGCGACGCCGCCCCGGACCGATTCGACCATGTGGAGCTGGCCGCCGGGCTGATCGCGATCGGCGACGACGAGCACCCGTGGCTGCGCCGGATGGGCCTCGACGTGCGCGCTCTGGCGGCCGGCGGCGCAATCACCGTTCTGACTGGGACGCCCAGTCAGATGGCCGACACCCTCCGTAGGCGGCGCGACACCCTGGCCTGTCCTACCTGACGGTACCGATCCAGTCGGCCGAAACCTTTGCTCCGGTCGTTGAGATGTTGCAGCGGCAACTAGGGCGTGCGAGGGACAGTACGCGGCCTACCCGATGCTGGCCAGGCGGGGCGATGGCCAGATGGTCCGGCGTCTGGTCCAATGTGCACATGCTTGATCACATTGCCCTGCAGTGTGCCGACGTCGAGGCCAGCACACGGTTCTACAGCGCGGTTCTTTCAAAGGTTGGCGTCCATCTGCTCGTAGACACGGACGACGCCCATGGGCTTCGGTGAAAGCCGACCGACGTTCTGGATCGGCCCGTGGCGAACCGGGGACGGATTCCGCGAGTCACATATCGCCTTTGCCGCCCCGGACCGGGATTCCGTCCTTGCGTTCTTTCACACGGCGGTAGCCGAAGGCGCCGAAGTCCTCTATGAACCGGCCGAGTGGCCCCAATACCACCCCGGCTACTACGCCGCGTTCGTCCGCGATCCTGATGGCAACAATGTGGAGGCGGTATTCTCGGGCTACACACCGGTCCCGCCCAGTGGAGCCCTTGAACGGCTGCGGGCCGCCTGCTCCATTAGAGCCTGAGCGGCGGGAAACTGCCGGTGGACTCACAGCCCGATCCCACCGCCCATAGAATGCGGTGAGGTCGATGGACAAGGGGTTCGATGGTGTTGCGAGTGGGCTCGGCTGGCGGGGCGGGCGTGCTGCCGAGCCAGCGTCTCAGCGACCTTATCGACGAAGGCGTTATCGATGCCGGCGACTTCAAGATCCCGCGTGAGAACATCCAGCCGGCCAGCCTCGACCTTCGACTCGGCGAGGTGGCGTACCGAATTCGGTGTAGTTTCCTGCCCGACAGCGACACCGTCGAAGGGACGGTTGAAGCCGCTCATCATCGATGAGCTCGACCTCCGGCGCGAGGGCGCGGTACTAGAGAGCAGCCGGCCGTATCTCATACCGCTCAAGAGCGCCTGGCCCTGCCGGCGGAGATCCGGGAAAGGCCAACCCGAAAGCTCCACTGGGCGGGCCGACGTTTTCACCCGTGTGATTACGGATGGCAGTTACCGATTTGATGAAATCGCAGCAGGATATGCGGGTCAGCTCTACCTCGAGGTGGTACCGCTTTCATTTCCAGTGCGCGTGCGGGAGAACCTGTCGCTCAATCAACTGCGACTGTCGACCGGGCCAACAAGTCTGTCCGACGAGGACGTGCGGCAGTTTCACGCGGCGGAGCCGATCCTGTTCTCCGAGGGTCGCGCGGTCAGCCCGCGCGACCTTGCGCTCGCGGGCGGACTGTTCCTCGGTTTGGATCTTCGCGGCGATGAGACGGGCCGCGTCGGCTACCGGGCCAGAAACAGTGCGCCACTTCTGGACATGACGCAGGTCCGTGCTACTGATCCGTGGCCGTTCTGGGAGCCAGTTATTCGCGAGGATGGCGACCGCGTCGTGCTAAATCCGAAGAACTTCTACCTGCTCATGTCATACGAATCAGTCACCGTGCCACCCACGCTCGCCGCCGAGATGACCGCCTACGATCCGACGAGTGGCGAGCTGCGCACCCACTACGCGGGTTTCTTCGATCCCGGCTTCGGCTACGACCCCGACGGCCGTTTTCGGGGATCGACCGCCGCTCTCGAGGTCCGAGCGCACGACGTTCCTTTCATGATCGAGCATCGTCAGCGCGTTTGTAAGCTGACGTTCGAGCGGATGCTAGAACCGCCCACGCAACTGTATGGGCAGGGCATCGGATCAAACTATCAACGGCAGACGGAGACACTAGGAAAGCATTTCCGGCTACCGCACATCAACGAGCCCGCTTCCGCCGGCGCACCGCAACGCCTCGTGACCAAGAACCTCGGCGATCAGTTGGAGCTGTTGGGTCCAGACGGCGAGTGATCGACGCCCAATCCGATCAACTAACTCGCCTCGACCGCGAGCCTTGATCCGCTGTGCGAACGCGTCGGCGTCCTGGCGGCCGGCCCTGCGTGCGAACCCAACGAGCACCTTGCCAAAGCCATGGCCGGCGAAATGAGTTGAAGACGGTGACCTTGGTCTGGGAGTCGCCGACTCGGCTCGAGGTCAGTATCCACCCTCCGTAACGGTCACGAGGTTGCGAGACCGCTCGCTCCACGCGGATTGTCGGTTGGCTCCTGTACGCGCGGTTAGCTCGAAGCGGCGATCGGTTGTCATGCCGGCGTCCTTGACCTTGCTCACGAAGACCGCGCCAGCCGCGGGCGGACCGCTCTGTCTCTTTCCGGACTCTCGAGCACGCGCGAGGCTGAATCTCGGAGTCATTGGTCCCGGCCGCGAGGTAGGCAGAATACTTCTCGCGATCGGACGAGTCGATCACTGCCGAGCCGCTGTTGACCCCTCGGGCATCAGCCTCCTCGTCTCCCCGATCGGCGGCGTGATCGTAGCTCGGAAAATCGCGAATCCGATGCGCCCGCCGCGTAGCGCAGCATAAGTGTTAGTCGCACATTCGACCGATGTTCATCTGCGATGGGTAGCGTCCGCACCCGGGTGTCTCAGACCTGAGGCCGCCATGACGCACCTGACGGCCAGACGCGAGGAGCGCTTCCCGTGCCACGGCTCTCCACCGCCAGCAATGGGCGCTGCACCTTCACTCCTACGCGCGACGAGCTCCTGCGGCGCAGCCCTTCTACGGTGGCGGCCGTAGCGGGAAACGCGCGCTGAAACTTGATCAACACGGCCGGGGTCGGCGGGAGGGCAACCTGCTCACAAACAACCCAGCCCGAACCACGACGCGGCCGGCAAAACAGGTCAACCCGCGCCGGCTCGATCCTGCCAATATCAACGACATTCCTCACCTGCGACCAGGACCATGGGTATGCGGACGAGCAATGAGCCTTTCTCATCGGTTCGAGCCGACGGGGAGCGGAGGCAACCGCGATGGACGAGTTCATCACGGCGTCGGCACCGACGAGGTGGGAACAGCCCACGGGCTGGCGCCCTTGCCCAGAAAGGCCAGCGATGTCATGAGCTATTACGACGGCAATACGGTCGCTGGACTCTGGAACTACGCGAGCCAGTTCGCAACGAGTGACGGTGCCTCCGGTGCGGCGTTCGGACCGTCCTCACCCAGTGCGGTAGCCTCCGCCGCTGGAACGACCGGGGGCGTGGACAAGATGATCAGCGGCGCCGACACCGACGGCGACTCCGTTCCTGACGGCTCCGGGGGACACGACGATCGACGACGCCCAGCCTTACTACGACGACTGCTCTACCCGGGACGCGGCCTCCCTATCCGGTCAGGTACATCGGCGACAACCTCAACGCCGCCGGCCTGAGTTGGGGCTGGTTCCAGGGTGGATTCCGGCCGATCGACCAGCTTCGCCACCGCGACCGGAGGCGCGCAGCCGACCAGCACCTTCATACCCAGCCAGTTCAAGGGAAAGTTCGCGTCGAAGCCCGGCGTCACCGGCCACGGTGCGCCCTCGCGGTACGGGTGGACGGCCGCCGGTGGCGACAACTACGGCAGCAAAGGATGACTACATCCCGCATCACGAGCCGTTCCAGTACTACGCCTCGACCACCAACCCGCACCGCCTGCCGCCGGCCTCGCTCGCGGCCATCGGCACCTCGTCGAGGACAACTGGAGTCTGCCCCGTATCGCCGGATCATTCCGACGCCATCAGCGGACCGCTGAAGAACCTGTTTGACTTCCACTCATCGCATGGCAGCAATTCGAAGCTGTACCTGGATCCTGTCACCGGTGAGCGCTTGGATCAGCTGAGCAGCTGGCGCTAAGGCGTCCTCGACGGCCGACTGACGCACCGGCCTCTTCCGCAAATCATCGCGGAGGAGGCCGGTGCAGCACGCCGGCCTCCGCGGGCTTGCTGCCATGCCGTGTCAGGGCGTTACCGGCAGGTGGACGGGACAACCCGTGCGGCCGCAACATGGTATTGGCGGCATGTCTCCACAACGCCACGCGAGGTGTACGCCAGGCTCAGCGTGCGTGGTGAGGAGGATCATGAAGGTGGTCGCGGCAATTGCCGGATTGGCGCTTGCGTGCGCCCTTGCCGTCTCGGCTCTTCACGCGTACGCGAACGGCGACTGCGAAGCCAATCGGTCGCACAACGGCACGGGCTCGTCGCGGGACGCCACCGTTCCTTAGGGTCACGCAGCAGTACAACCTGCCGAGCAGACCTTTGGTCCAGATCGCGCAGGATCGAGGAGTGACCAGCCGCAGGGATCAGCGGCAGCTCACACGAATGCGCAGACGAAGGTCGCGTCCTGCTGGCCGCGGAGCTCGGGTTGCCCTGCAAGCACACTGAGCTCAGTGCAGCAGGCTCAGGCTGATCAGCTGAAGTCGGTCGCCAGCTCGTCGTTCGACCTGGCGTACGCGGAGAATCAGGTCGGCGGTCACCAGCAGTCCATTACCAGCACGCAGCAGGAGATCAGCCATGGCAGCAATTCCGAGTGTGGTGTCGTACGCGAAGTCGGTGCCCGTCCCTCGAGCAGTCGCATCTACACGAGGCCCAGGCGCAGTTGAACGCCCTGAGCGGCGTGTGGCGTGACAGGCACCGGCGGCGGAACGACCGGTGAAGGCGGGTAGCACAGCGCAGCGGAAGTAGCGGCGGCGGTAGCGGAAGTGGCGGTTCGGGCGGAGGCAGTGCTCCTACCGCGGTTCCGGCCGGTACGGGCGGCTCCGCGCGCACCGCGGAGCTTCGAGCTCGGCTGAACTCCCGCTCGCACGTCCAGACCGGTCTCGCCCGGAAAGCCACAGGCCGCCGCGGACGCGGCCGGCGCCAGACGCGCCGCTGATGATCGCGTCCATCGAGATGTGACGCGCGCTGGCGTCCCGTCGGTGTCTCTCAGGGCAATCTTCAGAGTCCCGGACGACGCGGCTCAGGTCGGCTGGTGGGTCCGGTCGGCGTGGCCGGAGCCAGGACAGGGAGCGTGATCATTGACGGACACGTGGACACGGAGCACGGGGTTGGGCGCCCTCTATCGGATGGGCGTCGGCGACTGCGCGTCGGCGACCGCATCAGTGCGTGACGACGATGTTCGGCCGTCAGGTCAGCTACCGCATCTACGGGCAGGACCTCTTACGCGAAGGCCGCAGGCCTACCGACCGACAGTCCCTCGCTCAAAGCCTCGAGCCACGCCTCGTGTTGATCACTTGTGGCGGTCCGTTCGACGTCAACAACAGAAACTACGAGGACAACGTGCGTCGTCTACGCCCGACCGACAACTAACCGACCAGCACCCGACGATCCTTGATGATCCTGACGATGCCGCCGCTCGGCGGCATCAAGTCCAAGATCACGGTCGGTGGGCCGAGCTATGCTCCGCCGCATGACTGACGAACAACCCCGGGGCGCTGACGATCGCGGCGGATCTGCAGGATTACCTCGCAACGAGCCGGACCGCGATGCTGTCCCCGGCTCGATGGCCTGGGCGAGTTCGACATTCGTCGGCCCATGACGCCGACTGGGACGAACCTGCTCGGACTCGTCAAGCATCTGACCGGCATCGAGCTGAGCTACCTCGGATCTTGCGTAGGGCCGCCCGTCGGAGATCCGTCTCCCGTGGGTCGAGGACGGATCGATCTGGGAAAGCGCGGACATGTGGGCGACCGCGGCCGAGTCGAGTGCGGAGCTGATCGAGCTCTACCGAGCCGCGTGGCGACACTCGGACGAGTCCGTCAGGGAACTCGGACTAGATGCACCCGGCCATGTGTCGTGGTGGCCTGATAACCGCCGTGACACCACTCTTGGCACCCTGCTCACGCGGGTCACGGCTGAGACCGCCCAGCATGCTGGGCATGCGGACATCCTGCGCGGAGCTTATTGATGGGCGCGCGGGCAACGACCATAACGCGATCGGAGACTCTGCCTGGTGGAGTAACTACCTCGGCAGGTATTCAGGAGGCGGCCGACACATTTCGTGACGCCGAGCGCAGCACATAGATCCGCTGCGCCCGGCGTTCGGTCGTATTCGTCAGGCGGTCGCGGCGTCAATCTCCTTCTCCAGCTGCTTCTCGTCAGCCCGCAACTGCTTCTTCGTCACCTTGGCGGCGCGCTTCAGCTCGGCCTCGACGTGCGCTTCCATGTCGGTTGCGGCGATGACCACGAGACCGCTTTGACCCTCGTCGAGCAACTCACCGAGATCCTTGAGGTCTGAACGGCTCATTCCGCCGGCAACGTGTCCGGCGAGCGCACCGAGCCCAGCGCCCGCTGCGCCGCCGACGAACAGTCCTCCGGCGAGAGGCGCGATTGCGAGGGAAGCGCGACGAGCGCGCCACCCAGGCCCACGCCGAGGCCGCCCACGCACCCTGACGGGTGGGTTGCTCATGCTTCTTGACGACCTTGACCTTGCCGTCGTCCTCTCGGGTGATGACTGCCGCGTCGTACGTGTCGATCAGGCCGGCCGACGTGTAGTACTCATGGACGGCGTCATAGTCCGCGATCGGCGTCGTCCTGATTTTCGTAGCTCGCCGCGAAGACGACCAGCGTGTCTAGCGCCATGGAGTCGTTCGCTTCCTCGATCGGTTAGGTGGCTGCGGAGCCTGGCGCAGACGGGGAGGAGGCCTGGCGTGGAGGGGACCGAACGCGTCAGGTCGGAGGGGACCACACCTTAAGCCCCGACCCCGCGCGGCCGGCTTCGGTTCGTCTCGCGACCAAGCCTCGGCAAGAGGCGCGGCCTTGTGCAAGCATTCCTGCCATTCCTCGGCCGGCACTGAGCCAGCCGTGATTCCAGCGCCTACGCCCTAACGACACAGGTGGGGCGTCGGGTGGCGGTAGCTGATCACGGCCGTGCGGATCGCGACGTTCAGCTCGAGCCCGGCGTGCGGACTGAGTAGCCGATCGCGCCGGTGTATACGCCGCGCGGCCGGCCCGAGCTGAGCGATGACCCCGCGGGCTGTTTGGGTGCGCCCGTCACCGATGCGGCCGGGAAGGTCGCGGTCAGCAGGTCACCATCTGAGCAGTTCGGGGCAAGCGTGGCGCTGACCCGACCGACCAGTGCCGAGACGCCGCAGTGCTCTTCTCCGGCTAGGAGCGAGGAACCCGCACCGTTCCGGTCGCGCAACCCGGCCGAGATCGTTGCGGACGAGATCGACGATCATGACGTTCTCGGCTCGTTCCTTTGCCGACCGGGCAGCTCAGTAGCAGCCGGATCCCGGTCGCGACTAACGGTCGACGGGCCGGGTCCCTTGATCGGAGCTGAGGTCACGGTGTCGCCGTCTCGGCGGAGAAGCAGTTCCGGCGAGACGCTGACGATGGCGTGCGAGCGCGGTGCAGATAAGGGCGCAAGCCGGTTGCAGCGCCTCGACGAGGTCAGCAAACAGACTCGTCACATCGCCCTCAGAAATCGGCATCCATCCAGCACAAGTTGGCGATGAGCGTCGCCGCGCGCGAATCCGCTCGATGCAGGCGCTCACCGATGCCGTGTACCAGGCGCCGAGGTCTCGCGGCGCGTGGCCCGACCCGGAAGAACCCGGTCCGGGGCGCTGCCCGCTCGGCGCAGGAGCGCGGCGAGGTCGTGGCGTCGGGCGTCCAGCGAGGGTTCGCTCACGATCCCCAACAACGCTTCGTCACCAGCAGTCGTCGTCCCGCCGGTATCGCAAAGCGCACGGGTAGAAGCCGAGATGGTCGCCAGCGGTCACTTCGTCATCGGAGAGCCGCCAGGAAGAAGAGTCCAGGTAGCTCAGCCATCCGAACCAGCCGCCTCCGACGAGGACGGGACGGACGGCCTCCCTCGCTGGTCGGACAAGGCTGTGAGGACCTCGTTGGTGTCGGTCAACGTCGCGGCTGGGCGGGCGAATGACGCGCACGCCGCCAGCCCAGCCTCGCCATGAAGCACCACGAGTCCTGGGCTCGCCGCGGAGATTCCGGACGACGCGACCGGCGGTTGCTCTGGCAGCGGCCGGACGTCTAACCGTGGCCGACGCTTGGCCAGGCCTGCGACCGAGATGGCAACGACGGATCATCGCGGTCGCCACTCGGGTGACGCCAGCAGCGGGGCGACGTGCTCGGCGGTGGCGAGAGCTCGGTTCAGAGCTGCGGCGCAGCTCCCGGTCGACCTCCGGCACGAGGTAGCTGAATTGGCAGCCTCCGCGTGGCGCTCCGGGAGAAGGCGCAGACCCGACCAGTTGGTAAATGGATCATGCCGCACTGATGGCGAGCGGCGATCGAATGATCGACGCTGGAATTGTGCACGTCCCAACCGTTCGGGAAGGGCTTGGTGACAACGGCTTCGGCGCGATGGAGATTTCACGATCGATCGCTTCCGGGTAGAACTGCGTGGCTCTACCTCAGACGCCTGTATCGCGATGCGAGTCAATGCTCGTTGCCTCGCATTCACAACCAGTTCGCCCCGTTGCCCGGTGCCGGCGGAGGCTGCCAGGTCAGGGCATCGGCGGGTCCCATCGCTCGGCCCGCCGACCCGACTGCTGACGCACTGCAGTCTTCCAGCGGCGTTGCGTAACAGCCACCGCGCGCGTGGCCCGCTCGCGGTGGCGGCCGCGATGACGCGGGTCAGGAGTCGTTCGGACTGCCCGTACTTTGACCGCGCCGGCGTTGGCCGCCGGGCACCCGTTCCCTCAGCGCGCCCGCAGGCGGCGATGCCTGCACAGCCGGCAGATCAAGCCCCCGCCTTCCTTCGCCGCGACAACCTTGGCCATCATTCGGCTCAACAAGGTCGCGCAGGGGGCCCCTTGCTCGGCGGCTGACAGGTCGGCGACGAGTGGCCGGAGCACGGCGGCGCGCGCCGCGGCCTGCGCCCGTTCGGCGACTCGACGGCCGCGATGCCGTCAGTGAGGAGCGATCAGATCCGAGTGCGTCCGTCGGGGCCCGCCGGGGCGGGATTGACGAAGCCGTCCGCCGCCAGGCGGTCGTTTGACGAGCCGGGACGGCTCCCGGACGGCGTGAGGCCCAACACCGGAGGCTGCAGGCGGGTCGAGCTTTGATGGACGATGGCAGGAAGCGGGCCAGCGCCGACAGCGCGGTCCGCTCCGGCGACCGACTGTCCGGCGGCTTGGGCGGCCGCTGCGGTGATCTGGTCAGCGGCGACCACCAGACGTGCCCCGCGCACGCCCAGAACAGTGTTGGCCTCGAGCGTCCAAGATGCCCCGGGCCTGCGCCCGCCGAAAGGCGTCCGCGTTTCCGCGGGGACGTGGGGTTTGCACCCCCCGAAGACGCTCCGTGCTTACCAGGTTGACGAGCGCCGGCGGCCGCTGTCCGCGGTGCTCGCTCAGCCGAGGGTCGTAGTCAAGGGTCAGCGGCATGAACGGGTAGTCGTCATGGGTCGAGTCGCTGCGGGCCGGCCACCGGTCAGGCCGGCAAGCTTGCCGCTGCCAGATCCGCTGACAACGCGGTGGACCGGCTGCGGGCGGTCGTACCGTCGAAGGCGCCGTCCCCCTGGAGCACGAAGCCGCCTTCTCGGCCCTGCAGCGCGCACCGGTCACCTGCATGATCGACACATAGCTGCTTGTCCCGTCCGGGCGGTAGAACATCACCGCGTCGAACGTACGCTGCGGACAGCGCATCGCCGCCCGCCGACAACGAGACAGCGCCGCTCGGGTGATCTTGCTGCCGTCCGCCATCGTGAACGGTTCTCCTCGACCCAGGACGTTATCTCGAGCCTGGTCTCCAGCGTGTCCGTCATGACTCCAACATATGTGTGATCCACTCATATATCAAGGAACGCGGATGGGATTCAGGTCGAACGGGATGCCGCTGCTTCGACAGGCTCGCCCACGTGACCTTGCGCCTTCGCACCGCCACTGCGCCGCGCCTACTGAGCCCGCCTCGCCCGCCGCAATCCGGCGTGTCGTACCGTCGCGCGACGATCAGGAGGAAGCGGATGCGGGAGCGGACCTATCTCGGGAGGTATCGCTTCGCCACCGGCTACTGCTGTTCTGTTCGGCTGGCAGCTGACCCAGACCCCTGCCTATCGCGACGAAGCACCGGAGCGCAGGTCGACGACGCGTGGGAGCGTCCGCTGATCGCGCGAGCCGGCGGCGCGCCGCTCGTGGGACCGAGACGCGCGCTGGCTCGCCGAAATTCGCCGCGTCCAGGTGCCATGGCGCCGAGGTACTGGCGTTTGCCCTATCTGTGTATCTGGCGACGGGTTCGATCGTGATGGCACCAGGCTCGATGCGCTCGGCGTCGCCAGCGCAGTGAGCACGACCAGGTCCAGAGCTCCAGTGAGCAGACCACCCCCGCGCGGCATTGGCATCGGGCCGCACCGGCGGTTCCGATCGCTCCTAGCACGCCGAGCGCGGGCGATGACGATGGTCGCGATCCGCGCCCAGTTTCGTCCGCGTCCGGATCTTCGCCGCAAGCCATACATAGAAGAGGAAAACCAGCACCGCGAGCACAAGCGCAATACCTATCGCGAGGTTCGTCGCGGTGTCGGCGTCGCGGTGGCGGACAGGCCGTGGTCGCTGGTCCCGTATCGCCTGTCGGATGTCGTCCCTTCACGGCGAACACCAGGACTAATGCCGAGTAGTCCGATCACCGCCCGGACTGACCATGACCGTCGTGGCTAAGCGTGATCGTGCCGGGCCGCCGCGTGCCTGCCCGATCGGCCATGACGCCTCCCGGCTGGGGGTCGATCCCTCGCCTGCGTGGCGAGCCAAGGCGAGCGCTCGCCCGTGACGCGCACCTGCCGGCGCGGTTGTGCAGGTGCATGCCAGCCGGCGCAGGACAGCCCTCAGTCTGCCAGCGGCCAACGAGCCGCCACCTGGCGCTAATGCTCCCAGGTGCTGGAAAGATCGGTGGGCGATGAAGTACCAACCCAGATGGCGCGGCTCGACGTCTCCAGCGTCCTGGATCGTCACGACGCGGCGGTCGCGTCGCCAGGTAGGCGGAGGCGGCGCTCGGCGTTGCCCGGACTGGATCGCCTACATCCTGTTCAACGTCTTCACCGGCGGCAGACTGCGGGCAGCGTTCTTGGCAATCTCGGAGACTGGGCAGTCAGCCAACAACACGCAACTGGCGAGCGAATGCAAGACCGGACAGGATGCGAACGAGAAGCTCGACTGCGCCGTCGTGGCAGATATCGACTCCATCCAGCGGTACTGGGCGACCACGCTGCCGTCACTCGGTGGCGCGGTACACCTCCGCTCCGACGGTGTGGTACACGAACGGCACCCAGACGGCCTGCGGATCGGCCAGTAGCGGCATGGGCCCGTTCTACTGCCCGGCCGACCAGACGGTGTACATCGATCTGTGCGCTTCTATCAGGACCTGCAGACCAAGTTTGGTGCGCAGGGCGGCCTGTTCGCCGACGCCTACGTGCTCGCTCACGAGTATGGGCACCATGTCCAGGATCTGCTCGGCACGACCGCGCGGGTCAAGCCCGGAGATTCCGGGCCTACGTCGGGCTCGGTACGGCTCGAATTGCAAGCGGACCGTTACGCGGGCGTCTGGGCCAACCACGCGACCGCGGTTGCCGGACGCCGTCTGGCCAGCCGCTCATCACTGAGATCTCCCAGGACGACATCAACCGAGCGCTGGACACGGCCGGGCGGATCGGAGACGACTACATCCAGACCAACCTCGGCAATGGGCGGGTCAATCAGAGTCAGTTCACCCACGGTACGTCTGGCGCAGCGCCAAAGGTGGTTCATGGCCGGCTACCGATTCGGGTGATCCCAGGATCTGCAACACCTTCGGCACGAACAACATCTCTGATCAGGTCTTCGCCGGTGGGTTGCGCGGCCGATACGACACCAGGAAGAAGCCGCGGATCGAGGTGTCCGATATTCGATGTTGTGCGTTATCGAGTCGATCGATGCGGCGCGGCAAGGGACAGGCGCGAGACATACGCCGTCGGCCGGCCCGGTATTCGGGTCGCCTACACCCGGATGGCGAGATTGTCGTCGGTGAGCTGCGTAGTCATCAGGCGAGCACGACATGGTTGCGGCCGAGGTCCAGAGGATTCAGCCCACGTGCGTGTCTACCACAGCCCAGCGGGGTCGGCCGACCGGCGTCGAGTGAACCGACGAATGTCCGGCCAGTGACTGCGACGATCGTGAGCCACGAACAGGCCAGGCCGAGTGGCACCGAATCGTCGATAGTTACCGTCCGGGACGGGCCATGTATCGCTGGTATCGGAGGACGCCCCGCGGCAAGCGCAGAAGCTCGCGAACAAGCGCGGCGTACGACATACCGGAACGTCGGGCTCCGGCTTGCGGCACGCCTGCATCGGGCGGCACGGGACGTCCGGCCTAGTAGTAGTCAAGGGCGGCGAAAACCATGCCGCCGCACAATCCGCCGCGAGCGTTGCCGATTCCCACACTGCGGCAGGCCGATCGAGCGCAGGCTCAAGGACCGGACCCGGTGGAAACGCGTTGCGGAACCGCAACCCGTTGCGGCTCGGAAGGAATCCGGTCGCCGGCACGTCAGCGGGCGAACTGCGATGCAACGACAGGGTGTTGCCGTCCGGGTCCAGGGAACCAGGCGATGCGGGCGCCACCGGGCGCCGTCCACACGCCGTTCGCGTCCTGCACGAGACCGTCGTAACGATTGAAGCGAACGCCAAGGGCGGTCAGCCGCGAGCGACGCCGACGTCGATCTGATCGACCGCCCAGCCCAGGACCGTGAACGGTTGCGGAGTAGAACGCTCCGACGCGCCGTGACTCGGAGCATCACGTCGCCCGATCTGAGCACGCACGCGAACGAGTCCTGACTCTGCAGGGCCAACCCGAGCAACGTCGACGTAGAAGCTCCGTGAGCGATCGAGGTCTGCCGACGGCGCGAAGGCGATCAGCTGCATGGCGCGGATCATCCTCCGTGACCCACCCGGCGGTCAGGGCGGGTCGGCCTCGAGGCTCGCGACGATGGCTCGGCCAATCTCATCCAGCTGGGTGACCTGTTCCGGCGTGAGCGGGTCGATGACGTACTGGCGGACGGCGCTGACGTGGTCGGGAGCCGCGGCCGCCAGCGCGGCGAACCCTTCGTCGGTGAGCACGGCGAGCTGGCCGCGCTTGTCCGTCGGGCAGTTACGCCACGCTCGACCCAACCTCGTTCCTCGAGCCGAGCGACTGCGTGGGACAAGCCGACTACGCGACGAGCGGGTGCGATCGGCAAGATCGCTCATCCGGATCGTGCGATTTTCCGGCCTCCGACAGGCGGACCAGGATCTCGTAATAGCCGTGCGGGATTGCCGCATCGCGGCTGCAACCGACGATCCAGCGCGTCGAACAGCAGCGTGGTCGCCTCCAGGTAAGAGCGCCAGGCCCGCTGCTCGTCGTCGGTCAGCCAACGCGTCGCCGCCACATCTGCAGGGTAATCGTCCCGGCAAATAGTTGAACGCTCAACTCTACGTCGGTTACACTCTTGGGCCGGACCGATCGGTACGGTCCGAGCGAGGAGACCTTGACGTGCCGATCAACCGCCTGAACCACGCTGTGCTCTATGTGGCGCAATGACGTCGCCGAGAGTGTGGCGTTTTACTGTGATGTCTGGGTTTCACGCCGGTCGCGGAGTACGCGCGGGATTCCCGGCGCGGCGTTTCTCCGCGCCGCGGGATCGTCCAACGATCACGACCTCGGGTTGTTCGAGGTTGGCGCCGACGCGGGCCCGTCGCACGCCGGTCGCGGCACGCGTTGGGGCTGTATCACCTGGCGTGGGAGGTCGACACCCTTGGCGATCTGGAGTCCTTCGCCGCGACGCTCGGCACAGGCCGGTGCGCTCGTCGGCGCGTCAGACCACGGAACGACGAAGTCCTTGTACGGCCGCGACCCGAACGGGCTTGGAGTTCGAGATCGCCTCGGGTTCGTGCCGCCGCCCTACTGGACGCCAACGCGCAGCGCTGGGGCCAGAATCCGGCCACTCGATCTGGCCCGGGAAATTGTCCCGGTACGGGCGGGACACGCTCGGCGGCGTCGGCATTAGCCGACCAGCTGCCCACCTCGGCGTGAGTCATCGGGCACGTTTGAAACACTGCCGCTGCACGCGGGCATTGCATTGCCGTCCCGACAGCACATTGAGTTCCTCATGCTCGGCCTCATCGTTTCGCTCATCATCATCGGGCTGATCGCTGGCGCGCCTCGCCCGACTGCTGCGTACCGGGGCCCGACCCCATTGGCATTCTCGGCACGATCCTGCTCGGAATCGTCGGATCGTTTGTCGGCGGCTTCTCGGCTACAGCCGTTGTTCCACAAGGACAGCCAGGACGGTTTCCTGCAGCCATCGGGGATCATCGGTTCGATCATCGGTGCGGTCATCGCGCTGCTCATCTACCGGGCAGTCAGGCGCGCCGCAGTCGCGCTCGCGTCTGACCGACCACCGTCGCGGCGAGGGCAGGCTGTTCACCGTTCGCGGCGCACCTGCGTCCTGGCGCGTCCGGCAAACACTCAAGTGGGATTACTGTGAATCTCGCTCGGCGGTCGTCCGTCGAGCGAGGTGGATCTTCCTGCGAAGGACGTCGTGACCCGATACTTCTCGGCGCGCCCGCGAGCGTGCTCCTGCTCGAGACAGATCCACCGGATTTCGCGGCGGATGCCTGCGCGATGACCGGGCTGAGCGTCGAGGACCGCCGACCGGGCCTGCCGACGAGTGGCGGGAACTCATCGCGTGGCGCTCGCCGGACGCAGAGCCGTGCTCGGCATCCGGTCGAAGACGCACGTGACGGCGGCGGGTGCTGGAGGCGCAAAGCGCCGAACCTCGCCGCTATCGGCGCGCCCCGCATCGGCACCAACCAGATCGACCTTACCGCGGCCGCCCGGAGCAGCGGCGTCGGCGTTTGCCTTCAACGCGCCGTCCAGGGCCTGAACACGCGCAGCGTGGTCGGAGCTCTGCGCCCTTCCGGAGGTCATCGCGCTCACCCGCCGGCTGACCGAGAAGAACCGACCTGATGCATGGTGGAGCGCGGGACAAAGCCCAGGCGGACGGCGCTCGCGAGTAGTTCGCGGTCGCTCAAGCTGCGGGATCGTCGGGTACGGAACATCGGGCTCGCCAGCTGTCGGTCGCGGAGAACCTGGGCGATGCGGGTGCTGCCTACAGACCCGGCGGACAAGCTGGCGCCTGGGCAACGCCCGGCGGTGCGGTTCGCTGCCACGAGTTGCTGGCTGCAGCGCCGACGTCGTCACGCTGCAAACGCCGACGGCCGAGCCGTCGAATGCCGACTCTTTCGGCCGAGCCGGAGTCCGCCGCGATGCGTCCGGGGGAGCCTGTTCCGCGAACTCCGTCCCGCGGATTTCGTCGCGGACTCACGGGACAGCCTCGCGCGCGAGATCGAGTGCAGGCCGGATCGCCGGCGCGGCCGTCGACGTCTTCCCGGCCGAGCCCAAGGGTCGAGGTGACGCGGCAAAGAGAGTTCCGGTCCTGAGTTGCGCGGGCTACCGAACGTGATCCTGACCCGGCACATCGGCGTGATCCACTGGAGGAGGCTCAGCAGGACATCGGCTCAAGCCGTCCGCCGGCAAGTTCCGCGACTTCGTAGCGCGACGGGCCTGACCGCGATGAGCGTCAACCTGCCGGGCCTGGTCCTGCCCCAGCCGCCCGGCACGCATCGGCGCTGATCCTGATCCACCGGAACGTCCTCGGGCGCCATCGCGACGGCCAACGGCGTGCTGGCCGACCACAAGGCCAACGTCGAGGCGCAGCTGCTCGGCACCCGCGGGGCGATCGGGCTACGTCGTGACTTTGTTTACATCAACGCGCCAGCTACACGCGGGAGATGCTCGGCCGGGGCTGCGGGCGCCGGCCCTGAGGAGCATCCCTCGGCTGCGCGTGCTCCCCTCCCGGGAGGCCGCACCCTCCGCGCTCGGAACGGCGACCACCCCTGGCGGCGGGTGCCTGGCCCAGCCGACCTACGCGGACCGGCTCGCGATGTTGGTCGTGACGCTCGGCGGTACTCGTCGAGCATTGGGCTCCTGGCGGGAGGAAGCACAGGCGACCGTAGCTGTGGAACGTGGGCGCGGCAGGCCGCCGCGCGTCGGGTCGAACGTCTGCAACCCGAACGCCCGGCACGGCTGCGCGGGTTACCGACCGCGGCCACCCCGTGACGCCGAGTAACTTACTCGGTCGAGCAAGACCCGAGCTCAGGGAGTCGTCGCGATGGGGGCACTACGCGAGCAACGTGCGGGACATCGAGTTCAACCTGTCTCGAGGTGCTGGGCACCGACGCAGATCCCTCGGCAACCCGGTCCGTTCGCGGATATCGACGAGGACACCGCGCGCGGCATCATCGCAAATCGCCGAGGTGGCCCGGCTGGCCGAAGTGGGCCCGTGTCGCGCTTCGTTCGCAGACGGCGATCGGCATCCCCGCCGGTGTTCGACCCTGAGACCCACTCGGTGACGCTCCCCGGAGTCGATCAAGCTGCCTCTTCGCAGGCGCTGCGGCGAGCCGAGTTCTGGCGGCTGGAGACGATGCCTGAGCTAGCGGGCAGGCTCGTCCCCGCGGACCGCCTGACCTGGGCGGTGGCCGAGCGCAGATCCTCGTGCCAACCCGGCCCCTGCACTACGCAGCCACGGCCGGCGCGCCGTTCGCGTCGGTCTTGTACGCCGGCTGGGCACTGAGATGCAGCGCATGATGGCGCAGCAGCGTCGATCGACCGCGGCTGGGGTCTCCGACCATGGTGCTGACCGAGCCCGACGCCGGCTCCGACGTCGGCGCCGGCCGCACCAAGGCCGATCCAGCAGGACGACGGCTCCTGGCACATCGAGGGCGTGAAGCGCTTCATCACCTCGGGCGAGCAGCGACCTCGACCGAGAACATCGTCCACCTGGTGCTGGCCCGCCCCGAGGGCGCCGGCCCCGGCACCAAGGGCCTGTCGCTGTTCATCGTGCCCGAAGTTCCACTTCGACCTCGAGACCGGCGAGCTCGGGCGAGCGCAACGGCGTCTACGTCACCAACGTCGAGCACAAGATGGGCCTGAAGGTGCTCCACCACCTGCGAGCTGTCGCTTCGGCGACAGCACGGCGTGCCGGCCATGGGCTGGCTGGTCGGCGAGGTGCACGACGGCATCGCGCAGATGTTCCAGGTCATCGAGCACGCCCGAATGATGGTCGGCACCAAGGCGATCGCCACGCTGTCCACCGGCTACCTCAACGCGCTGGAGTACGCCAAGAGCCGCGTGCAGGGCGCCGACCTGACCCAGATGACCGACAAGGCCGCGCCGCGCGTGACCATCACCCACCACCCGGACGTGCGCCGCTCGCTGATGCCGCAGAAGGCGTACGCCGAGGGCCTGCGCGCGCTGTACCGCTACACCGCGACGTTGGCAGGACGCGATCGCGGTCGCCAAGGCGCTGCACGACGTGGACGCCGACGCTGGCGATCACGGTCAACGACCTGCTGCTGCCGATCGTCAAGGGCGTCGGCTCGGAGCAGGTCGTACGCGCTAGCTCGGCCAGAGTCGCTGCAGACCTTCGGCGGATCCGGCTTCCTGCAGGACTACCCGATCGAGCAGTACGTCCGCGACGCCAAGATCGACACGCTCTACGAGGGCACCACGGCATCCAGGCGCGGACTTCTTCTTCCGCAAGATCGTACGCGCAACCGGTGCGCGCTCGGAGCGCCGTCCGCAGATAGGCGCCTCGCGTCGATCGACCAGGGTCGGCTCAAGGAAGAGCGGGAATCGGTCCAGCGGGCACTGGACAATTTCGGCAGCATGGTCGCCGCGAATGGTCGGCCAGCCTCACCAGCAGCCAAGAGGACGTTCGCAACATCTACAAGGTCGGTCAGAACACCACGCGGTTGCTACTGGCCGCCGGTGACCTGATGGTCGGCTACTTCGCTTGTCCGGCAAGCGGTTGGGTCGCAACGTTGGCCGCGCTCGATCGCCAAGACTTGTCCCTGGCCGACCCGGGCCTCTTACGAGGGCGCGTCGCCGTTGCCCACTTCTTCACCCAGACCGTGCTTCCCGAGCTTGCCGCCCGACGCGTGGTGGTGGAGTCGACGGACAACGCGTTGATGGACGCTGCCGAGGAGGACCTGAATCACCAACTCAGCGTGGGCAGCCGGACTATGGTCGATATAGTGACCGAACCTCATTGATCGCCCTTGACGGAGCGGGAGGCGAACGTCCGGGACGTTGGCGGACCGCCTACGACCGGACGGTCGTCGTAAGTCAAAGACGACACCGGCTGATCCGGGCCGACAACCTGCAGAGATATCCGGCGACGGTCGACGTCCGCCGGCTTGCGGCGATAATCGGCGTTCGCGCCGTGGCAGATCTGCGGCGGCTGACACGGAGGTCGACGCCACGGGACCCGGACGCGTTGACCCGGGAAGCCGCCGGATGGCGCATCGAACATCTCTCACCGCCGCCGCGGCCGGCAAACGCGCCGATGTGCTACCGAAGCTGGATGCGCCCCAGACTACCGTCCAGCGCGCCGAACGGCGAAGCCGACCGTCAACAGTATCTGCCGGTATCTGGCCGAGCGGCCGAGAGTTCGGTCCTGGCCGTCGCTCGGCTGATGGCGACGACGGCCGGTGCGAACGCGTCGTGCATTGCGCGGCTGGGAAAGACGCACCGGCGTCGTGGTGGCGGTCGCACTGGACGAGATAGGCGTGGATCGCTCGCGCAATCGTTGGCTGACTATGCCCGCAGTTCGGGGCGGATAGCGGGAAATCGTGGCGCGGCTTTCCGCCACCCCGTGTACGCGCCCGACCTCGCCGGCAAGGCCATCGACTCACAGGCCGTGCGCCCGCAGACCATGGAGGCTTTTTTCGCTGAGCTGGACGCGCGATTCGGTGGGACACGGCCGGGTGAGTTGCGGGAGCAGGTTGGCGTGACGAGGACCACGACGCGCTCTACACACAGCTCGTGGGCTAGCGGGACGCGCAGTTCCAGTCGCCGGTGGGCCGGACATGCTGCAAAAGCCGGGCGGCCCTTATGGGCTGCACCCGGGCTTCGTGTGACGCTGCGTCAGCTCACGGTCTGGCGCAGGGCCATGCTCTGCAACTCGTGAAGCGACCGACTGGGCGACGCGCGTTGTCCAAAGCGCGGTAGAAGTCCTGCCGCTCGCGCCGCTTACAGGCACGCGACCGATGATGGTTTTCCGCATGATTCCTCGCCTCCGTCTCGCGGATCAGTCCAGACGAACAGATCGAGTACCCGGCCAGGTTCCGAAGCCAAAAACCCATCTGAACACATCGGAATGCAATGCTGCGGCGGGCTGAGGGTAGTGTGTCTCGGTGATCTTGCCTGCTCGGACCCGCCGACCAGCGTCCGGACTGTTTAGATGGCGGCGTGACGACCGACGCCCGAACCAGCGCCGGAGATCGTCGCTGATCGGACAAATCCCCCTGGGCGCCCTGCAGCGGCTGGACCGGGCGAGCGATGCGGCCCCTCGCGGCGGACTTCGTCCGCGACGTGGTTGTGCCGGCCGGTATCCGAGCCGGCGGCATGCTGGTGCGAGCTGGTCGTGCTGGCCTGGCCCAGCGGCGCCGGCGGCCGCGTCGCTGCTCGGACCGACTCACCAGTGGGACGGGCTGTTCTACAGCGGGATCGCGTCGGCCGGCTATCCGCAGCGCATCACGATCGCGCCGGGACTTTTTCGGCAGTCTCCGGGCCTGAGGGATGGATTTCGCCTTCCATCCGCTCTTTCCGGGTCTCGCCGGTGTCTCCGGCACCTGCCGGGCGTGCCCGCGCGCGTCGCGGTGGTGCTGGTCGCCTGCGTCGCCGGCGTAGCTGCAGCCGTGGTCATCCATCTGCTGACGACATACCTGCTCGGAAGTCGACGGGCTGGGTCGGCACTTTGCCGTGGCCTTTGTTGGGCGTGCTGCCTGCGTCGATCACATTGCAGAGATGGGGCTAGCGCCGAGTCGCTCTACCTGGCGCTGGCCGGGGCCTCGGTGCTCTTCGCCTCGCCGGGGTCGATGGTGGTCTCGCGGCTGGGTGGCGCGTTCGCGGCTGGGCTTACCCGCCCGACCGCATCTGGTCCTCGCGGTGGTACGTGCCACCGGCGCATGGCGCGCCGCACGGCGGGCCCGGCGCGCCGGGGAACTGTCTCCGGTCTGATGGCCTTCCGTCATCGGTGCCTCGATCGTGGCCGCGGCTGGTGCGCCGGTGTATTGGGCGTGGCTGTGTGGATCCGGACCGGCGACCCAGCTGGCGTGGTTTACCGTCGGGAGCACGGCTGGGCCAGCCAATTTCGACTCTCGGTGTACAGACCTGGAACCATCTACGACACGCTCTCCAGGGCCGGATGGGTTTTCCTCGCGCCAGTCGTCTGCGCGATCGTCCTCGGCTACGTGGTCGCGTGCGTGTGCTGCTCTGCGTCCTCGGACGGTGGCCGGCACCGCTAACCGCCGTCACGCTGCTGTCGGTGGCTATAGCCCTGCTTTCGACAGAATTACTGGCACAGCAAGCCGCGGTTGTTGCTCGCGGCATTCTTGCTGCTCATCCCGCCGCCGGCGCCCCCACTGGCTGCGCGACCGAACTGCGATCATCCTGCTGAGCACGGGCACATTGCAGTTTCAGCCTGGTTTCGGTGCCTCATCTGCTCGTCGTCTGGCCGTACGCAATCTGATTGCTGCGGCCGACCCACGATCAGGACCTGACAGCCGACTTACAGAATCGACAGCAGCCCGGGGATCGCGCAGGATCGCTACAAAGCGACGTCGGCCAGAACTGAGAGCCTTGTTGCCCGTCGACGATGCGATGGTCGAGGCGACACCGCCAGTTGGGTCACCCACCGAGGCACGATCTGTTCGTCGACCACCCAGGGCATCCGTCGAAGACGGCGCCGAACGCGACGATGCCCGACTCGCCGGGATTCAGGATCGGGTACCGGTGTCGACTCCGGAGAACACGCCGACGTTCGTAATGGGTGGATCGTGCCATGCCGGCCATGTCGGCCGGCGTGGTCTTTCCGGCCCGGAGCCGTCTCGGTCAGCGTTGCAACCGCATCGGCCAACTCTCGCGGAGCGTCCAGCCCGTCCGCATTCTTGATGTTCGGCACGACCAGCCCACGGTCGGTGGCCGCGGCAATCCCCAGATTGACGTAGTGCTTCAGGACAATCTCGCTCGCCGCATCGTCCCAGCTGGCGTTGATCTCGGGGGCGAAGATCAGCCGCAGCAGGATTACGGCTTTGGCGACGAACGGCAGCGGCGAGACCCCGCTATCGCGGAAGTCCCGCCGAGCGGCGCACCCGCTCTCTCGCCAGCTCCATCGTGGCGGTGACACGTCAACGGTCAGGAACTCGGTCAGCGTGCGGGGCCGTGAACGCGGAGGAAGCCATCGCTGCGGCCGTGTGTTTGCTGCACCCCTTTCGGACCGGGATTCGGGTTTCCGCGCCGCCCTCGGCGGCAACGCCGAGCGCGGGCCGGCTCAGCTGGCCGGCTGACTCCACATCTGCACGGGTCACCGTCCCGTCCGGCGGTCGGCCGCACCTCGTCAATATCGACGCCAAGCGTCTTGGCCAGCTTGCGACCGGACCGGCTTTTTTTGGCCCGGGCCCGGTGGCGCGTCTCGGGGACGCGTCCGCGCTGGGCGCCGTCAGCCCAGCGGGCCAGCCGGGACAGCGAACTGTGGGCGGAGGAGTGTCTTCGGGCGGCGGCAGCCGCCTCCGTCGACGCACACCGCTCCGCCAGCGCGGGGGCCATAGCCGACGAGCACTGGGGCTGCCGCTCGTTCGATGGCGAAGTTCCCCTCGATGTCACCCTGGTCGGGCTGCTCCGGAGCCTGGAACGAGGTCTTCCGCCGCGCCGCCAACCTCTCCTCGGGCGCCGACTGGGACGCGCCGTCGTCGGGGACCTCGATGCTGATGATCGCAGTCCCGACCGGCGGCGTCACCCTCGGCGACGTGCAGCGCGGTCAACGACGCCTGCATATGGGGACGGGAGCTCGACCGCAGCTTTGGCGGTCTCCACCTCGCGACGATGGTCTGGTTCACCTCGCGCCAGTACGCCCGAAGCTTGACCGCCCGGCATCGGATGATGTCCGGCCTCCGGTGAGCCCCTCGCGCGCGACATCCGGCAGCTTGAACTGCCGGATCACCCGCGTGGTGGTCACGTTTCAGTACTCCAGGATCCGGTCCACGGTGTCCAGGATCCCCGGTCGACGCTGGGTAGCCAGTCTTCCTCTCCACCCGACTGGCCGGATAGGGCGCGTATCCATACCGCCGACGCGAAGGACCGGCGCTTCCAAGGAGTAGAAGGCCTTCTCCCTGCACCCGAGCCGCGACCTCGGCCCCGAGGCCGTGTGACACACAGACGCTTCATGGACGACGACAAGCCGACCGGTGCGGGACACCGACTCGACCACGGTGGCCGTATCGAGCGGCGAGAGGGCTGCGCAGGTCGATGACCTCCAGTTCGTGGCTCTTCGGCGGCCAAGGTTTGGCGGCACTGTCCAGCGCGATGCCGCCACCCATCGGGCCCGTACGCCACGACCGTCACATCCTGGCCTGGCCGCACGATTCGGGCCCGACCGAGGGGCGGCGCCTGGTCGAAGCGATTTCGCCTCTTGGGCCCGGTACCTCCGCGCTTGGGTTCGAAGAAGACACCGGATCGTCGGATCGGACGCCTCTGCTGGATCATCCAGTACCCATCGGACGGGCTGGCGCAGGCCACCACCTTCAGTCCGGCGGTATGCGCGAAGTAGCTACCTCGGGGACTCGCCAGTGGTGCTCCACTGCGCCTGATCCCGCCGCCGAACGGGATGCGGATCGTAACCGGCATCCGGAGCGCGCCCTGCGGGCGGTGTGCAGCTTCGGCAGCCTGCGCGGACGATCTGGTCGCACGGCCGGGATGGTGAAGCCGTCGAACTGGATCTCGCACACCGGGCGGTACCCGCGCAGCGCGAGCCCGACGGCCGTCCCGATGATGCCCTGACTCCGACCAGGGGGTGTCGATACCCGCTGCTCGCCGAAGTCCTTCTGCAGGCCCGTCGGTGACCCGGAACACGCCGCCGAGCCGCCCGACGTCCTCGCCCATGATCACGACTTTGGGGTCGTCCTCCAGGGACTTGCGCAAGCCGTCGTTGATGGCCTTGAGCCAGCACGTGATCGGCCCGGTCATGACGGAGCCGTCCCCGACCGACGCGAGATAGCGGGCGAAATCGTCGCGTTGTTCGCGGAGCTCCTCCGTGAGCTCGACATGACGTGATCGAACACCGACGGTGGATCGGGGTCCGGCAGCGCGCGGCAGCCCGAGCGAGCGTGTTCCGCCACCTCGGATTCGGCGGCGACGGCCGCGAAAGAGTCAGGCCGATCGAGCTATGTGCCGATTGAGGTAGGAGTCGCGCGGGCGATCGGATCGCGGAGCTTCCAGCTTTCAGCTCGGCCGCGACGCGACCGGTGGCGGCACGGATCGTCCGAGGTTGTATGTGCGCTCATCCGGTAGGTGAACGCCTCGATGAGGTGGGACCTGACCGTTGCGTGCGTCGTCGCGAGCGCCTTTCTGGTCACGCCAGGATTCCGCCAGTACGTCGTTGCCGTCGATGCGTATACCGGGAAGCCGAATCCGCTCGCCCGGCGGAACAACGGCACTCCGGCTCTGGGTTGTACCGGCGCCGAGATCGCCCACTGGTTGTTTTGGCAGAAGAAGACCATGGGCAGGTTGTCGGCGGCGGCCCGCACGAAGAGCTCTCGTTGACGTCGCCTTGGCTGGATGCGCCATCGCCGAAGAACGTCAACACGGCGGTGTCGCGGTCCGGGATCCCCGTGCCGACCGCGCCGTCCACGCATGACACCCATTGCGTAACCGGCGGCGTGCAGGGTCTGCGCACCGATGACAATCGTGTACAGGTTGAAGTTGTTGTCGTGCGGGTTCCAGCCGCCGTGTGATCCGTGCCGCGAAACAGTACCGAGCAACGTCAGGGCGTCGACGCCGCGGCACCAGGCGACGCCGATGTTCGATAGGTGGGAAAGGCCATGTCGCTGCGGGCGCAACGCTCGGCCGGCGCCGATCTGCGCGCCTTCCTGTCCAGAAGCGAGGCACCCACAAGCCGAGCTCGCCCTGGCGTTGCAGCGCGACGGCCTCGGTGTCGATGCGACGCACAAGCACCAGATCTCGACACGCATGGCTCGCTATCTCGTCATCGCTGATCTCGAGGCAGGGTAGTCCGGGTTTTTTCGATGCGCTCGCCTTCCGGAGAGAGAGCAGCTGGACCATGTCCGGTTCGGGGTCCACATGCGCGAGATGATGCGGGTGCGGGCCGCCAAGACCATTCTCCGCGGTAGGTGCAGTCGTCATGCACGACTCCTCGTCTCTCGGCGTCTGCATGGGGTCACCATGTATGCACGCCCAACGGGCTCCGATCCCTGCGAACCTGGCAGTGCGTGACTACAGGGGTGGCGTAGCCGCGAACTACCCAGGGGTTCCTACGATATCCGGCGCGGATGTCCCGACGCATATGAGCGCGCCAAAGGCACGCTGTCTCGGGATGTCATGGGCGGAATCCGGGTTATCCGGCGAGCTCGGCTGGCAGCGGTTCGTCGTGCACGATCACAAGCCTGGAGACCGCTCGGGTGAGCGACACTAAAGCCGGCGTAAGCCGATAAGGCCGTTCCGGTTCGCCGGCCACGATGGCGGCCGGCTCGAGCAGCACGACAGAGTCGAACTCCAGGCCTTTCGCGCTGGCCGCGGGAACGACAGTGACCGCCGCGTCGGTGTCGTCGGCCAGCGCCGCGGCCCCTAGACCGGCGCGGTCCAAAGTGCCGCTGGACGTCGGCAGCTCGGGCATCTGGGACGATGACGCCGACTGATCCTCGATCAAGGCAAACGCCCGCACCGCGTCGACGAGGTTGCCCGATCGGCCGATAGCTCAAGGCATGGTCGCCGGTCCGCACGGAGGTCGCGGGTGGCACGGCGGCGGCGATATACGGCAGCAGCAGGTTGGCCACCGACAGCACCTCACCCGGCACCCGGTATCCCGCTGTGAGGGACCACCCGGCATCTGGCTGGCCGGATGCCTGCAGTGTGATCGTCCACGAGCCGGGAGCCCATGGTGTCGTCGCCTGGGCCAGGTCGCCGAGTACGGTCACGGAACCGAGTGGGCACCGGCGGGCGACGGCCCGGCATTGCATCGGCGAAAGGTCCTTGCGCCCGTCAACCACGACGTGGACGTAGCCGGCAATGCCGGCGTGAGCAACCCGACGAGCTCGTCGATCGGCACGGTGTCCGCCACGGTCCAGCGCCGCCGACCGGACGGAGCGCGGGGCCAGATGGCCAGGCGAGGGCGGCGCGCCTCGTCGTCGTTCAATGTGGTGGCCGGGCAGCGCTGCGGGAGTGCCGGATCGGTATACAACCGTGCGAGCAGGGACGGCGCGTCGAGTGCCGGCCGCGACGGCGTCCACGGAACTCCCCGAACCGCGGGCGCTCGGGCGATTCCGGCCGTCTCGGCATCGGTCGGCGCGGCGCCCGCGTCCTCGCGTTGCCGGCGTGATGCCATCCTCGGCGAGCTGTTGCCGCAAAACCTCTCGCGCGCGGTTGACCAGCGAATGTCGGCCCGGCGCGCGTTGTCGATGTAACGCCGGAGTCGGTGTTCGGCGACGCGGAAACGCCGGAGTTGCCCTTGGCGATGAGCAGGTCGCCGCCAGTCGGCTCGGGCGACGTAGGCTGGGGAACAGCTCGGCGCAGGACGTCCGCTCATCCGCGCGTCGCCGCCCTTCAGGGGGTGGCGATAGCGGCGGCCTCGGTCGCCCGGACCGGTACGTGGCGTGCGCAGTTCGTCGACCGTGGTCTGCTCGATTGCCGCCTCCGCCGAGGGCCGGCAGGACTTGCGCGATGTAGTGCAGGGAAGGCGTTGTTGGGTCCGGATGACCAGCGTCGCCGGACCGGCGCAAGCGGCTCGGGGTAGGTGTACGAAAGCAGATACGCCTGGCTCGGCGGAGCCCGCGACTGCGGTCTTGCCGGTGCCGGGCGCTCCCTGGATGCACAGCGACGTGTCGAAGATCGGCGCGGACGAGATCGTCTTGGTCGGGCTGGATCGTAGCGACGATGTCGCGCATCGGTCCGACGCGTGGGCGCTCTCGATCTCCTGTCGCAGCAGATCGGATTCCGGGCCTAACGCTTCGCCGCGATCGAGGTGTTCGTCCTCGTAGGACGTCAGGCTCGCCGTTGTGGGAAGCCGGAACCGCCGACGCAACCGCACACCCATCCGGTCGGACGTTGTGTGGCCCGGCAGAACGCCCGCGCGATGGGGAGCGCGCCAGTCGATCACGACCGGGTCGCCCCGCTGATCCCGGACGTGGCGCCGGCACCGATGTGCAGACCTCGACGCCACCGCGCTCGGCATCCCGGTCGGCGTGTACCGACGCGAAGGCGGTGCGTCGAGGTCGGCGGCCAGCCAGAGCGGCAAGGCGTTGCGCGCGCATCCGGCCCAAGTCCGTAGCTCTCGACAGTTCGCCGACGCCGTAATCGGCGATTCAGATTACACGCCGACTCCTGCATCTCCGCCAGGCACTCGGCCGCGACTTCGAGAAGGTGTTCCACGGTGCGGCCAGCTTAATACCGGATCCGTGCTCATCGGACCACCCACGCTACGGGAAGGGCAAGTGAATTGCGTCCCAGCGATCGGCGGTTGTCGCGGCGCGATTGACGTGATTTGCAGCGTATGGCGCGGTCCGAAACAGCGTTTCTCGGTCGAGTAGTGGCCTCGCCGAACTCACCAAGGTGGCCGGAAGGAGTGACGGTGGCATCCGACCTGCACGGCGGCGAGGCGAGTCAGCGTCGCTGACTTGGAGGTGTCGTAAGCGCTCTGCAGCGTGACGCCGTGGCGACGATTCCGCCGGTCCCAGGAGCGGTACTCCCCGCAGCGCCGAGCACGCCCGGCCCGCCGAGTCCTTCGAGCTGCGAACGCACCATGGCGAACCCGGGGCCCGCACCTCTCAGGACGCCAGCGGGGCACCGTCCGCGAGGACTACTCAGCCTCCGGTGACGCGTGGACTTATCTGCCGTTCGAGCAAGCCCACGCCCGCGCATATCGGTGGGGCGGCGACGGCCTTCGGTGGGATCTGCGATCTCTATGGGTTCCTCAGCTTCTCCGTCGCGCTGTGGAACGGGCGCGATCCCATCCTGAAGGAACGGTTGTTCGGTCTGACTAATGGAGCGAAGGCAATCACGGAGAGGACGTCAAAGGAGTACTGGTGGCTCCCCGGATGCCACGCCCACTCACTCGTGGATGCGATGGCTGTACCGGTAATCCGCAGTCCGAGTATCCGTGGCTGCCTCGGCACTGGGCAGAGGAGAACGCCGGGCAGACGGTCCCGGTGACCAGGAGCGCGAGCCGGCGGCACCGGGGTCCTCGACGAGAGCCGGTTCTTTCGATGTTGTGGTCACCTACGCCAAGGCTGCGCCTTGATGACGTCTGCATCGTCATAGAGGGGTCACCAACCATGGCCCGGAAGCGGCCGCGCTGGAATCTGCTGCCTTCAGCTCTGGTTCCGCCAACACCTGGACATGGGGCCGAGACGATCGCAAGCCGGCGTTGCGCCGACCTCGATCCGAACGGCGAGGCGCCGTTGGCGTCGAAAGCGGTCGAGGCAGTGCATGGGCACCTCGGCCGGTATGTGCTCGTGGCTGAAGGGTTCTCGCAGGTTCTGATCTGCGAGAACGCAGGACTAACAACAGTCGCCCTGTTCGGCACGCCGGGCGACAATGCGACCACGCCTTCACCAAGGACGGGATCAACAACCGCGTCGTGCATGGGGATTCACCAGCGGTGCGAGTCAGCGGTCCCGGCACCAAGCAAGCGGCGAATTCTGGTAGTCATCTGCTGACGCCGTCGCGCCTTCGGTGCCACGGTCGCGGTCCGGCTGCGGTTGTCCCGCAGTGCGCCCGAAGGCGACGAATGCCCGACGAGAGCCGCTGACGACGGTCCTGGAGGATCGGCGCGATGAGGCCGACGAGTTCTACCAGAGCGTATTTCCGGACCGGTTGTCCGAGGAGGAGCGCTCCATCGTCCGCCGGGCCTTCGCGGGCCTCCTGTGGGGCAAACAGCTCTATCGGTTCAACGTCCGAGAATGGCTCGAGGAGATCCGAAGCGAGCCGAGGCCGCCTCTCCGGAGCGATGGGCCGGCCGCAATGCCGCCTGGCAGCACTAGCCCTGCTGACGTCATGTCCATGCCGGACGAGTGGGAATACCCGTGGTTCGCGTCCTGGGATCTGGCTTTCCACTGCGTGGCGCTTGCTCATCGATCCCGAGTTCGCCAAGGAACAACTCGTCCTGCTCGGTCGAGAGTGGGCGATGCACCCAGACGGTCAGCTGCCCGCATGCGAATGGGCATTTGGCGACGTCAACCCACCGGTGCACGCCTGGGCGGCCTGGCAGGTCTATGTGATCGATGGCAGTCGCGATCGGGAATTCCTGATCCGCGTGTGTACAGAAGCCGCTGCTGAATTTCAGCTGGTGGGTCAACCGCAAGGACGCGGATGGATCCAATCTGTTCGAGGGTGGATTCCTCGGGATGGACAATATTGGTTTCTTCGACCGCTCTGCGCCGCCACCACCCGGATATCGGCTCGAGCAGTCCTGACTGCGACCAGCTGGATGGCGTTCTTCTGCCTGGCGCTGCTGCGCATGTCGGCCGAGCTCGCCCAGCTGGTCCCGGCCTGGGATGACATCACTACCAAGTTCGCTGGAGCACTTCCTGTCCATCGCCCAGGCGGTGCAACGCTTCGGCTCACAGAACGCCAGCCTGTGGGATGACGACGACGGCTTCTTCTACGACGTGCTCGTACCGACCCGACGGGAGCTACCAACCGTTGCGGGTGCGCTCCTGGTCGGGTTGTTGCCGCCGCTCGCCGTTGCCGCCCCGCCCAGGAGGTTACTCGACGAGCTGCCGGATTTCGCGGCCCGGCCTGGCGTGGTTGACCAAGCGCCGGCCAGATCTCCTCGGTGGGCTGGTGCGCCGATCCGGCCCAGAACGACCGGAATCTCGCCGCTGTCGCTCGTCGATCAAGTCCGCATGGCGCGGATCCTGTCACGCCTGTTCGATGAGGAGGAGTTCTTATCTCCGTTCGGCGTCCGGTCGTTGTCGGCGGCCTACCGCGACGGGTATACGACTGCCGTCGACGGTGCCTCCGATCGACCATCGACTACGAACCCGGCGAGTCACGAAGCGGCCTGTTCGGCGGCAATTCCAACTGGCGGGGGCCGATCTGGATGCCGGATTGAACGTGCTGCTTGCCGATGCCCTCCGTATCTACGGGCACTACCTGGGTGACTGAGATCGCTGAGTAGAGGTGCCGACCGGCTCGGGCACCTCGATGACACTGGATCGACGCCGCCGACGAGATCGATCGTCGGCTGATCGCGCTTATTCCGCCGGGGCCCGTCCGGTCGACGGCCGTCGGACGAGAACAGAACTCGAGGCCTCCGACAGTCCGCTGTGGAACTCGCAGGTAACGTTCAGCGAGTACTTCCACGGCGATACCGGAGAAGGTCTCGGCGCAAGCCTACCAGACCGGCTGGACGGCGCTGATCGCCCACGTCCTCTGCCGCCCGTGAGTGAAATCGATGATCCGCTCCTCGCCCGAGCTCGCCGACTCGTGGTGCCTGGCCAGCGCCGGCTGCTGGGGATCACCGGTGCGCCGGCGGCTGGCAAGTCCAACCGTGGCATCCGCATTGGTAGCGGCGCTGTACCCCGACGCGATTCTCGTACCGATGGATGGCTTCCACTTGGCGCAGCGCGAGCTCGCGCGGTTGGGGACGAACAGGAGCGCAAGGGAGCGCCCGACACCTTCGATGGCGCGGGATTCCTAGCTCTCATGCGTCGGTCTCGCCGCGGCGACCGAACCCGTCGTCTACGCGCCGGAGTTTCGTCGGGAGATTGAGGAGCCGATCGCCGGGGCGATCGCGGGTGCCGCGCGAGGTGCCGCTGGTCGTCGTTGAGGGCAATTACTTGCTCCTCGATGAACTGCCCCGGCGGGATCTCGCGCCGCTTCTTGCCGAAACGTGGTACCTCGATCCGGACGAGGCGACCAGAATCGCGCGGCTCGTCGCCCGGCACATGGCGTTTGGGCGCGACGAGGCGCAGGCGATCGGTCGGGCGTTGGTAAGCGACAGCGAACAGCGGAAATCATCCTCGCTACCCGAGCAAAGGCCACGGTCATCCGTTTAGCTTCCTCGCGGGACATTGGCCGCCGCTAACCCCTAGGGGTACACAAAAGCCTTGCTGTGGTCGCTGGTGCAGTGCAGCGTCATCTTGAACGAGTTGTCGCTGGAATGACCAGTTCATAGCCGAATTGGCGAGGGGACCTTCTTGCGGGCCGGTAAGGCCAACGCCCGCCTTCTCGTTGCCAGTTGGCGCAAAAGATGACGCTGTCGACGGCGGCGTCCAGCCCGGGCTTGTACTCGCGAGAACTCCACGCCGGGGTGAGGCGGAACCCGGTGTTGGTGTTGTATTGCTGCTTGAGAATGAACGGGTTTCGCGCTGATCCGGCTTGACGATAAAGCTGACTGCTGCCTGGATCAGGAGGCCTGGCTCACGGTCGACATGTTGAAGTCGGGGAACTCGTACGGGCGGCATGGCGGCTCGGGTGAAGTAGTCCGCCCATTCTCGCGGCAGGCGTCGGCGCCGGTGCGTCCGATCTCGGTGATGCGGCCGAGCAGGTCGACCGGCGACTCGTTGAAGCGGAAGTTGTTCACGGCCCCGACGATCTTGCCGTTCTCGACGAGGTACACGCCGTCGCGGGTCAGCCCGGTGAGCAGCAAGGTCTGCGGGTCGACCTCGCGGATGTACCACAGTGCAGGTGAGCAGCAGCCCGCGCTCGGTGTTCGCGATCATCGTCGTCCAGGGCTGGCCGTGCCGGCGCCGTCGAGGATCAGGTTGTCGACGAACGGACGCGACCGGCGCGCCGGTTCGCCGCGGCCCAGGACCGGGTCGGATGAGCTCGGACAGCTCGCCGTTGGTGATCCAGTCGGTAGCTGTCCAGCGGGCAGCCCGTTGTCGAAGACCGACTGGAGGCCGGCCGGACGCGGTCGCGACCACGAACGGCGCACAGCTCGAGACCAGGCTCATCCGGGTCGGAGCGCAGCGTCAGCGGCAGCTCGCTCAGTCGCTCGCCGATCCGGGTGCTGCCGCCGCTGCCGGCGTAGACACTGCGGCCCTCGTCGGCGTCGCGGGCCGACCGCCGTCCAGTAGGCATCGAGCATGAGGTCCGCCACCGCGCGTCGGGCGGCAGGATCGTCTCGTACCGACCGGCGGGCAGCTCGATGCGAGTGGCGGCCCAGTCCAGCCGCGGTGTTCAGCCTCGTCGTCAACGCGGCGATGTCGACGTCAGTGAAGTCGCGAGTACGCGCGCCGACCCACGCCGAGCGGCGGTAGTCGGCGGACTTGGCGTTGAGCTCCACCCGTGCCGGTGGGCTGATCATGCCGGCAGACGCAGCCCGGTCGAGGATGCCGACGTACGTCGACGTCAGCGTAGTGCTCGGCGAAGCCGAACAGCAAGCGATCCGCGCCGGCTCGACGCCGCGAAGGCCGCGCCGAGCGCCGTGCGCGAAGCGCGTCGAACACGCGCGACGCTCGTCCGCGGCGGCGATCCAGCCGACCAGTCGTCGTCGGTCTCATACGGCTGTGACGAGCGGCGCGGCGTCGTCGGCCGGTCCGGCCGCGCGGGCCGCGGCTCGGCTCGCCGTGACCAGATCGGCCACTTCGGCAGCGGACGTCACCGACTGCGGGTAACCACGCCGGCCGCTCGGTCCGGCTGCTCCGTCGACGGATACGAGATGACGGTGACCGAGCCGCGACGTCCATCTGCCGTTGGTGGTCAGGGTGTTCGCCGCCCAGCGCAGGTTGGCCTCGCGTGCTGCTCGCTGGCGACGACGATGCAGCCGTCGGCGCTCGAGTGGGTCGAGCGCCTGCTCGACGAGGTCCTGCATCGGGCATCATCGGCCACCTTCCGCCACTGTGTTGAGGACGTTGACGCCGCGGAACAGCGCGCTCGGACAGCCGTGCGAGACCGCGGCGACCTGGCCTGGCTGGCCCTTGCCGCAGTTGAACGCGCCGCCGAGGACGTACGGTCTGCGGGCCGCCGACCGCCTCCATCGCGCCCCAGAAGTCGGTCGTCGTCGCCTGGTAGGCGACGTCACGGAGCTGTCCGGCCAGCCGGCCGTTCTCGATCGCGAAGAACCGCTGCCCGGTGAACTGGAAGTTGTACCGCTGCATGTCGATCGACCAGCGACTTGTCGCCGAGGATGTAGATGCCGCGCTCGACCCGGCTGATCAGGTCCTCGGTCGTACGGGCCGTCCGGGGCGGGCTGCAGCGAGACGTTGGCCATCCGCTGGATCGGGATGTGCCCGGGCGAGTCGGCGAACGCGCAGCCGTTGGAGCGGCCCAGGCCGTTCGAGCCGCGGCCATGCGGCGGTCGAGCTGGTAGCCGACCAGCATCCCGTCGCGCGACGATGTCCCACTGCTGGGTCGGCGACGCCCTCGTCGTCATAGCCGATCGTGGCCAGGCCGTGCTCGACCGTCCGGTCGCCGGTGACGTTCATGACCGGGCTGAGCCGTACTGCAGCGTGCCGAGCTGGTCGACGGTGGCGAACGAGGTGCCGGCGTACGCTGCCTCGTAGCCGAGGGCGCGGTCGAGCTCGGTGGCGTGGCCGATCGACTCGTGGATGGTGAGCCACAGGTTGGACGGATCGATCGACCAGGTCGTAGCGGCCGGCCTCGACGCTCGGCGCCTCGACGTGTCTCGGCCAGCAGCCCGGGCAGCTCATCGATCTCGCGATCGAAATCCCAGCCCGTGCCGGTCAGGAATTCCCAACCGCGCCCGACCGGCGGGGCGAGGGTGCGCATGGAGTAAGAACGTTCCGGCGGCCTGGTCGACGTGCACCGCGGTGAACTGGGCTTGCAGCCGGACGCGTTGCTGCGTGGTCGAGGTGCCTGCGGTATCGGCGTAGAACTTGTTCTCCCGGACGTGCGTGAGGTGCGCGTCGACGTGATCGACGCCATCCGCGCAGAGCAATCGATCGGAGAGCTCGGCCAGCCGGCCAATGCGCTCGTCCTCCGCGACATCGAACGGATCGACATCGTAGGCCGAGATCCACGACGCCCCGGCATACACCGGTTCATCGGCGAGGACGACGGGATCGGAACTGAGGACCCGGCTCACCTGGGCCGCGGCGATCGCCTGCTCGGACAGCGTCGCGTCGCAGCCTCGGGCGTGCGGTCTACCCCACTGGCAAAGCCCCACGCACCATCGTGCACGACCCGCACGGCAATGCCGAGGTCCTCGGTATCGGCCGAGGTATCCAGTTGCCCGTCCCGAAGCCGGAGCGTACCTACCCGGATCCGTTCGAGCCGGAAATCAGCGTGCTCGGCTCCGCGTTGCCGGGCGCTTCCGAGGGCGGCGTCGGCGAGGCGCTCAGGCGCCAGGTCCGTGAAGGCAGAGTCAATCTGCGGCATTCACCGCACACTAGTAACCCTCGCTGACAGCGCTCGCATCGGGGATTCCCGGACCGCTCGCGAGTAATCAGCAGGCGGGCAGGTCGCCGAAGTACCCCATGGTGAACGAGTCGATGCGATCCAACCCCGTCGTGCCACGATCGCCAAAGGCCTCTTGATGGCCGACAGTGTCATTACCGCGGTAGCGGCTTCGTCCATGTCGGGCGGAGACAGCGCGAATCCGTTGGCATTGTCCACATTCACGCTCTTCGCGTACGCCCCGCTGTAACAACTCGCAGCAAGCAGTGCCGGCTTGTCGTCCAAGGATCGCTGGAAGAGCTGATGGCGGACGGCGAGGCCCCAGCCATAGGTGAACATCGTCCCGAGGGCGTAGTCGCCGAAGGAGTAGGCGCTGGTGGCGATCTTGTGGCTGTAGTACACTCGTGTTGTCGTCCGGGCAATAACCGAAGCTCGCTCTGCGCCGTCGCGCCGCATTTCCGGGTGATCCGCCTCGACTACCGCGACATCGGACCACGACTTGCCGATGCTCTTCGCCTTCGCGCGCCAGAATGCGTTCAGATTCGGGAGTAGACCGTCGTGACTAGGTGTGGGGTCCAGCACCTGCTCGAGCGGGACGTTGCCGCCGGTCTGCGCGTCACTGTCGCTGACGAACGGCCGCTGGGTGAACCGTCGCTTCGCGTATGCGGACGCGAAGCAGAATTTGACGCCCTTTTCGATGCCATCCGAGAACGAACTGAGCCGGTCGAAGCCGGTGCCGTGGGTGCCGGGGTCGGTAGCGGCGTGAGAGACCGGATCACGCAGTTGGATGTAACCGGTAAGGATCTGATCGAGCTGATCAGAGGTCACTCGAAGATGCGGCGCCTGATAGGCGAGCACTGAGGCGGTAAAGGCGCCAGCAGCGCAATCGGCCTGGCTCTCGCGGACGATCGACCGTTCCTTGTCGGCTATCCCCAGCCTGGCTTGCACCGCGTGCCCGAACTCATGAGAGAAGACCGCGGCAGCGAAGTAATCCCGTATGCCGCTACCAGCTTCGGCAGGAAGCCGTTGCGGTCATAGGCGATCGAGTCGTCCAGCGTGCAATAGAAAGCGTTGTCCTTGATTACGCGGACGCCGGCGCGGGCGAGGCAGCCATTGCGAAGTGCGCTGGCCGTGATGTCGGAGTCGTCGACGGAGTAGATCTTGCCGGTGAGTGGGGCAGGGACTTGCCACCTGCGATGTGTGGGAATTGCTTCTTCCAGAAGGCGACTATGTCCGCGATAGAGTTGCCAGGCCAGCCGGTCGAACGAGGTGTGCCCGTCGCCCACGACCGCGAGCGTGGCGTCCGGAGCCGTGGCTGGAGCAACAAGCTGACCGGCGCCCGACACTACGGTGGAGCAACCGGTCGCGGTGAGCGCGAGCAGGATCGCGGCTATCGCGAATCGCGCCAGGCGAGCGCGAGGCATTGACCCCCTCGCTGCGTCGTGCGTCGTGCGGTGCGCAGCCGCGGCCGCGCGCGCCGATAGTCGCAGTCTAGGCGCCGCGCTTGTCCCGTCAGCCCTGGCGAGGGGGCCACTCGCTCCCGTGACGCAGCACCAAGCAAGATCGTGCTTGTGCCGGAGCTACCTGAGGTTGAGTCCGCACGCGCCGTAATCGAGCGCGCCGCGTTGGGTCGTCAAATCGTCGACGTGGACGACTCGGACACCTACGTGTGCCGTCCACATCGGCCGGGCGAGATTCGAGCGGCGTTGGTTGGGCGGCGACTGACTGCTGCCCACCGCCGCGGCAAGAGCATGTGGTGCGAGACCTCGGGCGTCGGTCGTTCGCGCGTACCCGGCCCGACGTTGGGAATCCACCTCGGCATGTCCGGCAAGATTGTCATCGCCGATATCGATGGCAGCGAGATCGACGGCGGTGACTACTGGGAAGCGCGGGCGGGCGCCCGGCGACTTCCGGTTCTGCCGGTTTTCGCTGACCTTCGCCGACGGTGGTTCGTTGATGCTCATCGATCCGCGGCGACTCGGCCGGGTTCGGCTCGATCCGCCGATCGAGACTCTCGGCCCTGATGCGGCCAGCATCACCCCGGCTCAGTTCCGAACGATCATGGCCCGCGGCGGCGCAGCGCCGGTGAAGGCGCGATTGCTCGATCAGAACGCCATTGCCGGTATTGGCAACCTCCTGGCCGATCAGATGCTGTGGACTGCAAAGATCAACCCCGCTCGCCCGGTCGGCGAGCTCTCCCGGGCCGAGGTCGATCGGCTGTTCCGCGCGCTTCGCCGCACCGTCGACTCCGCGCTCCGGCAGGGTGGCGTCCATACCCTCTCACCCTGCCCGCCCGCAAGATCGACGCGCTGTGCCCGCGGGACGGTGCCCTGATGGCTCGTGGCACCGTCGGCGGCCGGACGACGTGGTGGTGTTCCCGTGAGCAGGCCGGCTGAGACCAGGGCGGAGCTTCAGGAGACTGAAATCCGGATGTCACCGGCAGGGGAAGCCGCGGCAAAGGCGAGCAAACGATGTCCTCGGCGGCCAGAGCAGCCGCCTGACGTCGAGGCAACGGCTGAAAGGCTTCGATATCGAGATGGGCTTGACCACCGTCGGGCACGATTCCCCAGTTGGCGCGCCAGAAACCGTCGACCAGCACCGTGCCACGGTTCCCACCATTGCCGGGCCATAGCGGCACAATGCGCTGCTCGGGCACTACTCGGCTCCGGTCGGCGTGCGACAGCAGCAGGTTGTCGTACTCGGGAAGGAACCGGATTGGCGCCGGGGTGTCAGCAGAGGGACGCGGAGCATCAGGCCCGTCGAGTAGGACCCGGCCGTCCTCACTACGAAAGCGGCGTACCCGTGGGCCGAGCCGGTCGGCGACCTCGCCCAGGCGGGTGAGGCCTGACCAGACCTGTACGTCCTGGACCGACGCCGGACCGAAGGCGCCGAGATAGCGCAATACCAGGTCGTCAACGGCCGCGCCGGTCGACATCCGGTCACCGATCCAGGCTTCGGCATCGGCCCAGGTCGGAGCCTTGCTCTGGCCCCATACGCCGCGCGGGGTGACCTGGACGATCGGCAGTAGGTACTGGGCCGCGTAGGCCATTGCGTCCGCGTTCAGGTTTCGGCCAGCGCTGGCCGATCAGCCGACGAAGCTCGGCCCGTGTGCGCGGCGCCTCGCGGAGAAGGTCCCGCACGAAGGCCAGCAGGTCGTTGACCATCGCGCGTGGGACGCGACGACCGAACGGGCTGCCGGTCCATAGCCCGCGCTCCGACACCGGTTCCAGGACCGGCCACAATTGCAGGAAGTCGGCCGCGGTTACCAGGTGAATGGTGGCTCGCATCAGGCTGGCCCGCACCACGCGACGTTCGATCATCAGGGCGGACAGCTCATCGGCGCGGAAGTCCACGACCCGTGTCCACAGCCCAATGTACGGTGCGAGCGGTGCCTGCGACTGCATGCCGACCAGGTGTTGCAGTACCTGCTCCGCGCTGTAATCCGCACGTTCGAGCAGCAGTTGCCGGGCCAGGGTCGCGCGATTCAGCTGCCGCGTCGTCAGCCGATCGATCACCCGAACATTGTGCCGAGAGGCTACGACGCTCCACAGTTTCCTGCGTCGGTATGCATAATCCATTGCCCCAGCAACGGATCATGCATACCTTCGTCGGCCGTCAGCTATCGAAGTCGACCGTTACGGCATCCGACACCGGGAGTGATTGGCAGGTCAGCACGAACCCGGCCGCGAGCTCGGACGGTTCGAGCGCGAAGTTGCGACGCAGGTTCACCTCGCCGCTGACGAGCTGGGCCCGACAGGTACCGCATACGCCACCCTTGCAGGCGAAGCGGCAGGTCTGGGCGCACCCGCTGGGCTCCGTCGAGGATCGGCGTGTCGCGGGGAACGTGCGCCGTGGTCGTGCGGCCATCGAGAACGATGGTCACCTCGCTGACGGCACCGGTTGGCGTGGCTTCGGGGTGCTCGGCGGGCGGGGGTGGCACGTCCTCGACGTAGAACAGCTCCCGGTGAATCCGGTCTGTTTCGACGCCAAAGTCGGTCAAGGCCGCGATGGCATCGGTGACCAGGCCGTAGGGCCCACACAGCCACCAGTGGTCGACGGTGTCGACGCGGCAGATCAGGGGCAGCAGGACGCGGAGCTTGTCGCCGGTAAGCCGGCCGCTGAACAACTCGACCTCCTGGGCCTCGCGCGAGAGCACATGGACCAGCTGCAGCCGGGTCGGATAAGCGTCCTTCAGGTCGGCGACCTCGTCGGCGAACATCACCGAGTCGGTGCGCCGGTTGGCGTACAGGATTGTCGCCTTGACTGGCCGGGTCGACGAGCACCGAGGCCGCCATCGAGAGGACCGGCGTGATGCCGGAGCCCGCGGCGATGAAGCCGTGATGCGCCGGCGTATCCAGATCCGGCGTGAACCGGCCGGATGGGAGTTCCACCTCGACCTCGTCGCCCGGCCGTAGCTCATGGATGAGCCAGCCGGACACCGCGCCGTCGGGGACCTCGCGCACGCCAATGCGTGGTGCGGCACCACGCGGCGCGCAGATCGAGTACGAGCGACGCTCGTCGCGTCCATCGAATCTCCGACGCACGGTGACCGATTGTCCAGGCAGAAAGTCGAATTCCTCGCCGAGCTGGTCGGGCACCTCGAACGTGATCGCCGCCGCGTCGGAGCACAATTGGTCGATTCGGGCGACCGTGAGGTGCCGGAATTTGCCGCGAAGCAAGCGGGGACGCCCTGCCGGCCGGCACCTCAGATCTCCTTCAGATACTCGAACGGTTCGCCGCATGACGTGCAGCGATACAGCGCGCGGCAGGCTGTCGCACCGAATACGGACTGCCGCGCTGTGTCGGGCGATGCGCACCGCGGGCAGCGCACCGGTTGGTGCCGATCGGATGAGGGTGAGCGGGACTGGGCCGGCCGACCGCACGGGTACGGCATGAGGTGGGACGATGCCCGCAGCACCGAGTTTCTGCCGACCTTCCTCGGTAATCCAGTCGCTGGTCCAGGCCGGGCTCGAGGCTGGTCCGCACCTCGACGTCGTCGAATCCGGCGTCCGCCAGCCGGCGACGAAGCCTCGCTCCGGATTACCTGGAGCGCCGGACAGCCGGTGTATGTCGGCGTGATAGTGACGACAGCGTGCCGCCCTGTGACGGTCACCTCGCGGAGGATGCCAAGGTCAGCCACGGTCAGTTGCGGGAGTTCCGGGTCGGGTACGGCTTCGGCGATGCGCGCGGGCCCGCGCTGTCGGTGCTTGCCGCGGTCACCAGGTCGCTCCGGGATGGGCGCGCGGCAACGCTCTGGAGCTCGGCCAGCGAGACGCGTCAAGGTATCGCGGTGTCCGGCTAGTCCTCGTCGCTCCTCCAGACGCCGACCACGCCGGACAGCGCACGCGTGGCCGCGGAAAGCACGGCGTCGAGCGCCGCATCGAACTCGGCGCGGGTCTCGCTCGGCCGAACGCCGACACCGGCGGCGGCGAGTCGGGTCTCGACGTCCGAGTCGGTGAACAGCTCGCCCACGAACGGCGCGATCTGGTCCAGGGCCGCCTGCACGCGCCGGTGAGAGAACTCCGTGCCGTCACCAAGGCGAATCACCCATTGGGCGGCGTACTCGCGGTGGTAGGTGACCTCTTTCACGCCCTTGTCGGCGATTGCGGCCAGCACCGGGTCGCGGGATGCCCGTAGCCGATCCAGTACCGCTAGCCGCCAGGTGCTGAACACGAGCAGCCGCGCCATCGCGACACCGAAATCGCTGTCGACCAGCTCGACCAAGCGCACGTGCCGGAACTGCGCCGGCCCTCGCTGGAACGCGTAGTCGTCTTCGGTGCGTCCCGATCCGTCCACGGTGCCGGCCCGGGCCAGCAGGAAACGAGCCTGGCCGAGCAGGTCGAGCGCAATGTTCGCCAGCGCCGCCTCCTCCTCCAGCTCGGGAGCGTGCGCGACCCACTGCTGCAGCCGATGCGACAATGAGAAGTGCGTCGTCACCGAGCATTTCGCAATAGGCGCGCAGGTCCGTCGCCTACGACACCGTCCGGGATCGTCGTATCGACGCCGGAGAGCGGGTCGTCGAATCGCGGCGCCGAACGCCCACCGTTGATCTTCGGTGACGTCGGTGATCGCCTGATATGCGTCGTAGGTATCCATCACATGTGCGGCACGTTGTCGGGGATGGCATAGAACGTCGGATGCCGATACACCTTGTCACCGCTCGGCGCGAAGAACGGATCCTTCTCGTCCGGGCTGGATGCCGTGATGTCCCGGGATGCGACCACCCATATGCTCACGCCCTCGTTGCGCCGGGTGTAGACATCCCGCGCATGATGCAGGGCCATTTGCGCGTCCGCGGCGTGCAGCGAGCCGACGTGGACATGATTGAGGCCGCGCTTGCCCCGAAGGAACACCTCGTAAAGTGGCCAATCCCCAGACGTGTCACTCATGTGGACCTCCCTGAGCGCTTTGCTGCACGACCTCCTGGTTGTCGTCGGACGCCGCGGTCGGTGCGTGTTTGGCGGCATGGGCCACCGCGGCGGCGCGTACCCACGCCCCGCTCTCGTGGGCAGCGCGACGATTGCCGACGCGCTCGGCGTTGCAGGGCCCGTCGCCCCGAATCACGCGCTTGAATTCCGCCCAGTCCACCTCGCCAAAGTCGTAGTGGCCACGTTCCTCATTCCAGTGCAGGTCCGGATCCGGCAGCGCGACCCCGAGCGCCTCGAGCCTGCGGGACGGTCATGTCGACGAAGCGCTGGCGCAGCTCGTCGTTCGTGTGCCGCTTGATTCCCCAGGCCATCGACTGCTCGGTGTTCGGGGAGTCCTGGTCCGGCGGGCCGAACATCATCAACGACGGCCACCACCAGCGGTTGCGTCGCGTCCTGCACCATGGCGCGTTGCGCCCGGGTACCGCGCATCATCGTCATGAGCAGCTCGTAGCCCTGCCGCTGATGGAAGGATTCCTCCTTGCAGATGCGGATCATCGCCCGGGCGTATGGGCCGAAGGAGCTACGGCACAGCGGGACCTGGTTGCAGATCGCCGCGCCGTCGACGAGCCAGCCGATGACGCCGACGTCTGCGAACGTGAGCGAGGGGTAGTTGAAGATCGACGAGTATTTCTGTTGGCCGTCGATCAGCCGCCGGGTCAGGTCCGCTCGGTCGACGCCCAAGGTCTCGGCGGCGCAGTACAGGTACATTCCGTGTCCCGCCTCGTCCTGCACCTTGGCCAGCAAGATGGCCTTGCGCCGCAGAGAAGGAGCCCGCGTGATCCAGTAGCCTTCCGGCTGCATGCCGATGATCTCCGAATGCGCGTGCTGCGCGATCTGGCGGATCATCGTCTTGCGGTAGCCATCGGGCATCCAATCCCTCGGCTCGATCCGTCGATCGTGGGCGATCGTCCGATCGAAGTGCTCCTGGAGCTCGACCGTCGTCATTCACACATCTCCTGACTGACCGTTCGGTCAGTAATATTCTGCCGCATTTCGCCTGGCTGCTAGCTACCCGTCATCCGCTTGGCGGCGGTGAGGTCATTGCGGCCAGGTCTTCAGCCACGAGTGTGAGCACGTCGTACCGGGCCGCGACCGCGCCGTCCTGCTTCGTGACCTCGGCGTCCCACCGGACCTCCCCGTAGTCCGCGTCGACCCGGGGGTGATCTGCTTGCAGGTCAGCGTGACGGTCAGGGCGTCGCCGGGGAACACCGGCGTGAGGAAGCGGAGGTTCTCTAGGCCGTAGTTGGCGAGAACGGGCCCCGGGTCTGGCTGCACGAACAGCCCGGCTGCGAGCGACAGCACGAGGTAGCCATGAGCGACGATGCCACCGAAGAGCGGGTTGGCGGCGGCCGCTTCGGGATCCGTGTGCGCGTAGAACTGATCGCCGGTGAAATCAGCGAAGTGGTCGATGTCCTCAGCTGTCACGATGCGGGGCCCGGCTACGACCGCGTCTCCAGGCCGCAGTTCGGCCAGCGATTTCCGGAACGGGTGCGCCTCGCCGGCAGCTCGGCTCGGCGCCCGCCACCCAGCGGCCGGTCACCGCACCGAGCATGCGCGGGCTGGCCTGGATGGCCGTGCGCTGCATGTGGTGGACGACGCGGCGAATGCCACCCAGTTCCTCGCCGCCGCCGGCGCGACCCGGCCCACCATGCACGAGCATCGGCAGCGGAGACCCGTGTCCGGTCGACTCGGCGGCGTCGTCGCGATCGAGCACGAGCAGCCGGCCGTGCCACGGCGCCAGGCCCAGCACGACCCGGCGCGCGAAGCTAGCGTCCGCAGTCACAACCGAGCCCGCGAGGCTACCCAGCCCGCGGGCAGCCAGCGAGATCACCTCGTCCGTCGACGAATATCCCATCAGCGTGCTCACCGGGCCGAACGCCTCGACCTCGTGGGGCTCGGGCCGGGCCGGCATCATCGCAGCGAATGAGAATCGGCGAGATGAATGCGCCGCGCTCACTGTCGGCGCCAACCACCTCGACGTGGTCCGGGTCGCCGTATGCCAGGTCACCCGCATCCAGCAGAGCCTTGAGCGACCGCCGCACCTCCTCTCGCTGCTCCAAGCTCGCCAGCGGACCCATCCGGACCGATGGCTCAGCAGGATTGCCCACGACCACGCGCGCCAGCCGATCGACAACTGCCGCCTGGACGTCGTCGAGAACGGCGGTCGGCACGAACGCACGACGGATCGCCGTGCATTTCTGCCCAGTCTTGACCGTCATCTCGGTCACCAGCTGGTCGACGTAGAGATCGAACTCGGCTGTGCCGGCAACGGCGTCAGGACCGAGGATCGAGCAATTCAGAGAGTCCGCCTCGGCAGTGAAAGGCACCGACCGCGCGACGACCACTGGGATGGGCCCGCAGCCGGCGGGCTGTCGACGCCGAACCGGTGAACGACACCGTGTCCTGCTCGGTCAGGTGATCGAGGAGGTCACGCGCGCTTCCGCAGACAAGCTGCAGCGCCCCTTCCGGCACGAGGCCGGTGTCCAATATCAAGGCGACCAAACGTTCGGTCACGTAAGCGGTGGGGCTTGCTGGTTTCACAAGGGACGGCATGCCGGCCAGAAACGCGGGCGCGAACTTCTCCAACGGCCCCACACCGGAAAGTTGAACGCGTTGATCTGGACCGCCACGCCGGTCCGCGAGGTATAGACATGTTGGCCGACGAACTGGCCACCTTTGCCCAGTGGTTCGACTGGGCCCTCCACATAGATGGTGTCATTAGGCAGCTCCCGGCGGCCCTTGCTGCTATAAGAGAACAGCACGCCGAGTCCGCCGTCGACGTCGAAGACACCATCTCGACGCGTCGCGCCAGTGTGAACCGATAGCTGATAGAGCTCATCCCGATGACCGCGCAACGCGCCGGCGAGCGACTTGAGCGCGCTCGCCCGCTCATGGAAGGTGAGTTGCCGGATCGCGGGTCCGCCGACCCGCCGGCCGTACTCGAGCGCGGCCGCCAGTGTCGATGCCTGCTGACGAGATCGCGCGCGACCTCGTCTCCGGTAACCGCGTCGTACAGCGGAGCACCCTCGCCCGTGGGGTGAACCAGGATCCGTTGACGTAACTGCGAAGTACCACCATGGAACGAGCTCCTGCCTATTTCTGACCGGTCGTTCGGTACGTTATCGTGGCTCGGGCCGATAGGCGACCCTCGTCCGACGAACCGGGGAGCGATGTGTCCGACCCGCCCGACCTGCCCGCCTCGGTGGCCACGATGATGGCGGAGGACCGAGCGTCTGCGTCCATGGGAATGACGGTGGACGAAGCCGGGGAGGGGCGGGCCGTGGTCCGGATGCGCATTGGCCCCGAGATGGTCAACGGTCACGCGATCGCCCATGGAGGGCTGGTGTTCGCACTCTGCCGACACGGCCTTCGCTTGTGCCTGCAACAGCTTCGGGCCGCCCACGGTGGCGGCCGCCGCGGAGATCGTCTTCGTGTCGCCTGGACGCCTCGATGACGAGCTGGTCGCCGAGGCCAAACTACGCACCCAGTTCGGGCGAACCGGCATCTACGACGTGACCGTGCGCCGGGGCGAGGAGGTCGTGGCGGAATTTCGCGGCCGCAGTCATCGGCTCGCCGAGCCTCGAGGTATCGCGTGACCAGGGCGATCGTTCCGCGACGAGGCCCGGGCCGGCCCGGCTACGACCTCGAATCGCTGCTCGCCGTCGCCGTCGGCGTGTTCAACGAGCGCGGGTACGACGGCACCAGCATGGAGGACCTGTCCCAGCGACTGGGGATCAGCAAGTCCGCCATCTATCACCACGTGGACAGCAAGGAAGAGTTGCTGTCGCTGGCGCTCGATCGGGCCCTCGACGGCTTGTTCGAGGTCGCGGCTGAAGTCCGGCACACCGACGCGCCCGCGATCGACCGGCTGGAGCAGCTGGTCCGGGGCAGCATCGAGGTTCTCGTAGAGCGCTTGCCGTACGTCACGCTTCTGCTGCGGGTGCGCGGCAACACCGAGGTCGAACGTCGGGCGATGGCCCGCCGCCGACAGTTCGATCGGGTCGTGGCCGCTCTCGTCACTCGGGCCGAGGCGGATGGAGACGTACGGCCCGACGTCGACCCCGCGGTCACGGCGCGGCTGCTGTTCGGCCTGGTGAACTCGTTGGTGGAGTGGTATCGCCCTCGAAGAGATTTCGACTCCGTCGACATCGCCGACGCCGTGTGCGCGATTGCGTTCGACGGTCTTCGGGTCCGACGAAACGCTCGGCGTCGCTGAGGAAGTGGCCGGCGCGGTCACTGGGAGCGCCGGCACCTACGGAGGCGTAGCCAGGTTCACCCACCTGCGTACCGGCGGGCACGGCGCAGCGGCCGCCGCAAGATCCGAAACGTAGTCTGGCGCCGGATACCGGCACGCGGCGCGAATCAGACAGACGGGATGGGTGCTGCCGATGGTGATGCAGGGATTTCCCCGCCGCCTGATCAGCGCTGGCGCTTGGCGGACTGGCAAACCGCGGCGGCCAATACCTGGTCGTTCATCCATCTGCGTGAAGTGGTTCCGACGGCGCGGATCAGTCGGGGCATCCGGGCCGGTGCGGGTGCTAGCAGCACGGTCCCGCCGCACCGCTGGATGTCGGCCTGGAGCGCACTGACGGATCCTCCGCCTCAGTCCGCGATGTGCTGGCCGGCACCTACACCGACGGTTATCTCGTACTGCAGGACGGACGGATTGCCGCTGAGGCGTACTTCGCTGATATGACGCCGCACCACACTCACCTGCTGATGTCGGTCAGCAAGTCGATCGTCGGGTGCGCAGTTGGCATCCTGATCGACCGCGGCGCGCTCGATCAGGCGCAACCGATTGCCGGCTACGTACCTGATCTACGCTCGTCCGGCTATGCGGACGCGTCGCTGCGCGACGTGCTCGATATGCGTTCTGGCGTTGCCTTCTCCGAGGCATATCTTGACCCCGATGCGGACGTCCGGCTGTTGGAACAGGTCATGGGCTGGGCGCCCCGTCGACAGGACGACCTGCCAACGTCGATCTACGACTACCTCGTACGGTTGAAGGCCGACCGAGCGCACGGTGGGCGGTTCGACTACCGATCGTGCGAGACCGACGTTCTCGGCTGGGTCTGCGAGCGGGCAACCGGACGTCGCATGCCTGACTTGCTCAGCGACCTCCTGTGGTCTCGTCTCGGCGCGGAACAGGACGCCGACGGCGCGGTGGACCCAGCCGGGGCGGTGCTGCACGACGGCGGCCTCGCGACCACTCTGCGAGATCTGGGCCGGTTCGGGCAGCTGCTCGCCGACAACGGTCACGTCGCCGACGAGGACGTCGTGCCGGAATGGTGGCTGGAGGACGCGTATGCCGGCGCGCCCGACTCCCGCGGGGCATTCGCCGCTGACCCCACGACGGGCTGGCTCCCGGGTGGCATGTACCGCAACCAGTTCTGGGTTCCCTTTTCCGACCGCCATGTCCTGCTGTGCCTGGGCATTCACGGCCAGCTGCTCTGGGTGGACCGCGATCGCCGGATCGTCGTGGCCAAGCTGTCCCACTGGCCCTACCCGCAGGATCTCGGCATGCTGCTCGACACGTTGCGGGCGATCGAGACTCTCACCGTATGCGCTCGGCATGAAGAAATCGTTGCTACGGCTGGACGACCAGCCTCACCTGATGGCGGGACGCGCCGGATCGCACCCCTGCGCTTCGTGGGGTTGACGATTACTGGGCGTTGGTCTTGAGGAAGGCCACGGCGCGGCTCCACGCCAACGCGGCCAGCTCCGGGTTGTACGTGCCGAGCCGGTTCTTGTCATTGTGGAACGCGTGACCGGCCGGGTAGTAGAAGAATTCGACCGAGCCCGATGACTCTTTCCGAATCTGGCGCTCTTGGGCCTTCGCCTGGTCGACCGGGTACATCGCGTCCTGCTCGCCGTAGTGTCCTTGGATCGGCGCAGTGACCGTGCGGTATTGATCAGGGACGGCTGGTCCAACGCCGTAGAACACCACGGCGGCGTTGATCCGATCGTCCTGCTGGGCGGCCAGCTGGAGCGCGAAGCCGCCGCCTACGCAGAAGCCGATGACACCGAGTGCCTGCGACGTGACGTCCGGATCGGCTAGCAGGAAGTCGACGGCCCCGGCGAGATCGCGCGCGGCTTGATCGACCGGCAGCTCCGCGAGCATCTTCGCGGCCGCGTCTGCCTGATGCGCTACCCGTCCGCCGAAGTAGTCAGGCGCGAGGGCGACGAAACCCTCGCCGGCGAAGCGATCCACGATGTCCGCAATGTGGTCGTCAAGACCCCACCACTCTTCGATCACGATCAGGCCAGGTCCGGATCCTCGATCTGGCTTGTTCAGATAACCATGGGCCTGCCGGCCGTTGCTCGGGAATGTCACGTTCTGCCGGGGGTTGGCCTCGGTCATCGGACTCCTTTCATCGCTGGTGAGGACGTCACTCATCTGCTGTTCCCAGTGTCGTCCGCGACTATCTTCCTGCGGCATCCCGAGAGCGCGTACGCACCCCTGGTCCGCCGCCACCGCAATTTCACAAACGAGTCCTGGCTGCCACTCAGGAAACGCATGGATGGCAAGCGTCTGCTGGATCTGTCGGCGCATACCCCGACACCCCCGACGAGCTACGAAAGAGCACCCATGAACGACCGCTACGACAGCGATCCCACCTGGTCGACCGAGCCGCCCACCTCCGCGACTCCGCACGTGCCCCAGATGCCGTATGCGCCGGAGCGCCGTGCGCCGCAGACGCCGCAGACGCCGCACCCATCCGACGCGCCGCACGCGGCACAGGGGCCGCACGCATCCGAGGCACCGTTTGCGCCGGAGACGCCGTACCCCACGGCGTATATGGCCGCGCCACCATTCCCGCCCGCCCCGGATTCGAAGCCGTCCGGGACCAATCATCGGAGGCGTTGGCTCATCGTCGGTGGTATCGCAACCGCGGTCGCGGTCGCGGGCGTTGCCATCGGCGTGGGCAGCGGCAATTCCGTCACGACCGGGTCGGGCGCGTCCGGCAACTCGCAGCTTGCCGTGCCGCCCAGTACCGGGAGCGGCGGGAACGGCTCTGGATCGGGCGGTTCCGGTTCTGACGGTTCTGGATCCGACCAGAACCCATGGGGAGGTCTTTTCGGCGGTCTCGGTAACGGCGGGAACGGCAGTCAGGGCAATGGGAACGGCGGCGGCTACGGCAACGGCGGCGGCTCCGGGAACGGTTCGGGTGGCTCGACCGGGACCGCCAGCGCGGACCAGCAGGTCGGCGTCGTCGACATCGACACCGTCCTCGGTTACCAGAGCGCTCGGGCCGCAGGCACCGGCATGGTCCTAACGTCCAACGGCGAGATACTCACCAACAACCACGTGGTGCGCGGCGCTACCTCGATCACCGTCACTGTCGTCAGCACCGGAAAGACGTACAAAGCATCCGTCGTTGGCACTGACCCGACCGAGGACGTGGCCGTGCTGCAGCTGTCCGGATGCTTCCGGGCTGCAAACCGCGCACCTGGCCTCATCCAACGTCTCGGTCGGCGACGCAGTCACCGCAGTCGGGAACGCTGGTGGCACCGGCGGCACGCCGAGCGCTGCGCCCGGCCAGGTCACGGCCCTCGACCAGACAATTACGGCCACGGATGACAACGGTTCGAACGCCGAGCAATTGAACGGTCTCATCGAGACCAACGCAAATGTGCAGGCTGGCGACTCTGGTGGCCCGCTCTACAACGACAACAACCAGGTCGTTGGCATGGACACCGCGGCCGGCTCGTCGAGCCCCCTCCAGACGGCCACTGAGCAGGCGTACGCGATCCCGATCGGGACGGCGCTCAAGATCGCTGACCAGATCGAGAGCGGCGCCAGGCCAGCTCCACGATCCACATCGGCAACCCGGCGTTCCTCGGCATCGAGCTCAGCAACGACCAGTTCTCGGCCGGTTCGAACGGCGCCGCGATCGCAGGCGTCATCGATGGCACACCGGCTGCGCAAGCTGGGCTGGCCGCCGGAGACGTGATCACCGGTGTCGACAACACGCAGGTGTCAAGCAGCACCGACCTGTCGACTGCGCTGGCGTCACACAAGGCCGGTGACTCGGTGCGGATTTCCTGGACCGATCAGTCCGGACAGTCGCACAGCGCCAACGTGACCCTGATTGCCGGCCCGGCGGACTGACATCGCGAGGCACTATGGGTAGGTGGATTACTCCACCCTGACGGCAACGGCCGCGGACCGAGATGGTTCCGCGGCCGTTGTCGCGCTCGGCGATCTGCTCGACGTTGGCGGAGTGGTTGTCCTGTCCGGAGCCGGAATGTCCACGGAATCGGGCATCCCTGACTACCGCGGGCCGACTGGCGCGCTGCGGCGTTACGCCCCGATGACCTATCAGGCGTTCGTCGGCGACGCGCAGGCCCGCCATCGTTACTGGGCGCGCAGCTATCTCGGCTGGCGGCAGATCTCTCGGCTCGCCCGAATGCTGGCCACCACGCGGTGGCGACACTGCAGACCGCGGGCGCGGTAAGCGGCATCATCACCCAGAATGTCGATGGATTGCACCAGGCAGCGGGAGCACGCGACCGTCGTTGAGCTGCACGGCGGGCTGGACCGCACGATCTGTCTGGCCGTGCGGCGACCGGGCCACCCGAGTGGCGATCGACTCGGCATTGCGCGAGGCCAACCCGACCTTCGACGCGCGAGACGCGCGCCATCAACCCCGATGGCGACGCCGAGTTGGCCGATGCGGACCTCGACCGCTTCGTCATGGTGCCATGTGCGATATGCCGTCAGGGGCCGCTCAAGCCGGATGTGGTGTTCTTCGGCGAGACGGTGCCGCGCGAAAGGGTGGAGCGCTGCTACCAGCTCGTTCAGGGCGCGAGAGCGCTGCTCGTGCTCGGCTCGTCGTTGGCGGTCATGTCGGGTTACCGGTTTGTCGTGCGCGCGACCAAGCTTCAGATACCGATCGCGATCGTCAACCAGGGCTCGACCCGCGCGGATGGGTGTGCGAGCATCCGCGTCGATTCGCCGCTTGGCGCGGTCTTGCCGGCGCTGGCGGCTGAGTACTTGCGCCGGAGGTTGGGACCATGAACGTCATGTCGCGGTTCGATTTGACGGGCCGTACGGCGGTCGTCACCGGCGCGACGCGTGGGCTGGGCCGAGCTTTCGCCCGCGCCCTGGCCGAGGCCGGCGCGGACATCGTCGCCGTCGGGCGAGATGAAGTCGCGGCGGCAGAGGTCGAGCAGGAGTTGGCCGACATCGGCCGGCGGAGCCAGAACCGTGCATCGCCGACATCACGTCTCGACCGGAGGTCGAACGCGTTCTCGCCGCGGCCGTGGCCCAGTTCGGCGCCGTCGATGTGCTTGTCAACAACGCTGGCACGTGCATCCACCGCCCAGCTCTGGAGGTCACCGAGGAGGAGTGGCGTCGGGTCCTGGACGTGAACCTCGACGCGCTGTGGTTCTGGGTGCCAGGTGTTCGGCGGGCACATGGTGGACCGCAAGCGCGGCAGCATCGTGAATATCGGCTCCATATCCGGCCAGATCGTGAACCGTCCGCAATGGCAACCGGCCTACAACGCCTCGAAAGCTGCTGTGCATCAGCTCACCCGCAGCCTGGCCGCCGAATGGGCGCCCTATGGCGTTCGGGTCAATGCGCTCGCGCCCGGGTACATCAAGACCGCAATGGCTCCGGTTGACGACCCGCAGTTCCGGCGGCATTGGATCGAGGACGCGCCCATGCAGCGGTACGGGACACCGGAGGAGCTCGGCCCGGCGATCGTCTTTCTCGCGAGCGATGCGTCGTCCTTCGTAACCGGGTCGGTGCTGGTCGCCGGATGGTGGCTACACCGTTTTCTAGTCCCGAACCACGAACGTCCGGAGGTGATCGTGCCGAACCCAAGCGCCGTGCTCTACGGACCGGGAGACGTCCGGATCGAGGACCGGCCGGTGCCGGAGCCCGGGCCGGGTGAGGTGCAGGTCGAGGTGACCGCGATCGGGGTGTGCGGGTCGGACGTGCACTACTACGACCACGGTCGGATCGGAACCCGCGTTGTCGAGGATCCGATGGTGCTCGGGCACGAGTCCGCCGGGCGGATCAGCGCGGTCGGTGCCGGTGTCGATCCGGGTCGGGTCGGGCAGCGGGTCGCGATGGAACCTGGCGTTCCGTGCGGACATTGCCGCCAATGCCGAGCCGGTCGGTACAACCTCTGTGAGGGCATGGCGTTCTTCGCTACCCCGCCGATCAACGGATCGATCGCCCGGTTCGTGACGATCGCCGCGGACTTCGCCCATCCGGTGCCGGACGAGCTCGACGACGTGCAGGCGGCCATGGCCGAACCGGTGTCCGTCGGAATCTGGGCCTGCCGGCGGGCCGGAGTCACCGCAGGCGAGCGGGTCCTGGTGACTGGGGCGGGACCAATCGGGCTGTTTACGGCGCAGGTCGCGCGCGCATTCGGCGCGACGAGCGTCACCGTCACCGACCTGAGCGATCACCGGCTCGCCGTCGCAGCCCAGCTCGGCTTGATCGCTGTCCGGGCCGGCGCACCACTCGACGAACGCTTCGACGTGTTGATCGAATGCTCGGGGTCGTCGCGAGCCTTGCAGTCAGCGCTCCCACTTGTCGACCGGGCCGGCCGGGTCGTTCTCGTCGGGATGGGCGAGGATTCGGTCGCCTTTGACGTCCCGCTGATTCAGACCCGCGAGCTGTGGATTACCGGCACCTTCCGGTACGCCAACACCTATCCCACCGCGCTGGCCCTCCTCGCCTCCGGCTCGGTGCAAGTTGCCCCGGTGGTGACGCACGAATTCCCACTGCACCGCACCGAAGAGGCGCTGCTCGTCGGGCGCACGGACCCCACTGCGCTCAAAGCCATCGTCCGACCGTAAAAATGTCCTATTTGGGATCATGTCCAAGATCGATCGAGGTAGCGCGACGGTTGGGATCAACCGCGGATGATCTTGGACTAATCGTCGCTCCAAGGCGATAAGTCCAAGATCACGACTTGAGAAAGCGTCACTCGGTCGACATCGGTCCGGGACGATCACCCAGGGCTGTGATCTGTAAGCTCACCGTAAAACTGGTGCAAGATCCCCGTTAAGTGGGCAAATATTGATCTTTGCCCGCGTATTGCCGAATCCGGATGGGAGGGACAAGATAAGAATTCATTGAGCGCTGGGCGGGCTGTATCCGGCACCAGTTTCTGGCGCGGCCGAACCGAGTACTCCCCGCTTCGCGGCCTCATCCGTAGACAGATGCGGCGTGCAGTACCGGAGCATCAGGAGGAGATGGCCATGTCTCGAAGGTTCGTGGCTGCGGTGTCGGCGATCGTCACCGCAGCCAGCCTGTCGGTGTTAGGGCAGGGGGTTGCCAGTTCCTTACCGGCGGCAGGAACGGCGGCCGCACCGGCGACACCGGAGCTGTCGAACACCACTCGACTCGCAGACCGGCGGGAGGTCGCAGCCGGCTCCCGGGCCTACTCGATCGGCTTCGAGGACGGGCGGTTCTACGCCAACGGCTGGCACATCACCGGCGAGATGGGCGGCGTGTGGACGCCACCACTGAAGCTGGTCGACGGCGTCTGGTTCGGGCTCGACGGCAACTGGGTCGGTCCCGGCGACGAAGTTCTCGAGCGGCTGGGGTTATACCAAGCTATGACCTGCCGACCACGGCCGGCCTGCAGGTGGCGCGCACCGACTTCGTGCCCGACGGGCGGCGCGGAGCGCTGTTCGGCCTCACGATCACCAACCCCGGTGCGGCCAAGACCACAAAGCTTTCCGTCGACGCGCACTCCGAGCTGATGGGGCAGTACCCGTGGGGGTTCACGGGCGTCACGCCCAATGCCAGCGACAACCTTCCCGACACGGGCAGCTTCAACGGCCAGAACCTCGTATTCACCGACGACGGCGCGCTGCCCGGAGCGCCGATGCACCATTACGCCGGGCTGGTGGGCACCTCGCTGAAGCCGGACACGGGCGCGATCGGCCCGACAGTTCTACGGGCCGCAGCCCGGGCACCGGTGCACTGGCACCGAGCCGGGCGCGCCGGCCGATCCCAAGCCCTCGGCGTGCGATGACGGGCCGTTCGGTAAGGGCACCGGTGGCGAGCTGACCTACACGCTCAACCTCCCGGCCGGCGGCTCGCAGACCGCTGTGGCTGGGCGTCGCCGGTTCCGACCAGGGCAGTTCCTGCCAGGCCTGGGCGCGGCAGCAGGAGTTGACGCAAGCTCCTGCAGGACCCGTCGGCAGCCGTTGGCCGCCAAGATCGCCTCCCGCGAGCAGCTCGCCCAGAAGACGCAGCTCTCGCTGCCGGGCGACCCGACTGGTGCAGAACGCGGTCGACTGGGGCAAGCAGAACATCGCCGACCTCACGCTGAGCGCGCAGAACCTGCAGATCCGCTGGACCAACCAGGGCAAGCAGTTCCCGGCGCCGCTCGGCACCGTCCCTGAAGCGACGTGGATCGGTGCCGGTTATCCGGACTATCCGTGGATCTTCGGTACCGACGCGTGAGTACACGGCATTTGCTTCGGTCGCGGTCAGGTCAGTTCGCGGCGATCGAGGACCACCTGCGGACGCTGCGACGATATCTCCGACATCCTGAACAATCGCTCGGGCGTGGTGGTCCACGAGTCGGTGGCCGACGGCTCGATCTGGTTCGGCCACGACTCCCGGCACACGAACCCAGACGGCACCATCACGTACGACTTCAACACCGACGAGACGGTCAAGTTCCCCAGCGCCGTCGCGCTCGTCTGGCGGTGGACCGGGGACAACGCCTTCCGCGACGAGATGTACGACTTCACCGTGCGCAACCTGCACTACGTCGTCAACAACCTGGACGCCGACCACGACGGCTGGCCGGAGGGGCTCGGGAACGTCGAGCGCACCGGCATGGGCCCGGAGAAGCTCGACAACACCGTCTACTTCATCCGCGGCCTCTACGACCTGGCCGACATGGCGAACTCCAAGCACGACGGCGCCACGGTTCGCGTGGGCGAAGAACCTAGCCAGCGAGCTGCAGACCCGGTTCGACGGCACCTGGTGGTACCAGGCCGCGATCGCAGTACGCCGACTCGTTGAACGATCCCGGCAACGTGCAGTCCTTCCAGAAGCACTGGATCGGCCAGACGCCCATGGAGGCGGAGCTGCACGTCAACGGGCAGACGGTCCCCGGCCTGGCGCCGTTCGACCACGGCAACACCGCGCTCGCGGGTCGAGAGAACGACTGCTTCAGCGGCGACTCACCCGCTCAACCCCGGGCTGTTCCACACCGGCTGCGGCGGCGGTCCTAACGGCCAGGGCGAGAAGGTCATCTTCGGCCTGACGACGTCGATCCAGTCGGTCGGCGAGGGGAACTACGGCCGCTTGGGTCCGGGTCAGCAGCAGCGTTACACCCACGCGCTGGCTGGAGACGATGTTCGGTGAGCCCGCGACCGGCGGGACGCCGGACGAGCAGCCGGGCGCGATGCCGGAGATCTTCCCGTCGCCGGACCAGGGCGCCAACATCGACCGCTGCTGGACGTGCCGCTCGATGTTCATGCAGGCATGGGGCAACTACGGCACCGCCTGGCCGGTCGTGCACCAGTGGCTCGGTGTGAGTCCGGATCTCGGTAACGGGCTCGTCGCGTTCGTTCCGCAGGTGCCGCAGGGCCAAAGCACGGTGCAGGGCCGGGCGATCCAGCTGGGTAACGGATCGGCCGACGTGCTCGCGACCCACACCGGAAACACCTACAGCACGGACATCACGACGACCGGCGTAGGCACGAACAACGTGGTCATCGGGCCACACGCTGCCGAGAGGGACCAAGCCCGGCGGCCGTCGTGCTCGATGGAAGTCGGTGAACAACTACAAGGTCGTCCAGACCAACCGAGGTAACGAAGTGACGATCCCGACTAGCGCTGGGCACCACACGCTGACGATCACCGTCTAGTCGTCACAACTGGACCGTGCGACTTTCACCCGCTACTCAAGGGTGAAAGTCGCACGGTGCGGGGACCTCAGCGAGTCGGCCGCTGGTCGATGATGCGGCGCATCTTGCCGAGTGAGCGTTCGATCTCGTCCGGCTCCAGCACATCCACCTCGACGCTGACTCCGATCGTGCTCTTCACGAGCATTTGCAGGGTTCGCCCGGCCTCCCCGGCCGCCGCCCGCTCAGCATCGGGACGGCGTTCGACCCGGACCGTCAGCGCATCCAACCGGTCGACCCGATCCAGCACGCACTGGAAGTGCGGCGACAGGGCCGGCGTGCGCAGGACGAGTTCCTCGATCTGGGTCGGGAACAGGTTGACGCCGCGCAGGATGATCATGTCGTCGGTCCGGCCAGTGATCTTCTCCATCCGCCGCACGGACCGGGCCGTGCCCGGCAGCAGCCGGGTGAGGTCGCGCGTGCGATAGCGCACCACGGGCATTGCCTGCTTGGTGAGCGTCGTGAAGACCAACTCGCCCTCCTCGCCGTCTGGCAATACGTCACCCGTAAGTGGGTCGATCACCTCTGGATAGAAGTGGTCCTCCCAGATGTGCAGGCCGTCCTTTGTCTCGACGCATTCGTTGGCGACACCCGGACCCATCACCTCGGACAGTCCATAAATGTCGACCGCGTGCATGTCGAGCCGCTGCTCGATCTCCTGCCGCATGTCGTTCGTCCACGGTTCGGCCCCGAAGATCCCGACCTGCAGCGAGGTCATGCGCGGATCAATCTTCTGCCGCTCCATCTCATCGATGATGGCGAGCATGTAGGACGGCGTCACCATGATCACGTCGGGGCGAAAGTCCTGGATGAGCAGGACCTGTCGCTCGGTCATTCCGCCGGACACCGGGACCACGGTGCACCCGAGTGCCTCTGCCCCGTAGTGCGCGCCGAGGCCGCCGGTGAACAGGCCGTACCCGTACGCCACGTGCACCGTGTCACCCGGACGGCCGCCTGACGCTCGGATGGAGCGGGCCATGAGCGCCGCCCACGTCGCGATGTCCTCCGCGGTGTAGCCCACGACAGTGGGGCGGCCGGTCGTTCCGGATGACGCGTGCAACCGAGCAATCTGGGTGCGAGGGACCGCGAACATTCCAAACGGGTAGTTCTTCCGTAGATCGGCCTTGCTGGTGAACGGAAACCGCGCGATGTCGGCCAGCTCGTGCATGTCCGTCTGGATGGATTCCGGCCACGTCGAACGCCGATCGGTAGTGCGGCACGTGTTCGTAGACCCGGTGCAGCGTCGTCTGCAGCCGCTCGAGCTGGAGTGCTTGGAGCTCGTCGATCGACGCGCGCTCGATCGGGTCGAGTTCAGATGGGTCGGGTGTGCGGTCCTGCATGGCGGCCCTCCAGTAGCGGCTCGGCGCGGTCGCCCCCGTCGCCACGACGCTATCCGTCGGCTGGGGCGCGAACCAGGTCGGGCAGTCGCCGCGACGCGCAGCTGAGGTCGGCGCACACCCGTGGTGGGTACCGTGTTCGAATGGAAGAGATCCGGGCCCGGCACGTGGTCGATACTTTGCGCGGCCGAGGCATCGACGCCCATCTGGCCAAGGCCGGCGTCTACCAGTTCGGCGTTCGCGTCGTGCTGGGCGACGGCCGGGAGGCGATGTGGGACACCGACGGCACCGCGGGGCTCGAAGCTCAGGTAATGCGTGACGGGATGCTCGTCGGTTTCGTCCCGGTCATCGAAGGATCAGAGAACTTCGACAAGGACGAGGTCGTTGACGCGATCGCCCGGACCGACTACGACCAGCCGATCGCCCAGCGCCGCGCGACCGCTCCCGCGCCGGCCGAACCGTTGCCCCCGACGGGCGGCGTGTTTCGGCGGTTCCTCGACGGCTTCCGGTACCGCTAGGAGGTACTAGCAACGCGGATTCGTGGGCATGCCTGAGTAGGGTGACCACGCAGGTCTTGGCATCCGCCCGGGAGACTCCATGACATCACCTGAGCCACCGCCAGACCCACATCCGCCGGCTGAAGCGAACGACCCGGCGGCGCGCGCCGCGATGGACGGTCAGCAGCCGGCCCCAGCCAGCGACGGCAGCGACTTCATCACACTCTCGACCCCGCACCGCGACTCTAGGGACGCCGTCATCTGGCCGGTGCGGGTAGCGGCGGCCTGGTCATGGCGACTGCTCGTGGTAGCGGCAGGCCTCTATGTGGTGATCCTGCTGTTCAGCAAGATTCACATCGTCGCGTTCGCGTTCATCGTCGCGCTGTTCTTCACGGCGGTCCTGAATCCGCGTCGACAAATGGCTGGAAAGCCTCGGCCTGCACAAGTCGGCTGCCGCCTCGCTCGTGCTACTCGCCGGCATCGTCGTGTTCGGGCTCATCGGCTGGTTCGTTGTCGTTCAGATCACCTCGCATGCGAACACGCTCGGCGACCAGCTGACGAAGGTATCCGAACAGATCCGGGACTGGCTCCGAGAACGGCCCGTTCCATCTCCGGGAGGCCGACCTCAACAACTTCACGAACAGCATCACCGACACAATCAAGAACAATCAAGGCAAGTTGGTTTCTGGTGCGGTTTCCACCGCGCGGACGGTTTTCGAGGTGCTTGGCGGTCTGGCGCTGTCGATCTTCTCGACCTTCTTCCTGTTGCGTGACGGCGACCTCATCTGGCGCTGGGTGCTGCATCTGATGCCGGCGCCGGCTCGGCAACAAGTCGATTACGCCGGCCGGCGCGGATGGTTCAGCCTGGGTGGCTACGTTCGCGGGCAGGTCATCATCGCGTTCATTCATGCGGTCACGATCACGATTCTGCTGTTCATCCTCCGGATACCCCTCGCCCCGGCCCTGCGGTGTGTTGATCTTCCTCGGTTCCTTCATCCCGATTCTGGGCCTGACGATCAGCGGCGCGCTCTGCGTAGGTGTCGCACTACTCGAGCATGGCGTCGGCGCCGCGATCATCGTCGCAATCGCGATCATCGTCTTGGTGCAGGTCGAGGGTCATCTGCTGCAACCGATCATCATGAGTCGGGCCGTGCACATTCACCCCCTGGCGGTGGTTCTCGCCGTGGCGGCCGGCACCGTCATCTACGGAATCGTTGGCGCGCTCATCGCCGGTGCCGCTCGTGGCCTTCCTCAACGCGTTCGTGCGCGGGCTGCGGGAGGCGCGCCAGGAGGCGGCGGCCGATCGAGGGAAAGCCGCCAACGCGTGATTGTGCGGATCACATCCACGGCCGGGCGTCGGGAGGAACGGTGATCGTGATCGTGGCCCGCTTGGTGTCAGGATCCGCGCCGGTGCGGACCGCCCAGCTGCGGGCACCGCGCATCCAGGCCGGCAGGCCAGCGGGCAGGTCGCCGGCCGGGATCGGGGTGAGATCGGCAGGGGTGAACTCGTCGCCATAGGGCACACCGGTCGGCGGCTGGTCTGGTTTCGGGATTGCCGCGGTGACAGCCGGTATCGCGGCGTTCCAGTTCTCCAGTAGCCGTTTGGTGGCTTCGGCCTTGGTGATCTGCCCGGTCGCGGAGGCGGACTCCGGGTACGTGGGATGGATCAAGGCGGCGTGCTGGCCGGTGAACGCGGCTCCGTCCGCGGTGGCCCGCCAGGCGGTGAACGCGGTCGCCGCCAACGTGCCCAGGGTCAGCACCGGCGCGGATGTCGTTGTGGGCGATCAGCGCGGTAAGCCATCGCCCTCGATAAGCGGCGATGAGCGGATCGTCGACATGACGGTCGGCGGCACCCTGGCCCCACACGCTGTACAGGTAGGTGTTCACCATCGTGTAGCTGCGGGTCATGCCAAGCTTCGTGAGCAGGCCCTGAGTTCGCTGTCCGGCGGTACCGACGAGGATGCGACGCGCCACCGTCTCCAGGACGGCCGGATCTTGGCCGAGCACCAGGACGCTCGCCGAGCCGTCAAGCCGCCCGCGATGAAAGATCGGCCCCCATTCGACGCGAAATCCGTCCGCCGGATAGACGCTGACGTCTGGGTAGTCGGCGACCAGCGCGTCGTACGGTGCCGGGTAGCCAGGGCAGAAATCGGTTGTCATGGAATCACCTTGCTCGGCCGCGGCGCGTTCTTCGTGAGGCCTGACCGCACCGCTTTCGGCACGTTGGCCTCCGCCCGGATCGTCGCGTAGTAGCTGGGGTTGTCGACGGCGGTCAGCGGATCGAGCGTGAGCGACGGGAACGGCCCGGGTGGTGCGGCCAGCCGAACCGGACGGCGATGATCCGGCGGGTTCGGTCCGGTGACATGTCCGTGGAAACGGTAGGTGCGGCCGCGCGGACATGTGGTTGTCGATGACACCGGCCACGGCCAGCCGCAGCTGTCCGTCCGATCGGGCCCGCCGCCGGGCGCCTGCCGGTGTGGGGTGACCGAGATTGGCCAGCGCGTCGGTCAGCAGGGTGATCGATTCGGCGGCGGTCAGCTGCGCGACGTCGGGGTCGGCGCCTTGCTGGGCGAGATTCAGCACCCGCGTCTGCCCGCGGAACACGACGCGCTCGCCACCGCCCAGGCCCAGCGCGGTCATGATCCGAGCCGTGCCGGCTCGCGGCACGCCGTTGATGACAACGAGGGAGATGGTCCGCTCGGTCGCATCGATCAAGGCGTCGCAAGGCTCCGGTGTCACGGCGTCTACGACGATCAGGTCGGCCTTCTTGCCGGCCTCCAGGCTGCCGAGGGCGGCGCCCCAGCCGAGCATTTGCGCCGGCGTTGTCGTCGCCATGGCGACGAGATCGGAACTCGACAAACCGGGGGCACCCGCCAGCGGAGCGGCGAGCCGGGCTGTCTTCAGCTCGCCGAGCAGGTTCTTGCTTCCGGAGGGCGACCAGTCCGAGCCGAGAGCGACCGGGACGCCCTGGTCGAGCGCGGCGCCGAGCTGAGCCGTCTGGCCGTAGAGGAGGAGATTCGACAGCGGTGACCACACCATGCTGCCGCCGTGCGCGCCGAACACCGCGAAGTCGTCAGCGGCCAGTCCTACGCAGTGAATGCCGATCAGATTCTCGGTAATGGCCCAACGATCCGGTTTCACCTGCAAGGCCAGGAAATGCTGCCGCGCCGACTCTTGCGTACCTTCCGCCAGATGCAAGATCAGCTTTTGCTTGCCCGATATCCGGGCCAGGAAATGCTCGGCGTCGGTGGCGTCGACGTCGGCAATGTGCGTCGTGGCCGGCGGGAGCGCGACGTCGCCGGTCGCCTCGACGTTGCGCACCAATCCCCGGAAGTGCTTGACGATGCCGGCGTTCGAAGCCAGTGCGACGCCTTGACTGGTCGTCGTTCCGCCTAGCAGGCAGCGAATCTCCACGTAGCGCACCACCGCAGGGACGGCGTCAGTGTTTCGCCCGATGACGCCCATCGGGCCACTGATCAACCGTCGATAGTCCGGCGTGGAAGGACTGCTCCATTGGTCGCGATTGCTGTAAAGCCTGGGCACTTGCCACAGTTGCAGCACCCCGTAGGGCAAGTGATTGTGCAGCTCGATGAGGCCGGGGAAGATCGTGCCTCGGACGTTGACAACGGGCACCGACTCGAAGCCGGGCGGCGGCGGCGCCGCGGCCGGCGACACGGCGGTGATCAATCCGTCCTTCAGGTAGAGCACCGCGTCGTCCAGCACGGTGCGCGCGGCGTCCATCGTGACGACCCGGCCGGCGAGTGCGATGGGAGCGCTCGTCGCGGGATCGAAAACCGGTCCAGCCATCTATCCCCCAGCCCGTTTGCACGCACACCGTAGCGGTAGAGGTGCCGTCGGAGGAATGGAGACGTGATTCGGCTGCTTGATGCAGTTCGGACCGTGCGTAGTCAGATTCTGCTCTGGCGTGCCGCCAAGCCGCCCATTGATTGACGGGAGCCAATACCCCCTCCGGTATCCTGGTGATAGCTAGCAACGGTAGCTCGAGGAGGCCGCACAATGGGCGGTTATGCCAGCTCGAAGGACGATAGCCTCAAGCGGCTGCGTCGCATCGAGGGCCAGGTGCGAGGTATCTCCCGAATGGTGGCCGAGGACAAGTACTGCATCGACGTCCTGACCCAGATCAGCGCCGCGACGAAGGCGTTACAGTCAGTTGCGATCGGTCTGCTCAACGAGCACCTGGCGAACTCCGTTCTCGACGCCGCCCGAGCCGGACAGGCGGAGGTGAAGATCGGCGAAGCATCGGAGGCCATTGCTCGCCTGGTCCGGTCGTCGTGACGACCGGTACTGTCGACTCGATCGTCAGGAGGGAGCGTCTGTAATGACCGACCCGAACCGCGAACTCGATGTCTCAGTCGAGACGCCGCTGGACGACCGCATCGAGCAGTTGGCACCGCTCGACGAGAACTCCGACGATGACGAGGTGCCGAGCGTCGGATCACTCGACCTAGACCGGGCGGACGAAGCCGACGTGCTGGAACAGTCGAAATCCGTTCCCTACGACGACGACTATCCGCAGGGATGAGCCGACCAATATTCGGCCGGACCTCGTGACCGCCGTGCTCGCCCGCTAACTCCGGCGGCAGACCATGCTCGCGCTTGTCGTGATCATGGCCATTCTGCTGGCGTGGGCGCTCGTCGCGGGCCGACTTCGCCCGCTGGAGCATCACGGCGCCGCTGACCATGGTCGTCGCGGGCGTCGCGTTGACCGCCGGGTCCAATCCAGTCTTTCGCTTCGATCTGGAGACCGCGAGCTCCGAGCGCGTGGTCGAGGTCGTACTCGCGATCTTGCTATTCGTGGATGCCACAGAGACGCCCGGCGGCATCGCCGGCCGCGAGCCCAAGCTGACCGCTCGACTTATCGGCATTGCCCTGCCGCTGACGCTGGCTGCCGCTATCGGGGTGGGCTTTCTGCTTCTACCCGGGGCCGGATTCTGGTTACTCGCGGTGCTAGCGACCGTTGTCGTGCCTACTGATCTGGCCCCAGCCGCCGCCCTGATCCGCGATCGTCGAGTGCCAGCCCGGCTGCGAGAGTTGCTGAACGTCGAGAGCGGTCTCAACGACGGGCTGGTGGCGCCGGTGTTCCTGTTCTGCCTGGCCGCCGCGAAGGCGCATGACAGTCGCGGGGTCGCGGCCCATGCTCTCCTCGAAGCCGTTCCGGCTGTGTTGATCTCAATCGGGGTCGGGGCTTCGATCGGATTCGTGGGCGGAAAGCTGCTGAGCCGCTCGTGGACGCACCATTGGACGCAGCCGACGGCGCTCCGACTTGGGGTGGCGGCGCTTCCCCTCATGACCTACGGACTCGCCCTCGTCCTGCAGGGCAACGGGTTCGTCGCTGCTTTCGTCGCTGGAGTCGTCTTCGCCGCCGCGAGTCGAGATCTTCCGGAATACGCGCTGAACCTCGCCGAAGACATAGGCATGCTGTTGTCGCTCGTGGTGTGGTTCATCTTCGGCGCGGTCATCAACCAGGTCGTTGCCATGGGCGTCTCCTGGCGAGTCGTCTGCTACGCGTTCCTCGTCGTGACAGTGGCGCGCATCTTTCCCGTGACGTTGTCGCTACTCGGCAGCACCATCTCCCGTCGCGATGCGCTGTTCATCGGATGGCTCGGGCCGCGAGGACTGGCCACAATCGTGTTCGGACTGCTTGCGCTCATCGATCTCACCGGGACGGACGCTGATCTGGTGAGAGGACGTGATGGTGGCAACCGTGGTGCTGAGCATTGTGTTGCACGGCCTGAGTTACGGTCCGCTCGCCGCGCTCTACGGACGCCGCCGACGGGAGAAGCCGGTGGACGCAGCGGATTGAGCACGCCGGCGCAGCCTCGCGCGCAGTCGTGGTACAGAAGTTGACCGCGGATTGCCCACTGGTCACATCTGTCCCGAGCCGCGCGAGAGGCTGCGTTCGGCGAGCGGGCGTCCAGCCCCAGAAGCGCCTACTCGATGGGTTGCAGCTGGGTGAGCCTGATGTTGTTCCCGGACGGGTCACGGAATGCGGCGTCGATCCCGTACGGTCGCTGCTCCGGCTTCTCGACGAACTCGACGCCGCGCCCTGATAGCTCGTCGTAGGAGGCCTGGCAATCGTCGGTGGTCAGGAAGATCGTGCCGGCGAAGCCCTTGGCGCATGAGATTGCGCACCTCGTCGGCCGTTTCCTTGTCCATGACAGGCGGTCCCGGGATCGCCATGAGCGCGATGTCGATGTCGTCCTGGCCGGCCGGTCCGACGGTGAGCCATCGGAAGTTGCCCAGCTCCGGAACGAGTCACATCGGATCGGACTTGTAGGCCGACCTTGTCCCGGTAGAACGCCAGGGCTTCATCCTGGTCGTGGACCCACAGCTGAGCACCGCTGACCTTGATCATGCTTCCTCCTGAGTGGTCTGGTTTATGCGATTGACGCTATTGATCAGCCGGCGAGCTTGTCTTCTCGAAACGTGCGGTGCTTGCGGACGCCCGTATGCGTGCAGCACGCACGCCGGGATCAGCGCATAGGTGGCGGCCGGTGGGAATGACGCGCGGTAGCCCGTCGGCGGTACGCCGTACGCCCGGGTGAAGCTGGTGGTGAATGAGCCGACGCTCGTGAGACCCACTTCGACGCAGATGTCCGCGATCGACCGGTCGGTGCTGCGCAGCATCGCGGCGGCCCGCTCGAGCCGCCGGGTAAGCAGGTACGCGTGCGGGAGATTCGCCGAACGTGCGCCGGAACTCTCGACTGAAGTGGGCCCGCGACAAGCCTGCGCGCGCGGGCGAGGTCGGACACGTTCAGAGGCTCGAAGTACCGCGCATCGGCCAGGTCCTTCGCTCGAAGTAGGTGCCGGGCCGGAGGATGAGGAGACCATCGCTCACCAGTATCGCGCACCGGGGCACGCCGATTTCGGCGGTCGCGCGCAAATTCGTTTCAGTGCGCAACTGTTGGGCGGCTACCGTCCGGGCGAGAAGCGCCGTGCTCGGTGGCGCGCCTCAGCGTCCGAGAACACGCGAGGTGCATATGCGCAGGATCGTCGTCAGCGAGTTCGTCACCCTCGACGGTGTCATGGAAGACCCCGGCGGCTCCGAGAACTTCAGCCGCGGTGGCTGGGCGTTCCAATTCGAGCGGGGCGCGGACGGTGACCAATACAAGGTCGACGAGCTGATGGCCGCCGACGCCCTGCTCCTCGGCCGCAGGACGTTCGAAGGATTCGCCGCAGTGTGGCCAGACCAGACGGGTGATTTCGCCGACAAGATGAACGGCCTACCGAAGATCGTCGTATCGAGCACGCTGGAAGACCCCGCCTGGTCGCCGACGACCGTCGTCCGGGGCGATGTCGCCCGGGAACTCGGAGCGATGAAGGACGGCCCCGGCGGCGACATACTGGTCGCCGGCAGTGGGCATCTCGTCCGCACCATGCTTGCCGACGGACTCGTCGACGAGTTACGGCTGATGGTGTTCCCTATCGTCCTCGGCACCGGCAACCGCCTTTTTCCGACGGCACGCCGAGGACCTCGCTGCGACTCGTCGGAGGCCAGGCCGGTTGGCCCGGCCGGGGTCGGTGGTACTGACCTATGCGGCGCCCACCGGCCCGCGGCCAATGGGCTGTCGACATCCTGACTGTCACTCGACGGCGAGCATGACCTCGGTGGACTTGACCAGCACCGTCACCTTCGTGCCCTTCAGCGAGTTGAAGGTCGTCGACGGCCTCGCGGGTGATCGAAGCGGTCACGGGATGCCCGTCATCGAGGATGACCTTCACAATGGCCATCGCCTCGCCGGTCTGCACCGATTCCACGGTGCCGGGCAGCTGATTCCTCGTGGACAGTCGCACGGTTTCTCCAGTCCAGGTGTCGGAGTGGCACGGTCGCCGCCGACGTTAGCCGATCGCGCTCGAGTAGTCTCCGACCTCGTGCCGCGCCGACCAACACGCCGCGCATGAACCCGGCCAGCTGGCTGGACGTGCCCGCGGATTCGATGTTCGGGCTAGCCAACCTTCCCTACGGCGTGTTCACGACGGCAGACCGCTCAGCGCGAACCGGTGTGGCGATCGGTGATTACGTACTCGACCGTCGCCGCGGCGACAGGTGACACGCGTCCATGCGCACTGGGTCGCTGAACGCATTCCTCGCGCGAGGTCCAGGCGGATGGGCGGCGCTGCGGGAGCGCATCACCGATTGGCTCACCGACGAACGCGCTGGCGGCCGGCCGTCGAGCCGCATCTGATTCCGCGGGCGGATGTGACGTTGCAGCTACCCATCGAGGTAGCTGACTACGTCGACTTTTACAGCTCGCAGCATCATGCCGAGAATCTGGGACGGCTGTTCCGCCCCGGCAATCCGCCGCTCACCCCGAACTGGAGGCACTGTGCCGATCGGGTATCACGGCCGGGCCGGGACGGTGCGAGTATCCGGCACGCCGGTGGTCCGACCGCAGGGACAGCGGAAGTCGCCAGCGGAATCGGCGCCAACCTTCGGTCCATCGAAGCGGCTGGACATCGAGGCCGAGGTCGGCTTCGTTGTGGGCCTGCCGTCCGAACTACGGTCAGCCGGTACCGGTGAGCGCGTTCGATCAGCACGTCTTCGGCGTCTGCCTGGTCAACGACTGGTCGGCGCGGGACCTCCAGGCCTGGGAGTACGTGCCCCTCGGCCCGTTCCTGGGCAAGTCGTTCCTCACCTCGATTTCGCCTTGGATCGTTCCCTGGCAGCGCTGGAGGCGGCTCGGGTGCCGCCGCCGATGCGTGAGCCCGAGCCCTCCCTACCTGCGCGACGGAGACCCGTGGGCCCTCGACATCACGCTGGAGGTGTTCGTCAACGGGACGTTGGTCAGCCGGCCGCCGTTCGCCGGGATGTATTGGACCGGTGCGCAACAGCTCGCCCACCTGACCGTCAACGGTGCGAACGTGCGGACCGGCGATCTCTATGCGTCCGGCGCGATCAGCGGACCGAACCGGAACGAGCGGGGTTCCCTGATCGAGCTGTCCTGGAATGGGACGGACCCGGTCGAGCTATCGGATGGCAGTAGCCGAACGTTCCTGGAAGACGGCGACGAGGTCACGATCACGGCGACGGCTCCCGGCCCTGGCGGTGCCCGAATTGGGTTCGGGAGGTCATCGGCCGGATCTACCCGGCGCTGTCAACTGACTCCGGATAGCGCCGAGCTCGGCGTGGTTGTGGCCCCACCTGCAGTCGTGCTTGGCTGGAGTCCTGCTCCCGCCACGCCAAGCCTGGAAGGTCGCCATGCTGATTCTCGCGGAGGGCACGGCGAGTCACTCGTTAGAAGGTGACGCGCACTGCGGCTCAAGCCTGGCTCGGGCCGATGGTGGACGACGGGTTTGTCGTGGACGCGTACGTGAACGAGGCGGGCGGCCGGGTGTGGATCTTGCTGTCCAGCCCGGATCTGCGCTCGGCCCCGGCGAACGCCTCAACGACCTGCCGGTGGTTCGCGATGGTGTCGTCGGCTTCGCGACGACGGTGGTGACCAAGCTTCGATACCGCTGAGGTCGTCGAGGTCCAGCGGCACGGGAGGCGTTGACGGCGTCGGTCAGCGGAGCGCCACAATATGGCGACAACCGTTCGTGCGCGACGACCTGGCCCGATCGAAGGGGTGAGCGTTCGATGGAACCTGCTGTCGGCACTCTGCAAAGGCGCTCCGGATCAACTTGGACACCCGCTGGTACGGGACGATCGCCGAGATCGGGGCCGGCCAGGAGGTCGCGCGCTGGTTCTTCCGGGCCGGCGGCGGCAGCCGGGACGGTCGCCAAGACGATCTCGGCGTACGACATGGCGGTCAGCGACGCCGTGTACGGCAAGTCCGACCGGTACGTGTCCGATGCGGCGGCTGCAGGCCATGCTCGACCTGGAGTATCCAGCTGAACCTGGATCGGCTGGGCGACGAGCGCGGCGATTCGAACGCATTCTTCGCGTTCGCCGACACGGTCGTGGCGCGCAGCTATCGGGGCGGCAACGAGTGTCACGGCTGGATGGGCGTGAAGTTCCAGTCCCACGCCGCACGACGAGGCCGAGCCAGATCGTCCTGCACGTGCGGATGCTCGACGCCGAGGCGTCGCTGCAGCAGGAGGCGCTCGGCATCGTCGGCGTCAACCTGCTGCACGGCGCGTTCTTCCAGCACCACGAGCCGGAGAAGCTGATCGAGAGCCTGCTCGACCGGTTGACCACCGGGCGGATCGAGATCGACATGATCGAGTTCAAGCGGCATCGAGTTCCGCGGCGGTCGACAACCGGCTGATGGCGCTGAAGCTCGTCCAACTCGGGCTGTCCGGCGCGGCGATGTTCGGCCCGAACCGGCGAGGTGCTGCAGCCGAGCGAGGTCGCTGCGCAAGAAGGCGATCCTCGTGGAGCGCGGCAGCTTCCGGCCGCCCACCGTCGTCAACATCGACATGCTCGAGTCGCGCGCTGGAGAAGTTCGCCAAGCCGACCCGGCGTCACCGAAGGCCGAAGATGCTGCGGCTCACCGAGCTGACCATGGCCAACCTGCTCGCCGGCGGCGCCGAGGTCGACCGGCGCGACTTTCTGCCCGGGCCGACCTGCTCGCCGCCTGCGGCATGACCGTTGCTCATCTCCGACTACGTCGACTACCACCGGCTGGCGGCATACATCGCGCGGCGGACCGATGGGCGGATCGGGCATGGTCATGGGCGTGCCGAGCCTGATCGACCATGTTCAACGAGGACAACCACGCGCACTTGCCCGGCGGGATCCTGGAAGCTTCGGGCGGCTGTTCAAGAACGACCTGAAGCTTGTTCGTCTACACCGATGCGCAGATCGCAGGACGATCGAGCGTGACGACCGTACAAGACGTCGTCGTGGCTCCCGATCTGCAGCCGCTGTACGACTACTCTCGCCTGGCGCGGCAGCTTCGTCGCACCTCGACAACTACAAGCCGGAGTACCTGCCCGATCTACAGCCGGGACGTGCTGCGTCGGATCGCGAGCGGTGACACGGGCTGGGAGTCCATGGTGCCGGTCGAGGTCAGCGCAGCTGATCAAGCAGCGGCTGTTCTTCGGCTACCGCAAGCCCGGAGGAGGACTGAGCGTGCCCGACGCGGTCGCCGATCCGCGTCGACCCTCAGCCGATCCACACCGCGTCGGCGCCGGACACCTGGTGGCGGCATGCGGTGATCTACCAGATCTATCCGCGGTCGTGGTCGGATAGTGATGGCGACGGGATCGGGGACCTGCCGGGAATCACCGAACGGTGTCGAGTATCTCGCCCGGCTCGGCGTCGACGCCGTGTGGCTCAGTCCGTTCTTACGTCTCCCCGCAGAACGACGCCGGCTACGACGCGTCGCCGACTACCGCGATGTCGATCCGGTGTTCGGCCGCCTCGAGGACGCGGACAAGCTCATCGCGACGGCCCATGACTACGGCATCAGGGTCATCATCGATCTCGTACCGAACCATTCCTCGAGCGAACATCCCTGGTTCCAGGCCGCCTTGCGGGCAGCACCCGGCAGCCCCGAGCGAGCGCGGTACATATTCCGCGACGGCAAGGGCGCGTCGGGCGAGCGTGCCGCCGAACAACTGGCTCAGCAGTTTCGGCGGCGCGGGCTGGACGCGGGTCACCGAGGCTGACGGTCAGTTAGGTCAGTGGTACCTGCACCTCTTCGATGTCACGCAGCCGGACTTCGACTGGAACAGCGTCGAGGTGCGGGCAGAAATGGAAGCGCGTCATGCGCTTCTGGCTCGATCGTGGCGTCGACGGCTTCCGTACTTGACGTGGCACACGGACTGGTCAAGCGTGCAGGGCCTACCGGACGGTGTGACGAGGCAACAGCCGTCGGGCGAGCCGACGTCCCGCCAGCCGATGTGGGATCAACCCGGCGTGCACGAGGATTTACCGAGCCTGGCGGAACGCTGCTCAACTCCTACAACGCTTCCGGGTCCGGACGCGGAGCTTGCCGACGAGGACCGCATCCTGTGTGCGGAGGCGTGGGTACATCCGCCGGAAGCGCTGGCGCGCTATGTCCGCCCGGACGAGCTGCACTCAGTCGTTCAACTTCGATTTCCTCATGACCCCTGGCTCGCGCCGGAGCTGCGCGAAGTGGTCGAGCATCACGCTGCGGGTCGCCGACAACGTCGGCGCTCCGCAGACGCTGGGTGCTGTCCAATCACGACGTGCGTCCGGTACGCGACGACCGGTTGGGCTACCCGGCGGGACCGGGCCTGGTGCGCATGAGTGGCATCGGCGCCGACGATCCGCAGCCGGATGCCTCCCTTGGTCTGCGGCGCGCGCAGCCGCCGCGGCGATCATGCTCGCGTTGCCCGGCAGCTGCTACCTCTACCAGGGTGAGGAACTCGGCCTGCCCGATGCCACCAGCTGCCGGACGAGGTTCGCCAGGACCCGACCTGGCGACGATCGGGGCACACCCAGCGTGGCCGGGACGGCTGTCGCGTCCCGCTGCCCGGCAAGCCGACGCGCCGGCCTACGGGTTCGGGCCCTCGGCCCGGAGCTGGCTGCCGCCCAGCCGCCGTCGTTTCGGGAGCTCGCCGTCGACCCAGCAGGACGGCGTCCGCGGATCGACGCTCGAGCTCGTATCGGGCGTATCTGTCGGCTCGCCGGGAGCACGGTCTCGGTCACGGTGGGCTGCATCGGGTCGACGGATATCCCGGACGACGCGCTCGCGCTCGTCAATGCCCCGGCGGACAACGATCGGCCGATCTTGCTGCTTGCCAACTTCGGCCCGGAACCGGTGCCGCTGCCCGACGGGCGCCCAGATCATCGTCGCCAGTAATCCGCTGACCGACGACGGTCGCGTCCCGACAGATGTCGCCGTATGGGCCGCGCTTGCGCCGGCTGTCTGAAAGTCCGCCATCGCGGCGGATCCCAGCCACGCGATCGCGCAGCGCACTCGGTCGTGAGCTTGAGCCATCGCCCTGGGACGACCATCGGTCCAAGATCATGCGCCAGAAGCCGCACGACGTGGAAGTCGCGCGGCTGGGGACGGCTCGTCGCGAGGCGGCCTCGGCGTCCTCGAGGCGGAAGCCGAGCTTCAGCCCCACCTGAACGTGGCCAACGGCGCCGTCTTGGATGTGACCCCTGATTTCGGACACCTGAAACCAGTCGAGGTGACGAGTGGTCCGTGCCGCTCGTTCGATCGCGTTGCCGATGGCGCCGTCGACGGTTGACGCGCGCCGACGACCTCGATGACCCGGTACGTGTGATCAGACAAGGCACCTCCTGGTAGCTGCGGGTTCGCCCGGAGCTTAGCTAGTGGACGACCAGACCCGGTCCATCGGGACAGCGCCACGCCGTCTCTCATGCGAACCTCCGACTGCCATGCGAGGCCACTGGATGCGGTAGGCAGAACGCATGATGTCCGGGGCGATCGATCGAGCACGGACGTCCTATCGCGAGCGCGCTTGGCAGCGGCCATGCCGAATTCCATGCGGCGGACGACGAATCGCCCCTCGCCATCGACGATCTGGAGCAGCTGGCCGTCACGGCATATCTCATCGGCAAGGATGACGAGAGCCTTGATCTGTGGGCGCGCGCACATCGCGAGTGCCTAGGACTGGACTATGGCCGAACGGGCCGCGCGATGTGGTTTCTGGCTCGCGTCTCCATTTGCTGCTCCGAGGCGACAGCGCCCGAAGCGGAGGTTGATCGCTCGGATCCAGCGGCTGCTCGACGACCGCCAGCTCGACTGTGCGGCCCGGGGATACCCTCATGGTCGTGGACGGCCTCGTAGTACTCTGACGCGGACGACGTTGACCGCGCGCGAAGACGGCCGGGTTGTCGGGGATCCACGGTCGCGACCGAGGTGGCCGGACGGCCACCAAGCGGGCATGAGTTGTGGTCGGCGGCAGACGGCCGGCACTCGCTCGTCGCCCGGACGGTCGGGCCGGAGCAGTACCACGAGAAGCCGCCGTTGCTGGCGGGCTATTACGCGTACTGGAGTGGACTGCCCATGGATGGCCGATTCGAGACGTACGTGCGCCCGAATCGGGGATTCGCCGCATGGCCGACGAACGACGACCTGACCCTGGTGATCGCGGCCTGGCCTTACCCGGAGTTCGAGGCGAACCGCAGGGACATCGAGGGCAACTATCTCAAGACGCTCGCTCTCGCCCCGACCTTCGCTGAACGGGTCGACGCGGGCCAGCGCGAATCGCGGTTCTACGGCTCTGCGGTGCATAACTACTTCCGGAAGCCGTACGGACCGGGCTGGGTGCTGGTCGGAGACGCCGGGTACGACCGGGACTTCATCACGGCTCAAGGCATTCAGGACGCCTTTCGCGACGCTGAGCTATGCGCCGCCGCCCTGAACGATGCCTTCGTCCGGTGCGCGGACGTTCGAAGCTGCGATGGACGACTACCAGTCGGCTCGCGACGGACAGGCCCTGCCGATGTACGAATTCACGTGCCAGCTCGCCACCCTCGAACCTCCGCCACCCGAGCTGCGAGAACCTGCTCGGCGCGATGGCGTGGCAATCAAGACGCGATGGACGGATTCGCGAGGCTCAACGCGGGGGTGATCGTCACCCGTTGAGTTCTTCCGGACGAAAACGTCGGTCGCATCCTCGCCAGCGCCCGCGAGTCAGCGCGCTGAACTAACGCGCGCTTTCAGCCGCCCGTGCGTGGGCGGATGTCACAGCGCGCGTAGCCCACTCGGCAAGACGGCGCTCCCGATAGCGCCGCTCCGGTGCCGTCAGCTCGCCCCCGAGCGCCGCGGCAGTGGCCTCGACGGCTTCGGCGTACCGGCCCTGTCGGGCCAGTAGTTCGCCCCGAACCGCATGCCACCGAGGGCTCGGCGCGACACTCGCCAATGCCGCTAGGCCGGCGGCGGCTCCGGCTTGCCCTCGGCCACCGCCACCGCACCGATTCAGCTGTACGGCGGCGCTCGGTGCGACGCTCAGCAAGAGGTCATAGAGCCGGACGATCTCACCCCAGTTGGTCCCGGCGTAACTCGGTGATCGCGCGTGCTCGGCCGCAATTGCTGCCTGCAACTGGTACGGATCGGCGATCCCGCAGGTGCGGCGCAAGGATGAATCGAGCAACGCGCGCCCTCCAGGATCTGCTCGAGATCCCAGGAGACCGGTCCTGGTCGGACAGCAGAATCACGTCGCCAGCGTCATCGGCACGGCACGGGCGTCGAGCATCGGTCAGGAGCAGCAACGCCAGCAGGGCGGTCGGCTGCGGCTCGTCAGGTACCAGGTCGACCACGAGGCGGCCGAGCCGAATGGCCTCGGCACACACGTCGACGTTGACTACCGCCGCACCGGTCGTCGGAGCATGGCCGGTGGTGTACAGCGCGTGGATGACACCACACACGGCGGTCAGGCGGTCAGGCAGCTCGGCCTGAGCCGGTATCCGGTAGGGGATGTGCGCGGCGACGATCTTCTGCCGGGTGCGCGTCAACCGCTTGGCCATCGCCGACTCGGTCATGAGCAGGACGGCCGCGATCTGCGCTGTCGACAACCCGCAGAGCGTTCGGAGCGCCAACGCCACCTGGGCCTCGATGGCCAGGGCCGGGTGGCAACAGGTGAAGATCAGGCGCAACTGGTCGTCTCGCGCCACACCGTCGGTCGGCAGGTCCGCAGCCGCCAGATCCAGGAGATCGGCGCTGTCGCGCTCCTTGGCCCCGCGAGTGGCCTCTCGACGCAGCGCGTCGATCGCCTTGCGGCGGGCAACTAGGGTGAGCCAGGCTCGCGGCTCGCTGGGAATACCGGATCGAGGCCACTCCCGCAGTGCGGACACGATCGCGTCCTGTACCGCGTCCTCGGCCACCGGCAAGCTGCCAACGGTTCGAACCAGCGTCGCCAGGATGCGGGCACCCTCGATCCGGACGGTGTCGGCCAGCCGGTCGACAGGGTCGACCACGTCACGCCCAGGTGATGACCGGCCGCAGTTCCACCGCTCCGCCCCAGGCGGCCGGAATACGAGCGGCGATCTCTACTGCCGCGTCGAGGTCGACGGCATCGAGGATGTAGTAGCCCGTGAGCGCTTCCTTGGTCTCGGCATACGGCCCGTCGGCGGTCACCACATTGCCCCCGCGCGCGCCGACCACGCGGACTACCGTGGCGGTGGCGGTCGGGTGCAGTACGGCCGCAGACCGGATCGTGGCGCGGTTCTGTTCGCCGAACTGGCGGTATTCCGTCAAGGTGTCTGCTTGCTCCGGGCGGTCCAGTCCACGTCCTCGGTGTAGGTGAGGGCCAGGTAGTGCGGCATGGTGCGCTCCTCTGTCCGGTCGTCGGGCCTTGAATGCCCGCATCGAGAACTGGACGAACGGGACGGGCCTGCAGAGGACATTCTCCCGAGGAGCGACGAGGTAGCCATCACCGACGCTGGCGCTGATCCTCCGTCGTAATGCTTGACCTATCGGATGATACTCGGGCGATCAGTGCTCAAAGATCATTGCGGCGTTATCGGCGTCCGGACGACCCGGTCAGTGCGCGAGCGGCAGCGAGATCCCGTAATGATGGAACTTCCGGTAGATCGTCGCGCGAGACATGCCGAGCGCTCGGGCCGCGGCTGCCGGGCGCTGGGCATTGTCGAGAAGCGCCTGCACGATCGCGTCACGCTCCAGCGCCTCAATCGGCGTCAGCACCCGATGGCCAGCCGTCCGGGCCTCGGGCGGCAGATCCCCGATCTCGATGACCCCGGAATGCCGGCGCTTGACGACTTCGCTCAGCAGCCTTCGAAGCTGCGTGACATTCCCGGGCCAGTTGAGGCGACGCAGCTGGGCCATCGCCCGGGACGACACTGTGAGCCGATCCTCGCCGACGAGCTGGCTGAGCAGATGCGGCACGAGATCGGGCAGATCGTCGACATGGTGTCGTAGCGGAGGCACCTCGATCGTGCGCGCGAAAGCGAGCACCAGCGCGTTGGGCGCCAGATCGGTCGATGTCACGGTGATGGCGACGCGCCCACGCTGGGTCGGATCGTCATCGTCGGAGCCCCGCTCGAGCAGTTGGTCGGCGACCAGTTCCGCCGTCTGCTCGTCCAGACGGTCGGCGTGTTCGAGCACGACCATGGCTCCGGGCGTCGACACGGCGTCGTCGAGCGCGGCCAGCCAGGCGTCGACGTCGCTCGGTTCTGGTGGCTCCAGGTTGCGGAAGCTGCGCGTGGGATCGTGCAACTGATGAATGGCCCGCAGCAGGGTCAGCTTGCCTGTTCCAGATTCGCCGGCCAATGCCAGCCATTCGCCGGCCTCGTAGCACGAGTTGACCTGTTGGACGCAGCGTGTCCATACGGCGCTGGAACCGATCACGCCCGGCGGCGTGAGGCGACGAGCGGATCCCACGGATCAGCGCCACGCCCGGTGCAGCGCGCCGCGCCTCCTGCACCAGCCGGACACGGAACACCGTGCCCGCCCGTCCCGCTTCGCTGCCGACTGGCGCGCACTTGACATTGGCTGTCCGAGCACTGGGCAGCTCCACCGTGCGGGTCACCGTCCGATCGTCGCTGCGGAGCATGTCGGCGGCGTAGGCCAGCAGCGCCTGCTGCTCGGGAGCATCGAAGATGAGCCGCACGTGCTCGTTCATCATCACGACGTCGTTGTTGATCGCCAGCACCGGTCCGCCGGACTGCTGACACGCCTTGAGGTACTCCTGGAACAGCGCGAATTCGCGCAGGCCTGTCTGGGCCAGTAGCTCGTCCTCGATCTGACGGGCGGTGGCGGACGCGAGCGCCATGAGCATTGCGCCGGGCGCGTGCGCCCACGAGGTCAGGTCGAGGATGCCGATGACCGTCCGCCGAGTGGGATGGTGAATCGGGGCTCCCGCACAGGCGAATTGACCCAATTGGTGGGTGTAATGTTCACGTCCGTCGACGAGTGCTTGCTGTCCACTCGAGATAGCAGTGCCAATACCGTTGGTACCCGCGAACTCCTCGGCGTAGCTGTACCCGGGCGCAAGGGACACCAAGTCGAGCCGCTCGGTCAGCTCGCGGCTGGTCGTCCGCCGATCGAGGACGACGCCAGCGTGATCGGTGAGAATGATGCTGACCGGTTCGTCCTGCAGCTGTTGATGCAGCGTGTCGAGGATTGGCGTTGCGCTGCGGAGTAGCGGCGTCGTGCTATCCCGATCGTGCAAGTAGGGGCACATTTATCCGGTCGACATCGATGTCGTTATCCCGGCTGCGCTGCCAGGACGCGAGGATGATGCGCCGGACGCTGAAGTCGTCGTCTGTGCTGTGGCTGAGAAAACGCTCACGGGCGTGCGCCACATGGTCGTCGGTCGTGACCGCACGGGTGCGTTCAGAATCCACAGCCGCCCCCGTCACTCATCGTCGGTGGTAGCTACGTCGGTCAGCCCACAGTATCCCGAGGTTCAGTGATGGCAATCTCAGATTGAGACAGCCACGCCTGATACGAGGGAAAAACGACGACTCCGCTTACTCCTCTCTTAGCCAATTGACGGGCCGAGCCCAGAGTGACTGCGGGTGCTTGCGTCAGGTGATGGCTGGTGCAGCCCCTCGTCCAGCGGGCCGAACTCGGTCATCAAGGCCGGACTGCCGCCCCACGGCGTCTGCTCCTCGGCGACGAGTGTGTTGGTTGTGAGGAGCAGCCCGGCGACCGAAGCGCCGTTCTGCAGCGCGGAGCGAACTACGCGAAGCGGATCGATGATGCCCATCTCGATCATGTCTCCGTAGCGACCCTCCAGCGCATCGAAACCCTCGTCGAGACCGAGCTCGACCGTCTGTGCGATCACATCCTCCGCGTCGTATCCCGCGTTGGCAGCGATCAGGTATGCCGGCTGATTGAGCGTGCTGCGGACGATGTCGACGCCGGTCGCGTAGTCGTCTTTGACCTGGAGTTCATCCAGCACCGGTGCCGCGTGCATGAGCGCGGCACCGCCGCCAGCCACCACGCCCTCCGCCATGGCGGCGCGGGTAGCCGACAAGGCGTCTTCCACCCGGTGCTGCAGCTCCTTGAGTTCGGCGTTCGTCGGCGCCCCGACGCTGATCACCGCAACCTTGCCGGACAGCGATCCGATGCGTTCGGTGAGCACGTCCTCGTCGATGCCGAAGGTGGCCCGATCGAGCTCGGCCTGAAGCTGGGTCAGACGGAACTCGACCTGATCAGCGGTCGCGCCGCCGACGATCGTTGTGCGGTCGGCCGTCGCGCGGACCTGCTCCGCCCGACCCAGCTGGGCGACCGTCATGGTCTCCAGCGTGAACCCGGCGTGCCTGCTGTAGACCGCGCCGCCGGTGAGCGCGGCGATGTCCTCCAGCTTGTGCAGGCGACGATCGCCGAAGCCCGGTGCCCGCACGGCGACGCACTGGAAGATGCCGTTGACGTGGTTGTGCACCAACATGCTCAGCGCGGTGCCCTCCAGGTTCTCGGCGATGATGACGAGCGGTCGCGGCGCCTTCATGATCTTGTCGAGCAGCGGCATGAGCTGCTGAACCTGGGTGATCTTCTCGCTGCACAGCAGGATGTACGGATCGTCGACGACGGCCTCCAAGCTGGCCGGATTGGTGACCATGTAGGGCGACAGGTAACCGTTGTCGAACTCGAAACCCTCGACGAAGTGCACGGCCAGCGCCGGGCTCGGTCGCCTCCTCGACCGTCACAATGCCGGCATCGCCGACGGTGTGCAGTGCCTTCGCGATCACCGCGCCGACCGTGTCGTCGTCGTTGGCGGAAATGGCAGCTACCCGAGCAAAGTCCTGCTCGCTCGCGATCGGGTGGGCGACGGATCGCAGGTGTTCGATGAGGCCGGCCTACTGCCAGGTCGATCCCACGCTTGATCAGCACCGGGTTGCCGCCCGGTGGAGATGGCCTCCATGCCTGCGCGCACGATGCCCTGCGCAATCACCGTCGCGGTGGTGGTGCCGTCGCCGACGATGTCATTGGTCTTGATCGCGGCTTCCTTGACGAGTTGCGCCCCATGTTCTCGAACTGGTTCTTCAGATGGATCTACGCGCGATCGTGACGCCGTCGTTGGTGACTACCGGCGATCCGGTGATCTTCTCGATGATCACGTTGCGACCCTTCGGCCCCAATGTGGACTTCACCGCTTCCGCGAGCTGATCGACACCGGACTGCAGCAAGTCACGGCGCGGTGGGGCCGAAGCGAAGTTCCTTGGACATCCCTGATCCTCCAAAGGTCGGTCGCCGGTCAGGGCGGAGCGTGCTGGATCACGCTACCGAGCTCTGGCAGCAGTGACGCCGCCAGGCTCGGGACGTGCGGCGCCTTTATGCGCGGACGACGAGATCGAAGTCGAGAATTCCGCGGCATCCTCCGGGTTGGCGAACATGATCGTGCGGTCGTCCTCGTGGATCATCCGGCCGTAGTGGGTGGACATGTTCTCCTCGAACTCGGCCGAGTTGAACCAGCCGTCCTCCTCGCCAGCCGCCTCGTCCATCTCGGAGTAGACGACGTCCATGCGGTTCTTGGCGTCGACCCGGATCATCGACGGCAGCGGGGTGATGGTGACGTTGGGCTTGTGCGACATGACCTCGGCGACGATCGCGCCGACCTGGTTGTTCATCAGGGTGAAGCCGCACATGTTCGACGCCGTGTTGTTGGCCTTGAACGGGCTCTCCGCCGTCTTGAAGGTGTGGTCACTGGCTCAGCTCCTTCGGTGTCTGCAGATTCAGCTCGGACAGGATGCCTGCGAAACGGTTCTTGGCTCGGTCGAGGCCGTCCTCGAAGCGCATGGGCTTGGCGTCGGGCTGTGACCACAGCGGCTGCAGCGTGCGCGCCGCAGCGATGCACCGCGGCACCCACGTCGCCAGCCACGACTGCAGGATTTGCTTGTTGTGGTCGGCGAACTCCTTGTCGTTGATAAGCAGCTGGAACATCGCCTTGGTGTAGCGCAGGTCGCGCTCGGCGTAGTCGTACTCCTCGGCGCCGATGACGGTCGGCGTGACGAAGTCGCCGTTGGCCGGCGCCGCCTGCTGCACGAGGCTGCTGCGGAACAGCTCGCCCACGAGCGGCTCGAAGACGACGTTGGCGGCGAAGATCGCCTCGCACCAGTCCCAGATGGCGGTGAGCTGTTCGGCGGTCTCGTGCACGCCCTGCCAGGCCGGGTCGGAGTTCCACGTCGCGAGGTGCGCCGTGCCGTCGAATCTGTCGATCTCCTCGGAGAGCGTCAGGTTGTACAGCGCTAGGTCCTGGGCGGACCGGATCCGGTGCATGCTGTTGACCGAGATCGCGTTGTTGTGCATGTTCGTCGGCGCACGCCGGTTGGCGTTCGCGAACAGGTAGAGGCCGAGGCCGTGGTCGACGTGCATCCAGGCGCCGACGTGCCGGGCCACGAAGTCGACCCAGTTGCTGTTCCACTGCTCGAACGCCTTGGTCTGGCGCGCCGCCTCGATGTTCTGGTTGAGTTGCGCGGACCACGTTCGCGTTGTAGCGGTACAGAGTGAGTTCCCACTCCTCGTTGGGATCGCGGAACTCGTGCCAGCCGAGCGCCGGCCACGGGTAGCCCTGGCCGCCCGAGCCGGGCCCGCGCTTGGGCTCTGGCCGGTCGGACCCCCAGGACTTGAGCACCGTCCACTCGAGCGGGTAGCCGCCCTTGCCGTCGGCGAAGCCGTAGAGCCAACCCTGGGAGAGGTAGTGCCGCGGGTCGGGCTGCACCTCGACGGTCATGTCCTCGTAGTGCGTCTGCTTGCGCTTCTGTGGGGTGTAGTAGTTGAAGCTGCGCGAGGTGGAGTCCGGGAACTCCTGGCGCCTGCCTCGGCGTCGGTGAAGACAACCTTCGGCACGCTGCGTTCCGGCGTAGGTGTCATCTGCTCTCCTCCTTGTACCTGCACTTGTGTCGTGGCCGTATCTGGCGTGTCCTGATGGCAGGAAGGCGTGCTCGCCGAGTGGGTGTGGACGTCACGGGTCCCCCGTTGTCGTGAACTTGTCGTAGAAGACGCGTTTCTCCGCTACGCCCAGCGTCGGCGAGCAACTCCAGCGCCGCTTCCACCATGGGCGGCGGCCCGCAGACGTAGGCGTCGGTCTCTGCGAGGTTGGTTTCACTTCGCCGGAGCACGTCGGTGATGAACCCACTTCTCGCCGTCCCAGCCGTCTGCGTCCGCGGGTTCGGAGAGCGCAGGCACGTAGCGGAAGAGGGGAGCGTCTTCTCCAGTTGCCGCAGCTCATCCTCGAAGCAGAGGTCCCGGCGGCCGCGCGCCCCGTAGTAGAAGGTCGTCTTCCGCTGGATTCCGCGACTGGCCATCGAGCGCAGCAGCGCCAGGATCGGTGCCATGCCTGCGCCACCGCCGACGAACACGAGGTCGGAGTCGGGCCATCGCGCAGCGTGAACACGCCGAACGGCCCGGTGATGTCGAGCCGGTCGCCTGGCTTCACTGTCAGTGTCGAGGAATTCGGAGAACAGCCCGTTCGGATAGACCTTGATGACGAACTCCAAATGCCCGCTCTCCAGGCTCGGAGATGTTCGCCATCGAGAACGACCGGTTTCCTCGGTGCCGGGCACGTGGAAATCCACGTATTGCCCTGGGAAGAACTTGATCGAGGCGGGTTCAATCAGCCGAACGACGAGGTGACGCATGTCGTGCGTGACGTTCTCGTTCGGAGACGACCTCAACGACTGCCTCTTCGATGGGCAGCCCGGAGTGAATCATCTCCTCGTCGTAGTTGAGCAGCTCGATGGTCAGGTCTTCGTAGGGGTGCGCCCGGCAGAGCAGCGTGAAGCCTTCCTCCTTTTCGAAGTCGGGAAGGGCGAACGTCGAGTACCGCTCGTACTCGATATCGTCCCCGTCGAGGATGAAGGACTTGCATGACGAGCACTGACCTTCCTTGCAGCCGTGCATGAGCATGATTCCCTGCTCCGCGGCCGCGCCGGAGGATGGTTTTGTCCTCGTCGACCTCGATCTCGATGCCCACCGGCTCGAAGCGCACTAAGTGCTTATCGCCCATAATCGCCCGCTCTTCGTTCCCTGCCGTCGATTTTAGGATCGCACCGGAAGCGAGAGGGCCCCAGCTGTGGAGCCCTCCTCGGCGTGCCGGTTGGCCGCTACGGCTTCGACGTCACGAGGTCGCCGCGGGTGCCGGCCGACCGGCCGGGCCCCGGCGGTTGTAGTCGGCGACGAACGCTGCTCGCTCCGCGTCAGTCATCTCGTTGAGCAGGACGTTCGGGCTCTGCAGCGGCGGGCAACGGCGCAGGTGGTCCAGCGTCCACATCTTTCTCGGGTCGAGGTCGAGATGCGGCTGCGCGACGAGCGTCTTGCCGTCGTCGCGGACGTAGCCCATGTCCGGACACGACGTCGGCCCAGTTCCAGCCGTGGTAGAGCGTCTCCCACTCGCGGATGCCGATGAGCTGGCCCATGTTCGGAGTCTGCCGACCCTGGAATGTCGGCCGGAACGCCTCGGCGTCGGTCCACCGGCATACCTCGTGGCAGTAGGTCGCGCCACTGCCCGTCGACCTTGTCCATGACCATGTCCTCGCGGACCAGGCACGGGACCATGCAGGTCCAGCAGCGGTGCGGGTAGACGTAGTCGACGTTCTCGAGCGACGATCGGGTTGTGCCCGTTCGGCATCGGACAGCCGGTTGTAGTTCTCCCACCACTTGCCGTACTTGTCGTACCAGCCCGGGTACTTGTACTCGAACCACTCGAAGTCCTCGTCGGTCATCGGGTCGATGCGCCAGTAGTTGGCGAGCCACCCGGTGGCGAAGAACTGCGCGACCTCGTGGACGTAGCCCTTGTTCCAGATCTGGTTCCACGCCTCCTCGATGAGGTCGTGCGGGATGACGAGGCCGTACTTCTCGAGCGGGACGAGGTAGCTGCGGTAGTAGTCGTCGTAGATCCACCGCCGCCACATCTCGGCGTAGCTCTCGCGGTCCTTGCGGCGGTCCTTGGTGCCGTACTCGATGAACGTGCCGATGGCCGCGTCCACCACCCGGTGGTTGTTCCACCAGGCGTAGCGCAGGTCGCGCTCGAGCAGCTGGTGGTTGCCCTCGTCCGGACAGCGCCATCAGCAGCGTCGCGTAGCCGTTGCTGATGTGCCGCGACTCGTCGGACTGCACCGAGTGGAACACCGTCGGCAGCAGGTAGTCGCCGTTGGCGGCCGCCTCGGCCGGCATCGCCACGAACAGCGTGTTGGTGAACGCCGTCTCGGCAACGATGGTCAGGTAGATGCTCGCCGCGGTGATCGCGTCACCGGTGATGAAGCCCTCGGCGAACTGCCGGCCGATCGTTCCGCAGTAGTCGTTCTGGAAGTTGCGCAGGCTCGAGTTGAAGCCGGCCGGGTCGATGTAGTTGTTCATGTACAGGCGCTTGAGGTTCTGCTGAATCGTCGAGTGCCTGACCTCGTCGATCATCTGGATTGCCTGGCCGTTGTGCAGCTCCGGGTTGGGGACGGTGCGGAACAGCAGCGGCATAGCCCGAGCCGCGGAGATCTCCGGCAGCGGGATGATGGAGAGGAACAGCTTCTGCCATTCCAGCCAGCGCTCCTGCACCTGCCGGAACATGTTGCCGCGGATGGCGCCGTCCTCGGCGCCGTACACGCGGTGGTCCTTCTCCTCCTGCATCGGGAAGTACGAGCGCAGGACCTGCTTGAGCGGGTCCTTCTTCTGCGCCTTCTGGAACGTGTAGTCCGTTCCGTACTGCGCTACCGGCTCGTGGTAGATCGGCTCCCAGGACAACTCCTGGATCTTCTGGTGGGCTTTCGCCACACTCTGACGGCTCATGGGCACTCCTTCGCGGTCGGTGGCTGCCGCCGACTCCTGCTGCTGTTCCCCTAGTTCGCGCTGCTTCGATCGTCGGGACGGAGGCGAGCACGAGCCATGGCGCGGGACACGCCGATAACAACGATTAGATCCCTGGATCCCCGGTAGGACAGTCTCAACATGAGACGAGGATGCGCTAAGCGATCACGGATCGTCCATCATTGCTGCCCGGAGCTCGGCCAGATGCTGACGCCCTCTGCTCGGATTCTCGGGCGTCACCCTCGATCGTCGGCGTGATACCCAGCGCTCGCAGCAGCGCTGCGGCTGGCTCACCCGGATGCCCGGCCTCGCCCAGCGTGGGGTGCAGGCCCACGTCGACAAGGTGATGGAACACCACATTGACGACTGTCCAAGGGCTGTAAGTCTCCGGCTGCGGCCCGTTGGAATCGGTCACGGCAACCTCCTCGGTAGGCAACGGCATGCAAACGGCCGGAACGCTTCTCCCTGACGTCTCGTTTTGAGACAACTCGAGATTCGGCCGCGTCCTACTGTCGAGCCACGGAGAGGGACCGGGAGCGCCCCGCCTGCGGGTGTGGCGTGCATTCGAGCGTGCTCAGCGACCCGACGTTGATCAGGTCGGCCCGTCCGGCAGGCAGCCGACCAGCCAATCGGAGGAGATTGCGGATGTACACGAAGGACGGAGAGAGCTACTGGGTGGTCGACGGCCACACCCACATGTGGGACGCGAGCCCGGCCAACTGGGTCGGAAGGCCAGAGAGGAGTACGCAAAAGGGTGGATCGAGTGCTTCCACGCGTACCAGAGTCTCGGTCCAGCCGATACCCACTGGACTCTCGAGCATTTCGAGAAGTACTCCGAGGACGACTTCGTGAAAGACGTCTTCGAGGACGGCTACGTGGACGTCGCAATCTTCCAGCCGACGTATCTCACGGAGTGGTACAAGAACCGGCTTCAATACGACCGAAACGCAACAGCGAATTCTGGTTTCGAAGCATCCCGGGAAAGTTCCTGCATCAACACTCCGGTGGGATCCGCGTGAAGGCGACGCGGGGCTCGAAGCAGCTCGCCGAGGATGTCAGCAAGTACGGGATGCAAGGGATGCAAGCTCTATACCGCCGAGTGGCGCCAGGGATTCGCGCGGCTGGACCTCAAGGACCCTGAGGCTGTGAGGTTCCTGGAGAAGTGCGAGGAACTCGGCGTCAAGAACATCCACGTCCACAAGGGCCCGACGATCTGGCCGCTGGACAAGGACGCCTTCGACGTGTCCGACGTCGACCACGCGGCGACGCGACTTCCAGGAGCTGAACTTCATCGTCGAGCATGTCGGCCTGCCGCGCATCGAGGACTTCTGCTTCATGGCGACCCAGGAGCGCAACGTCTACGCCGGGCTGGCGGTCGTGATCGGCGGCCTCATGCACGCCCGGCCGCGCTTCTTCGCGAAGGTCATGGGCGAGCTGCTGTTCTGGCTGGGCGAGGACAAGATGCTCTTCGGCAGCGACTACGCCATCTGGGAACCGAAGTGGCAGGTCGAGGGTTTCGCTGCCTGGGACTACCCCGACGACACCTGATTCCGATTACCCGAGGCTGACTCCCGATGGCAAGCGGAAGATCTTCGGGCTCAACGCCGCGAAGCTCTACGACCTGGAGATCCGGCCCAGTTCAAGGTGGCGCCGCAGCCGCCGAAGCGGCCTCGCAGGAGTCGGCAGTTGGGGTTGCGTAATGACCGCAGTGACCCGCGCCGGCGCGGACGAAGCCGCGGTGACCGAGGCACTGCGGACCGTCCGGCGATCCCGAGCTCGACGAGTGCATCGTGGATCTCGGGTTCGTAACGGCGACGGACGGTGCGCGACGGCCAGGCGGTGGTGCGCCTGCGCCTACCGACGTTCTTCTGCGCACCGAACTTTGCTTTCTTGATGGTGGCCGACGCACACGACGCGGTCCTCGCGGTACCGAGGCATCTCGTCGGTCGAGATCGTGCTCGAGGACCACTTCGCCTCGGAGCAGATCAACGCCGGGGTCTCGGCCGGTGCGGGCTTCGTCGGGTCATTCCCGGCGCACGCTGCCGCTGAGCTCGACGAGCTGCGTTTGACCTTTCGGCGCAAGGCCCACATCGCGAGCATGGAGCGGGCGTGCCGCCAGGCTGATGGAGCGCGGGTGGTCGGTCGACGATCTACCTCGCGCAACCATCGCCGACCTGCCGCCTGGCGCACCGCGCGACGGTTTGGTCCGCCGCCGGGCCGAAGTCGGCCTGGCGACGTCCCCTGAGGCTCCGGTGCTGGTCGACGACGACGGCACGCCGAGTCCCCGATGACCAGGTGGCACGGCGGCTGCGGATGGGTCGCACCGTCGGCGTAAGCATCGAGGGCAACGCGCACATCTGCCGCGGGCTGCTGGCCGCCCGCTATCCCGAATCCGCGACGGCAGCGCGGGCACACCTACACCCGGTCCCGGAGGAGGCTCGATGAAGGCTGTGCAGCTAATGAAGTACGACGTCGCCCCCGAACTGGTTGACGTACCGGAGCCTGACGTCGCCGCGCCGTTCGACATCATCGTCCAGGATCGGCGGCGCTGGGGTCTGTCGAACCGACCTACACATCATCGAGGGTCAGTGGGCCGAGAAGTCCGGCGTGTCCTGCCGTACACGCTCGGTCACGAGAACGCAGGCTGGGTCTCAGCAGTAGGTAGCGCGGTCACGAACGTGGCGGTCGGCGATCCGGTGATCCTGCACCCCCTCGTCACCTGCGGACTGTGCCGAGCGTGTCGGGACGGCGACGACGTGCATTGTGAGAACTCGGCGTTTCCCGGAATCGATTCCGATGGCGGGTACGCCGAATACCTCAAGACATCTGCGCGTTCGGCAATAAAGCTCGACGCCGCACTCGAACCAGCAGGTGTCGCCGCGCTCGCTGACGCCGGGCTTACGGCCTACCACGCGGTCGCCGAAGGCGGCTCGAAAGCTCCGCCCAGGCGACCGGGCAGTGATCATCGGCGCCGGTGGACTCGGACACATAGGCGTGCAGGTGCTTCGAGGCCCTGCTCGCCCGTCGAGATGATCGTTGTCGACCGCAACGCCGACGCCCTCGCGCTGGCGAGCGATCTCGGCGCCGACCACACCGTTGTTTCGAACGACGACACCGTAGGCGCGGTACTGGACTTGACCGATGGCAAGGGTGCGGAGGCCGTGATCGACTTCGTCGGCGAGGGCGGCGCGGTCGAAATGGGAGTGGCTTGCCTGCGCCGTAATGGCAGCTACTACGTCATTGGCTACGGCGGGTCGATCAACGTTCTTGCGATCGACATCATCTCGACTGAGATCAACTTCATCGGAAACCTCGTCGGGTCCTACAACGACCTGGCCGAGCTGATGGTCCTGGCCGCCCGCGGTCAGGTCACGTTGCACACCAGCACCTATCCGTTGACTGACTTCCAGAAGGCGCTCGACGATCTGGACCACGGCAAGGTGCGCGGTCGCGCGATTCTTGTCCCATGAGGGAGGTGGCCTCGATGTCACCAGCACTATGGCTGCTGGCGATCGCCATCATCTTCGCTGCCGCTATGTGGCTGTCAGTCCACGTAGTGCCGATATCCGACCTGGACGGCTTGCCGCTCAGCTGCCGCCGCCGCATCGAGTGGTGGCACCGCAACGCCCGCTGGGCCTACGCCACCTGCGCCGTCCTTGCCGCAGCGGCGTCGGTCACGCACTTCTCCACCTGACACAGGACTCGGCTGCCCACATTTGCACCCTGTCGATCTACGAGGAGACATCATGACCACCCAAAGCGTCACGCCCGGGCAGCTTGATCTCGACGCCGGACCTCCCCCTTCCGCCGCGCCGGCCAGCGGGCCGGAGAACGCCTTCCTGGCCGGCAATCCCGCCGCGCTCGGGATACCGGTCTTCGTTGCCGGCTCCGGTCGCCCTGGCGCTCGCTCTCACCGGGTATGTTCCGGCCGGCGCCGTCGGCGCGCCGCTGGCCATCATCGCCGGCGCCACCGGGCTTGGCCTGACCATCGCGACGGTCTGGGCGGCTGCGGTCGGCCAAAGCGCCGTCGCCAGCGTATTCGGCATCTTCGGGGATTCTGGATCAGTTATGCGCTCCTGGTCTTCGGACTGCTGCACGACTTGTTCGGGATCACCCTGAACGCCATCGTGCACACCCAGGGGCTGTTCCTCATCACCTGGATAGTGATCATGGGGATGCTGACCCTGGCTACGTTGCGGCTGCCGCTCGCCTTCACGGCAATCTTCGCTCTCGTCGAGCTGGCCCTGATTGCCGTGCTGATCGGGACGATCAACGCCTCGGAGTGCCTGGCTCAAGACCGGCGGCGTGCTTGTCTTCCTGTTTGCTGCGATCGGCGTCTACGTCTACTTCAGCATCGCCTCGGCCGTCACCGGCGGGCCCGGTCTGCCGCTCGGGAGGCCGGTTATCAAGAGCTGACCGGCGGGGTGCCGGCACCACCGCTCGGCGGGCAGTGATCGCTAGGCCCCCGACCAGGTGGTACTTGATCGCGCCGGCAGGGAGCCGTGCATGACCGCCGGAGTCTTGGTAGCACGGAATTTCGGGGTGAATCAGGCGGTAGGGGATACGTGCGCATCTCAGATTGAGACTAGTCACAACCTCGATGTCGTCGAGTCTTATACGTATGTTTGATGGGGCGGAGAAGCCGACCCGTGCCGTCGAGGACTACGTCAAGGCGATCTACAGTCTCGACGAGCGTGGTTGCGCGGTGACCACCACTGTGCTGGCTGTGGAGTTGCAGGTCACTGCGTCGTCGGTGTCGGCGATGCTCGGCCGGCTGCGCGCGATGGGCCTGATCAGTCACCGGCCCTACTCGGATGTCAGTCTTTCGTCGGCCGGAATGCAGCTGGCGACTGCGGGTCATTCGTCGCCGCCGGCTCGTCGAGTTGTTCCTCGTGGAGAGCCTGGGCTACGGCTGGGAGGAGGTCGAGCACGAGGCCGAGGTGCTCGAGCACGCTGTTTCGGAGCTGTTCGTCGAGAGGATCGCCGCAAAGCTCGGCAACCCGGTAGCGGATCCGCATGGGGATCCCATTCCCACCTCGGATGGTCAGCTGCTGGCCGCGCCGAGTGAGTTGCTCTCCCGGCTCGAGCCGGGCGCGGTCGGCCGGCTGGTGCGGGTGTGGAACGGCAACCCGGAAGTCCTCCGATATCTCGACACCTGCGGCATCGACCTCGGCGATCGGATCGAGGTCCTCGGCCGGGAGCCCTTCGGTGGATCCGTGGTAATCCGCGTCGGCGAGCCAAAGGAAGGACGTGTGCACGGTTTCGGCTACGGCCTGGCCGAGGTCCTCTCGATCGAACTGGACCGCGACGGAGCCGCGAGTTGAGCGCGGTCACCAGTGCACCGGTTCAGCTCACGTTGCAGGACGTGCGCCGACGGGGACGCATCCGGACGACCGTGGCACTGTTCGGTCCGGCGTTCGTGGCATCTGTCGCGTACGTCGATCCGGGCAACTTCGCGACCAACTTCGCCGGCGGCGCCGAACACGGTTACCGACTGGCGTGGGTGATCGTGCTGGCCAATCTGATGGCCATCCAGGTGCAGTACCCTCACGTCGAAGGCGGGACTCGCAACCGGACGCAGCCTGCCCGAACTGTGCCGGGACAGGTTCGGGCGCCGCGCCAATCTCGTGCTGTGGATACAGGCCGAGATCGTGGCCATGGCGACCGATCTCGCGGAATTCGTCGGCGCCGCGGTCGGCCTCAACCTCATCTTCGGGATCCCGTTATTGCCGGCCGGGCTGATCACTGCGGCCGTCGCATTCGTGATCCTGGCGCTCGAGCAACACGGCTACCGCCGATTCGAACTGGCAATTATCGCGCTGCTCGTGTTCGTCGGCCTCGGCTTCCTCTATGTCTTCTTCACGGCCGGTGATCAGCGCTACGGGCAACTCGCCGCCGGTGTCGTCCCGCACCTCGGCGGCGGTAACCAGTTGAGCCTGACCGTCGCGATCATCGGGGCGACCGTGATGCCGCACGCGTTGTCTACCTCCATTCGGCCCTGCAGAAGAACCGGATCCCGGCTGCCGACGCGCATGAACGCAAGACACTGCTGAAGTACAACAAGTGGGACTGCATCGTCGGGCTCGGCCTCGCGGGCGCCGTCAACCTCTCGATGCTGTGCATCGCCGCGGCCCTGTTCCACAAGCCCGGGCAAGCCGGCGTCGGCGACCTCGGCGCCATCCATACCCAGCTGGGCGTACTACTCGGCGGCGGCGCAGCGCTTGCCTTCGGAATTGCCTTGATGGCGTCAGGCCTGTCCTCCTCGAGCGTGGGCACCTACGCAGGCCAGATCGTCATGGCCGGCTTCATGAACTGGCGCATCTCCGCTGCTGCTGCGCCGCGGGCTGACCATGCTTCCGTCGCTCGTCGTGCTCGCGCTGGCCGTGAACACCAGCCAGGCTCTTGTCCTTTCTCAGATCGTGCTCTCGTTCGGCATCCCGTTCGCGCTCGTGCCACTGCTGCTCGTCACCCGCGACCGGCGCGTGATGTCCGACATGACCAACCGCCGACTAACCAACGCGGCCATGCTGCTGATCACCATCATCATCTCCGGCTTGAACACCTACCTGCTCTACAACACGCTCAGTGGCGTGTTCTGAGGACACTCACCGCGTGTTCTCTCACTCGATCACTGGTCACCGGGAGTGCCCCGACGCCGCCACGACGTGCTCGGCGACTCCGCAGGCCGGTGCCCGGTCCCGGTCACATCCGTCGGCGCTGACGGGTCTCCCTTATGACCCCGTCGCCGAGGGAGGATGTGACCGGATGAACGAACAGGACTGGCTTGCACAGCGGTTCGAGGAGGACCGGCGCCGCCTGCGGGCGGTCGCCTACCGGATGCTGGGCTCGGTGAGCGAGGCCGAGGACGCCGTGCAGGAAGCCTGGCTGCGGCTCAGCGGCTCCGAACCCGGCGAGATCGAGAACCTGTCCGCGTGGCTGACGACCGTCGTCGCGCGGGTGTCGCTGAACATGCTGCGCTCACGTGCGGTACGCCGCGAGGAACCGCTGAGTCCGCACCTGCCTGACCCGATCGTCGACCCCGCCGACGGTGTCGATCCCGAGCACGAAGCGATGCTTGCCGACTCGGTCGGGCTCGCGATGCTCGTCGTGCTCGAGACATTGACACCACCCGAGCGGCTCGCCTTCGTGCTGCACGACATGTTCCGCGTCCCGTTCGAGGAGATAGCCACCCTCCTCGAGCGCTCCCCGCAGGCGGCCCGCCAGCTGGCCAGCCGGGCCTGCCGCCGCGTCCGCGCCCAGCCCACGACCCCAGACGTCGACGTGAGCGGCCAACGGGAGGTCGTCAACGCGTTCCTGGCCGCGGCGCGCGAGGGCGACTTCGACGCACTCGTCGCCACACTCGACCCCGACGTCGTGCTGCGAGCCGACGGCGGCGCGGCGCTCGCCGCCGTGTCGGCCGAGGTGCACGGCGCGCTGAACGTGGCGCGACGGGCGGTCATGTGGTCGCGGGTCGACCTCACCATGCATCCTGCGCTGGTCAACGGTGCTGCCGGCATGGTTGGCGACCCGCAACGGCGTGGTGTTCTCGATCGCCTCGGTCATCGTCCGCAACGGAAAGATCGCCGAAATGGACTTCCTCGCCGACCCCGAGCGGCTCGCCCGACTCGACGTGACGATTCTCGACAGCCGTAGCTGACTTATGCCGTCACGGGGCCCAGCTGCTTCTCGAACCAGTGGTGGGCGTAGTGCTCGGTGTTGTACGGCTCGACCTCGCGGTAGCCCGCTGCGCGGTACATGGCGATGGCCTCGGTGAGGTTGCGATTGGTGTCGAGTCTGACGGCGGTGCAGCCATGCTCGGCCGCGTACCGTTCCAGCTCGGTCAGCATCCGCCGACCTAAGCCCAATCCGCGGACGCTGTCGGCCACCCAGACCCGTTTGATTTCGGCGGGGTCGTCGCGGTGGAGTTTGACGGCGCCACATGCGACGGGCTCTCCGCTGAGGGTGGCGAGCAGGAACACGCCGGCGGGCGGGACGAGCTCGTCGTCGTGGACCGGATTGCTCAGTGCCGGGTCGAACCCGTCATCGAACCGCTGCGCGAGGTCGCGGGCGTAGGCGCGCACGCAGGCCCGGGCCCGGGGTCGCCGGGTGGGCACGGCTGGATGATCACCAGCGAGGTGAGGAACGAGCCGCTCGACCTCGGCCATCGCCGCGACGAGCCGTTCGCGGCGTTGCTCGGTGAGCGGTTCGAGGATCGACCAGGCGAGCCGGTCTGAGCGCTGGTCAAGCTCCGCCCACTCGGCCTCGGCCTGCGGCCGTGAGTGTGGCGGCCCGTACCCGGCCATCGCCGCCGGGGGATCCGCCGGCCCGACAGTGACAAGGCCCTCGGTTTCGAGGGTCCGTAGCAGCCTGCTCAGGTAGCCCGAATCCAGTCCGAGCCGGGCCCGCAGCGCCGCGACTTCGGCGCCGTCGGGGCCGATCTCCCACAGCAGCCGTGCTTGCGCAAGGGACGCGCACGGGCCATGTACTCGTCGTCGAGTGCCCCCACCCGCTGTGTGACGGTCCGGTTGAACCGCCGCACCGATGCGATGAGTGCCGAATTCATATACCTGACTTTAGTCAGGTATATGCATCACCGTCAGGCGAGTGTGGTTAGAGTCACCACGTCCATCCGTTAGGTCGGCGAAGGTGGAGGCCGACTCCGTGGCAGATGAGCACTGGCTGTCGGCGATTTGGCCGTTCGTTCGCGCACACCTTCCGGCGGCACCGGCCCGGGTTGTCGAGCTAGGCTGCGGCCCACTGGGCGGTTTCGTCCCGCGGATGCGGGTATTGGGCTACGACGCGGTCGGAGCGGACCCGCGAGGCTCCGGAGGCAGCCGAGTACCTGCAGACGGAGTTCGGACGCGTCTGCCGTGACCGAACCGCTCGACGCGTTGGTGGCCTGCGTCTCGCTGCATCACGTCGCCAACCTCGACGTCGTGCTCGACCGGATCACTGCAGTGCTAAAGCCAGGTGGCACGGTCGTGGTGGTCGAATGGGCGCACGAGCGGTTCGACGAGGCGACCGCGCGCTGGTGCTCGACCGGCTCGCCGCTGGCGACGAGGGCTGGCTGGCTCACCACCGAGACCGGTGGCGGGAGTCCGGGCAGCGCTGGGACCGGTACTTCCAGGGGTGGCTAAGCGATGAGCGGTTGTACTCGGGCCGGGACATCATGCGCGGATTGCAGACCTGATTCGACACCCACGCCGTCGGCAAAGGTCCGTACTTGTTCTCCGATCTCGGCGATGTCACCAGTGCCGAGGAGCAGGCGGCCATCGACGCCGGCGTAATTCAAGCGACCGGGCTCCGCTACATCGGGCAACGGCGCGCACGACCGGCGCGTTGATCGTCGCGACAACGCGCCTTGTTGCCGGTGCCGATCGCACCTCGGTCCGCGCCGAGACCGACGGACAATGAGGCATGGTCGAGGTCGAGCCGGAACGATTCTGAGGAGATGGTTGGCGAGGCCCTCGACGGCTTGTCAGGCCGGCCTGGGTCGGAGTGATGCGCAACGTGGCCGTCACCGTCGACCACGACACCGGACCCATCAGGCCTGCTCGGGCTCTACCGTGGTGTTCCGTTGACCAGCCGTACGTCCCACTACTCCGGCGTGTTGCCGGATCGGATCATCATCTACCGGCAGGCGATCTGCGCCATCTGCAGGAGTGAAGCCGAGGTGGTTGAGCAGGTGCGTCGGACGGTGGTCCATGAGAGTCGGCCACCACTTCGGTATCGACGACTGGCGCTTGCACGAGCTCGGCTGGTAGGCGTGAGGAGAAGTTCCTGCCGCCGGGGGTGTTGCACCAGGCTGGCCGGTTCTACGGGCGCGATGGTGCGCGCTCGCAGGATGGTGTCTGTCAGCAGTTCCCTCGAGCAAGGAGGGAGATGTCCACTTCACCTTCACCGACGACCACCGCGACGCCGACAGTCGTGGGCCTAACCTCGACATCGTGATCGTGACCTTGCCGCCCTCCAACGACAACAAGTCCAAGATCACGACGTTCTCCGCTCGCGGCGTGGCAGCGGATAGGAGGGTGATGTCAGCGACGCGTTTCGTGCTGATTCCTGGCTCGGGTGGCACTGCGTGGTACTGGAGTCGGGTCGCCCCGTTGCTCGTGGCCGCAGGTCACGAGGCCCGTCCGGTGGATCTCCCGGAGACGACGAGACTGCCGGGATCCGCGAGTACGCCGACCTCGTGGTGCGGGCCGCCGAGGATGGCGACGAGGTGGTTCTTGTCGCCCAGTCGATGGGCGGCTTTACGGCGCCGCTTGTGTGCGAGCGGATTCCGGTGGCCGGGCTGACGTTCGTCAACGCGATGATCCCCGTTCCAGGCGAGACAGCAGGCGAATGGTGGGCGAACGTCGACGCGCTGGCGGAGCGGAGCGGGCAGCTGAAGCGGGCGGATACGGCCGCGACTTCGACCTGACGACGTACTTCCTGCATGACGTCCCGCCCGAGGTAGCCGCCGAGGGAGAGCTCTTCCAGCGGCCGGAGGGCCGAGGTTAGGCTCCGCTCAGCCCTGCGACTTCACCGCATGGCTGGCGGTCCCAATTCGGGTGCTGCGGCGCGAACGATCGGTTCTTCCCCGTTGCGTTCCAGCGCCGGGTTGCCGAGGAACGGCTAGGGTGACGGCGGACGCACCGCCGGGCGGCCACCTCATCGCGTTGTCGAATCCAACCGGCGTAGCGAACTACCTGCTCGGCTGACCGGGCTGTTGTATCACCCCGACTCGTGGGTGCTCCTCCCGGGAGCGTGCGCGAAGGGCGCGCGCAAATCCTGACGTGGAGCGTTCAAGTGATTACTTATGGGGTATTGGCCGACGTGGCGATGGAGCGATCTCGCGCGCGTGAGGGTGGATGCGGAGGAGCATCGGCGGGCTGCAGCGGCGCGTTCGGCTCGGGCGGAACGTCGTCGCGGAGCCGGGTCGCGCATGCCGTGGTGGCGTCGTGGCATCAGCCGGCCTCAGTTGCTCGAGCCCCAGCCGCTCGAGCCGGCGATCGACGCTGGCGCAAGGCTCCCAGCGTCCTGCGCCGGTGCAGGACACCAGGACAGCGTGAACTGGGGCACGCCGCGCACCGACGCCAGCGCGGCGATGGCCGAGCCTCGGGCGCCGCCATGTCCAGGTCCGGGACGAGGGCGAGGGTGGTGAGCCGGAGTTGCTCTTCTCGAAGCACGGTGTTCGCCTGCACCCGCTCCAGGAACCACTCCCGCAGCTTGGGAGTGGTCTCGACCACTCCACCACCCAGGAAGTATGCCGCCGGGTCGGTGAAGTTCGCCGCAATCGTGGAAAAGCCGCCCAACGCCACTTGCTTGCTGCTCGAAGATGCGTAGTGCCATCGGATCGTCTTCCTCGGCGTAGGACCGAACCAGCTTGGCTGCCTGGCCGATGGATGCCACCTGGTGCAGCTCGTGGTCCGGGTAGCGGCCGAGCCAGTAGGGCAGCAGATTCTTCTCGATGCCTTTCAAGGAGGGCGACACTCTCGCCGTCACCGCTGTAATCCGCAGCTGCAGTCCGGCAGCAGCTGGTCGTGCCTCGAGCAGGCCGTCCATCGGGATATGAATGTGTCCGAGTTCGCCTGCCATGCCAGCAACCCCCTTGATGACGCGGCCGGTCTCGATGACCACCGCCGCCGAGCCCAGTGCCGACGATCGCCGAGACCGAGGACTCTCAGCGGCGCGTGCGCCGAAGAATCGGTGGTGGGCATAGAGGGCGGCGGCGTTGCCGTCGTTGTTGTATACGACGGGGAGCTGCAGCCGCTCTTCCAGGCCGCTCCGGAAATCGAAGCCACGCCAGGCCGGTGCCGAGAAAGTTCACGCACCGCGGGATGAGATGAGCGCCGTCCGCGCTCGTCGGGCCGGGGGTGTCCAGCCCAACCGCTCGCACCTCCGATCGAGCGGTCTCGGTCAGCTCGAGGACGTTTTCAACGCCGAAGCCAGCGCGCTGAGGGCGGCCTCCGGGCCTTGATGGACGAACGAGCTTGTTCTCGACGAGCCGATCGACGAGGGAAGTGTCCGCGCGAGTCCAGCACCGTGGCGTTGTTATCGTTCCGCCGTTGTCGAGTCCGACCACAACCCAATGCTGTCCAGCGGACATCGTGCTACCTCCTGGTGGATCACAGCGGGAACGGACTTTGCGCGAGTGGCGCGCGGTGGAACGAGCGCCACCTAACGATATTGCCGCGCCCAGCCAATTGCTGACCGGATAATGGTCGACTCACGCGGCAAACGCCCTGGAGATTGTGTATGTCCCGACCCGACCGCGCCGGGATCGCAGTCCACGCCCGGCGTCCAAGCCTAAAGACGCGGCCCGGCCGGTCGCCGTCGTCACAGGAGCAATCGAGGTTTAGGGCGAGAATCTGCCGTCAGCTCGCCTCCCGTGGCTACCACCGTCGCGCTTACCGCGCGAGATCCGGCCAAGGCGACTGCTGCGGCGCGCGAGCTCGACCGCACCGCCCGGAACGTGATCGCGTACCAGCTTGACGTCAGCGACTCGGCGAGCGTGCGCGCGATGTCCCGCTGGCTGACTTCGACGCTCGGCCGATGCGACGTATTGGTCAACTGAATGCTGCCGTCGACTATGACACCGACGCCCGAGCCGTCACGGCCGATCTGCAGCGAGTGCGCCGGGCAATGGAAACCAACGTGTTCGGAGCTTGGGCGACCGCCCAGGCACTCTTGCCGTTGTTGCGCCGGAGTGCACACCCGCGAATCGTCAACGTCTCCAGCGAAACCGATCCATCAGCGAGATGACCGGCGCGGGACGCCCGCCTACGCCATGTCCAAAGCCGCGCTGAACGCACTGACTCGGATGCTGCTCTATGAGTTGCGCGCCGACGGGGTGCTCGTCAACGCCCGCGTGTCCTGGTGGACGAACACTGACATAGGTCGCGGGGGCCGACCCGGTCAGCGAGGGCGCCGCGAGCATCGTGTGGGCCGCGCTGCCGTCAGCAATACGTAACTGAACGAAAGTACAA